>Ga0299906_10000467_pt1 | contig 37892 bp, 27 predicted proteins | sample RVTome_14_FD_200259 | JGI IMG/M metagenome (GOLD analysis project Ga0299906, IMG submission 200259) | Soil microbial communities from uranium-contaminated site in the Upper Colorado River Basin, Wyoming, United States - RVT145D125 (version 2) ... | reverse complement strand
TGCGCTGACCATCAAGGGCGAGAAGCTGTCCGATCGTCGCGAGGACGACGACCGTACCTACCTGCGGTCGGAGCGGCGGTACGGCACGTTTTCGCGAACCGTTCCCCTGCCCGCGACGGTCGACGCCGAGAAAGTCACCGCCCGATGCAGTCACGGCATCCTCGAAATCGTGCTCCCGAAGAAGGAAGAAGCCCGGCCCAAGAGTATCACGGTGACGGTCGAGGAGTGATGGGACATACCAGCCCGAATCGCGAGCGAGGGTGTAACATCGAGCGCACGTGACAGAGATGCACCCTCGCTCGCGATTCGGGCTGGTAACGCGCCGTCCATGATCGCACCGACATCGCTTGTCTCCGCCGAAAAGGCTGCTGGCTCTCCATTCGGCATGTCGATATAATCCCGCGCTATGACATTCGTTCGCTCGCTCATCCTGGCCCTCGCCGCGAGCACCCTCGCGAGCACGAGCCCGTCGCGGTCGCAGCCCGATCCCGCGGCGGGGAAGGTCGCGCTCGCCGATGTCGCGCCGGCACCGACAGCCGACGACGACGCGTCGGACGGGAAGGACGAGCCCAAGCGACGCCCGCTGCCCAAGAACACGTTGACGGGCGCCTGGCACGGCGGCGAGAGTAAGCCGCCCATCGTGCGACCCCGATTAACGAGCACGGTATTGTCGACCCGGCCGCGCAACGCGCCGATTTACGGGTCGCGGCAGGTCTCACGACCGCAGGCGGTGCGGCCTCGTCCGCCGTCTAGACATCCGCGTCCGATCCAACCGCATGCCCCGCCACGATCCGTGTAGACATCTCCCGATAGAGATTCGCCGCCGTTGCTCGCGCGATGCACGACGCGCGGCGTACCGGTAGCGTGGTCGGTCGTTCACAACGAATAACGAATGGGTCACCCAACGAGAGAAGGTCCTGGAGCATCATGCAAGAGAAGAATCTGCTTTGGAAAATCGTAGCCGTCGTCGCGCCGCTGGCGCTGGCGGGCTGGTTTCTGTATTCGCAAGGTCTCAAGCCGGGCATCGACCTGGCCGGCGGCTATTACCTGCTGTACGAGATCGACGACACGGGGTTGGAGGCGGACGCGCGGACCAACCTGGCCAAGGACGTGATGAAAGTGCTTCAACGCCGGGTCGACCCCCGCGGTGTCCGCAACCTGGTGTGGCGACCGGTCGGATCGAACCGACTCGAGATCCAGATGCCCAAGCCGCCCAAGAACCAGCAGGCCCTGCTCGGCGCCTACAAGGCGGCCGAGAGCGCCTTGTTCGCCTCGAACCTCAAGCGTCAGGAGATCGACACGTGGGTCGGTGCCGAAGCGAGCGAACGGGACGCCAAGCGCGCCGAGATGGTTCGGGGTGTGTCAGAGCGTGAAGCGCTATTGACCAAGGTGGCCGACACCTACGACGCGTTCCGCAAGGCGCGTGACGCCTACGAAGCGGTCCGCAAAGCGAACCCCCAATCGGATGCCTCAACCGCGCGTGCGGCGTCGGAGGAGGCGCGAACCGCGTACAGCGACGCGGTGGAAGCCTTGCGGGCCACGAACCTGCCCCGGGCGCGTATCGTTGATGTCCTTGAACTCAAGCCCGGCGATGAGGCTCGTGACAAGGAATTGAACGATTTGCGTACCACGTACAAGAACCTGGCCGACAAGATTACCGCGTTGGAGACGGCGAGCGACGCATACAGCGAAGTGAAAGGGATGTTGAGCGATCCGTCCGATTTACAGCGTCTGTTGCGCGGGGCGGGCGTGCTCGAGTTCCGCATTCTTCCCCGACAAATCTCCGACAATCCGAGCGCGTTCGATACGCACCGCGATGGCTTGAGGAAGCAGGGACCGCGCTATCGGAGCAACTACGTGTGGCTGCCGATCGAGAACCCGCAGCAGTTCCTTTGGCCGGGGTCCGAAGAACCGGCGACCGAAGAGGAGGCGATGAACTCGACGCAGCTCGTGATTCAGAAATACACGGGTAAGTGGTACGTACTCGCCGGGGGCGGGACCCGCGAGGCGCCGGATCGTTCCAAGGGGTTGCTCGCGTCCAAGGACTGGGCGTTGAAGCGGGCGATCGCGACGCGCGATTACAGCACGAATCGGCCGGCGGTGGACTTTCAGTTGAACGCACGCGGCGGCGCATTCTTCCAGAACCTGACCGAGAACAACCTTAAGCAGCAACTCTGCATCGTGCTCGACGACACGGCCATTTCCCAGGCGATCATCCAGTCGAAGATTCGCGACCGCGGTCAGATCACCGGCGACTTCACGCCCGAGCGGGTTCAGTACATCGTCAGCACGCTGCAAGCCGGTTCGCTGCCGGCCCGGCTGATGGAACCGCCGCTGATGATCAAATCGATCGGCCCGAGCCTGGGCGAAACCAATCGCACCATGGGCACCAATGCCGCGATCTACGGGCTCATCGCCGTGGTGGTGGTCATGCTCGGATACTATCTCTTCGCCGGCTTCGTCGCCGATCTGGCGGTGGCGATGAATCTCTTGCTCGTGCTCGGCATGATGTCGGCGCTGCAGGCGACCTTCACCCTGCCCGGGATCGCCGGTCTCATCCTGACCGTGGGTATGGCCGTCGACGCGAACGTGCTGATCTTCGAGCGGATTCGCGAGGAGCTCGAGCGCGGGGCGAGCCTGCGCATGGCGGTCAAGCTGGGCTACGAAAAGGCCTTCTCGACAATCTTCGACGCCAACATCACCACGTTGATCACCTGTGTGATCCTCGGCTACGTGGGCAGCGAGGAGATCAAGGGATTCGCCCTCGTGCTCGGCATCGGCATCACCACCAGCATGTTCACCGCCCTGTTCGTCACCCGGCTGATCATCACCCATCTGTGGGTCAACCGGGGCAAGAAGACCCTGCCCATGCTGCAATTGATCCGCCGGCCGAACATCGACTGGCTGGCCAAGCGACGGACGTTCTGGCCGATCTCGATCGTGCTCGGTGCGTTGGGATTGACGCTGGTCATCGTCCAGCCGGCCGACCGGCAGCTCGACATCGAGTTCCTCGGCGGCACCAGCGCCCAGATCGAGTTCCGCAAGAACGCGATCCCGGACAACGACGAAGAGGTCCGCCTGACGATTGCCGATACGGCCGACACCGGCGCGGTGGGCTGGCTCGCGAAAGCGGCCGACCGGCTCGGTAGCGCCTCGGTCGCGAAGCTCGATGACAGTTATTTCGAAGTGACCGGTACCGGCCTGAGCGGGCTCGAACTCGCCGCCCTGCTCGAAGCCGAGCCGGAGCTGGCGGAACAACTCGAGGCGGGAAGCCTGACCCACAGCGATAACGCCGTGCAATTGCGTACACGTTCGCGCGACGTGTTGGACGACAACGACGTTGTGACCGAGACCATTCACCTCAAAGTCGAGGACATCAATGCCGCGGTGGTGCGCGCCGCCGATTATGCCCGAGCCGCTTCACGACGCTTGGCCTCCGCGCGGGTGCAAACGGTCGAGGACGCCGTCGCTGCGGACGATGACGCGAAGGACACCTTCGAGATCGTCACCACCGAGACCTCGAAGAAGCTGGTACAGGCGGCTTTGGTCAAGGCGTTCGGGGAGCGTCTGAACATTCAGGCTCCGATCCCCTTCCGACTGGTCACCACGCCGGAGCAGGACCCGCCGGGCGCGATCGCCATCGAAGCGGCCGAAGGCGGCGACGGTGAACTCCTGCTCGGCGACCTGGCGGGCGTCGACAGCGAAGCCGTGTTCGACGTGACCGCGATGCGCGGCGGGGTGGCGATGGTCTTCGAGCTGACGGATCGCGGCTACTCGACCGCGGAGATCACCCAGCGCATCGATTCGATGCGGCTCCAGCCGGACTACGACTCGTACAAGCAGCGCACGTTCGCGGTCTTCGGCCTGACCTCCGCGGGCACCGGACCCGACGGCAACCCGGCCTTCTCGAAGATCGCCGTCGCGGTCTACGACGAGAACGTGCTGTCCACCGAAGACCCCGACAAGTGGGTGGTCGACGTGGCCCTGCCCGAGTTGCGGCTGATGTCCGACGCCCTCAACAGCGAGCAGACGCTGCGCAAGGTCGCCCAATTCGCGCCGCAGATCGCCGGACAAGCGACCAACCAGGCCGTGCTCGCGATCTTGCTCGCATTGGCGGCCATCGTCGCCTTCATCTGGATTCGGTTCGGATCGATGCAGTTCGGGCTGGCGGCCATCGTCGCGTTGGTGCACGATGTCACCATCGCCCTGGGACTGGTGACCGCGACCTACTGGCTCCATCAAACGTTCCTGGGGCCGATCCTGGGGATCACCGACATCAAGATCGACCTGGCCATGGTCGCGGCGTTCCTGACCATCATCGGCTACTCGCTCAACGACACCATCGTGGTGTTCGACCGCATCCGGGAGAACCGGGGCAAGCTCGCGACGCTGTCGCCGCAGATCATGAACACGTCGATCAACCAATGTCTCTCCCGCACGATCATGACCTCACTGACCACGTTCGTGGTGGTCTTGGTGATGTACATCTTCGGCGGGGCGGGGATTCACGGGTTCAGCTTCGCGCTGATCATCGGCGTGGTGGTGGGTACGTACAGCTCGGTGGCGATTGCGCCGCCGTTGCTGGGTTCGCCCCACGCCCTGCGTCGGGTGTGCATCGTGCTCGCCGGGCTCGCGGTGGTCGGCATGAGTTTCCTGGTCCCCGCGTTCTGGTTCCGGGTGATCGTCGGCGGCGCTGCCGCGGCGATCGCGCTGGGCTTTTTGGTGCGGGAGATCGTCACGCCCGACGAAAAGATCCTCGCCGGCGCGCGGGCGTAAGGGAATGCGGCGTTCGGAATTCGGAATGCGGCGTGAAGCGCGGCCGCTGGTGCGAGAATCCCTTCTCGCACCCATTCGACGCGGGAATCCTTTCCCGCGAAACCTACGCAGGAAAGGATTCCTGCAAAAGTGGGAGCGAGATAGGAATCGCGCTCCAGCATGGACGAGAAGATCCTCGCCGGCGCGCGGGCGTAAGGTTTTTCAGAAAGCAGTTGGACCACGGATGGAACTGGTCAACCGGACGGAACTGGACTTCGATCGCCTACGCCGGATGCTCGATCGCGAGATCGACGGCTGGCCGCACGAACGGGTGCACGCGACGGTGCGGTACAGCCGCGGCGCGGACTTTTCGGGTACGTGTTATGATCGCAAGGGCACGATCTACGTGAACGTCGGCCGTCACGTGGTCTACCCCTACGCGATGCGGACGCACATCGCCCGCGCGAAGTCGAACGCGACGCACTGGTGGAAAGAGCTGTACACCGTGCGGATCGCCGACGCGTATCAGTTGGCGCTGTTCGTGTTCCTGCACGAGTTCTACCACTGGCTGGTGCGCCAGGCGAAGCGGAACCCGCGGCAGAAGGAGTCGATGTGCGACCGGTTCGCGACGCGGGCGCTCGTGATGCGGTACGGCGCGCTGGTGCACGATACGGCGGGTGCGGCGGTCGGCCGGTCGGCGTGGGATTTTCAGGATGTCGACGGGTTCGTCGGGGCGGCGCGACGGCGGATGCAACCGCGCCGCCGAATCGGAGCGTGAAGGTATGCTCGATATCAAGGTGATTCGCGACAACCCCGACGCCGTTCGCCGGGCGTCCGAGGTCAAGAACATTGCCTGCGACGTCGATGCGTTGCTGGCGACTGACGATCGTCGCCGCGCGATTCAGCAGGAACTCGACGGACAACGGCACCGGCAAAAAGAGTTGGGCGGACAGATCGCGCAGTTCAAGAACCCCAAGAGCAAGGGGTATCAACGCGCGGTCGACGAGGGTATGGCGCCTGAACAAATCGCGGCCTCGTGTGACAAGATGTTGGCCGATTCCAACGCGGTCAAGGCTCGCATCAAGGAACTCGAAGTCGAGGACCAGCAGGTCCAGGCCGATTTCGAGCGACGGATGTTGACCATGCCCCAACCGCCGGCCCCCGAGGTCCCGGTGGGCAGGGACGACACCGAGAACGTCGAGCTGCGCAAGGTCGGCGAGCCGCGACGGTTCGATTTCGAGCCGAAGGATCACGTCGCGCTGGGCACGGCCCTGGGGATCATCGACATCGAGGGCGGGGTGAAGCTGGCCGGGTCGCGCAACTACCTGCTCAAGGGGGCCGGCGCGATGCTGCACCAGGCGGTGTTGCGGCTGGCGGTCCAGATGATGGTCGAGCGCGGCTTCGAGTTGATGTCGGTGCCGGTGTTGGTCCGCGACGCAATGATGGTGGGCACGGGATACTTTCCCGGCGGCGAGGAGCAGGCGTACCGTTGCGAACGCGACGAGATGAGTCTGGTCGGCACGGCCGAGGTCCCGTTGACCGCCTATCACGGCGACGAGATCCTCGACGCCGGCAGCCTGCCGCGCAAGTACGTCGCGATGAGCACCTGCTTTCGGCGCGAGGCCGGCGCGGCGGGCAAGGACACGCACGGGCTGTACCGCATACACGCCTTCGACAAGGTCGAGCAGGTCGTCATCGGGCCGAACGACGAGTCGTCGAGCATCGCCCTGCACGAAGAGATTCTTCGCAACGCCGAAGACCTGATGCAAAAGCTCGAGCTGCCCTACCGGGTGGTCAACGTCTGCACCGGCGATCTCGGTCAGGGTCAGGTGCAGAAGTTCGACATCGAAACCTGGATGCCGTCGCGCGGCACGTACGGCGAGACGCACTCGGCGTCACGGTTTTACGAGTTCCAGGCCCGCCGGCTCAACATGCGCTATCGCGACGGCGACAAGAAGACGCGGTATTGCCATACGCTGAACAATACGGTGATCGCCTCGCCGCGAGCGCTGATCCCGATTCTGGAGTTGAACCAAAACGCGGACGGTTCGGTGACGATACCGGCCGTCCTGCGCCCCCTGATGGGCGGACGCGAGAGGATCGAAGCGCCATGACGAACTGGGCCGTGACGAACTGGGCCATGACAAACCGTGGAGAAACATCATGATTGTGGTTATGCGACCGGGCAGTACCCAGGCCGACGTCGAGCACGTCGTGCAACTGGTCAAGGATTTCGGGCTGACCGATCACGTCATCGTCGGGACCGACCGCACCGTGGTGGCGGCCATCGGCGACAAGCGGAACGTCGACAAAAGCGCGTTCGAGGCCTATGCCGCCGTCGAGAAAATCGTGCCCATCCTCGCGCCCTACAAAGTGGCGAGCAAGGAGGTCAAATCCGAACCGTCGCTCGTACCGATCGACAAGAACGCGACCAACGTGATCGGGGGCAAGAAGATCGGCGTGATCGCCGGGCCGTGCAGCGTCGAGAGCAAGGAGCAATTGCTCGAGATCGCCCATGCAGTCAAAGAGGCCGGCGCGATCGGCCTGCGCGGCGGCGCGTTCAAGCCCCGCACCAACCCCTACAGCTTCCAAGGTCTCGGCGAAAAAGGGTTGGAACTCCTGGCCGAAGCCCGCGAGGCGACGGGCCTGGCCGTGGTCACCGAGGTCATGAGCATCGACCAGGTCGATTTGGTGTGCAAGTACGCCGACGTGCTCCAGATCGGCACGCGGAACATGCACAATTTCAATCTGCTCCAGGCCTGCGGCCGGACCGACAAGCCGGTGCTGCTCAAGCGCGGGTGGTCGGCCACGCTCGACGAGTTCCTGCTTGCGGCCGAGTACATCATCAACGAAGGAAATCAGAACGTCATTCTGTGCGAGCGCGGTATCCGATCCAGCGAAGAATACGTGCGGAACACGCTCGCCCTGTCGATCGTGCCGGCGATCAAGCGCGAGAGCCACCTGCCGATCCTGATCGACCCGTCGCAGGGAACCGGGCACGCCTACATGGTGCCCGCCATGAGCAAGGCGTCCGTGGCCTGCGGAGCCGACGGTCTGCTGGTCGAGGTGCACCACGACCCCGAGCACGCGATGACCGACGGCGCACAATCGGTCACCCCGGCGACGTTCAAACAAATGATGGAAGACCTCAAACCGATCGCCGCAGCCGTGGGACGAGAAGCGTAAGGGGACGAGAAACGCAACACGCATCGCGTAGGTCCGAAAAAACATAACCTTGCTTAGTCTGTCGACGTGTGCGGTTGGGGTTTCAACTTACCGGATCTTCCCATTTTGACATCTTGTACGTGGCGCTCCCTGGGATATCATGTTGACACTTCTCACTGTGTGACGTGTGAAGGTAACGAGTCCGAGATTACATCCCGTCCGCCCGTGCGTCGACCAGACGGGCGAACTCGGAGGTGGATGCCCTAATGTCATGTTCCAACCGCAAGCTGGGTAAGTCGGTTCCGTGGCTTGCAGCCGCCATGCTGACGATCGGATCGGGGTGTGGCGCCGAGGATCTGCAACGCGACCTGCTGCTGGGACTCGGAGTCGTCGCGTTGGATTTCCTGTTCCCCGATGAACCGCCGCCGCCCGGGCCGGCCGGCCGGTCCTGTTGGGACCTGAACGACAACGGCGTCGGGGACCTCGATCTCGAAGACGTTAACGGTGACGGCGTCGTTGACGTGTTGGATTGCCGGGGCGCTCCGGGGATGCCTGCCGAACAAGACGTGCCGGTGACCGTCATCGCGTGCTGGGACCTGAACGGCAACGGCGAGGGCGACCTCGATGAAGACGTCAACGGTGACGGCGTCTTCGACGCACTCGACTGTCAGGGACCGCCCGGAGAGCCGGGACCACCCGGGCCGAATGGACCCACCGGCCCGAGCGGATCGAGCAGTGTTCCCGGACCGCCGGGGCCGCCCGGCCAAGCCTGCTGGGACCTGAACAACAACGGCACGGGTGACCTGGACACGGAAGACACCAACCACGACGGTACCGTCGACGTGTTCGATTGCCGTGTCGGCAATTGCGACGAGGTCACCTGTCCCGACGGCACCCAATGTGTGTTCGGAGTATGCGTGCATCCCTGCGACCTGATCACGTGCCCGGATGGCGAGATTTGTGATGACGGCGTCTGCGTCATCGACCCGTGCGAGGGTGTCATGTGTCCGGACGGCGAAGTGTGTGAGGACGGTGTGTGCGTCGTTGATCCATGCGACGGCGTCGAGTGCCCCGAAGGGGAAACCTGCGAAGACGGCACGTGCGTCGTCGACCCGTGCGAGAACGTTGAATGTCCCGAGGGTGAAGTGTGTGAAGACGGCGTGTGCGTCGACCCCTGCGCGGGTGTTGAATGCCCGACAGGCGAAGTCTGTGTCGACGGCACCTGTGTTGATCCCTGTGACGGCGTCGAATGTCCCGAAGGGGAAACCTGCGAAGACGGCACGTGCGTCGTCGACCCGTGCGAGAACGTTGAATGTCCCGAGGGTGAAGTGTGTGAAGACGGCGTGTGCGTCGACCCCTGCGCGGGTGTTGAATGCCCGACAGATGAGGTCTGTGTCGACGGCACATGCGTTGATCCGTGTGACGGCGTCGAATGTCCCGAGGGTCGGGTCTGCGAAGCGGGCATATGCGTCGAGTGTGATCCGTGCCCCGGCGAGGAATTCTGTGCAACGGGCCGACCGGTGACGCTGACGCTGGTGTATACCGGTGATGCGTGTTCGTCCGACGACGCGGGTGAGAACGACCAGGGCGGTCGGGACGGAACCCACGGCGACTATACGTGCGAGGGCGTGCTCGACGGACACGAACCGGTGTCGGTCGTCGTGGTCAAAAAGCCCGAACGTTATTCGGTGTCGCCGAGTACCGAGACGTTGCTCGTCGGCGAGACGGTGACCCTCGGCGCACTGACCGCCAACGGGGTTCTGTTCGCGACGACCCAACTACAGATCCGGCAGGGCGAAACCGTGCTCCAGTCGGTCACGATTCACACGTCCTGCTCACAGCCACTCGAAGTGGGCGATCAGTTCGGGAGCCTGATGGTCACCGGCCAGATTCGCCACGATCAGGCCAACGAGTAGACCGGCTAACGGAGGGTTCCGTCCGCGTTCACCTTGATCTCTTTCTCGAACCCGGACACCGTCCACTCGATCTCGTAGTACACCTCGGTCTCGGTCATCGCTTCGGCGCCCGTCAGCGTCTGACGCCCCAGACGCTCGACGCGTTCGATCTCGTCCGGCTTGTGGTCTTTCAACTTTTTCGCCATCGTGTCGGCGACGGGCTGCGGCAACGCGGACGCCTCGATCTCCGTTTCGATTTCGATGATGGTGCCGTTCCGGTGCACCTTGAGCTCGTGGTCGACGTCCTTGTGCGCCAACTCGATCTCGTAGAGGCAGCAGGATTCCTGTTCGACCTCCTTGACCGCGGCGTCGGGGAACTTGGCCTCGACCGCCGTTCTCACTTCGGGGCTCACGTGATTCATGTCCGTCGCACAACCCGTACCCGCCAGCAGGGTCAGGAGGGTGGGAACAACCAGGATACCGTGACCGTGGTTTCTCATGGCCTTTCCTTTCATGGACTTGCGTGAACGTATGGACCTCGAAGCATCGCGTCCGCCGGTGCTTCAACGCCGGTCAGTATAACCACCCGCCCCGAAGCCGTATAGTCCGCATGCTGCTTGGAGAGCCCGCTCGCCGGCGTTCGCGGCTCGGATTCGCGGTTGCGCTCGGATGCTATTGTTCGGCTGGAACCGATCCGGCTTTTGTTTCGCGAACATCTCGACGGGATACGACCCGCCGCAGGCGACGAATCGTTTCGGCGACCCACACCGCCGGACCGGTCGTCCACCAAGCGGCCAGATCGTTGAACCTCGAGCGCTGCGGGTGAGCCACGTCCCAGCGAAACCGGCGGGCCAACTTGTTGATCACCTCGGGGCGCAGGTTCGGCATGTCGAGTACGGACTCGTCCCGGCGATAGCTCGACTCTCCGCGATTGCTGATCCAGCCCTCCTCGGCGCACAACTCGGCCGCGCGGGTGCCGACGAACGGGTAGTAGACCCGACCCTCGACGACCGACGGGCGAACCCGACGGTTGAGCGCCACCGACTCTTCGATACTGACCTCGCTGGCGTAGGGTGTGCCGAGGTAGTTGATCGACCGTGCGGCGATACCGTGCCGGGCGAGCAAGTCGAATGCCGCGACGATCTGCGGGTTGGTCAACTCCATGTCGAAGATCTCGTTGCGCACGAAATCACTCCCGCTGATGACCTCGATATCCGCGAAACCGCAACCGGCCTCGGCCAGCAGCGTGGCGACCGGCTCGGTCAGGGCGTTGGCACGCACATGGCAGCGAAACGGCAGCCCGCAGCGACGACGATAGACCTCGGTGAACGTCGCCAACCACGACGCATCGAGCGCGAACAGGTGCTCGCGAAAGCGGATACGGCGAATGCCGTCGTAGGTGTGACGCAAGGCGTCAATCTCGTCACAGATGCGGTCCGGACTGCGGCGGCGGACGAACGTACCCTTGTTTTCGTAGATCTCCATGAGCCAATCATTGATGCAGTACGCGCAGAAGTGCGGACATCCCCGGCCCACGGAAACTTCCGCCTCGTGCGTCTCGTCGATGTGCCGCTGGTAAGCGAACAAGGATCGATCCGCGTCGGGCAGTGCATCGAGATCTTCGGTAAGCGGTGCGAGCTCATGCTTGACCACCGCGCCGTCGCAGTTGAGCCATACGCCGGGCAGTGCGGTGTCGAGATCGGGGCTGACGGTGGCGCGGATGAACGCGGGGAACGGCACCTCCGGCTCACCGATCACCGCCGCCTGCACACCAGGCATGCTCAGGGCGCGTTTCGGCGCGACGGTGGCGAACACACCGCCGCACACCACCGGCAGACAGTGCCGCAATGCGACATAGCCGATGGTCCGGTGCGCCAGATCGACACACGTGCCGGCGACATCCGCATACACGATCTGTGGACGGAAATGCGCAAGCTTGAGACGGATGCGCCCCTCGTCGTAGCCGGTCACCGGCAGCAATCCGGTGGCGTGTCCGTCCTGTCGGAGCACGCTCGACGCCACGCCGAGCGCGTCATCAAAGCGCGGGCCGGACGGGTATTGACGAGCGGGAAGAAACTGGAGGATGAGGATGCGCAAGGGGTCGACCTCCCCGTGTGGGTGGTTGCCCGTTCCGCGTATCGAGCGGCAACAGGCGACCCGGCGCCCCCGTGCAGGCACAATCCGACATCCGATCGGGTAAGAGACTATCCATGAACAGTGTAGGCACGCAACGTCCGAGAAGACAAGCGAAGCGCCCTCAGCGCCGCGTGTTTGATCCCGCGGCGACGAGGCGTACAGCTACACGGTTGCGTTTTGGGGGGAGTGCTCGTCGGACTGAATCCGGCCGTCGCGGAGGGTGATGATGCGCTGGGCGCGGGCGGCGACTTCCGGCTCGTGCGTGATCATGAGGATCGTCTTGCCCGCGTCGTGCAGCGAATCGAAGATATCGAGGATGACTTCACCGGTGGCGGTGTCCAGGTTGCCGGTCGGTTCGTCGGCGAGAATGATCAGCGGATCGTTGATCAGCGCCCGGGCGATGGCCACGCGCTGCTGCTGACCGCCCGACAGCTCCATCGGCCGATGGTCGACCCGATCCGACAGTTCCACCAACGCCGCCAACTCGAGCGCCTTGGCATGACGGATGTGCGGTGCGACGCCCTGGTAGAACAGCGGCACCTCGAGATTCTCGAGCACCGTCAACTGCGGGACGAGGTTGAAGGTCTGAAAGACGAAGCCCAATCGTTCGCCGCGAATCTCCGAGAGGGCGTTGTCGTCGAGCGTCGATACGTCGGTGTCGCCCAGTTGATAGCGACCCGCGGTCGGGCGGTCGAGACAGCCCAGGATGTTCATCAGCGTGCTTTTGCCCGAGCCGGACTGCCCGCAGATCGCCGCGTATACGCCCTCTTCGAAGCTCAGGTCGACACCGCGCAGGGCGTGGACCTCGACCATCGTTCCCGGCTTGCGGTAAATCTTGACCAGTTCGTGAACCGAGGCGATAGGCATGGCAATCAGTCGGTGGCGCTGCCGGGAGCTCGGGTTGAGGTTTTCGACTGCGACCGCGCTTCACCCGAAGGTTCGGCCTGCCGTTCCCCCGCACCCGACCGTTGCTCAGCACCCGGTCGTTGCCCAGCACCCTGCCGTTCCCCAGCACCCGGTCGTTCCCCAGCAACCTGCCGTGGCCGATTTCCCTGGCGCGGTGTGGCGTCCAGGCCCTGCGGAGTACGTCCATCCTGTAGACCGGCTTCGAGCGGCGGATGTGGCATATCACCGTTTTCCGCGCGCATCGTGGGCAGTAGCGCCACCATCTCATCGGTGATCGTCATCCAGACTTTTTCACCGGCGGTCAGGTTTTTGGTCACTTCGATAAACGTCGTGTTCGACGCCCCGAGCTGAACCTCGCGGTATTCGGGCGTGCGGCCCTTGTCGTCCACGAAGACATAACTGCGGCCGCTGCGGGTGAAGATACACGGCACCGGGACGACGAGCACCTCGTCGATCTGGTCGACGTAGATCTCCGCCTCGGCGGTCACGCCCGGCTTGAGGCCCTGGCCCGAGCCGGTCAGGGTGATCTCGGTCTCGAATTCACGCAGTTCGGGGTTGAGCCACCGGTTGCGCGAGTCGGCCAGGGCGGCGATCTTGGTCACCTCGCCCTCGAAGATCTTCTGCGCCCCGGAAGACCGTGTCTCGTTATCCGTATTGCCCTCGACCTCCTCGTAGATCCCGGCGACCTTGATGAGCGCCTTGAGGCCGGGCTTGATCCGTTCGGCGTCGGCCTCGTGGATCCGCACCACCATCTTCATCTGGCTCAGATCGGGCAGCTCCAGCATCTTCTGGTTCTGGTACACTTTGGCCCCCGCGTCGATCATCGTGCTGCTGCCACGACGGCTCTCGCTGTAATAAACCACGAGCCCGGGCTGCGGAGCGAGGATCTTCGCCTTGGCGAGCTGGTCTTCGTATTTCGCCAATTCCGCTTGGACAAGGACCAGTTGGTCTTTTGCGCTTTTGACGGTGTCGTTGGCGCGACGTGCTTCGACACCGGCGGTCTCTTTTGTGCGGTCGCGCGTCGCCTTGGCATCCCGAACCGCTGATTCATATGTAAGCTGATCCTTCTTGAACGTGTAATCCTTGAGGACCTCGAGCGCCTTCTCGGCATTTTGCAAAGTAAAGTCAGCCTCTTGCTTTTTCAGTCGATCCTCTTCGAGCTCGACCGCGGTCACGTAGTTCTGGAGGAACATCCGTTCGGTGACTTCGAGTTGCTCGGTGGCCTGCTGAAGTCGTGATTTGGCCGACTCAACCGCCAACGCCGCCTCCTGCTTCTGCTGAAACCGGTCGCCTTCCTTCCATTTCTCGAGGTCGATTTCAGCCAGCTCGAGTTGCGTTTGAGCGGCATCAATGTCGGCTTCGTTCTTGGCGAGCTGAATCTCGTACTCGGCACGGGCGGTGTCGTAGGTGTTCTGCGCGGTGTTGACGGTGATTCTCTGCTGGTCGATCTTCTGCTGGATCGTATCGGACGCGAGTTCGACGAGTAGATCGCCCTTCTCCACCCGCGTGCCTTCGGGGATGATCCAGATGATCGTCGAGCCACCCTCGATCTCGCACTTGATATCGACGCTCTTGTGGGCCTTGAGATCGCCCTTCTCCTTCAGCACGATCGGGAAGCTGGTCATCTTGACCGAGTACAGACTGATGTTGTCATCGATCTTGGGGGCGACGAACTGTCGCCACAGCCCGAACGCGGTTAGCGCAAGGACGATGATGACCACCGGCGTCAGAAGCCACAGCCGACTGAGCCGGTGAGCCGCCGGTCCGGACGGGTTGCCGTAACTCACCGGCGCGGCGGGGCGCGGCGGCGTCTCCTGGGTGCCCGCAACGGGCAGGTTGGCCTGAGTGGTGCTCAAAAGAAACGTCTCCGCGCTAGGGATTAGTTAGGGGTCGGCGAAGCGCCTTCTGTATAGTACAACGTCCCTGACGACCGAATGTTTTCCCTCAATTTCATTCTAACGGATTAACGCCTCGGGTTCGACCCACCGGCCGTCGTCGTCGACCCGGAGGGTGCCCGTCGCCAGTCGGAGTTCCAGGATCCGCCGCCAAACCTCACTTTGCTGGTTCGCCAGCCCGTCCCGGGCCTCGCGGAGCTCCTGCTCGGCGGTCAGCCGGTCGTCGATGGTCAGCCGACGCTGAGGCGACGGATTCCGTATCTGCTCGATGGTCGCGTCGAGCCGCTCCTCGGACAGCTTGACGCTGATGACTTCGTTCTCGAGCTGAAAGATCGCCACATCGAGCTGTCGCCGGGCGTCGCGCACGTCGCGAAGAACCGAGTCGGAGGCCAGGCTGTGCGCCCGCTCGGCCTGTCGCTCGAGAATCTTGCTTTCGCGGTAGGTGTTCCGCTCACGAACCCGCTGGAACGGGATTTCCAGCTCGATGAAGCCCTGCCAGACGTCCTGGTCGGAAGTGAACCGCCCCGAATTCAGATGGTCGGGCGAGGTGCCCGATCGGAACGAGCCGCCCACGTTCAGGTCGGGCAGCAGCCCGTTGCGGGCAATGACCACCCCGCGTTTGGCGTCATCGACGCGATCCGACGCGGTCACCAGGTCGAGGCGATAGCGGAGGGCGGTTTCCGTCGCTTGGGATAAGCCCACCGCGGGAACCGGCAACGACATGGCGAATTCAGCTTCGAGGACTGACTGTGCGGGCACGTCGATGAGGGCATCGGTGGGCAGACCGATCAGGATTTTGAAGCTGTCCTTGGCCAGTTGATAGATGGCCAGTTCACGTCGCACCCGCACCATCGCATTTCGCTGCGACACGATGGCGCGACGAGCATCGACAATCAGCCCCCGTCCGTTCTCTGCCCGGGCGACCTCGAACAATGCTGCCTGTCGGAAACCGGCGACAGCCTTCGCGGCGTTGATGACCCCTTGTCTGCCCGCGAGTAGTCGAAAGTAATCGCTGGCCACGCGGACGAGGTACTCCCGGCGAAATCGCTCGAACGCCCTTACCGAGTAGATGACCTCGCGTTCGGCCTGATAGCGCGACTCGTAGGCGACCTTGCCCGCGCCGCGAAGCAGCGGAATGTCCATCTCCACGAGGAGGTCGCCGGACTCGGCCGTGGTAATGTGGTTTTGCAGGTCGCGGGTCAGACTGTTGATCATCTGGGCGGTCACCGTCCCGCCGTACGGCAACCGCTGCTCGACCGCGACGGTCGAGACGGCGTCCATGGCGGCATCGAGGGTTCCGGTTTCGGCGAAGTCGGTGAAGCGGGCTTGGAGGTCGCCCACGACCTGCGGCGTCCAGAGAAATCGCTCGAGCGTCAGATCGAGCACGGCCAGGTAGAGCATCTCCTTGGCGGTCTGAAAGTCCCGGCCGGTGCTGACCGCCTGCGTCAATGCCTCGGACAACGTCAGCACTCGGGCGTCAGGCGGAGGCAGGATGATCGTTTCCATTTCCGAGATATCGGGAACGAGCAGGTCCACCTCCTCCGGCTGGGTCGCCGTGACGCCCTTCGTTGTTGCAACGTCCTGGGTCGTCGGCGGATCGATGGGCTCGTCGGTCGGTTGACTGGCGGTCGGCTGCGTGGCGATCGGTCGCGCGGGCGGGTCTGCCGGTGTGACGAACGCCTCGGGTACGGACGGATCCACGGGATTCGGCGCGAACGCATACGCATCGTCACCGATCGCCGTCCTGGCCCGCACGTCACCGACGTGGCTGTCATGCGGTTCGCCCAGCGCCTCGGCCTGCTTCTGCTCGATGATCTTGTAGACTTCGCGATCGGCGTCGTTGAGATAAGTTTGACACCCGCCGAGCACACCGAGCAGCGAGACGAAGATGACACCCGGAACGAGGCCGGGGCAGCGTCGCGGTGCTTCTAACCTGCGGAGCCTTGCTGCGACGAGAAGATGATCTTCGGTCCTTACCCGACTGCACTCAGGAATCTGCACCGGGTTTTCAACGACCCGCATCGCCATGCTCGACCGATGCCCCGAAGGGGCTAGCGAATGCAGCCAGGGGTGGAGCGCGGCGGAACCCCTGGTAGTCGACGTGCCTGATGATTCCCGCCCCGAATGGGCGGAAGAATGATCCACACACAGGGAGTCGTGGGTCGTCGGGGCCGGGCACGCTGTGCCGTCGTTCACCCCGAGTTTGGCTGCGGTCGCGAGGCCGCGCTGTGCTGCTTGCGTCGAATGCATCATGCCACGTTGCGATTTCATGTGAAAAATCCGTCGTTGAACAAGAATAATAACCAATCGTACGGGACGCCGCTACGCACCGGGCATAACCTCGAGGGTCTTGGCCAGTCCTTCTTTGGCGACCTCGAACGGATCGCGAGCCCAGTAGGTTTCGCTGAACAACTCGAGACTGACCGGGCCGTGATACCGTTGTTCGCGCAGCAGGTTGAACATTTCCGGTAAGTCGATGACGCCGTCGCCGGGCATGACCCGGTCATTGTCCATCTGGGCACGCGGATCGGGCGCGCCCGGAGCGTCGTCGATGTGCACGATGGCAATGCGCTCGCCCGGAACCAGACGAAGGTCCGCCATCTCGCCCTCGCCCCGAAATATGTGAAACGCGTCGGCCACCATCGTGCTGTCGTCGCGACCGGCCGCCGCCATCGCCTCGAGCGCGATCGGGATGTTGTTGTACTGCTCGAAGAACCCGATGAACTCGAATGCGGGCTTGACCCTGAACTGATCGCCCAACGCGAGCAACTCGGCATAACGCCGACCCGTCTCGGCGATCGGTTCGGTCTCGCGCGTCGGGGTCACCACAATCGACGGAGCGCCCAACTCCGCCGTCAGCGCGAACCGTCGCTTGACTTCATCCATGGCGGCGACGTGCTCGGCCCCTTCGGTCCCGCTCCAGAATTTCAAGGCGATCACCGACGGTAACGCCAGCCCGGCGTCGCGCAGCGCCTTGCGCACATCGGCGACCGTGCCCCCGGCCCGGCAGTGCTCCTGCACGTCGTCCAGCCAAAGCTCGATCGCTTCCCAGCCGGCCTCGGAGACCGCGCGGATCTTGTCCATCAGTCCCGCCGGGCGAATCGTCGACGTATTGAAACAGAGTTGATAATCTGCCATCAAACGCTCCCGCGCCGTCGTCATGGCACATGCATGTCGAGCCATACAGTCTACCACAGTCGCCGCCGATGCGTGAGATCGTCGCTGGTGCGAGATTCCTATCTCGCACCTCATAAAGCGGGAATCCTTTCCCGCAAAGCATTCTACGCAGGCAAGGATTCCTGCAGCAGAAGGGTGCGAGATAGGAATCTCGCACCAGCCGTGTTAAGAATCTCGCACCAGCCGTACCAGCCGAGATAGGAATCTCGCACCAGCCGTCAGCCGTATCTCTCCTGCGTTCACGCCCGGGGTCGCATTCGGCCGCACCACGGCGTAAAATATGGGGCGATGGAAAGCATCTACCTCGATAACAACGCCACGACGCGCATCGACGATCGGGTCGTCGATACGATGCTGCCGCTTCTGCGCGAGCAATACGGCAATCCGTCGAGCATGCACAAAATGGGGCAGCTCGCAGCCCACCGGGTGGACGAGGCCCGCGCCCAGGTGGCGACCCTGATCGGAGCCCGGCCGCGCGAGATCGTTTTCACCGGGGGCGGCAGCGAGGCGAACAACCTGGCGATCCGCGGGGTGCTCGCGGCTCGGCCGACGAAACGCCATGTCGTGACCACCGCGGTCGAGCATGACTCGGTGCTCCGACTCTGCCGACAACTCGAACGCGAGGGGGTGCGTGTCACCTACTGCGGCGTGGACAAGCTCGGCCGACTCGACCTCGACCAACTCGCCGACGCAATCGACGACGAGACCGCACTCGTCGCGGTCATGCACGCCAACAACGAGACCGGCGTGCTGTTTCCCATCGAACAGGTCGGCGCCATCACCCGCCGGCGCAACGTGCCGCTGTTGGTCGACGCGATCCAGACGGTAGGGAAGATCCCGGTGGACGTGGCATCGTTACCGGTCGACTTCCTCACCATCGCCGGTCACAAGATCCACGGCCCCAAGGGTGTTGGTGCGCTCTACGTGCGACGCGGCAAGCGACTGCGGCCCTTGATCATCGGCGGACATCAGGAGCGCGACCTGCGCGGCGGCACCGAAAACACGGCTGGCATCGTGGGCCTGGGCGCCGCGGCGGAGCTCGCCGCCAAGCGACTCGCCGACGAGGCGGGTCGCATCACACGCCTTCGCGACCGGCTCGAAGCGGGCATCTGTGAACGGATCAGCATCGCCTCGATCAACGGCGACCGCGAGCACCGCTTACTCAACACCACCAACATCAGCTTCCGTACCCTCGAGGCCGAAGCCCTGCTGCTGCTGCTCTCGGAAAACGGCATCTACGTTTCCTCCGGCTCGGCGTGCAGCTCCGGCTCGCTCGAACCCTCCCACGTCTTGCAGGCCATGGGCATCGAACCCGAACGCGCCCATGGCGCCGTCCGCTTCTCACTCTCGGGTTTCACCACCGAAGCAGAAATCGACCAGACCCTGGACCGGCTCCCCGCCCTCATCGACCGCCTCGCCGCCGTCACGCCGTGAGATTGGGTCCGATATTCAACCGTCATCCGCGGCCCCATCAGACGCTTGGCAAAACTTGACAAATTATGCCATCGGGTCGTACGATGTGTTGAGCAGGTCAGTACGGAGTATGCGCAATGACAACGATGAACATATCTTTGCCGGACGAACTCAAAGCGTTCGTCGAGGAACAGGTCGAGCAAGGCAACTTCAGTAGTGCCAGTGAATATCTGCGATCCTTGATTCGCGATGACAAGAAGGACAAAATCCGGCAGGCGCTCGATGCCAAGTTGCTCGAAGGGCTTCGGGGTGAAACGAGTGAAATGACGGTGCAGGACTGGGAAGATATCCGCCTTCAGGCCCTGGAGAGCGTGGAAAAGAAGTTGCTCGAAGGTCTTGAATCGGGCCCGGGGATCGAGGTCGACGAGGCGTATTGGCGGAGAAAGTGGGCCGCTTTGCGCGAGCGTCATCGTAACACCGAGGACACGTGAAACGGCGAATCATCATCGCCCCGGACGCCGACCGGGACATCGACGAGCATGTCGACTACATCGCTCGGGACAGTATGGACGCTGCGGTGCGCTTTTTCGCGGCGGTGGAGCGCGCCATCGATGACGTCGCTCACATGCCGAATGTTGGACACACCTGGGCATTTAAGAGTCGGACATTATCCGACATTCGCGTGTGGCGCGTACATAAGTTCACCAACCATCTCATCTTCTATCGTGTGATCGATGAGGGCATCGAGATCGTTCGCGTGCTACACGCAGCACGTGACATCGACGCCGTCTTCGACCAAGCTTGACGACCTACGATTGAGCGGCGGGGACGTCGATCTTTGCGCCGACGCCTTTTGCGGTTTCTTCGATTTGGCGCCAGGTTTCGGCGTCGATTTCGATGCCGTGCTCGAGTCGATGCTTTCGGCAGCGGGCTTCCGGCTCGCCCGGCACGAGAATCTCTTCCACGCCGGGGAGTTTGCGGGAACTCTTGCACCAGGCGATCAGGTCGGCGACCTGCCGCCGGCAGTAGTCGGCGCCGTTGAAGCGGGCCGGGTCGATGACGGTCAGGAAGAACGCGTTGCCGAGCCGGTTCGCCTCGGGCCGGCTGCATCCGCCCGAGCCCAGCGCGCCGACCAGAATGTCGACCATCATCGACAGTCCGAAACCCTTGTGGGCCACCTCGCCGCCGAAGGGCATGATCGCGCCGCGCGGGTCGGTGTAAAAATCGTTCGCGTCGGTCGTGAAGTTGCCCTGGTTGTCGATGATCCAGCCTTCGGGCACCGGTTCGCCCTTGTTGCGACGCACGCGGATCTTGCCCTCGGCCGTTACCGACGTGGTGATGTCGAGCACCACCGGATCCCCGTCGGCGACGGGTGCGGCGAAGGTGATCGGATTGGTCGCCAGCCGCGGCTCCCACCCGCCGTAGGGCGCGGTGCTCCGGCCGGACCCGTGGTTGTTGACCGCGGCGAAGGCGACGAAGCCCGCGCGGGCGACCCGTTCGAGGTACTCGCCGACCCGGCCAATGTGATTGCAGTGGTGCAGCGTGACGACGGCCACCCCCGCGTTGCGGGCCTTGTTCATCGCCACCTCGGTCATGCGGCGGGACTGCACCTGCCCGAACCCCCATCCGCCGTCGATGACCGCCGTGGTCTCGGTCTCCGAATCGATCTTGAGCGGCACGCCGGTGGCGATGTCGCCGTCACGAATGAACCCGACATACTGCGGAATTCGCACCGCTCCGTGCGAGTCGTGCCCGCACAGGTTGGCGTCCACCAGCGAGTCGGCCACGATCGCAGCCTCCGCCGCCGGCACGCCGGTAACTTCGAAGATTGCGCGGGTGATCTTGTGCAGTTGGTCATGCGTAAAATGCGGCAAAGCGACGACTCCGTCAGTATGTGGTCTCGTTACGCGAACAAGCAGGCGTAGCACCGTAGAGGGGACGGTCGGTGGGTGTCAAGCGTGAGCAATTCTGCGACGACTAACACTACAGCGCAAAGTTACTTCCCACGCAAGTTCGTATCTTGCTGATCTTGAGACCGCGTTTGCGCAGTTCTCTGATGGTCTTCTTGCGATGACTCGCCTTGGCCGCGGCGTTGTGGTTTCGGGTGTAGCTGATTTCCCATGCGGCATGCTCCAGGAGACGCTTACGAGCAACCCGCCCCAACGGCCAAGCCCGGCACCAGGTCGCCAACGCATCGCGGATCTGCCAACGCATCGCGGATCTGGTTGTGCGTCAGGCTTTCGACCGGGTACGTGGGGCGATCGTCGTCGGGATCCCGGTAGGGGAAAAAACGCCGGCCTCTTCGTACGATTGGACGGGTTGCGAAGGCGGATGTGATGAATCCGAGCCCCAGCGCGGGGGTTCACCACTCTACGTCATACGATGGTCGGAGAACCCGCTCGCTCGCGCTCGCGGCTCGGATCCTTTACCCTCACATGTCAGTTCAACCCGTCGTGGTCGCTGCATGACTTGACGCAGGCCTGTCTACGTCAGCGGAAACGTCTCGTCCATCTCCGCGGCGGCGAGTTCGACGAGGAATCGGCTGATGCGATCGACGGCGACCTCGACGAAGCGTTGCCCCTTCTCGGCGGTGGCGGCGTGGGGGTCGCCGACGCCGGTATTGGTGGTCAGCACGTGCCAGGGACGGCTGATCTTGACCCAGCCCTCGCGCACCGCCTCGAACCGCGACGGACGCACCGCGCCGTCGTCGGCCTGCGCGAGCGGCGCGACGAGTTCCGGAAACAGGTGCAATCCCACGCTGGTCTCCATTTCGTCGGCGTGATCGCCGTCGGCGTCGAAGATCTCGCTCCGCACGTCGCCGGGCACCTGCCACCAGTTGCACAGAGCCATGAAGAAGTCGGCGCGATTCAATTCGCGTTGAAAGGCGTTGAAGTCGTTGCCGCCGTGGCCGTTGAGCACGACGAGTTTGCGCACGTCGTGCGTGGCCAGCGAGTCGACGATGTCGCGCAGCACCGCCAACTGCGTCGACGGGTTCATGTTGATCGCCAGGGGAAAGTGCATCAAGTTCGTGTCGACGCCGTAGGAAATGGTCGGCAGCATGGTGACCCGCGCCCCTTGTGCCCACGCGCGTTCGCAGACCAGCTCGCCGATTCGACCGGCGGTGATATGGTCGGTGCCGTAGGGCAGGTGCAGGTTGTGCGGCTCGCACGCGCCCCAGGGCAGCACGGCGACATCGATGTTCAGGGGCTTGATTTCGGCGTAGTTGGCCTGCGACAGCGACCACGGATTCATGCCGACCTCACGGGTTGGGGGCCTCGTAGCGGGCGCGAATGACCGAGCGAATGCCGCCGCGCGGGGTCCACTCGGTAACCACTTCCATCCGGCGGGGCCGACAGACCGCGACCAGGTCGTCGAGAATCACGTTGGTGACGTCTTCGTAGAAGATGCCGCGTTGCCGATAGTCGAACAGGTAGCGCTTGAAGCTCTTGAGTTCGATGCACACCCGGTCGGCGACGTAGCCGACGCGCACCGTGCCGAAGTCGGGGTTGCCGGTCTTGGGGCAGATCGACGTGAACTCCGGAGCCGTGATTTCGATCTCGTAGTCGCGCTGCGGATGCGGGTTGTCGAAGGTTTCGAGCAGGTCGCGTGGTTCGTTGGCCATGGCAATCAATCGTGGGAAAGGATTCCCGTTCGGGTTGGGTGCGAGCAAGCTTTCGCGCACCGGCAAAGTCCTGCCGCACTACAGCGACTCACACAAAGCGATACAACCGCGCTGCCGTTCCGCCGGCGATCATCGCCCGGTCCTCGAGCTTGACCGCATCGAGCAGCAGGTCGACGGCCCGGATCGTTTCGCCATACGGTTGGCCGCGATAGTCACCGCCCCAGATCAGCCGATGCGGACCGAACAGGTCGACGCAACCGGCAATGAACGGTTTGAGGCTTTTGTGCGGGTACGGCTCGTTCGTGGCCAGGTGCAGTCCGGAAAACTTGAGATAGACGTTGGGCAACTTCGACAGCCGAAAGACGTTCGAGATTTCATTCGGCGAGCCCTGCTTCGGACGGCCGAGATGATCAAGTACCACCGGAACACGCGGAAACGATTCCAGCAGCGGCACGATCGCCTGCGCATGCCGGGGCGACATATCAAGTTGCATCACCAGCCCCAGTTGTTCCGCGGTCAGCCAGACCTCGCGCATCTGCGGCGACGCAAAGTCCGGTACACGGTCTTCGCGCACCGCTCGGATCAACAGCGCGGTGATGCTGCGATGTGCGGTCAGGTCCATCAGTGTCGCGGCCATGTCGGCTGCGCTCGGGTCGAGCGCGCACGCGCCGCGGAACCGGTCCGGGGCCTGGTCGAGGCAATGGCGCAGATAGCGGTGATCGTTGCGGTAGGCCTCGGGCTGAACGAGCACGGCTCCCTGGACCCCGGCGGCGTTCGCGTGCAAGAGGAACCGTTGGATCGGCGCGCGAAACGTCGGCGGTTCGGGCGCGTTGTCGTCCAGCGGGTACCGGGCGTCATCCTCGGCGACGAGGCGCACGTTGGCGTCGATGATCGGCATGCGCACCGACGGTCGGGGTGGGGGTGCGGTATGGCTCGCCGGCTCGGCCGAAGGGCTGCGGCGGCGCTCGGTCAAGCTGCAACCGCCCGCCGCGGTGGCCGCCACTGCCGCCGAGGCGGTCTCGAGCCAGTTGCGTCGGGAAAGGCGATCGGCACGATGGTGAATGTGACTCATAGCAGCCTCCATGCTTGCTCCGCGGTCGACGAGAAATGCTGTCGACCGGATCTCGACTCAGGATAGGGGCGGCCACGGGTGTCTGCAAGCGCCGATTCGACTCGTGCTCCGTCGCCGTCACCGCCGATAATCATACCGATACCGGGAGCAGCGGCCGCGCCGATCGTCGACCACCTGGGGCTCGGACGCCATGCTGACCGCGACGGCCGCCCGGTGCATGTCACAGTCAGGTTGCCGGTTGGGGAACCGCGCGAAATAGCAGAGAGCAGCGGCTCGGATTTCTCCGTCCGACCGATCATGCTCTCTGTTTTTTTATGGCCGTCGTTAGGGTCGTTTACGGAGGCCAACGGGATGCAATCCGTGGGCTTTGCGGTGCCCATCGACACCTCTGATGGGGGTTACACGAACCCATGATGGATCGCGGGGTTGTTGAAAGTCCGTCGCAAATTCCCAATAATGGGGTAGGAGTACCGGCTCGACGAAGCCACGCGAAAGGATTTCTGCGATGAGCGACTCATTGGGCGCGATGTGTGACGAGTTCTACGTCAGCAGCCGCCTCTTTTTGAAGCTGCCCCTGCCGACCGGCCGCGAGACGGTGCTCAACTTTCTCGACCGGATGCGCAAGGAATATCCGACCCTGCGGAAGTTGCGCCGGCGCGAGGACGGCGGGATCCTGCTCGAGGAAGACAACCCCGAAGGCGAATCGCGACGCTGGATCCGCCTGGAAGAGGCGTGTTTGCGTTTCGGCCATTTCGCTCCGAAGTCGCCGTCCGAATTTCGACCGCTGGCCGACCTGGTGCTCGAGCACGCCCCGTATTTCCTGACCTTCTCCGATCTCGACTTCGATCACATGGAGGTGGTCTACGGTTTCGATCTCGAATTTCGCGGCAACCACGACCAGTTGGTGGCCGAGACGCTCATGAACAACCACCCGCTGGCGTCGTTTTTGCTCGGCGACGAGGCCCGGCACGTGATCGACATGCAACCGTACGCCGGCATCGCCCTCACCCCCGCGTGCGATATTCAGGCGTACATCGAACTCAAGAGCCGCACCACGTCCTATGAGGTGCGCACCGGCGACTACGACACCCATCCGCTCACGGTGTTTTTGACCGTGCGCAAGTATTGGGGTTTCGCCGAAACCGAGAACCTCGTCGACGTTCACCGCACCCTGCTCGACCATGCCGACGAGTTGGCCACGGACCGGGTGGTCCCGCTGGTGGTCAACCCGCTGGCCCACGCGATATCCAGTCGATCGTAATGCCCCCAGCCGCCCGGCGGAGCACCCTATTTAAGATTTAGAAGATATTTAATCAAGTCGCGGAAGTCTTTGACGGTCATGGCGTTTTCGACTTCGTCGGGCATGAGCGAGGTCGTCTGCCGTCGATGCTCGGCGATTTGATCGGACGGGATCGTGACCGTCTCGGCCGCGGCGGTGGCCAGCGTGATCGCGCCGTCCGGCGCCTTGGACATCAACAGGCCGATATGCACGTCGCCGTCGTTCGTGTTCACCACATGCGGCACGAACTTCGGAGCCATGTCCTTCGACGGTTCGAGAATCGACGCGACCAGTTTGGCGCGGTCCGACGACCGGGCGATCACGGACAGGTCGGGGCCGACTTGTCCTCCGCGCCCGCCGACACGGTGGCACTTCGCGCACGCGGTCAACGGACTGAAGAAGACCCGCCGGCCCGATCGTGCGTCGCCGCCGCGAGCAAGGGCCGCTTGCCATTGGGCGTCGGTCGTTGGACGCGACGAATTGTTCCTCCCGGGCGTCCCCGGTGGATTCAGGGCGAATCGCAGTTGCGCGGCAAGCTCGGCGTCGACCGGTGTATCACGTACCGCGTCCAATCGGCGGCGCAGCGCCGTCCGTACCGCTTCGCGATCGGCGAAACGGGTCAGCGCGCGAACCGTCTCGATGCGCACGGTTGCCGAAGGATCGTCGAGCAGATCGACCAGTTGGGTCACACGATCGGCGGGCCGGCCGGCCAGGGCGAGAATCGCATCGGCGCGTAGCTCGGGATCGTTCATGTCGTCGCGGGCCGTCTTCGAGAGGACCGACAGCGCGCGCGGCTTGGACGAGGCGGACAGCGTACCGATGGCGGCCGATCGCAAGACCGGCTCACCGGTCCGCGCCGCGGTGACCAGCGCGTCTGACAGCACTTCATCGTCGGGGTCGATCACCATCGCCGCGGCCAACGCCCGCACGGAAGCCGGCTGAGATGCATCGTTCAGCAATCGTGCGATCAGCAGCGCCCCCGAGCCGCCTTTGCCGTCGAACGGCCCCCGCGTCAGGGTGCCGGTATCCTTGGGCGCGTCGGCCAGGAGCTGTTTGGCGGCCAGATAAGCATGAAACAGCCGAGGGGACACCGGACCGGCCGACAGCACGTCGTCGAGCGGGTCGTCAAATTGTACCAACGCGTCTTCACCCACCCACAGCGCCGCGGCGAACCGAACCGTCTCGTCGGGATCGGCGAGAGCGTTTCGCAGCAGGGTTTCGAGATCCGTTATCTTCGCGCGACGCAACGCCAGCAACGCCCCCAACCGTACCTCGGACTGGTCATTGCGAGCGTCACGCAACACATTGGCACGATAGACCGGCTTGGCCAGGGTGTCGATCGCGGCGGCGCGCAAGAACGGGTCAGGATTGCTCAGCGCGTCGCGCAGGTGTCCGTACCGTCCGGGTAATTCGGTTCGCAGCATGCTACGCATGCGAGCGGTCGCCCGGTTCTCGATGTGCAGCGGGGGTAAACTGCGCGGCGCGACGACCGCTTGACCGTCGCGTGCGGTCAATCGCCAGATGCGTCCTTTGCCGTGCACCGGGTAGGACTTGTCGGCCCAGTCGTTGATGTAGACGGCCCCGTCGGGACCGGTGGTGATGTCGACGGGTCGGAAGGCTTCGGTGCCGCGCACGAGGATTTCGCGCTCGGCTCGCAGCGACGCGCCGTAGGGTTGTGGCTGAAACCGATCGATCGTGTAGTCGCCCCAGCTCGTGACCAGCAGGTTGCCGTGGTATTCCCGCGGTAACCGCGCGTTGTCGCAATCGAGAATCGCGCACGGCGCCTCGCCGGTGCCCGCCATCATCGGCAATCGACCGGGGATCTCGCCGTTCCAGCAGACGAAGGGGTGCAGGCCGCCGCGTCCGTAGCGAAACTTGTAGCCGTAGTCGCCGTGCTTGACGATGTGGAGCAGGCGGCACGGCGGGCTGAAGTCGGGATCGTTGTCGACGCAGAACAGGTTCCCCGCCCGGTCGAAGGTCAGGCCGAACGGGTTCCAAAACCCGGTGGCCACATATTGAACGTCGCTTCCGTCGAGCCGGCAGCGAAAGATGCTCCCGCCCTCGCCCCCGCCGCTGTACTTCGATCCGTCCGTGCCGAGAAGGGTGTACACCGCGCCGAGGTTCTCGCCCAGGCCGACGTAGAGCCAGCCGTCGGCGGAGTAGGTCAGGCCGCCCAACCCGTTGTGCGGATAATCGCCGGGCGTCTGAAGCTTGAGCACGGTGGTGCGCGATTCGTTCTCGCCGTCGTCGTCGCGATCATGCAGGATGACCACGCCGTTACGGTGGCACAGCGCGACTTCGCCGTGCGGGGTGAGGGCGAGGGTCATGGCGTGATGGAATCCGTCGGCGAAGATGCGCATGGTTTCGCGTTTGCCGTCACCGTCGGTATCGGTAAACAGCTTCACGCGATCGTGCTTCGGGCCCGGATAGTCCCGCTCCCGTCTGTGGGTATGCGATTCGATCACGAACAATCGGTCTCGGGCGTCGATCACCATGCCGATCGGGGTGACGATCGCCGGCTCGGATGCGATCAGCTTGATCTCCAGTCGTGCGTCGGTAACGGCGGGAACGGGAATCTCCGCCGCAGCCGACGAACTCCACATCAGCACCACGGCCAGAATACGTGTTCCATGGATTCGCAAGATCAACTCCGTGTTCGGTCTCGAATGACCCGGTCCGCCACCGGCCACAACAGGATCGGCAACGCGGCGCTGAGCGCCAGCGCCAGCACCGGTCGATCCGTGCCGGTGTATCCGACGGTGGCGAACGTCAACGCCATGGGCAAGCATCCGCACGCCAGAGCGACGAAGAACCGTCGAACCGGCATGCGCGCCAGGCCCGCCAGACAGGTCACCACCTCGGGCAGCAAGGGCAACCAGCGTGAGGCCGCCACCGCCCACCCGCCGGTACGGTCGAACCAGCGCTCGCCGCGGCGCAGCCCTACGACGCCGACCAGGCGCTCGGCGGCACGCGGCCCGATCAGCCGACACGCACTGTACGCGACGGTCCCGGAAAGAAACGAACCCGCCGCGCCGATCAGCCCGCCGACCACCGGCCCGTACACGATGCCCAGTGCGGCCATAACCGCCGTTGCCGGCACGGGCAACACCAGATCGGCGATCAGCAGTCCGACCGCCGCGGCCCACGCCCAATCGCCGTAGCGCGCCAGCCAAGCCTCCGCCTCGGGCCCGCTCAAGGCCGCGTCGAACGCGTCGCCCCAGATGACAAACGGAATCGCCAGCAACCCCGCCAGCCCGACAAAGATCAAGAGCAACCGCATCGAAGACCCGACTTCCAAACCACAATACATCACCCGAAAGCGTTCCGCGATCCGAGACGTTTAGCCGCCGAGCTTGCTCGGCGCTTCTGCGCATCGTCGAGATACGCGCCGATCGAGCTCGGCGGCTACATCATGGCGTGCACGAAGCACGTACGGTCAAGCGTAAGCGATCGACAGGGTCTACCCCAGGCGCGGACCGGGTAGGAGGATGGAGCGCACGGGGTCACGATGAACAATCGGCGGCGAAAAGGACGCGGAGTAAGCCGACCCGACATGACTTGTTGAGTCGGCCCACCCCCGCGTGTATGGCTCGGGTCGTTGTCCCCCGCTGTCTGACTTCCCCACAGCAGACGACCCGGTTGAACCGAAGGTGTAGTCGGCGATCGACGCGTCGCGCTTGAGATGCAATCGGCGATATCAGTACTGGTAGATACGTTTTGATAAGTTACCGGACCCGAGCCGGCCTGTCGACGACGTGATCCACCGGTTTCCGGACGTAGGCTGGTCCATACCTTATTGGGCCGAACGCGGCGGGGGTTCCGTGCTGATCTCGTAATGCAGCCGTCGACGGGCGCGGCGAATCCGGGGATCCACTTCGTCCCGCCGCCGTTCGGCGAGCAGCGCTTCGCGTGTCATGTGATGATGCGTCCACCATCGCCACTTGACGTGCACCGCGTCCAGCAGCGCGACCACGATCAGGATGGCTCCCGCGACGGTCCCGAACTTCATGACCATCGCCCCGGCGAACCGGGTGATCGTCGACGGTGATTGGGTGACGACCCGTGACAGCGACTGGGATTGGGTGTCGAGGAGATATACGAGCGCCGCGGTGAGGGCGCCGGCGATGAGCAGGCCGCCGAGTACGACCACGGCGATGCGGCCGACTCCGTTTCGTTCGTCGCGAGACGCCCCCGGCCACAAACGCGAAAAATCGGGCGTTACCGAAGCGACCGAGAGCATCGGGCCGATTTGAATCCACGTCGCCAGGATCGCAACCGTGCAGACCAAGACGGCGAACATCCAAAGTGGCCGACACGCCACCGCGCCGGCGACCACCAGTGCCGACCAAACGTCACCGTCCGCTTCGACTCCCGTCAAGGCATCACGCAGCATCGTCGTCAACACGTCGCCGGCGTACCCCCCGGTCAGCGCCAGCGATGTCCCCGCGGCCGCCAGCACCGCCACGCCGACCAACACGTCGCTACGCGCAACGTCACCCTGTCGCCGAAGCTCGCGCACTTTCCGCGGCGAGGGTGGATACCGTCGACTGCTCGTGGATTCAGAAACCATCACGCACGTGTTGTCCCGCACCAACCCACGCGCTGTCAAGCGAAAGCATAGGACAGCTTCTGAACCGGATGCGTGACACATATGGCGGCCCGGAGAAACCGAAGGTACCGTGTGCCACGCTGTGTCAGCAGTGGATAACAGGGCAATGACGCTTGGTAGGAGCACTGCTGACACAGCAGTGGCACACCCAGCCCCGCCCAAACTGTCACGGACCCTTCTGAACCGGATGCGTGACACATATGGCGGCCCGGAGAAACCGAAGGTACCGTGTGCCACGCTGTGTCAGCAGTGGATAACAGGGGGATGACGCTTGGAGGGAGCACTGCTGACACAGCAGTGGCACACCCAGGCTCGACGCGGGCGGGCATCGTTTCCGGCCTTGTCGTCAGTCACGTCGGCAGGTACCCGCGGGCGAGCGATTCGTACGACGCGACCTGGTCACGCACCCAATCGTCGTCATGACCGAGCGCATCGGCCATCAGCGCGGCCACCGTCGGCGCGGCGGAGAGGCTGGCTCGGGCGTCGAGCAACAGGCTGCGGGTGCGGCGGGCGAGCGCGTCCTCGACGGTTCGGGCCATCTCGTGACGCGCCGCCCACACCACGTCACCCGCCCGGGCCGGCAGGTCGGGGTGTAGCGGTTCGGCGAATCGCGCGGATTCGCCGTGCACCGCTTGCACCGCCGGCGCGTCGGCGCCGTAATGCGCCAACGGTCCGAACGCCTCGGAATGTTCGTGATGACCGTGGATGGGCAACTCGACCGTCGGCGAGGGACGCGTCTCGAGTTGAGCGAGGTCTGCGGCCTGATCGACCACGTCCTCGGCCATTTTCCGATAGGTCGTCCACTTGCCGCCCGCGATGGTCACCAGCCCGGTACGGGAAACATGTACGGCATGATCGCGCGACAGGGCCGGGGTGTCGTTATTGTCACTTCCGCCGACCAGCGGTCGAAGCCCGGCGAATACGCTGCGTACGTCGGCCGGCGTGGGGTCGGCGGTCAGGTAGCGGGCGGCATGCGTCAGCAGGAACGCGATCTCTTCCGGCTTGGGCACCGGCTCGAGCGGCGTGTCATCCACGGGGGTGTCGGTGGTGCCGACGACCACACGGTCGTGCCAGGGAATCGCGAACAGGACGCGGCCGTCGTCGGTATGCGGGACCATGATCGCGCTGTCGCCGGGCAGAAATGAACGGTCCAATACGATGTGTACACCCTGACTGGGCCGAATTATGGGCGAAACGTCGGGGTCGTCCAGTCGCCGCACCGCGTCGGCGAACGGGCCGGTCGCGTTGATGACCGCCTTGGCCGGCAGCGTGTACTCGGTCCGCGTTTCCAGGTCGCGCGCCGTCACGCCGCTGATCATGCCGTCGGTCCGCAGTAGCCCGGTGACCTGAACGTAATTCAGCAGCGTCGCACCCTGTTCGGCCGCGGTTTGTACGAGGTTGATGACCAGGCGGGCGTCGTCGAACTGGCCGTCGTAGTAAATCACGCCGCCGCGCAGTCCGTCGGTTTCGATGGTGGGAATGCGCTCGATGGTCTCATTTTTCGAGAGGTTCCGCGACCGGCCGAACCCGAGCTTGCCCGCGAGCATGTCGTAGACCCGCAGGCCGATGCCGTAGAACGGCGCCTCCCACCAGTCGTAGTTGGGCACGACGAAGGGCAGATCATGCACCAGGTGCGGTGCATTGCGGCGCAGCCGTCCGCGCTCGCGCAGGGCTTCGAGCACCAGCGACAGGTTGCCCTGCTGAAGATAGCGCACGCCGCCGTGAACGAGTTTGGTGCTGCGGCTCGAGGTGCCCTTGCCGAAGTCGCTCTGTTCGAGGAGCAGGGTTCGGTAGCCGCGGGAGGCCGCGTCGACGGCCGTGCCCACCCCCGTCGCGCCGCCGCCGATGACGAGGATGTCCCACACCGGTTCGGCGGGTTGCAGCCGTGCGAGCATGGCGTCGCGATTCATGATCCGTGAGGCGCCTCCGGCGTCGCCCAGCTTTTCGCGCGATCGAGTGCGCGAACCCAACCCGCGCGCAGCGCATCGACCGACTCGGGCGGCATCGACGGCGTGAATCGGCGCTGTACCTGATCGTTTTCGGCGATCCGTTCGCGCGAGGGCCAATAGCCTACCGCCAGCCCGGCGAGATAGGCCGCGCCCAGCGCCGTCGACTCGACCACCTTCGGGCGCGTGATCGGCACGCCGAGGATGTCGGCCTGAAACTGCATGAGTAAGTCGTTCTTCGCCGCGCCGCCGTCGACCCGTAGCTCCGAAACGGTCAGCCCCGAGTCGGCCTGCATGGCTTCGAGCACGTCGGCGACCTGATAGGCGATGCCTTCCAATGCGGCCCGGGCGAGATGTCCCGCCGTCGTGCCGCGGGTCAGCCCGGCGATGGTTCCCCGGGCATAGGCATCCCAGTGCGGCGCCCCCAGCCCGGCGAACGCGGGCACGAGGTAGACGCCGCCGTTGTCGGGCACGGTGGACGCGAGCGCTTCGATTTCCTCGGCCGACCGGATCAGACCGAGTCCGTCGCGCAGCCATTGCACCACCGCGCCGGCGATGAAAACGCTGCCTTCCAAGGCGAATTCGGTCACATCGCCGATCTTCCACGCCGCGGTAGTCAGCAGGTTCCGGCTCGACACCATGGCTTGCTCGCCCGTGTGCAGCAGCATGAAGCAGCCCGTGCCGAAGGTGTTCTTGACCATCCCCGGCGCGATGCACATCTGACCGAACAAGGCCGCCTGCTGATCTCCGGCGATGCCGGCAATGGGGACCGATGTGTCGAAAACGTCCGCGGACGTCTCGCCGTAAACCTCGCTCGACGCCCGTACTTCCGGCAACATACAACGTGGTATGTCGAGCAGGCCGAGCAGTTCGTCGTCCCAGTCGCCGGTATGCAGGTTGAACAGCAGCGTGCGCGAAGCGTTGCTCACGTCGGTCAGGTGGTGCTTGCCGCCGGTCAGTTTCCACACCAGCCAACTGTCGACGGTGCCGAACGCCAGGTCACCGGCGGCAGCGCGTTGCCGAGCGCCGGGCACGTGATCGAGAATCCACGCGATCTTCGTTCCCGAGAAGTAGGCGTCGAGCACCAGCCCGGTCTTCTTCTGAAACGCAGGTCCGTGTCCGTCCGCCCGGAGCCGGTCGCAGTGCTCGGCGGTGCGGCGGTCCTGCCAGACGATCGCGTTGTGGATCGGTTCAGATGTGGCGCGGTCCCAGACGATCGTGGTTTCGCGCTGGTTGGTGATGCCGATCGCGGCGATGTCGGCCGATGCGATCGCTTGGGTGGCCACGGTCCGTTGCGACGACCAGATCGCCTCGGGGTCGTGCTCGACCCAGCCCGGACGGGGAAAGATCTGCTCGAACTCCTGCTGAGCCGACGCGACGATCCGACCCTGCGTGTCGAACAACATCGCCCGTGAACTCGTCGTGCCCTGGTCGAGGGCGAGGACATATGCCATGGTATCACTCCCGCGCGGCATCGTAACCCAGGCGGTTCGGTTTGGCGAAACGGCCACGGGTACACGGGCAATGTCGAGTGCGCCCGAGAAGGCGTTGGCACGAATCCGAGCCCCAAGCGCGAGCGCGGGGGTTCTGAACCCGCTCGCTTGCGCTCGCGGCTCGGATTGGGTCTTGCGCTCGGGGTTCTGAACGACCAACGGTGATCGCGTCTGCGATCGACGTGGGTTAGAATGCACACGGGTTCGGATCTGTGCGGGGCCACAATGTCGAGGGCGTGAGCGATGAAAGTTCAATCGATCCGGTCGCATCAACAGAACGAGGTCACCATGGACGGTGCGTGCGGGGCGCGGATGCGGATGCTGGTCGGGCCCGACGACGGTGCGACCAACTTCCACATGCGACACTTCGAGGTCGAGCCCGACGGTCACACGCCGCATCACCAACACGACTACGAGCATGAGATTCTCGTGCTCGCGGGCGTGGGCGTGGCGCGGAGCGAGCAGGGCGACCGACCGTTCACGGCCGGCGACGTGATCTTCGTGCCCGCCAACGAGATGCACCAGTTCGTCAACACGGGGCGACAACCGGCCGAGTTCATCTGTCTCATTCCTGCGCCGAAGACCTGCGCGACGTAACGGGCCTCAGCAAGCGGACACTGTGTTATGGCCGATGACCCCCAACGAGAACTCGAGCGCTTGCGCAAAACGATCCGGCGGCACGATCATCTCTATTACATCGCCGCCGCGCCCGAGATCTCCGACCGCGCGTATGACGAGCTCATGGCCAGGCTCGTCGCGCTCGAGGCCGAGCATCCCGAACGCGTCACCCCGGACTCGCCGACGCAGCGGGTGGGCGGGCAACCACTCGACGGCTTCGACCACGTCACCCACGCGGTCCCGATGCTGTCGGTGGACAACACGTACAACGAGCAGGAGCTGCGCGACTTCGATGGCCGGATCGCCCGCGGACTCGACGGCGAAGCGTACCGCTACGTGGTCGACCCGAAGATCGACGGGGTGGCGGTGGCCCTTCGCTACGAGAACGGCGTGTTCGTACGCGGCGCCACCCGGGGTGACGGCAAGACCGGCGACGACATTACGCAGAACTTACGCACCGTGCGCACGATCCCGTTGAAGCTCGAGGGCAAGCACATTCCGGATCGGCTCGAAGTGCGCGGCGAGGTCCATTGGCCACGATCGGATTTCTCGGCCTACAACGCGCAGCGCGAGGCCGCGGACGAGCCGACGTTCGCCAACCCGCGGAACGCCACCGCCGGTACGCTCAAGCAGCTCGATCCGGCATCCCTTACCGGCCGGAAGCTCGCGTTTGTCGCCCACGGCTACGGCGAGATCGAACCGCTCGACGTCCAAACGCAGTCGGCGCTGTTTGAACGATTCGTCGCGTGGGGCTTGCCCGTCAACACGGAACGGACGGTGGCGAAGGACATCGACGCGGTGATTGCGCTGTGTCATGCGTGGGAGCCGCGCCGCCATGAGCTCGATTACGACATCGACGGTTTGGTCGTTAAAGTCGATCGCATCGACCAGCGCGACGCGCTCGGCGTAACGAGTAAGGCTCCGCGCTGGTGCATCGCTTACAAGTTCGCCGCCGAGCAGGGTGAGAGCATCCTGCGCGAGGTCGACGTACAGGTCGGCAAGCTCGGCACGCTCACGCCCCGTGCGGTGTTCGACCCGGTGCAGCTCGCCGGCACGACGGTCCGTCATGCCTCGCTGCACAACTACGATCAGGTCGAACGTCTCGACGTGCGGATCGGCGACGTCATCGTGGTGGAGAAGGCGGGCGAGATCATTCCGCAGGTCGTGCGTGTCGTCACCGAAAAGCGGCCGAGTCAAACCGAGAAGATCCAACCGCCGTCGGTCTGTCCCGCCTGCGGGGGGGATGTCGCGCAGGACGAAGGCGGTGTCCACCTTCGCTGCATCAATCCGAGTTGTCCGGCCCAACTCAAGGAACGGCTCACGTTTTTCTGTGCTCGTGATCAGATGGACATCGACGGGGTCGGTCCGGCCCTGATCGACCAGCTCGTCACGCAAGGTCTGGTGCGCACCTACGCGGATCTCTATCGCTTGCACGCGCGACGGGACGAGGTCGTGAACCTCGAGCGCATGGGCGCCAAGAGCACCGACAAATTTTTGACCGGGCTCGAGAGGTCGAAGGCGCAGCCCCTCGCGCGGGTGCTCGCGGCACTCAACATCCGCCACATCGGAACCCGCGCGGCCGAAACCCTGGCCGAGCACTTCACGACCATGGATCGACTCGCCGAGGCGCCCGTCGACGAAATCGAAACCGTCGAGGAAATCGGACCCGTCATGGCCAAGACGCTCCACGCGTTCTTTCGATCGTCCCAGGGCCGAGCAACCATCGACGCGCTCGCCGAAGCGGGCGTCAACATGACTCAGCCGAAACGCGACAACGTCGGGGATCAACCGCTGGCGGGCAAGACCATCGTCGTCACCGGCACCCTGGCTCGGGCCAGCCGCAAAGAGGTTCAGGACCTGATCGTCCGGCGCGGCGGGACCGTGGCGGGCTCGGTCAGCAAGAAAACGGATTTCGTCGTCGCCGGCGACAAGGCCGGCTCCAAGCGTGACAAGGCCGAAACACTCGGCGTCGAGGTCATCGACGAAGACGAATTCTTCCAACGCGCTGGAGGCGCCTGATCACCATCTCTATAATGAGGCTGCGCACGTAGGTGTCGCACATGCGCACATCGACCCTGCTCTCGATGGTGATCGGAGTCGCGAGATGCACCCGCAAGCTGACGAAGGCCAAGCCAGGTTGATCGAAGAAATACAGACCCTCCGCGCCCGTATCGCGGAGATCGAACGCACCGCATCGACGGATCGGAAGCTCGCCGTCGCTTCACGTGAGGCGAATGAACAATTCCGGGTGAGTCTCGAGGCGATGCCGCTGCCGGTCTCCATCGTCCGTATCGCCGACGGCACTTTGCTGTTCGGGAACTCCAAATTCGCCAAGAGCGTCGGGGCGACGGTCGAGAATCTCGTCGGACGCAAAGCCGAGGATTTCTATTACGATGTTGCCGAGCGGGCCGGCATCCTCGATCGCCTCGCCCGGGAGGGCTCCGTGCAGGACTACGAGCTGCGGGGCAAACGGCTCGACGGGACGCTGATCTGGGTCCTGATCTCCGTCGAGACGCTCACCTACCGGGGTGAGCCGGCACTGTTCAGCTCGTACATCGACATCACCGAACAAAAGCGGGTCGAAGCGCAACGCGACGGACATCGACAAGTGCTCGAACAATTGGCGGCACGCAGCAGCATCAGCCAGATTCTCGAAACGCTGACCCGTACCGTTGAGCGGCAATTCGAAGGTACGCTCTGTTCGGTCCTGCTCCTGGACGACGACGGCGAACGGCTGCGTCACGGCGCCGCCCCGAGTCTGCCCGACGTCTACATCCAAGCCGTTGACGGCTTACGCATCGGGCCGAAGGTCGGGGCTTGCGGCAGAGCGATGTTTACCGGCCAACGTGTCATTTGCGAGAATCTGCGAACAGACCCGTATTGGAAAGATCTCCATCCGCTCGCCACCCGACAGGGACTTCTCGCGTGCTGGTCACAGCCGATCGTTTCCTCGGCGGATAGCATCCTGGGTGCGTTCGCCATGTACTACCGTACCCCCCGAAGTCCGAATCAAGAGGAAACGCGTTCGATCGAGCTCGCGGCCCATCTGGCCGGTCTCGCCATTGAACGCAAACGCGCCGAGGTGGAACTCGAGCAATACCACACGCACTTGGCCGAGTTGGTCGACAAACGAACCCGCCAGCTCGAGAAGTCGCGCCAACAGCTTCGACAGGCCGAACGGCTGGCGTCGCTGGGCACGCTCGCCGCCGGCATCGCCCACGAGATCAACAACCCCATCGGCGCGACGCTCATCGCCGCACAAACCGGGCTGCGCACCATGCATCAGCCCAATCCCCCGATGCGCACCGAAGACGCGTTCCAGATGATCATCGATTCCAGCAAGCGCTGCGCACGCATCGTCAAGAGTGTGTTGCAATTCGCCCAGCAGGCCGAGACGGAGAAGTGGGCGAGTGATCCCAACCAGATCGCGCAACGGTCGGTGGAGTTGACGACCGGGTACGCCGAGGAGCACGATGCCGCGCTGCAACTCGAACTTGCCGACGGTCTGCCAGAAATCGTGATGAACCCGCTCGCCATCGAGCAAGTGCTCATCAACCTCATTCGCAACGGGATTCAGGCCGGCAACGGCGACATCCGGGTGTCCGTCACCACCGACCGGGTCGACGACATGGTACGCTACACCGTTCGGGACAACGGATGCGGCATCACCGACAAGAACATGCAACACATGTTCGAGCCGTTCTTCACCACGCGTGAGAACGAAGGCGGGACCGGTCTCGGCCTGAGCGTGGTCCACGGGATCATCGGCGAGCACGGGGGAACGGTCGAAGTGGATAGCCGCATGGGTGAAGGGACGACGGTCCGCGTGTTCCTCCCCGTCGATTCTCCCTCCCCACAAGACGGCCAGGCAGCGTCAGGGTGAGTCCGGGACACCCCAGGGCAATCGCATC
>Ga0299906_10000466_pt1 | contig 37902 bp, 34 predicted proteins | sample RVTome_14_FD_200259 | JGI IMG/M metagenome (GOLD analysis project Ga0299906, IMG submission 200259) | Soil microbial communities from uranium-contaminated site in the Upper Colorado River Basin, Wyoming, United States - RVT145D125 (version 2) ... | reverse complement strand
AGGCAATCGACGAGTATGCGAGCCCCAGCGACGGCATGCGGCCGGCGGTTCTCACCGGCTTTGCAGCCGCTGACGCTGGCGGTCAACCACCCCGGCCCGCAGGGTCGCTGGTGGTGGCCTGGTACCCGCCAAATCGACCCGGTGCCCGTTCTCGGTCCCCTGCCGGATGGTACGTCCAGTTTGGACAAACCGCCGGCGGTGGCCGATTCGCTTAAAGGACTGGCCAGCCTCCATCCATACCACGTCTGGCAATCGGCGACTTTGCCGGCCGGCGCAAACCGCAATCATCCCTCGATAGCAAGCCCGACATAGGACGCCCCAGCTCGCCGGCCCGCCTTACAGCGACCGGCCAGGGCCGTCCGCCGACACCCAGGAGGTGGCTAATCGCAAGATTGAACCGTTCAATGACGAGAACCCACACGTACGTTCATGAGGAGTGAGAAGAAGATGAAGAAGCTATACGGCCTACTAGGCCTGATCCTCGTGCTTTCGCTGCTGCTGGCCGCCTGTGGCGGCACGCAGCCCGCGACCGAAGAGCCGGCGGCCGAGGAACCAGCGGCCGAAGAACCGATGGAAGAGGAACCGGCCGCTGAAGAGCCGATGGAAGAACAGCCCTACGCGGGTCAGACGGTGACCATCTTTTCCGCAGCTGGCGAAGAGCAGGCTGCCGTCTTCCAGGCCACCTTCGAGGGGTTTATGGAGCGGACCGGCATCAATGTCGTGGTGGAAGGCTCACCCGACTTCGAGACGCTGGCCGTTGTTCGCTCGGAAGCCGGCGACCCGTACGACATCCTCAACTTCCCCCAGCCAGGCTTGATGCGAAGCATGGCGGCGGATGGCTATCTGGTGGACCTCAATGAGTTCATCACGTCGGACGAGGTCACGGCCGCCATTAGCCCCGACTGGATTGGCCTCGGCACTGTCGAAGGCAATCTGGTCGGCCTAATGCACGGCGTCGATGTCAAGAGCCTGGTCTGGTATCCGAAGGACAACTGGGACGCGATGGGCTTCGAGATCCCGACCACCTGGGATGAGCTGCTTGCGCTGTCCGAAGAAATCGGCGGCATGGGCGTGGCTCCGTGGTGCGTTGGCATCGAGAGCGGCGGCGCTTCGGGCTGGCCGGCGACCGACTGGGTCGAGGACGTGATGCTACGCACCACGTCGCCCGAGAATTACGATGCCTGGACCGACGGTGAGCTGGCGTTCGACAGCCCCGAGGTGCGCAACGCCTTCGAGACCATAGACGACATCTGGTTCAGCGACGGCTGGGTGCTGGGCGGCACAACCGGGATCCTGTCGACCAACTTTGGCGATTCACCGCTGCCGTTGTTCGACGATCCGCCGGGCTGCTACATGCACCGCCAGGCCAGTTTCATCCCCAACTTCTTCCCGGAAGGGTCTGAAATCGGCGTGGACGTCGACTACTTCTACCTGCCGGGGATCGATCCGGCATACGGTAGCCCTGTGCTGACCTCGGGCAACCTGGTCAGCCTGGCCAATGACACGGGGGCCGGCCGTGAGGTCATGCGCTTCTTCTTGACCCCTGAGTCGGTCGAGTCCGAGGTCAAGGCCGGTAACACCATCGCTGCCGTCAACGGCGTGCCGGACGACTGGTACCCCTCGACGACCCAGCTTGGCTACGCCTCGATCCTGGCAAATGCTACGACCTACCGCTTCGACGGCTCGGACCTGATGCCGCCGACAGTCGGGCAGGGCACGTTCTGGAGCGGTGCAGTTGACTGGGTCGGCGGCGCCAGCCTCGACACGGTGCTGCCCGCTATCGACGCTGCCTGGCCATCTGAGTAGGCAGCAAGGCACCAAGAGTCGCAATCGGGCAGGGGAGCAGGGCTATGCCCTGCTCCCCTCCCGCACTTAGCCACCGGGAGGCCGACGATGCAAGAAACCGTCGTCAGCGGACAGACGAGTGAGACGAGCTGGTGGACCCGTTTGACCGCGGGACCGCTGCGCATTCTCGTGTCACTGATCGTGCCTGTCCTAACGTTCCTGGCGTTGCGCTGGAGCTTCGCCTACATGCGCGACACTGAGGCTAACAAGCTGTTGATTGGTGCAGTGGCGCTCATCGTAGGTGTCGGCGCCGTCTGGGTGCTCTTCATCTTGACCGACAACGTGGTTTCGCTGCTGCCCGAACGCGTGCGAGAGAGCGTGCGACCGTTTGTCTTTGTCGGTCCAGCCCTGGTGGTCATCGCCCTATACTTGATCTACCCCATGCTCAACACCTTGTGGTTGAGCTTTGGCAACGCCAATGGCACCGAATTCGTCGGGGTAGACAACTACCTGTATCTCTTCACCAGTCCGGCAAACCTGATCGCATTCCGCAATAATGTGCTATGGCTGGTTTTCGTGACCGGCTTCGTGGTCTCGATGGGCCTGGTGATCGCCGTCATGGTCGATCGGATCGGCTTCTGGGAGCCGATCGCCAAGTCCTTCATATTCCTGCCGATGGCGATCTCGTCGGTCGGGGCCAGCATCATCTGGAAGTTCGTTTACAGCTTCCAACCGGCTGGCCGGCCGCAGATCGGTTTGTTTAATGCCATCTACACGGCCTTTGGCGGCGATCCGCAAGGCTGGCTGATTATTAAACCCTGGAACAACTTCTTCCTGATCGCCATCATGATCTGGATGCTGACCGGTTTCGCCATGGTCGTGATCTCGGCGGCGGTCAAAGGGGTACCGTCCGAATTGCTTGAGGCGGCCCGAATTGACGGGGCCACTGAGATTCAGATCTTCTTCGGCGTGATCATCCCCTACATTCAGGGCACCCTGCTCACGATCACAACCACGGTCATCATCATGGTGCTCAAGGTGTTTGACATTGTCTATGTCATGACCAATGGTCAGCACGAGACGGAGGTGCTGGCCAACGCAATGTACCGTGAGCTCTTCCGCTTCCGCCATTACGGCCGCAGCGGTGCGCTGGCCGTGATCCTGCTGCTGGCCGTCATACCGGTCATGATCTACAACGTGCGCGGCTTTCGCCAGCAAAGGAGGTAGCCATGACGCTTGAAACACGCACCGACGGCAACCGAGCGATGGCCTGGCTGCGCAATTTCTTCAGCGCCGCACCGGTGAGGCTGGTGGTTCTTGGCATTGCCTTCATCTGGACACTGCCAACGATGGGGATCTTGATTAGTTCGCTGCGGCCGGAGGACTCCATCAAGGCCTCAGGCTGGTGGACGATGCTGGAGCACCCCTTCGAAGCCGCTCAGTGGACGATGGCCAATTACGCCCGCGTCCTGACGACTGACGGCATAGGCGAGGCCTTCATCAACAGCCTGCTGGTGACCATCCCGTCGGTGGTCATCCCGATCACGATCGCCGCCTTTGCCGCCTACGCCTTCGCTTGGATGGAGTTCCCTGGCCGGGCGGTGCTCTTCGTTCTCATCGTCGGCCTGATGGTTGTACCGCTGCAGGTGACCCTCATCCCGCTGCTCCGGCTGTATATCGGCTGGGACATGAACGGCACCTTCCTGGGGGTGTGGTTGGCCCACACCGGCTTCGGGCTGCCGCTGGCGGTGTTCCTATTGTTCGGCTACATCTCTTCGCTGCCGGCCGAGATCATCGAATCAGCCAAGGTCGATGGGGCTTCCCCCTTCACCACTTTCACCCAACTGGTGCTGCCGCTGTCGGTGCCGGTGATCGCCTCCTTCGCCATCTTCCAATTCCTGTGGGTCTGGAACGACCTGCTGGTGGCGCTGGTCTTCCTGGGCACATCAAGGGAGGTCTCGGTGATCACGGCCCGGCTGGCGGCGCTGGTTGGCGAACGCGGCGAACAATGGCACGTGTTGACCGCCGGCGCTTTCATCGCCATGGTCATTCCCCTGATCGTGTTCTTCCTGCTGCAGCGCTACTTCGTCCGTGGCCTGACGGCCGGATCGGTCAAAGGCTAGGCTAACCCTTTCCATCCAGACACAAGCAAAGCGCCGCCCAAAGGCGGCGCTTTGTGCTTTGCTAGCCGAGCGAGTCGTAGCCGGCTATGGTGTTGGGCTAACGCCGCTGGCCGTGGCCGTCAGGGTCACGCCAGCCGGCAGGGGCGTCGCCGTGCCCAGGTATTGGGCCAGCAGCCAGCCCTCCTGACCATCGGCCGTCCGAATCTGCCACCAAAGCTGGCCCTGGTCCTCGACCGGCCCACCGATGATTTCCAGTTGGGCTCCATCGAGCAAGCCGCCGATGGTCTGGCCATTGGGGGTCTGGCGGAAGAACACACCCACGCCACCGGTGCCAATGACAACGCCGCGTGGTGGTGTCGCCGTCGCCGTCGGGGTGCGCGACGGGGTGGCCGTGCTTGTCGGCGTGCCGGTGGCGGTCGGCGTGTCGCTGGCGGTGGCCGTCGCCGTCGGGGTAGCGCTGGCCGTCGGGGTGGCGCTGGGCGTGGGCGTCGCGGTGGGCACCGAAGCAACCACGGAGGCGCCCAGGCCCACCAGACTGAGGGCGGCCGCCACCCCGATCATGCCGATGGCCCCGGCCAGGGAGTGACCGCTGCCCACCAGTGGCCGGAAGCCCAGGATCGCCAGGGTCAGCAAGCCGGCCACGACTGCCCAAATGAGGTGCAAGCCGCCAATCAGCAGCGCCCCCGTCCACAGATCCGGCTCCCCGAGCAACAGGCCGACGCCGGCCGCCCCGATTGGCAGCAAGATCTCGTAGGCCAGGGCAACGCCGGCTCCCGCCGGCACACCTTCGCCACGTCCGAGCGAACGGGCCATCAAAACGGCGCCAACCAGGACCAGGCCAAGATCGACCAGGTTAAGATCGGTGGCGCCCCAGGCCAACAGCGATCCCTTCCCGGCGCCGACGGCCAGCCCCCCCACCAACCCGCCGAAAACCAGAACCAAGGCCATGGCCACCAGCACGGCACCGAGCAGGCGCAGCAGGAAGCGAATCGAGCCGGAGACTGCCGCCAGCGACAGGCCAACCACCGGGCCCATTCTTGGACCGAGCACCGCTGCCGCCACCAGAAAGGCGAACTGGTCAAAGCGCAGGCCCAAGCCAAGCAGCAGCCCGGCCAGCGCGGCCCGCAGGAAGAAGTCGAACGAGGCTGAGACCTCGTGACCCAATTCCTCGAGGAAGTCTTCACGTTCGTCGGCCCGCAACTGCGTCAACATGCGCCGCATGCGGCGTTGCCGGGCCGGCGACAGGCCTTCGAAATCCGGGTCGGGGTTTGGTGTCGAGTCGCTCATCGGCGCAAGCTAGCCACCATTCGCAATGGGCGCTCGAGCAATTCGAGCGCACTCATGATGTCGGGTACAAGCAGATCCGCCGCTTGCAGCGCAGCCCTGGAAAGGCCCTCCTGCGAGAGCACGGCGATGCCGATGGGGGCCATAGCGAGCAGGCCGGCGTCATTGGCACTTTGGCTGATGGCGACAACGCCTTCGGCGCCGAGCGAATCTACGTAGGCAACCTTGGCATCGGGGGTTGCCGCGTCGCTGATGCGCTGGACCGGCAGGCCAAGACATCGGCCGATCTCCTCGGCGCTGCCGTAGCTATCGGCCGTCAGCAGGTGGATCGTCGGGCGATCCTTTAGCCGGGGCACAGCGGCTGCCAGCCCGGGCAGCAGCTGGCCTTCCAGCGCCAGGGTGCCGTTGATGTCACAAACCAGATGCTGGAGTTGGATCGACCCCCGACCAGGGATCTGGTGTTCAATCACGCGTTCCCCCGCTGTCCGGCGCGATTATAGCATCGGGCCGTTTAGGGCAGGCAAGGCGAAGCCGGCCCGGCGAGGGGAGCCGTCAGCCGATCCCGAATGTCCTTTAGCTATCGCTGACCGTGAGCTGAACCGGGAAGCAACTGGCGTCCGCGTACAGAATTGTGGCCTCAACCAATGGGTTGAGGCCGCGGTCGGCCGCCAACTGGGGAAGCCAGGGCACATTTCGCAGTTCGAAATCGAGTTGCCCTTCGCAGCCCACTAGGGCCAGGGTGAGCACCGGCTGGCCCGGTTAGACCGAGTGCAGGCTGACACTGCGTACGTTCGGCATGGTCTCCCAGTGACCGTGGCTCATCAAGTCACCTGCCGGGGCGTAGGCGTCTGCATGCACTGTCCGCCGCCCGGAACTGCCATCAACTTCCAGCCAGCCGGTCCCGTGGTGAATTCCAAAGAAATGGCCGATCCCGATTTGAAGGAGCAGCTCCTGCGGGTTGGCCTCGACCACTGGCTGCAGGCTGAGCTCGGTGCCTTGGTCCCGAACCAGCAGGCTTAGTGAAACCTCGGAAGGCGGCTGGGGCCGTGCGCCATCGACTCGCTCTGTCCGCCCAGATGTCTCATAGGTCAGGAGCACACCGTCGGCCAGAGGCTGCAGCTCGACGGCCGCCTGTTGGATTTCGGCGTTGTTGTAGAACCGTTGGCCGGCAACTTCCCAACTGATGACCGGCACCAGATTCTGGACCAACGTATTGCCGGCATACTGATCGACAACACCGAGTATCGGACTGGCGACCGTTGGCAGGCCACCAGCCGGTTCCCCAACAACAAGGGCGGGCGTTGCCGTCTGGAAGGTGCGGCCCATTGACAACACGAGGGCCACGGCCAGGACCGTGGCCGTGCCGATCAGTCCGAGACTGAAAAAGAGTTGCCCCTGGGGGGCCGGGAGTGTTCGCTGCTCGCTTATCATCATGCCGCTCTACTGGCTTCCCTAATCCTAGCTCAGGAGTAGGCGCGGGTGGCGGCTTTGTAAGCGGGTTGGGAGGCTGGATTGGCAGCGGCAAAGGTGCCATTGGTGGCCGTGAACCATCGATCAAGACACAGGGGAGTCCCCGAGGGAGAATCAGTCAGGCAGCAGCGAGACAGGGGCACCATTCCGCCCACCGTTTGCCAACGAATGAGCGCTGGGTTCAACCTGGCTGCTCGTCACCGATCCGGAAGTGCTGGCCGGCCAGCGGGTGCGAACTGCCCGCGCCAAATCGGCGCCGGCCAACCACATAAGAAACACCAACAGCAGCGTGACGACGCTGACCAGATCGCCGGTGCGCAGTTGGTCTCGCTGGGCGTGCTGTTTGGTTTGAGGAACGGATCGTCCCATCGAACACCTCGGCAGGTTGCTACGAGCATAGCCGAGGGCGGGCCCGCGCCGGGTGCTTTGTAAGGGCGCTGGAAGGTAAAAAGCGGCCGAGGGGCACTGCACAGGGCGGGCCCGGACACTTCCCGCAGGTCCCGGCGCTCTGCTATACTCAGGGCACCCACGGGCGCGTAGCTCAGTTGGTTAGAGCGCACGGTTCACATCCGTGAGGTCGTGGGTTCGAGTCCCCCCGCGCCCACTCTGGGGAATGCAAGACGCCGTCGGTCTCGACGGCGTTTTTATTTCGGCCGTCAGCAATCAGCTTTCAGCCATCAGCAAGAACAAATAACATGAATTTACAAAGATACGAACTACGCAGCGAATTTGCGCCCGGCCAAGCGGAGGCCGATGACCCCTCGCTACGTCCAACCGCTTTGACCGCAGAACGTATCACCAAGCATCCCTACGGGGATCTGAACCCAGAATAAGGAACTCGGGACACGCATTCCGTCATCCGAGTTCGCAGTCCCTAGTCTCCCCCCATCGCCCGGCGCAACGCCGGCGACAGCAACGCATAGATCGTCGCGTGAATCGGCGCTTCTACTCCGGCCTCAGCTGCCCGGCGCACGATCGTACCGCTGAAGGCCTCCAGCTCGAATGGCTTGCCGGCTTCGACATCGCGGTGCATCGACGTGATGGCGTCGTACTCCAGGCCCTCGGCGAATGCCAGCCTTCGCTCGACCACATCCTCGGCGATGTTCACGCCGCTGGCGCGGCCGACCATGGCCGCCTCGGCCAGGGCCTCGATATACAGTTGGCGGCTCTCGGCCACCTCGAGCATCCGCCCGACACCCGAGCGGCTCAGTGCGCCGATGCCGGACATCGACGAAATCAGGATCAGCTTGTCCCACATGTCGGCCTCAATTTCTTCGGAGAGAACCGCATCAGTACCAGCGGCCTGGAGCCCACCAACGATCGCCTTCACCCGTGCGGACGGCTCACCGTTGAGCTCTCCGAGGACCACCCGCCGCACCTCACTTGTCTGCGCGATGACACCTGGCGCCTTGACCGCCGAGAAGACGGCACACAGACCGCCGATGATGCGCGCCGGATCGATAACCTCCCCCAGGATAGCCGGCGCTTCAACACCGTTGAGCAAGGGGGCGACGGTCGTCGTATCACCAACCAGGGACGCAATTGCCGGCAGCGCCGGCCGCAGCTGGTAATGCTTGACGGCCACGAGGACGTAGTCAACTGGCCCGACAGACGCCGCGTCGTCGGTGGCCTGAACCGGCTCGAGCGTGAAGTCGCCATGTACGCTCTCAACCCGCAGTCCATGCTCACGCATCGCCTTGAGATGTTCACCACGGGCGATGAACGTGACGTCATGGCCAGCCTGGGCCAGGCGACCGCCGAAGTAGCCTCCTACGCCCCCGGTGCCAAAGACTACAATCCGCATCGCCATATCTACAGCGGAGCCTGGACCACGCCGCCATCAAACATCAGGGCGTGGCCGTGGATGAATGATGCCGCCGGCGACGCCAGCCAGGCGATGGCCCGGCCAAACTCTTCCACGGTACCGACTCGCCGCAGCGGGATCGTATCTGCCAGCTTGGCGATTTCATCCTCCTTCTTTGTCCCACTGCGGTCGGCCCGATCCGCCATCAACTGATCGATCCGCTCCGTCATCGTCCAGGCTGGATTGATCGAGTTCACTCGGATACCCTTGGGTCCGACTTCGTTGGCCAGCGATTTCATCAACCCGATCACCCCAAGCCGCAGGGAGTTGGACAGGGTTAGGTTGTCAAGCGGCTGTTTCACGGTGAAGGACTGGGACGTGACGATCGACCCCTCCCCGCGGTTCACCATATGGGGCAGCACCTCGTACAGCAACTGGACGGCGCTCATCAACGTCAGATCGATGGCCTTGCGCCAGGCCTCCGGATTGAGCTCGAGAAAGGTCCCCGGCGGCGGACCGCCGGCGTTGATGATCAGGATGTCGACCTGACCAAATTGTTCCAGCGTCCGGCCAGCGAATCGCGCCACTTGCTCAGGCTCAGCCACGTCTGCCTGGCTTCCCAGAGCTTCCGTACCAGTTGATTGGCGAATCTCTTGCGCCACCTCGTGAATCGCCTCGCTGCGCGAGCACAGACTGACCCGGCAGCCCTCGGCGGCCAGCGCCTGCGCCGCTGCCCGCCCCAACCCGCGTGAGGCGGCCGCCACCATCGCCACCTTGTCTTTCAACCCCAGATCCATATCCACCTCCATCTCCAAGCGACCTGCGGACCTCCCCTATCCTACTGCACGGGGCGACCGCCACCGCGCAGCAACCGCCGCTGCCAAAGCCCCGCCCCGGCTCGCCGCACACGTTTGCCAAAATCGAGCGCGCCGGTGTATCCTGCTAGCGAACCTTACTATTTCCTACTGGGCAATCGCCCTTCTCAACGCCACACCAACCAACCCGCAACACTCTCTTCATCCTGGCCACGTCGGAGCGCAATGACGCCGAAGGGCATCGGTCTGCCGTCGGGCACGCTTGCATAGATGGAGGAGAGGATGATGAACCAACGGAAGTTTCGCACGGTTCTTGGGACCCTGGTAATTGCCAGTGTCCTGCTGGCTGCATGCGGCACGGCGCCGCCTGCGACCGTCGAACGCCTTGTCACCGAGATCGTTGAACGCGAGGTGACCCAGGTTGTCGAAGTTGAGCGCGAACCTTTCCCGGAGGGTACCGATCTCCACATCGTCCAGTGGAGCCACTTTGTCCCCCAATACGATATCTGGTTTGATCCGTTTGCCCAGGATTGGGGCGCGGCCAACAACGTGACGGTCTCCGTGGACCACGTTGGCATTCCCGATCTCGATCCGGCACTAGCGGCCGCTATCGACGCAGGCGACGGACCAACCATGTTCGAGTTCCTGTTTGCGCCTTCCGCCTTTGTCAACGGCTTACACGACCTAACTGATGTCAACATGGAAGCCCAAGAGCGCTTCGGCGAGCAAATTGAGAACTGCGAAATGAGTTCCTACCTTCCCGCGGCCGACATGTGGTACGGCTTCTGCCACGGCTGGGTTCCCGATCCAGCCGATTACGTGCGGTCACTGTGGGCCGACGCTGGTTTGGCCGATGGCCCCTCCACCTGGGCTGAATTGCTCGAGGGGGGCTCGTCGATCTACTCGCAAACCGATGTTCCGCTTGGCATCGGCATGTCACCCGAGCTGGACTCGAACATGGCAGCCAGGGCGCTGATTTGGTCGTACGGCGGATCGATCCAGGACGAAAACGAGAATGTCGTGATCGACTCGCCCGAGGTGGTCGAGGCGGTTCAGTACATGGTCGATCTGTACCAGGGGGCCATGCGCCCCGACAGCGTCTTCGACTGGACCGCCGCCACCAACAACCAGGGTCTGATCGCCGGCGACCTGTCCTACATCATGAACTCTATCTCGGCCTACCGCAGCCTGCAGAAGATCGACCCGGAGGCGGCCGATGACATCGGCTTCGGGCCAGCCCTCGAAGGACCGCGTGGCGACCGCTGGGCCTCTTCACACGTCTGGGCGATCTATGTCATCCCGAACTATGTGGAGGGCGCCGAGCTGGAGGCCGCCAAGGCCTTCATGCTGCACCTGGCCGCCAACTACAACCAGGCCACTTTCAACAGCGAGCTGTATACCTTCCCGGCCTTCGGGGACACCGTTCCCCAACTGAGCGACTGGCTGGCCAACGATCCGTTCGGTTCACGACCGGCCGACAAGCTGGCACTGCTCGGCGAAGCCCATGAATGGACCGCCTGGATCGGCTTCCCGGGGCCGGCCAACCCGGCCACCGGCGAGGTCTTTGGGACGTTTGTCATCCCAACCATGATGGCCCGCGCCGCCCGCGGTGAGGTGACGCCGGCCGAAGCGGTTTGTGAGGCCCACACCGCCATCGAACAGATCTTCGACAAATGGCGGGCCGAAGGCCTGGTCGGGGGTGAATCGACCCCCGAGTGCCAGGTCCAATAGCTCACCTCGACGGACAGGCCAAGGGGCCCGCCGCGTTGCGGCGGGCCCCTCCTATCAAACTGTTGAGACCCATCCACCATGGCTGTAGTCGAAACCAGAGACATCAAGAAACACTTCCAGGACGTTCGTGCTGTTGATGGCGTAACGCTGTCCATCCAGCAAGGTGAGTTCCTCGTCATCCTCGGCCCTTCCGGCAGCGGCAAGACCACGCTGATGCGTTTGATCGCCGGCCTGGAAACGCCGACCGATGGCGAGATCCTGATCGGAGGGCAAGACGTCACCGATCTGCCGCCCCGCCTGAGGGACATCGGGATGGTCTTCCAGAGCTACGCCCTTTACCCGCATATGACCGTCTTCGACAACATCGCTTTCCCGCTGCGCGCCAGCGGCAGCCGCTCGACCGAGGAGGTGCGCCAGGCGGTCGAGTGGGCAACCGGCATCCTGGACATCCAACATCTATTAGAGCGGAAACCTCGTCAGCTCAGCGGCGGCGAGCGCCAGCGAGTGGCCCTGTCGCGAGCCCTGGCCAAGGAGCCAGATGTGCTGTTGCTTGACGAGCCGCTGTCGAACCTCGACGCCAAGCTGCGGGCATCCGCGCGTGACGAGCTTCAGCGCTTTCAGCGCCGCTTGGGTATCACGACGATCTTCGTCACCCACGACCAGGTCGAGGCGATGGGGCTCGGCGATCGGATTGTCGTGATGAGCGGGGGCAAGGTGCGTCAGGTCGGATCGCCCCAGCAGGTCTATCACGACTCAGCCGACACTTTCGTCGCTACTTTCCTCGGTTCGCCCGGCATGAACTTCATCAAACGCGACCAGCTTCTGGTTGGATTCCGGCCGGAGCAGTTCGTGCCTATGGCTACCGTCCAATCAGAGAACGATTTGACCGTTCTTCCATTCCGGGTCGGGCGAGTGGAGTACCTCGGGGCGGACAAGCTGATCTACGGCGAGGTCCTGGATCAAGGCCACGAGACCGCCATCATCTCGCGCATGTCCTCCGAGCAAACCTTCTGGCTCGAGCCCGGTGAGGTCTACGACTTCGCCGTGCAGAAGCAGCAGCTACGGTTCTTTGACTCAGAGACCGGCGAACGCGTCGCGCCGGTTAAGACCTGAGTTGGCTGTCGTCGACACGCCCGCGGAAAAGCGGTCCGGTTTCTTCACCGGCCTGGCCGACCGCGAGGAAATCCTGGCGCCGGCCTTCCTCGCACCCGCAGTAGCCTACATCATCCTGCTGGTCGGCGTCCCCGTCACGCTGGCCATCGCCTTCAGCGTTACCGACGTGACGGTCGGCGATACCAGCCTGGACTTTGTCGGCCTGGCCAATTTCCGGGCGGTGTTCCAGACACCCCAGTTCCGACGGGCCCTGGTCAATTCGGTCGTGTTCACGATCGCAGCCCAGGTGATCGTCATCATCCTGGCCAATGTCCTGGCAGTCATCCTGGCCGAGGACTTCCGGGGAAAGTGGTTGGCCCGCTTCTTGATCATCCTGCCCTGGGCTACCCCCATCAGCCTGGGCACGATCGGCTGGCTGTGGATGCTCGATTCGACGCTTAGTCCCCTCGACTGGGTGATGGTCCAGCTCGGTCTACTGGGACCCGGCTCACTGTTTGGCCCGAGTGATCACATGAACTTCCTTGGCAAGGAGTTCCTGGCCATGGCCTCGGTCACCCTGGTCCACATCTGGCGCGTGCTGCCTCTGGCAACCGTCATTCTTGTCGCCGGCCTCACTTCCATCCCCAACGATCTGATCGACCAGGCCAAGGTGGACGGCGGCTCGTTCATGCGCATCTTGTTCCGAATCAAGCTGCCTCTGATCCTGCCGATCATGGCCATTGCCCTTCTGTTTGGCATCGTCTTTACCTTTACGGATATGACCGTGGTCTATGTGCTGACCCGCGGCGGTCCGGTCTACTACACGCAGGTCTTGCCGGTTTGGTCGTTCTACACTGGAATCAACGGGGGGGCATTGGCGCAAGGGGCGGCTATTGCGCTCTTCCTGTTCCCGGTCCTGCTGGCGGTGGCCATCCTGATGCTGCAAATGGCCCGCCGGATGGAAGTCAACTGAGATGCGCAATTTCAGACGCGCTCTTCGCCGGCTGCCACTTTACGTCGGCGTGTCGCTCTTCTGCTTTGTGTACTCTTTCCCCTTCCTGTGGATGGTGATCACGACGTTCAAGCAGGACCGCGACTTATACCGGCTGGAGGGCAATCCCTTCCTGTACAACCAGCCTCCGACGTTAGACAACATCCGCCTCTTGTTTGAGCGGACCAACTACGCCACCTTCTTGAACAATTCGGCCGTGGTCGGTGTGGTGGTGGTGCTGATCACCTTGGTGATCGCCATTCCGGCAGGTTACAGCCTGGCGCGGCTGGCCGGCCGTTGGGGCGAGCGGGCCGGGATCCTGATCTTCCTTGTGTACCTCGTTCCGCCGACCCTGCTCTTCATCCCCCTGTTTCGCATCGTCGTAACACTTGGGCTGCAGAACACAATCTGGTCGCTGATTGTCGTGTATCCGACGATGACGATCCCCTTCTCGACCTGGCTATTGATGGGCTTCTTCAAATCGATACCGCGTGAATTGGAGGAGGCCGCCCTGGTCGATGGCTACAGCCGCCTGGCCGCGTTCCGCCGCGTGATTCTGCCGTTATCCATGTCCGGGATCACTGCCGTGATCGTCTTCACCTTCACGCTCACGCTGCACGAGTTCATCTACGCCCTGACCTTCATCTCGTCTTCGGCCCAGCGCACCATCAGCGTCGGCATTCCAACCGAGCTGATTCGCGGAGATGTCTTCTACTGGCAGTCGCTGGTGGCGGCGGCCGTAATCGTCGCCATACCGGTCGGCATCATCTACAACTTGTTCCTCGACCGGTTGGTGGAGGGCTTCACGATGGGTGCGTTGAAAGGCTAGCGCTGAGCGGTCAGCAGTCAGCCGTCAGCAAGAGCCCATAACACGAAGTCTCAATGTCACAAGCACATGCTCTGCCTTTAAGTCTTTGTGCCTTTGTGTTATTCGGTCTTTTCCCCGAGGGATACGCTAGAACTTACGAGTCCACTCGTCGGGCCAGCGTTCGACGACCTCCTTCTTCTGGGTGAAGAACTCGACGGCGTCCCGGCCCTAGCCATGCAGGTCGCCGAAGAAGCTGTCCTTCCAACCGCTGAAGGGGAAGTGCGCCATCGGCGCCGCCACACCCAGATTGATGCCGATGTTGCCGACCTCGGCTAGATAGCGGAACTGGCGAGCGGCCGCCCCGTTGCGGGTGAACAAACAGGCCATATTGCCGTAATTGCCGCTGTTTAGTAAACCGATCGCCTCGTCCACCGTCTCGACGTGGATCAGCCCCAGGACCGGACCAAAGATTTCGGTGCGGGCCAACTCGCCCCCAGCCGGCAGATCGGCCAGGACAGTCGGCCGGATAAAGAATCCATCCTCGTAGCCAGCGATCGAGGTCTGTCGGCCATCTGCCACCAGCCGCCCCCCCTCTCCGACACCGGTCCCTATCAACCGCTCGATCCTGTCCCTGGATTGCGCCGAGATCACGGGGCCCATCTCAATGGCGGCATCCAACCCCGATCCGACCCGGCGCTCGCGGGCAACCGTGCCAATCGCCTCGGTGAATGTCTTTCCGCTTTCCCCAACCGTGATCGCCAGCGAGGCCGCCAGGCAGCGCTGCCCGGCGCAGCCGAAGGCGCTGTCGGCCACAATCGTGGTCGCGGCTTCCAAGTCGGCGTCGGGCAGCACCACCATTGGGTTCTTGGCGCCACCTTGCGCCTGGACCCGCTTGCCCGTGGCGGCCTTAGCCGCCTGATCGACCTGCGAAGCCGGTGAGAGAGGGGTGGTAGCCAGCCCCTCGCCGGTGGCTGGATTGATAACTGCTAGACTCTCGGCGTCATCGACCAGGATCCAGTCACCGTTGATATAGTTGCGAACTGTACTCGGCACCTCGACCATCGCCGCACACCTTCCAACCCGGACGGATCTGCCCTACCTAGAATAGCATTCGCTGGCCAACTGCCCTGTACTATGGCCGGCGGCGAACGAGAAGGAATTCAGCTTTAAAGCGGGCCTGCTCCACCTCAATCGGCGCCTCTGCCGGACTCTGTCCCTAGCCCAACGGCACCACCACCGTCGGATGCGCATCCTTGCGCGGGTTTTTCGAACCGATCTTGCACCAGCCCAACTCGACCCGGCTCTTGCCCGGGTTCCAGTAGCCCATGAAGGTGCCCTCCCCCTGGCGTGAATCAACCAACCACATCCATTGGGTGTCTTCGACCGTCCGCCCGTAGTAGTCAAAACGATGATCCTGGTGTTCTTCGGCCGACCGGCGCTGCAGCACAAGGTACTCGGGGAAGGTAAGCGAGGTCCAGTCTTTTTCCCGGAAGAGCTTGTCGATTTGGGGTCCGGTCCGTCCCCGGGTTTCATCCGGATAGCCATTGCCGCCGATCATCAGCAGGTAGGCAGCCTCGGGCCGATTGCGAACTTCGGAGCTGGTAAGCAGGTCGTCCACCGGCGAAAAAGGCGGCTGATACTGCTCCCCTTCGGGCAAGCCGGCCAGCTCGGCGACCGCCGTTGCCTCCAGCAGCTTGGGCGCCTGCTCCAATTGGGCCGACGGCGGCGGAAGGACGAAACCCAAGTCCAACCCCGCCTTCAGCGCGCGTCGTAGCGCGGCTTCTTCGTCAGGGCTCGGGTTGACCTGCTCGGGCAGCGCGTTGGCCGAATCCGGCAAGCCATGCTCCTCGAAGAACAGCCGCGAAGCCTTCAGGACTCCAGCAACCTCCCTGGGACCACTGACTGGATACATCCACCATGCCTCCTTCGCTTGCTGAACCTCGAGCTGCTGCCGGGGCGCGCCCAGGGTTTCCCAGGCCGCGCGGCACACTCGCTACCCGGTATAGCGGTCTGAGGCGCAATGCTGCGGGGCTCAATCCAGCTGGCACCCGATCGACACGTTCGGAGAGGTCCGCCTGCATACCCCGTGTAGATGCGTCGTATACAACGTCCCTACAAGGCGCGTAAATGACCCAGAGGGGAGCGACCGCACCTCGCTCCCACGGATAGGTAACACGGAACACGGGACCCCAACTCCGTTTCCTGTGCCGCGAGTCCCGGATCGCCTTGTCTGCCGCCGCCTGCGACCTCTTTGACAGGCTCATGGGCGCTCAGCTTTGAGTGGTGTGCCCCCTGTGGGGACTCGAGCCGTATTTAGGCCTTTACCCGGTGCAGGAAGGCCCCGATCTGCTCGATCGCTTCTTCGGTCGTCATCCCGTAGTACAGCTGGATGATCGCCACCAAACGATCCAGATCCCCTTCGACCCAGTGCAGCTCTTCGTTGGGGATCCCCGGCCACTCACGTCCGATTTCCCGGCCAAGTATGCCCCAATGATCACGCAGATAGCCTCGCATGTTGACCTCCCTTTGCCGGCCGGCCCTCGGATGTGGCCTGGTTCGCCGGCGGCGCTTGCCTGCTAGCTTGTCCCACTTCGGAGGTCCATTGGAGTGCCGCCGGATATGATTGGAGGTCGATACGAAGGCCCAGACGCTTGTGGCGGGGCCCACCCTATGCCGCCCCATGAAGGAGGCTGGACTATCGACCACATTCGTCGTCTATGGCGCAAACTTCGCCCCCCGGCCGAGCTCTCATCCCACGAGGCTCGCTTCCTGCAAGGTCGGCTGCCCTACCTGGCTGACCTAGCGCCGGCCGACCAGCAACAACTACAGCAGTTGACGGCCCTATTCGTACGCCATAAGAAGTTCGAAGGTGCCGGCGGTATGCTGGTCGACCAAGCGGTCCGACTCACGATCGCCGGACAGGCGTGCCTGCTTCACCTGCGGCTCCCCGGTCCACTTTTCCCGACCTTGCGGACGGTGATCGTTTACCCTGGCACCTACCAGGTCGATGAAACCATCCGCCGCCCGGAGGGCGTCGAGCTTGCCATTCAGGAAGCGCGCGCCGGTGAGTCCTGGTCCCATGGCACATTGGTGCTGTCCTGGGAGGATGTGCTGGACGGATTTGCCGACCCGGCCGACGGCTGGAACGTCGTGTTTCACGAGTTCGCCCATCAACTCGATAGTGAGACCGGTGAAACCAACGGTGCACCGGCGCTGGCTCACCCAGAAGACTATGCGACATGGCAGCATCACTTCCGAGCGGGCTTCGAGCTTGCCCGGCAACGTATCCGTCGGGGGGAAGATGCCTACCCATTTGACGAGTACGACACCGAGTCGCCGGCCGAGTATTTTGCCGCCGCCAGCGAGCTCTTCTTTGAGCTGCCAGCCGAACTCAAGGTCGCCGAGCCGGCCATCTATCGCCAACTCGTCCACTTCTACAGACAGGATCCAGCCGCGCGGCGCTCGGGCCGGGCGACTGTATAATCGCCCACCCGAGCTGGCATCCGCCTTGGAGACCTACTCATGCCCGTAAGTTCCATCGAACGCCTTCAGACGCTCTACGGCGTCAGCCTGGCGCTCAGTTCGGAGCTTGACCTGCAAGCATTGCTGCCGGAGGTCATCGACCAAGTCATCGCAGTCACCGGCGCCGAGCGCGGCTTTCTCATGCTCGGCGGCGGCAAGGATGATCTGGTTTTCCATGTAGCCCGCGGCCTGGACCAAGCCACGATCGAATCGCCCGAGTTCGAAGTCAGCCGCGGCGTCGTAGAAAAGGTTGCCGACAGCGGGGAACCGGTCCGCAGCCTCGATGCCCAGACCGAGGGCTGGTTGGCCGAACGCAAGAGCATTCATCAACTCAAGCTGCGATCGCTGATGTGTGTTCCGCTCAAGGCCAAGGGCCGGTCGATCGGATTGGTCTACGTCGATAACCGGATGCAAGCCGGCATATTCACGCCCGACGATCTGGCCCTGCTTGAAGCCGTCGCCAGCTCGGCGGCCGTCGCCATCGAGAATGCACGCCTGTACAGCCTGGCGGTCCAGCAAGCTCGGATGGAGCGCGAACTTGAATTGGCAAGTGAATTACAGGCGGCGCTGATTCCCGCGCGGGCGCCTTCGATCCCCGGACTCGAACTCGCCGGGCAATGGCACGCCGCACTCGAAGTAGCCGGTGACTTCTACGACTTTATCCCCCTATCCAACGGACGACTAGTCGTCGTCATAGGCGATGTGACCGACAAGGGCGTGCCCGCCGCCTTTTTCATGGGATTGTCCAGGACGACCTTGCGCGCCAGCCTGGCCGCCGACCTGAGCCTGTCGCAAGCCATCGAGCAGGCCAACCGGCTGCTGTGTGCCGACTCGAGCGGCGGCATGTTTGTCACGTTGTTTGCCATTTCTCTCGACCCGCAGCAGTGGCAGGTCGAGACGGTTTGCGCCGGCCACAATCCGCCGCTGCTGGTCCGGCCCGGATCGAAGACCGCTGAGGAGCTGCCTGGCGGGGGCATGCCTCTGGGAATCGAGGAATCTCAAGCGTACCCGGCAACCACGATCGAATTCGAGCCCGGCACCTTCCTGCTGCTGTACACCGACGGTGTGCCGGATGCGGTCAATGGCAGCGGCGAATTCTATGGACTGGCAAGGTTGCAGAAACTTGTGCCCAAAGCCGGCCGCCAGGGGCCGGAGAAGGCGTTGGCGATGATCCACGCCGATGTGCTCGCTTTCGCCGACGGGCAGGCGCCGTATGATGACCTGACCTTGGTGGGGTTGCGGCGTGTCTAAGCGCGTCCTGGCCGACCGCTACCGGCTTACAGCCGAGTTGGGCCAAGGCGGCATGGGGACTGTCTACCGCGCCCATGATGAGCTGCTCGACAGACCGGTGGCAGTTAAGCTTCTCACCGACTCAAATCTGGGCTCGGAGGGCCGCAACAACTTACTGCGCGAGGCCAAGCTGACGGCCCAACTCAACCATCCCAACATCGTCACCGTGTACGACGCTGGCGAATCCGAGGGTGCTCCCTTCATTGTGATGGAGCTGGTGGAAGGCACCAGCCTGTACCAGTCACCGCCCGAATCTCTCGAGACCACCCTGACTCTGGCCAGCCAGATTTGCGCCGCCCTTGAGCACGCCCATCAACACAAGGTCATCCACCGGGACCTGAAGCCGGAGAATATCTTGGTCGGGCCCGAGGGCACCTACAAACTGATGGATTTTGGCCTGGCCCGCTCGATCACATCGCGGCTGACCTCGGAAGGCATTATCGTTGGCACGGTGTTCTACCTGGCGCCAGAACAAGCCATGGGCGAAGACATCGACGGGCGGGCCGATTTGTACTCCCTGGGGGTTATGCTCTACGAACTGACGACCGGCCAGCTCCCTTTCCAGGCCGACGACCCGCTGGCCGTGATCTCCCAACACTTGCACGCCCCTGTGGTTCCGCCAAGCGCCATCCGGCCAGACCTTCCGGCCGCATTGGAGGCGGTCATCCTGCGCTTGCTGGCAAAAGATCCCCAGGCGCGCTTCGCTACCGCAGCCGAGGTTCAAGCAGAATTGGCGCGGCTGCAGGCGCAAACGCCTGCGGGGCCGTCGGCTTTGCCACCCGATGCTCGGCTCGAACAGTTGGCCCGCGGCCGGCTGGTGGGGCGGCAAGAGCAGTTCCAATCGCTGCTCGAACTCTGGCGCCTGGCGCAGGCCGGGCAGGGGCAACTGGCGATGCTTTCGGGCGAGCCAGGAGTTGGCAAGACGCGGCTGGCCAACGAAATGATCGTCGCGGCCAGAGTACACGGGGCCGTGATCTTGAAGGGTGGCTGTTACGAATTCGAGGCCAGTTCTCCTTATATGCCATTCGTCGAGGCACTTCGAGAGTGGGTCCACCAGTCTGAGGCGGCCGAACTGGCGGCTCACCTGGAAGGGTTGGCGGCCGGCCTCACCAAGCTTGCCCCCGAGGTCTCCACCAAGCTTGGCGAGTTCGAACCCCTGCCAGCGCTCAGCCTCAATGAAGAGCGCTTGCGGTTGTTTGACCATGTGGCCCGACTCTTCCGGCGGTTGGCCGCGACCAAAGCGATGCTGGTGGTGCTGGATGACTTGCATTGGGCCGACACCGGCACCCTACAGCTCCTTTCCTACCTGGTGCGTCACCTGGGTGACCACAAGGTGATGGTTCTGGGCTGCTACCGTGAGCTCGAACTTGACCGCGCTCACCCACTTGCCGAGGCGCTGGTAGCCTGGAACCGGGAACGTGTCGTCAGCCGCGTGTCGCTCGATCGCTTGACGATGGAGGAGACCGGTCACCTGCTGACGACTTTGTTCCAGGATGAAATCACCGACGAATTCCGCCAGGCCATTCACGATGAGACCGAAGGCAATCCCTTTTTCATCGAAGAGACCGTCAAGGCCCTGATCGCAGGCGGCAGCGTCTACCGGCAGGAAGGCAAATGGCAGCGGGCCGCCCTCGAAGATCTGGCCATCCCCCAGAGCGTCAAAGAAGCCATCGGCCGGCGCCTTGACCGATTGGATGAAGACAGTCTCGAGGTCCTGCATGCCGCCAGCGCCCTTGGCAAGAGCTTTGCCTACACCGAGTTGGCCGCGCTGTTCCCGGACGAAGATCCATTGCTCGACTCGCTTGACCAGGCCCGCCAGGCGCAGTTGCTCGACATCGCCGGCCCCGAGTCATTCGTTTTCACCCACGACAAGATCCGCGAGGTGCTCTACCAGGAACTCAACCCCATCCGACGGCGCCGGCTCCATCAGCGCATCGGGGAGAGCCTCGAGAGCGCCATGGGTGGCAAGCCCAATGGCCGGGTGCAGGATATGGCCTACCACTTCGTCCAGAGCGGCGACCTGGCGCGCGGCATGCGATACTGCCTGCAAGCGGCCGAAGGCGCGCTTGAGGTCTTCGCTTTGGACGCTGCCTTGCAGTCCTTAGATGCCGCCGAAGACTGCGCTCGCAGCCTGGGCGACGAAGCAACCTTGGCCGTCATCCTGGTCAAGAAGGCGCGCACCCTGACATTCCAGGGTCGAAACCGGCAGGCCATCGAAGCCACCCAAGCGGCGTTGGATCTGCCCCAGGCTTCAGGCTCACGCCTGGAAACCCTGGTTGACCTTGGCTCCTACCTGGTAGTCCTAAGCGATGAGCGGGCCCGCCCGACCCTGGAGCGGGCGCTGGACGAGATGGATGAGACCACCGACCCCAATCTGCGTTCGCTGGCGTTGACTTTGCTTGGCCGTGACTATCACTACCGGGCCCAACATGGCCAGGCCGTAGCGCTTTATGAGCAGGGGTTGGCCCTGGTCGACCCCGACGAAGAACCGTACGCTGCCATCTCGGCCCATCTTTACTTGGCAGGCGGGCTTCAGCACCAGGCCGAGTTTGACAAAAGCAATCAACACGCCAACCAGGCGATTGATATCGGTCAGCGGCATGGACACCTTTTCGGCATTGCTGCCGGCCACGAGTTCCTGGCGGAGAATGCGGCCACCTGCGGCGATTGGCAACCGGCCATTCAACATGCCGCCGAAGATGAGCGCATTGCCCGAGAAATTGGCTCGCTGGACCGTCTCGCCTGGGCGCAATTCGCCATGGCCTGGGCGCTCCACGGGCGCGGCGATCTCGCCACCGCCGCCGAGCAGGCCAGCTGCAGCCTACAGTTGGGCCAGGATTTGGGCGAGCTGCGGCTGGCCTCCTTTGCTGGTGGGCGGCTGGGAATGATCGAAGCCGATCGCGGCAACTTCGAGCTCGCCGAGCCGGTGGCCGTCCAATCCCTGGAATGGGCCGAGGGCTTTGGCCAGGTTGTGCTGCTCACAAATGCCCTTACGGCGCTTGCCCTGCTCGAGCTGCGCCGGGGGGAGATCGCGGCCGCGCATCGCCATTTGGCACAGGCCGAGGATCATTATGGAGAGACCGAAAACAAGACCAGCTTCCTGCTCTGCGAACCGTTGCTGGCCGAGGTGCTCGTCTTGCTTGGCCGCGTCGACGAGGCCGGCGTGATCGTCGAGAGAGCCACAGCCTTAACCCAGCGCTGCGGCGCCCGCTCTCTTCAAGGCCAGCTTCATCGGGTTCGTGGTCTGATTCTGCTCGCCAACGAACAGCTTGAGGCCGCCGAGACCTCGCTCAACCGGGCGCTCGACCTGAGCACCGAGCTGGGCGGGCGGCCCGAGCAGGCCAGGACACATGTGGCCCTGGCTCAGTTACGCCAGAACCAGGACCAGCCAGTCCAGGTTCGCCAGGAACTGGAACAGGCGCTGGCAATCATGACGGAATGTGAGATGGCCCCGGAGGCCGCCGAGGTGCGAGCCCAACTCGCCGGTTTGGTTAAGGCATAACCTCGGAGACCCACTTGAGCCGAATTTGTGACACGGAAGCCCTGAGTGGTCCCCCCACCTCAAGCGCTCACGCCTTTCAGACAGGACGGGTCTGGTTTACAATCAAGCCAATGGAGACACGCAAAGCATGACACAACAGTCAGCCGTCCGACAGGATCCGCCTATTCGGCTGTTTAAGTCGGATTTCCTTGAATTCTTCAGCCACATCAGCCCGCTGGCGGTCGCCGCCATTTGGGCGCCGGTATCTGTGTTCTTTCTTGGGCGCGCCGTGCTCGCCTGGCAGCCGGGTACCAGCTGGCTGCATATCCCTGCCGGCATCTTCCTCGGCTGGTTCGTATGGACCTTCGTCGAGTACACGCTGCACCGCTTTCTGTTCCACTACCATCCACGCACCGAGCGGCTCAAGCGCATGTTTTTCATGATGCACGGCGTCCATCACGCCCAACCGATGTGCCGCACGCGGTTGGTGATGCCGCCGGCGCTCAGCGTGCCGATGTCGTCTGTCTTCTTCGTGGGCGGGTATGCGCTGATCGTGGTCGGCCTGGGCGTACCCCAGTGGTTCGATCCGGTAATGGTTGGTCTGGTCGCCGGCTACCTGATCTATGATCTGACCCACTATCAGATTCACCACGCCAACGTTACTTCCGGCTGGTTCTTCAAGCTGCGCAAGCACCATCTACGCCATCACGGCGCCTGCGATTTCATGCGCTTTGGCGTGTCGACCACGATATGGGACCACGTGTTCGGCACGATGCCGAAGGCCCCGTGCCAGGAGCTGATCAACCGGGGCTCGGGCAAGCCGGCCGATTGGGAGCCGCCTGCTCCGGCCTGACCGGCGACGAAGGGGGCCCGCGGCGTCTTGGACTAGAATCCAACCGGCCGGTGCATAAATGCACCGGCCGGCTCTATTTTGCCCACAAGTTTAGCCCCGCGGGGCCTAGCCAGGCTGTTCGACAATGTGAATGGCGCCAATCCCCAGGTCTACGCTGCCGGTGATCATGCCGCCGGTGCTGGTGCCGGTGGAGCGGACGAAGTCACCGTCCCGCGCAAAGCCGGCCCCTACCGTAACTGCCTGCAAGCCGTCGCCGACGTTCAGCTGCAGTCCGCTGCCGGCCGGCACGCGCAGGACAACGTCGCCGATGCCTCCATCGATTTCGATTACCACGTCACGGCCAACGGGCAGGGTCACCTCGACCGTACCTACCCCAAATGAGATGTTGGCCCGGTCGAGCATCGTGCCCGCCAGATCCAACTCCTGCAGTCCGACACCCACATCGGTCTGCAATCTCAGCGGCAGACTGGAAGCTAGGCTCAGGTGCCAGACACCACGCCGGCCCGGCAGCCAGAAGTTGACACCGTTGTCCAGGTCCTGGCGGATCTCCACGTTGACGACCCCAGCCTGCAGATCGCTGGTCACAAGGATGCGTTCGTCACGCAAAGGCTCGACGATCCCGTCCACGACCAGACCATCAGACGCTTCCCCGTCGAGTTTCAGCTCGCCAACCCCCGGCGCCAGCAGCACGAAGGCTTCGTCAGCCTGGCCAACCGTCTCGGCAACGCTGACCCCGTCGATTGGTCGCTGGTCGACGTTGGCCAGCAGATACAGGCTGCCGGCGAACACACCCGCCACCAGCACGACCGCCAGAGCCGTGCCCCACACCGAGCGACGCGGGATCAGCAAATCCACCCCGGCCGCCAGCAGCAAGGCTGGCCACAGTTGCAGTGCCAGTTCCCACAGATTCCAGTCGGTGATGCCGAAGTTGTTCAGCAGCACGATGGTGCCGATCGTGACCAGCAGGATCGGCCAAACGACCTCGCCCCGCCGGTAGTTACGCCCGTTCATCTGAGCCTCCCCGTCGCAGGATGACAACCAGGCCGCCCAGGATCAGAAGCAGCGGCCACAAGTAGTCGAAATCAAGCCAAGCCAGCCATGGGATGTCGAGGCGCCGCAAGAAGACCAGGGCGCCCAGCAGAACCAGGCTGGCGCCGATCCACGTCATCACACGCGGATCGCGCTCTTGCGCCAGGTTCTGCATTTCGGAGCGCATGGTGCGGGCCTTGTCGGCCAACTCTTCGCGGGCCTCGCCAGCGGAGTCGGCTTCAGGCACCTCAGCCGGCTCAAGCGGCAACACCACCCACAGCAGCAGGTAGAGGAAGACGCCCAGGCCATCGGCCAGTGCGAAGACGACAAAGAACAAGCGCACCAGCGTTGGTTCGATGCGCAGTTGGTGACCAATACCAGCGCACACGCCGCCCAAGACTTTGTCTGTGCGGCTGCGGAATATGCGATTCATGGCTGCAAGCCTCCGTCTCAGCTGACTTTGACCGAACCGACACCGGTCTGAATGTCGATGTCAATTCGGCTGCTTGCCGTCTCATAGTCGGCGGACTGGTAGACACCAGCGGTCTGCGGGAAGCGACTCCCGTCCACCTGGATATCCGCCAGGCCGCTTTGCACCTGGATCCTGGCAGCCGTCGATGCCGGCACGCGCAACACCACCGACGACACACCCGACTCGACCCGCACCTTGGCCTGGCCTGCGACGGCCGGCAGATCGACTTCGGTCGAACTGGCGCCGGTTTTCAGAAGCAGGTTGCGGACGGCCAGCTCAGTCAATGCCAGCCGGGTCTCGCCGGCGCCGGTCTCGAGCACCAGGGTCCAATCGACTTCGGGGGTTAGCCGCAGGTCCCATTCGAAGCCGCTGCCCCAGGCAAACGGTAGGTCGAGCAGCCGGTCCGAAGGTACCGAAAGCTCGAGCTCCGTCGAACTACCGTTTCTGCGCCGGGACAATTGAACGCCGCCGGCTGCCGTGCCTTCCAGCAAGACCGCCGGCTCCTTCGATGAGCCGATAGTCAGCCGGCCAGCTCCATGCTTGATGCGCAGGGTGGCCGCGCTTTCGCCGTCCACGGCCACCCGGACCGGCTCCCGTTCCAAGACGGCCGGCCCCGCCGACCGCCGCAGCAAGATCCAAAGCCCGGCAAAAACCAAAAGCAGCGGCCAGAACAAATCGCCAGCCGCCGCAGGCAGGAACCCCAGGTTGTTGAGCAGGAACAGAGCGCCTGCCAGCAGCAACAACCCGCCAAACAATAGTCGTCCTCGGTACATCGAACGCTAGCCCCCGGGCGCAAGCCCGTTCAAATTCGCGGATACGTCGCTAACCTGGTCAGGCTTGGCGTCGTCCGAGCAGCGATTGGCCCAGCAGGATCAAGCCCAGCACGACGAGCAGCAAGGGCCAATAGGGGCCAAATGTCCCCAGACCGCCAAGGAAGGAGCCAAAGATGGCGAACATGATCAGGCTGATCAGGATCAGCGTGCCTCCTTCTCGCCAGCGGTTGGCCAAGGTGCCTTCGAGCGCACCCATCAAGACGATGCCGACTCCGACAAAGCCCGGGATGAGCGCCCACGCGTAGGCCCACGACTCCCAATGGCCGGTTGCGTTCTGCCAGGCCAACAGCCCGCCAATGCCGGCGATGATGGTCGCCGGGATGGCCAGGCCGGGGGCATTGACGACGAGACCAAGCACCAGGAGCAATACGCCGAAGCCAATCAGGATCGAGGGCCACTGAAACAAATCCCCCAAGCCTGGTATGACTTGTACGGCGAAGAACCAGGCCCCGGCCAGGATCAGGAGCAGGCCGAGCGCCAATTGAGACCTCACTTTGGTTTGCATAGCTGTTCCTCCGGCAGTGGTTCGTTAGTCAAGTCGTCCACTCGCGTCAAACGGCGCTGCCACCCGGCGCGCCAGACCGCCTCCTTCCTGCTTTTTATAGTGGCATACATGTCAGGTGTCACCTGCAGGAAGTCATCCCATCTGCAGCCTATACGCTTGTGCGCCCTCTCAAGTTGTACGCAATCGCTGCTATTGTTACGGGCCTAGGCCAGCAGACCTGCCACCAGCGCCGCCACCGCCCCACCGACGACGCTGAGGACCGTACCAATCAAGGCTCCGCGCGCGTGGAAAGCAAAGTCACGGTAACCGGCCATCCCTTCTGTGCCCGGCAGCACCATGAACGAGGGCTGGATCAACACCATCAGCCCATCCAGGATCAGCAGGTCGAAGATGTTGAAGGTCATAAGGACAACGAAGGCCACTACGAACCAGTCACCAAACGACAGCGGGCTGGCAGGGATCCGGGTCAGGGCGAGAACAAGCACGCCGATCACCAAACCGAAAAACAGCACGGCAATCAGCGGCCGGTAGCGTTTGCCCCGTTCACTCATCTCCCCGTAGCGCTCACGGATATCGGGCGGGTAGTCGCCAACCCACATATCTGGTGCCAGCGCCAGGCTCAGGCCCATGACAACCAGCAGGCCCAGGCTCAGCACCAGGCCGTACAGCAAACCGTGGATGACTAGCGGTCCCAACATCATCAAATGCCTCCCGATGGACGGCTCAGGACGACCAGCGCCGTGTCGATGGCTGGTCCGTCTATCTCTAGATTCTAGGGCAAACGGCGCCATTTCCTACGTGCCATCCGGCTGCAATCCGGCCGCTGACGTTCAGGTGACACATGGCTTGTCACCGGTGGTTGGTTGTCACTTGCCGCCGATGGGACTGGATTCGAAACTACTAAGGGACCAAGCGCCCAGCTCCAGCAAGTGTGCGCGGCGCCGCCGGCTGACTGGGGGAGAACCCGTCGGTCGCAGGTCTGCTTGCAAGGAAAGACTGAGGGCCAGGAGGCATGGTCAATCCGGCGCACATCCCTGCCGTCGATCTGCCCGCCCTGCCCGGGCGGCGATCGACACCAGCCGCCGGCCCTTCACAGTCTGACCTCCTAGTGGCTACGTTCTCTTTGGGCTCATCGTGATCTCACTCCGCCGCCCAAAAACACCGCAGCCGCCGCTAGGAGGTCGCTTTATCCCAGCCAACGGCAGGCGCCGGACGATCTTTCCCGTGCCAATGGCCGCATCGTACGTCAATTTCGGCCACAGAGAAGGTGAGACATGCTGGAACCACATGTAGCTCTCCCGCCGTTTGACTACATCAAACCGACCAGCCTGGACGAGGCCTGCCAATTCCTGGCCGCCCACGCTGGCGAGGCCCGGCCGCTGGTCGGCGGCACCGACATCTTCGTGCGCATGCGCGATGGTCATTGGCACGACAAATTCCTGGTGGACATCAAGGGACTCGACGGCACCGATGACCTGCTGTTCGACGAGCAGGATGGTCTGACCATCGGCGCCGCCGTCAACATGAACCGCGTCATCGCCTCGGCCACGGTCGCCGAGCACTACCCGTTGCTGGTCGAGGCGGCCAAGACCGTCGCCAGCTACCAGCTGCGCAGCCGGGCGACGATTGTTGGCAATATTTGCAACGCCTCCCCGGCCGGTGACACGATCGGCGCCTGTCTGGCCTATGAAGGTGTGTTGAAGATCCACGGTGTCAATGGTGCGCGCCAGCTGCCCTTGGCCGAATTCTTTAAGGGACCGGGCAAGACGGACCTGCAGTCCGGCGAGGTCGTAACCGCCATCAACCTGCCCGCCCCGCCCGACGGCGCGGTGGGCCACTATCTGAAACTTGGCCGCAACCAGCTTGGCGACCTGGCCATCGTGGGTGTGACCGCCCTAGGCTATCCGCAGCCCGCGGCCGCCTCCGGCTTTGCCTTCCGCCTGGCGCTGTGTGCGGTGGCCCCGACCCCGCTCCGTGCCCTTGAAGCCGAGGCCAAGCTGGCCAACGAGCCGATCACGGAAGCCAGCATTCAAGCAGCGGCCGAACTGGCCATGAAAGCTTCCACACCGATTGATGATGTGCGCGGCGGCGCTGACTACCGCCGCCTGATGGTGCGCAATCTCACCCGCCGCGCCGTATCCGAGGTATGGGCGCAGCTGGCCTGAGGCCGGCTCTGCCAGGGAGAATGCCATGAGTACCCACCAAATCAACTTGACGATTAACGGGGTTGCTGAGACGCTGACCGTGCCGTCCCACATGACCCTGCTCCAGATGCTGCGCGATCACCTGGCCTACACCGGTACCAAAAACGGCTGCGCTGCCGGCGAATGTGGCGCCTGCACCGTAATGCTCAACGGCGAGCCGGTCAATAGCTGCATGGTGCTGGCGCCCGAAGTCGATGGGGCCGAGTTGGTGACGGTCGAGGGTCTGGCTCACGACAGCCAGCTCGACCCGATCCAGCAAGCGATCCTGGAGACTGGCGGTGTGCAATGCGGCTTCTGCACACCGGGTGTCCTGATTTCTTCGCGGGCCCTGCTCGACCGCAACCCCAACCCTTCTGAGGACGAAATACGTCAGGCACTGCTCGGAAACCTGTGCCGCTGCACGGGCTACTTCCGGATTATCGAGGCGGTCCAGCAGGCTGCCCAAATGCCGGCGACGGTGGAGGTGTAGCATGACCGCAGCCAAGGAAGCCCGCCAAGGCAACGGCCATATTCCCGACCTGATCGGGGCCAGCGTGCCCAAGATCGACGGCACCGAAAAGGTGATTGGCGCCGCCGTCTATACCGACGACATTCAGTTCGGGCCCAGGCTGCTCTACGCCCGCATCCTGCGCAGCCCACACCCGCACGCCAAGATCGTCTCCATTGACACCTCCAAAGCCATGGCGCTGCCGGGTGTCAAGGCGGTCGTGACCGGAGCCGACTTCCCCGGTTTCATCGGTCTGTATCTGCAAGATCGCCACATCTTTTGCCGCGACCGCGTGCGCTACATCGGCGACCCGGTGGCTGGCGTGGCCGCCAGCACCGAGGAGATCGCCGAACAGGCGCTTGGTCTGATCGCAGTCGAGTACGAACCACTCGAGGGTGTGTTTGATCCCGAGATCGGCGCCCAGCCGGGCGCCCCGCTGATCCACCCCGATCTGGCGGACTATCACGTCAAACCTTTCATATTTCCGCGGGCCAACTCCAATGTCTCCAACCACTTCAAGATTCGCAAAGGTGACGTCGAGGCGGCCTGGGGCGACTGCAAGGCGGTGATCGAGCGCACCTACCGCATCCCGCAGGTGCAGCACGTGCCCCTTGAGACGCACATCGCCATCGCCGAGGTCACGCAGGACAACAAAGTAACGCTGCACGCCAGCACCCAATCGCCATTTGCACAGCGCAATCTCATTGCCATGGCGCTCGGTATCTCACAAAGCGATGTGCGGGTGGTGGGCGGCGCCATCGGCGGCGGTTTTGGCGCCAAAGCCGGCGTCACCATGGAAGCGCTAGCCGTCGCCATCGCCCAGAAGGTTAAAGGCTTCCCGGTCAAGCTGCGGCTGACCCGCGAAGAGGAGTTCTATACGACTTTCGTTCGCCAGGGCCTGATCATCAAGCTTAAGATCGGCTGCGACCAGGACGGCAAGCTGCTGGCGATGCAAAACACGATGTACTGGGACGGCGGCGCCTACACCGAGTACGGAGTCAACGTCACCCGGGCCGCCGGCTACAGCAGCAGCGGGCCCTACGAAATCCCCAACGTCAAGACCGACAGCTACTGCGTCTACACCAACCATCCGGTCGGCGGCCCGTTCCGCGGCTTCGGTATGCCGGAGATGCACACCGGCATCGAGCAGGCAATCGATGAACTGGCCCATGAGATCGGCCTCGACCCGGTCGACTTCCGCCGTATCAACTGCCTCAAGACGGGCAGCGCGCTGGTGACGGGCAGCAAGATGCACCCAACCGGCCTGCCCAAGGCAATCGAGGCCGTCGCCCAGGCGATCGATTGGGGGGTGGAAAGCAAGGCCAGCGCGCCCAACAAGCGGCGGGGCAAAGGGATCGCCTTGATGTGGAAGGCGCCGGCCATGCCGCCCAACCCCGGCTCCTCGGCCTGGGTCGAGTTCAGCGAAGACGGCACGATCATCGTCGGCGTTGGCGGCCAGGACCTGGGACAGGGCGCCTTCACCATCGCTGCCCAAATCGCCGCCGCCGGCCTGGGGGTGCCCTACGACTGGGTCCGGGTTGCAACGCCGCTCGACACCAAGTACTCTCCGTACGAGTGGCAGACGGTCGCCAGCCGCATCACCTGGAGCATGGGCAATGCCGTCTTGGCCGCCGCCCGCGACGCACGACAGCAGGTGCTGGAGCTGGTAGCCGAAGCCTGGGACGAGAAGATCGAGGATTTGGACATCATCGAAGGGCGCGTGGTATCGTACCGCTCAGAGGAGTCCATCTCGCTGCAAGACATCGTGATCTACGGCCTGCCAAAGGAAGGCGACAGCGGCTGGCGCGGCGGCCCGATCAGGGGCCAGGGCAAGTTCATGCCAACCTACGTCACCGGGCTCGATCCTGAGACCGGTCAGGGTGAGCGGGCCGTGGTGCACTACACCACCGGCGCTCAAGCCGTCGAGGTCGAGGTCGATATGGATACCGGCAAGGTTGAGGTGATCCGCGGCTCGGCCGCCTTTGACCTGGGCAAGGCGATCAACCCCGAGCTGGCCAAGGCGCAGGTCGAAGGTGGCTTTGTCCAAGGGTTGAGCACGGCACTGTTTGAAGAGCTCATACTCAAGGACGGCGTGCTGCAAAACCCGAGCTTCGTCGACTACCGCATCGCCACCACGGCCGATACACCCCGCCAGTTGGCGACGATCCTGGTCGAAGAACCTCAGGACGACGGACCGTTCGGTGCCCGCGGCGTCGGCGAACATCCGATGGTGCCGACCATCGCCGCCATCGCCAACGCCATTTACGACGCCATCGGCCTGCGCATCTCGGCACCGCCCTACCTGTCCGAGAAGGTTTATATGGCGATGCACGCTGCCGGTTTGGTGACCTAGTTCAGGAGACCACAGCCTGTGTCCGACACGTTCGATCTCTTGATCAAGAACGCCAAGCTGCGAACGGAGCCGGACCACAGGCTAGATATCGGCATCAAGGACGGCAAGATCGGGGCCATCGAGCCGCAACTCGATGGCCCCGCTGATTCCGTCCTCCAAGCCGATGGCGGGTTGGTCACGGAGTCCTTCGCCAATCCTCACCTGCACCTGTGCAAGGTCTACACACTCGAGCGGATGGACGAGGCGGCGCTCAAGGACTACCACGGCGCCGAGATGGGCAAGGCGATGACGGCCATTGAACTGGCTGCCCGCGTCAAGGCCGATTATGACGAGGCCTGGATCATCGAGAACGTCCGGCGGGCGATCGCATTGTCGGCCATTTACGGGGGAACCCATGTGCGCGCCTTTGCCGACGTGGACCGGCAGGCCAAGCTGGAGGGGGTCAAGGCTCTGCTGCGGGCCCGGGGTGAATTCGCCGGCGTCGTCGACATTCAGGTGGTCGCCTTTGCCCAGGATGGGCTGGCCCGCGAACCGGGCGCCGCCGAGTTGATGCGCCAGGCGATGGAGCTTGGCGCCGATGTGGTCGGCGGTATCCCCTGGATCGAATACACCGACGCCGACATCGCCGACCATGTTCGCCAGATCTTCGACCTAGCCCAGCAGTTTGACGCCGATGTCTCAATGCTCGTCGATGACGCCGGCGACCCTGGCTTGCGTTCGCTTGAGCTGATGGCGGTCGAGGCCGACCGGCGCGGCTGGCAGGGTCGGGCGCTGGCCCATCATGCCCGCGCCATGCACTTGTATCCCAAACCGTACCTGCAAAAGGTGGCGGCGCTGCTCAAGCGCGCCCAAATGGGCGTCGTCACCGACCCACATACGGGGCCGCTGCACGCGCGCGTGCGCGAACTGCTCGAGGAAAGCTGCCTTGTGTGTCTCGGCCAGGACGACATCTCGGACGCCTACTATCCCTACGGGCGCAACAACATGCTCGAGGTTGCGTTCCTGGCCTCACATCTTCTGTGGATGACGACGGCCGCCGAGATGGAGACCCTGTACGACATGGTCACGACCCACGCCGCCCGAGCCATGGGTGTGGCCGATTTCGAGATGGCCGTCGGCCATCCGGCCCACCTGGTGGTACTGGAAGCACCCAATGTCTTGGAAGCGCTGCGCGAACATGCCGCACCCAGATTCGTCGTAAGCCATGGCCAATTGATCGACCGTGCACAAATGCAGTCCGTCGCCACCAACCGAGTCTGGTGAGAGGCCCAGGTCGCAGCGGTCAGCAGCAACTTCAGGTTTGTCGGGGGATTTCTGCTAGACGACGGGCTTCCGCGTGAGTACAGTAGGGAAGAACGCAGCCATCGCCATCACGGAGTAAACAATCATGCAGATCGACGCGTTCATGCAAGCCGCCATCGAGCAAGCCGAGATCGGCCTAGCCGAAGGTGGCATCCCCATTGGCTCAGTCTTGGTCCGCGATGGGCAGATTATCGGCCGGGGCCACAACCGACGGGTCCAGCAAGACGACCCCATCCTGCATGCCGAAATCGATTGTCTACGCGACGCCGGCCGCATCGGCAGCTACCGCGACACGGTGCTCTACTCAACCCTGATGCCTTGCCACCTGTGCACCGGCGCCGTGCTGCAATTCGGCATCCCTAAGGTGATCGCCGGCGAATCGGTGACCTTTGCCGGCGCCCCCGACCTGCTGCGGGCCCACGGGGTCGAAGTGACCGACCTCGATCTGGACCAGTGCAAACAGCTGATGCTCACCTTCCAACGTGACCATCCCGATCTGTGGAAAGAGGACATCGGCGAGCTGTGAACCAAGATGCGGTCCGAAAGGAGGCTTACGACGCAGTCCTATTTCGCTAGGAAATCAAACCAACCCAGCGCAATTGACAACGAAGCATCCCTCTAAGGAGGAGCAACCGTGACCAAACGCTCCGCTCTCTACCGCCTCATGATCGGACTGGCCGTCCTTGGCTTGTTGACGGCCTGTGGCGGCGCCGCCCCGGCGCCGGAAGTCGGCCAGGACGATGGCCTGCTCAACGTCTTCGGCGCCTTCGCAACCCCGATCGAAGAACCTTGGGACGGCGTCATCCATCAGGCGCTGCTCGAAGCCGAAGCAGCCGGCCGGATCAACTACGCGTACACCGATGACATCGGCTATGCCGGTGACATGGAACGTGTGCTGCGCGAGACGGCCGAGCAGCAGGCCCCCGATGTGATCTTTGGGGATGCCTTCGGCAACGAAGAAGCCGTCCGCCGCGTAGCGGCCGACTACCCCGACATCGCCTTCGTCTTTGGCTCCGGCCTGGGACCGGCCGACCCCAACTTCGCCGTGTTCGACAACTGGATCCATGAACCCGCCTACATTGCCGGCATGCTGGCCGGTGGGATGACCGAGTCCAACACCATCGGCGTGGTCGGTGGCTACCCGGTGCCCGAGGTCAACCGCCTGACCAATGCCTTCATCCAGGGCGCCAAGACGGTCAATCCGGAGGCCGAGGTGCTGGTCACCTTCATCAACAGCTGGTTCGACCCGGCCGCCGCCAAGGAAGCCGCGCTCGCCCAGGTTGATGCTGGCGCCGATGTGCTGTACGCCGAACGCTTTGGCGTTATTGAAGCCGCCGCCGAGAACGATCTGTGGGCGATCGGCAACATGAGTGACCAGAACGAACTGGCGCCCGACAACGTCCTCACCAGCGTGTCCTGGAACATGGGGCCCACGGTCGAATACGTCCTGACCCAGGTCGAGGCCGGTGTCTTCACGGCACAGGACCTGAAGGACTTCAGCATGATGGCCAAGGGTGGCGCCAGCCTGGCACCGTACCATGGGACCGAGACCGCCATCCCGCAAGAATTGCGTGATCAGGTCGAGGCCCGCATGCAGGAAATCGCCGACGGCTTGTTCCGCGTCGACATCGACGAAGCACAACCCAACCCGGTGAACTGAGCCCACACGAGGAGCGTACGAATCGGGGCGGCGAGGGCGGTCTTCGCCGCCCCGATTGTTTGACCTCATGAACATTATCGAAATGCGTTCCATCAGCAAGCGTTTTGGCCCGGTGCTGGCCAACGACGCCGTCGACTTCACTCTCGCCCAGGGCGAGATCCATGCGCTGCTTGGCGAAAACGGGGCGGGCAAGACGACCCTGATGCGCATTCTCTACGGCCTGTACACGGCCGACAAGGGGGAGATCCTGGTCGGGGGCCAACCGGTCACCATCCACTCGCCCGGCGATGCCATTCGCGCCGGGGTTGGGATGGTGACCCAACACTTCACTCTGGTCGCGCCCTTGACGGTGGCCGAGAACGTGGTCTTAGGCCAGACCGACGGCTTCCGCCTCGAACCGGAGACCATCGAGCGCAAGGTCGGGGAGGCCGCCGAGCGTTATGGGATCGAGGTCGATCCGGCCGCTCAGATTCGCCATCTGTCGGTCGGTGAGCGCCAGCGTGTAGAGATCCTGAAAGCACTGTACCGCAATGCCCGCATTCTTATCCTGGACGAGCCAACCGCCGTGCTGGTCCCGCAAGAGGTCGACGTGCTGTTCGCCACGCTGGGCCGCCTGGTACGGGAAGGTCTTTCGGTCGTATTCATATCGCACAAACTGCACGAGGTGATGACGGTGTGCGACCGAATTACCGTATTGCGCAACGGCCAGGTTGTCGGCACCGTCCACAAGCAAGATACTTCGAAACTCAAGTTGGCCCGCATGATGGTCGGACGTGAGACCTTTGGCGTCGAACGCAGCCAACAGCCGATCACCGGCGAGCCACGCTTGCGCATGGAGGGACTAAGCGCCCGGAATAGCAAGGGTCTGGAGGCGCTCAAGGGCGTTACTCTCACGGTTCGCTCCGGCGAGATCCTGGGGATCGCTGGTGTTTCCGGCAATGGCCAGACCGAGCTGGCAGACGTTCTGGCTGGGGTATTGGAACCCAGCACTGGCCGGATCATCGTCGGTGAGCGCGACCTGACAGGCTCGGATGCCAGCCAGATCACCGCCGCCGGCGTTGGTCGCATTCCAGAAGACCGGCACAAGGGCGTAGTCGCAGAGTTGACTGTCGCTGAGAACCTGGCACTAGAGAACCTCAGTGACTTTGTGCGTCAGGGACGCCTCGACCGAGAGCGCATCCGACAAAACGCCGAGCAATTGATCGGTGAGTACACCATCAAGGCCAGTCCGACCGACCGCACGCGGACATTGTCCGGCGGCAACATGCAGAAGGTCATCCTGGCACGAGCGCTGGCTCGCAAGCCCCAGGTGGTCATTGCCTCGCAACCGACCCGGGGACTGGATGTCGGCGCCACCGAGTACGTTCGCCAGCGTTTGCTCGAAGAGCGCGACCGGGGTGCGGCCGTACTGCTCCTGTCGGAGGATCTCGACGAAATCATGTCCCTGTCCGACCGGATTGCCGTGATTTACGAAGGTCGGATTGTTGGCGTCATGCCGGCCGAGCAGGCCAGCGCCGACCGCCTCGGCCTGCTGATGTCTGGCGCCAAGGAGGCCAGCCTAGATGAGATTTAGGCTTGAGCGCTCGCCGGCGCCCTATTGGGTCCGCCCGCTAATCCCCGTCATTGCCCTGATCATTACATTCCTGCTGACGGCCAGCCTGATTGTCTGGGCGGATGCCAACCCGTTTGAGGGCTACTACTACTTCCTAATTGCGCCGCTAGCCAACCGGGTCAGTGCCATCGAGGTGCTGGTCAAATCGACCCCCCTGCTGCTGACCGGTGCTTCGGTCGCCTTTGCCTTTGCCGCCGGCTACTGGAACATCGGCGCCGAGGGGCAACTTTACGCCGGCGCCATCGCCGCCACCTGGCTTGGCCTGACTCTTGATGGTGTGTCGCCGTTCATCGCCATTCCGCTGATGCTGATCGGTGGCTTTATCGCCGGCATGTTGTGGGCCTTGCCGCCGGTCTGGCTCAAAATTCGACTGAACGTTGACGAGATCGTAACCACACTACTGCTGAACTCCGTCATCCTCTTCCTGGTCAGCTTCCTGCTCAATGGTCCGTGGCGCGATCCAATTTCCGGCTGGCCGCAGTCGCCCGAGATCGCGGCGGCCACCGTCTTCCCCAAGCTCCTGCCCCGCGCACGGCTCCACCTGGGCTTCCTGGTGGCGATGATGGTCATCGGCCTGATGTGGTACGTGCTCAGCCGCACCCGGCTGGGTTTGACCATGCGAGCCGCCGGGCTGGGGCCGGAGGCCGCCCGCTACGCCGGCATTAATGTCAAGCGCACGCTGCTGACGGCGGCGTTGATCAGCGGGGGTATCGCCGGCCTGGCCGGCGTCAGCGAGGTCGCCGGCATCCACTTCCACTTGATCGAGGCGATCTCCCCTGGTTACGGCTACACCGGCATTGTGATCGCCACTTTGGGTGCCCTCAATCCGATCGGAGTAGCCATCGCCGGGCTGTTCATCGGGCTGATCGAGACCGGCTCGCAGAACGTCTCCCGAGCACTGGGTGTGCCGGCCTACCTGGGCGACGTAGTCCAGGCGACCTTGCTGTTGGTGACGCTGGCGGCGCTCGCCCTGCAGAACTTCCGCCTGCGGCTGCGGGCACCAGACGCCGCCGCCGAGCTGGCAGCTGAGGAGGCCTGATGGAGGTCTTTGTAATCAGTCTGGTGGCGGCGACGCTGCGGGTGGCCACGCCGTTGATCTTTGGCACGCTCGGGGAGTTGTTTGCCGAGCGTGCTGGCATCCTCAACCTGGGGATCGAGGGCACAATGTTCTTTGGAGCCTTCGTCGGCTTCTGGGTGGCCCAGGTCAGCGAATCGCTGTGGATCGGTCTGCTGGCCGCCGTGCTAGCTGGGATGGCCGCCGGCCTGCTGATGGCCGTCTTCTCGGTCACCTTGGGCGTCAACCAGCACGTTTCAGGACTCGGCATCACCCTGCTGCTGATCGGGCTGTCCCTTTTCAGCTTTCGGCTGATCTTCGGCGAGCCCCGGGTGCCACCCTCCATAAGACCCTTCACCCAGCTCAACCCGTTCCCGGGGATCCCGCTGCTCGAACCGCTGTTTGAGCAGTACGCATTGACCTACGTGGCGCTGGCCCTGGTGCCCATGGTTTGGTGGCTGCTGTACCGGACCGATTTTGGCTTGCGCCTGCGGGCCGTTGGCGAAAACCCGGAGGCGGTCGACGCCGCCGGCATTTCGGTCTTCCGGCTACGCTACCTGGCCCTGACCATTGGTGGTGGGCTAATGGCTGCCGGCGGCGCGTTCTTATCGTTGGGCCAACTGGGCGCGTTCACGTATGGCATCATCGCCGGCCGTGGCTGGGTGTGCATTGCCCTGATCATCTTCGCACACTGGCATCCGGTCCGAGTATTGTGGGGGGCGCTGCTGTTCGGCGGGGTCTTTGCCCTGCAGTTGCGGCTGCAGATCGCCGGCGCCGATCTACCCTACGAGACCTTTCTGGCGCTCCCCTACGTCGTCACCATCATCGCCCTGGCCATCGCCGGCCGCGGGGCAGCCGCACCGGCCGCCCTCCTTCGTCCGTACAAACGGGAATAGGCGATCGATGGCTCGTTGCGGTCTAAAACCACGCCCCATCAGGTCCGGATGGGGCATTTTGTTGCTTTGTAGGACAACACCTGACGTACGGCCCAGCGCAAGGGTGACGACTGATACTCCAGGCTTGGCTTGCGTCTGGCTAGACTGAGCCTGATCGGCAGCGGGCTGAGGTGGCCCGCCGCCGGCCTTTCCTACGATGGCGCTGCAACGGCGCCGCCGATCCAGCGGAGGCAAGTACATGGGAGCCAATCTCGACTCACCCTCGGATAACGGCAATAGCGCTGTTCCCGAGGCCGTCGAACCGCAGGGCGACCACCAGGCCCTGCTGGCCGAACTACGCCAGAGGCGCCAGGTCATTCAAATGGCAGGCGGTGAGAAGCGCATCGAGGCCCAGCACGCCAAGGGCAAGCTGACGGCTCGCGAACGGCTGAGTCTGCTGCTCGACG
>Ga0299906_10000465_pt1 | contig 37906 bp, 29 predicted proteins | sample RVTome_14_FD_200259 | JGI IMG/M metagenome (GOLD analysis project Ga0299906, IMG submission 200259) | Soil microbial communities from uranium-contaminated site in the Upper Colorado River Basin, Wyoming, United States - RVT145D125 (version 2) ... | reverse complement strand
GTTTAGCGGCGACCCAACGGGGAGCGCGTGTTTTTGACGTCACCGCGTGAACACGCGCTCCCCGTTGGGTCGCCGCTAAACAGTAATCTGCGTCACGGTAGCGTCAGCCGGATGACGACTCTGCCGCCTGACCGATGGCATAGACTTCTTCGGCGTCCAGGATTTTGTCGTTGGCCTGGAACAGTGCGGCGATCGCGGCTTTGTGGATCTTCATCTTGGTCCCACCGGTGCCGATCGCGCCGTAACAGGTTACGCCGTCGTGCTCGGCGGCGTGGTCCATGACGTCGACACCCTCGATCCCGACGGGGGGGACGGCGTTCAGGTCGATGGCGACTTTCAACGATGGGCAAGCGGTGCGCGCGTCGGCGGGAAGCAGCGTGGCTCCGGCGGCCCCGGCGGCGATGACCAACTCGACGCCGGCCAGGGCGGCGGCGAGGTCGTCGGGTGAGGCGATCGCGACCGGTTCGAGCTTCGCATCGGCGACGACGTCGGCGACGCGATCGCAAATACCGGCTGCACGAGCCTGATCGCGTGAGCCGACGCGAACCCCGGCCCCTTCGTGGGCGAGCAATCGCACCACCCGCTGGCCCACCGGCCCGGTCGCCCCGAGCACCAAGGCCTTACAACCGTTCAGCGTGACGTGTCGTCCCGCGGCGATGACCGCGGCCGAGGCGGTGGTGTTCGCGCCGTTGGCATCGAGCATGATCGAAACGCGCAGCGGTCCCATCAGGCTGCCGGCCGCCGCTTCGAGGATCGCCTCGCCCGTCGCGACATCCCGGCCGCCGATGAAGACGGCGGTGCGGCGTAAATCTTTGGGGCCGCGGGTGAAGATCGCCCCGTAGACCAGATCGCGCACCTGCTCGGGACGCACGCCGCCGAACGGTAGTAACACGTCGGCCCCGGCGTCGATCGCGACGACCGCATCAAATACGCTCGGGTGCGGATCGCCGTCGAGTTGGATCAGGATCTTCTTCTTGTCGGCCATCACCGCAACCCGACAATGCGCGCCAATCCCCTCCGAGCCGCGGCATTCATGCCGCGCGGCATCCGAGCGCCCCATCAACCCGCAAGAACCGCGCCGGAAAAAACCGGCGGCTCGGGACTTTCTCTGAAATGCAGTCGTACGCGTATTACGCGAACGGGTGCTTGGCCGTGTCCTTCTTGGACGTGATTTCGCCGATCGCCGGCTGCTGCTTCATGGCGTTGGCGATGGCCTGCTTGGTGGCCTCGTAGTTGTAGTCGAGGATCTTCTGGTTGTCCTTGGCCTCGGGGTGGATGAACACGCCGCAGACGCAGACGAGATTTTCAGCCTGTGACTCGGGGATGGTGCCGTCACCCACGCTGTCGGCGACCGCCTTGGCCACGGCGTATTGCGCCGGCCCGAACATCTGCACCGCCTGGCCGAGTCCCTTGATCGTCACTTTGGTGATCATCACCGTGGCCGGCTTGCAGATCAGGTTCGGCTCGAGCACCGCCAGCAGGTTCGTGTGGCCGTGCGACTGATTGGCCAGTGCGTTGGCGAACGCCGTACCCACCGGGCCGTCTTTCGAGCCGATCAACAGATCAATATGAGCAATTTCGTTCCCGTCGCCCGCGAGCGCTTCACCAATGAACATGGACATTTGCGTTCTCCTTTCGAGGATGATAGTTTTGTCGTGCCCGAAACGTGTGACCTTCCACGCGTCGCGCCGGCAAGGCGGCGCTGGCGGAACTCTATCTCCCGCAAGGAAAGCCGTCAATCGTGTCGGACCGGATTGACTTCGAACATACCGTCGTGATCGTCGGCGCGAGCGCCCGGGCGGCCGCGGTTTCCGCCCTGCGCTGCGGGCTGACGCCGATCGGCGTCGACCTCTTCGCCGACCTGGACCTGGCCGCACGCTGCCGAGCCCTGACGGTGCCTGCGACACAGTACCCCCTGGGGTTCTCGGACGTCCTCGATAGCTTGCCGCCCGGGCCGTGGATGTACACCGGCGGGATCGAGAATCACCCGAAGCTGGTGGGGCGCATGGCCGCACGGCGTCGGCTGTGGGGAAATGACGCAGCCACCCTGACCGCCGTGCGCGATCCGGTTCAAGTGAGCCGGTGTCTCGCCGACGCGGGACTCCCGCATCCGCAGTGTCGAACGACCCGACCGGTGGGCGACCCGTCCGCATGGCTGGTCAAGCCGCGAGCCGGCGCCGGCGGAAGCGGTATCACCGCCCTGACAGATCCAATGCTCCCGGTAGCGAAACCGGTGTACTACCAGCAGCGACTCGAAGGCGAACCCTGTGCCGCCGTCTACGTCGGTTACGGTGACGAAGCCGAGTTGCTCGGGGTTACCCGGCAACTGATCGGTGAATCCGAACTCGGCGCCGGTCCGTTCGTCTATTGCGGCAGCATTGGACCGGTGGTCCCCCGAACCCACGGGATGCAACTCGTGGGCTTATGGACTCGTTACGTCGACATCGGTAACGCTTTGACCGCACGTTTCAATTTGCGCGGTCTGTTCGGTGTGGATTGCATCATGCAACACGGTGTCCCCCAACCCGTTGAAGTCAACCCGAGATACACGGCCTCGGTCGAAGTGATCGAGCGCGCGACCGGTATCCAGTCGATCGCCTTGCACCGCGAAGCCTGCGAGCACCGCCGATCCGAAACTCCGCATTCCGCATTCCGCAATCCGCATGCCGACGTCGTCGGCAAGGCCGTCGTTTACGCTCCCGACGACCTCATGACGCCTGAACTGCCCCACGATTCTCCTGACGTAGCCGACATCCCCCGTCCCGGGACGATCATCCCCAAGGGCAGGCCGGTACTCACAGTCTTCGCCGAGTCTGGTGACGTTGCCGCGTGTCGCGTTGAACTGTTGCAGCGCGCTCGACAGGTGCTCGCGCGCTGTGAACGCATCAACCAGCCGCAATCCATCGGAGTCAGTGAACATGTTTGAAATGTTCATTCTCATCCCCGGCCGAACCAGCAAGCAGGGCACGACCCTGAACGAGGGGAAGTACACGGACGGCTACAAGGACGAGACCAATCTGGTCACGATGAACCCCGACGACATGGCGCGCATCGGCCTGAGCAAGGGCGACCGCGTTCGCTTGTCCACCGACCAGGGCTCGATCACCGTTCCCTGCACGCCCGCCAAACCCGACGCACTTCCGCCGGGTCTGCTTTTCATGGCCTACGGTCCACCCACCTGCGAACTCATGCACGGCGACACCCACGGCACCGGCATGCCCGACAGCAAGGGATTGGATGTGAAGCTTGAACGCGCGTAGCGAAACCCACGGAGTGTTTCGTATCGTCTTATCCTGATGTGTCGGCGCTTACGCACTCCACGGCGGCTTCTGCGAGATCTGCTCGAACCAGCCGACGCCCGGCAATTCACCGACCAACGGCTCGCAGTAGTTGCGGAAACTGTTGGTGATGTTGTTGCCGCGCTCGTTGATGAACTCGTCATCCAGTTCGCGGGTGAACGGGGCGGCGTCCGGCGCGACGGCGCTGAGATCGACGAGTTGCGTCCCCGCGGCATAGGTGGTGCCCGGCAAACGAATCAGCGCCACCGACCCGTCCCGGTCGGCGTCGAGCGAATAGGAAACAGCCATCTGACCCACCAGCCGCGCTTCCCACGCATCGACTTCGCTACGGGCGAGCGGGAACGAGCGCTGGATGTAGCCGAAACTGTCGGCCCGGACCCGCTGCACGCCGTCGCAGCGCTGCCTGACCGTCTCCGACAGAAAATCCGCCAACGCGCCTGCGCCGGGTGAGAGCGCGACGTTGCCGAACTCGTCGATGTCGAGGGCGCGTTTCTCGGCGTGGCTGAGCGCGGCGGTTTCGGCCCAGGGTCGGCCCTGGTCGTCGGCGATCCCCTCGGAGACCGCGATCAGGCAGCGACCGTATCGGTTGTAGACTTCCGCTACGTCGTTCACGAACTCGTCGAGATTGAACGGGCGCTCCGGCACGTAAACCAGATGCGGGCCGTCGTCATGCTGTCGGCGGGCCAGCACCGACGCCGCGGTGATGAAACCCGCGTTGCGACCCATCAGAATGTTGATCTTCACCCCTCGCAGGGCCCGGTTATCGAGGTTGTCGCCGATGAACGCCGACGCCACGAACCGCGCCGCGCTGCCGAAGCCGGGCGTGTGGTCGTTGGCGAGCAGGTCGTTGTCGATCGTTTTAGGGATGTGGATGACCCGCAGCTCGTAACGAACGTCGCGGGTCAGCTCGTTGATGATCTTGGCCGACTGGGCCGAATCGTTGCCGCCGATGTAGAAGAAATAGCGTACGTCTTCGGACCGAAACACGTCGAGGATCTTCTCGCAGTATTCCTGATCAGGCTTGTCGCGCGTGGCCCCCAGCGCCGCGGCGGGGGTCCGGCCCACGAGGTCGAGCATCTGCGAAGGTTGCCGCTTGAGATCGAGGAATTGCCGGTTGATGATGCCGCGCACGCCGTGGCGAGCCCCGAGCAGGTGCTCGATGTGGCCGTACTTTTGGATCTCCTGGATCACGCCGACCAGCGACTCGTTGATGACCACGGTCGGGCCGCCCGCCTGGCCGACCACCGCATTCCCCTTGAGCATCGATGCCATTGCTGTCAAACCTTCCGGTCTTGTTCACGCTTTCCCCGGCCAAACAGTCCCATTCTACCACGTGCGTTCGATGAAGCCAGTATCCACGTTACCCTTGATGAACGCTTCGTGCCGGAGGATCTCGCGATAGAGCGAGATGGTGGTCGGGATCGGCCCCACCTGAAACTCGTCGAGACATCGCCGCATGCAGGCGATGGCCTCGTCGCGCGTCGGCCGGTGTACGATCAGCTTGCCGAGCAGCGAGTCGTACGAGGGGCTGATGACGCTGCCGGGCACGACGTGGGTGTCGACCCGCACGCCCAATCCGCCGGCGGGTTGAAACGTGTCGACCCGCCCGGCCATCGGACGGAAGCCGTTGGCGGGATCTTCGGCGTTGATCCGGCACTCGATGGCCGCGCCGCGCGACTTGATGTCGCGTTGCTTCAGGTCGATCGACTCGCCGGCGGCGATGCGGATCTGCCAGCGGATCAGGTCCTGTCCGGTGATCATTTCGGTAACCGGGTGCTCGACCTGGATTCGGGTGTTCATCTCGATGAAGTAGAATTTCTGGTGCTTGTCGACGAGGAATTCGAGCGTACCCGCCGAGTAATAGCCGGCCGCCTTGGCCAGGCGCACCGCCGCTCGACACAATTCGCTGCGCGTCGAACTCGACAGACCCGGCGACGGCGATTCCTCGATCAGCTTCTGGTAGCGACGTTGTAAGGTGCAGTCGCGCTCGTACAGGTGGATGACCTTGCCCTGGCGGTCGCCGAGAATCTGCACCTCGACGTGCCGGGGCTTTTCGACGAACTTCTCGATGTACACCGTCCCGTCGCGAAAGGCGCTCTCGGCCTCAACCCGCGCTTGTTGCAGCGACGAAATCAGCGTGGCTTCGTTGTGGGCGATGCGCATGCCCCGTCCGCCGCCCCCCGCCGCCGCCTTGATCATCACCGGGTAGCCGATCTCCTTGGCCAGCTTGACCGCGTCATCGTCCTCTTCGATCGGACCGTCGCTGCCGGGCACGGTGGGGACCTTGTGTTTCTTGGCCAGACGCTTGGCCTCGACCTTGTCGCCCAGGCGGCGCATCGACTCGGCCGATGGACCGATGAACTCGATCCGCGACTCCCGACACTGCTCGGCGAATTGCGCGTTCTCGGCCAAAAAGCCGTAGCCCGGATGGATCGCGCCGACGTTGGTCATCTCGGCCGCGGCGATGATGCGATCGGATCGCAGGTAGCTTTCGGCCGGTGCCGCCGGGCCGATACAGACCGTACGGTCCGCCAGATGAAGATAGGGTGCATTGCGATCGGCTTCGGAGTAGACGCACACCGACTGGATGCCCATCTCGCGGCAGGCGCGGATGATCCGCAGCGCGATTTCACCCCGGTTGGCGATCAGAATCCTGGAAAACATGGTTAGGCTTCGGCGATTGGCGTTCGATCAGGCTGGAGGACGTACGAGTATCAGCGGCTGTCCGTATTCGACCGGCGCTTCGTTTTCCACCAGTATGCGTTCCACGGTACCGGCCGTCTCGGCCTTGATCTCGTTGAAGACCTTCATCGCCTCGATGATGCAGACGGTCGTCTCTTCGGTGATCTCGGCTCCGACGGTGATGAACGGGTCGGCGTCCGGATCGGGCTTGGCGTAGTAGGTGCCCACCATCGGCGAGCTGATCGCCACGAGCCCGTCGTCCTCGGCGGGCGGAGCGGCGACCGGTACCGCGGCAGGCGGAGCGGCGATCATCGGAGCCGGGGCCACCGCGGTCATCACCGGCGTGCCCGCCGCGCCGCCACGCTTGAGCGATACCCGCTCCTTACCGTCGGCGAGGTCGACCTCGCTGAGGTCGTGCTCCTTCATCAACTCGATCAGTTCGCGTATCTTGTCCAGGTCGATCAATGTCGATTTCTCGATTCAGTGCTTGGCCCCGAACCGGATCAGCGCCCGGGGAGAATCATGTCGTCGAGAGACTTCGCCGCGCCGCTGAGCACCTCATGACCGCGTTGGGTGACCAGCACATCGTCCTCGATCCGCACGCCGCCGACGCCGGGGAGGTAGATTCCCGGCTCGACCGTGACCAGCATGCCCGCTTCGAGCTTGTCGGTAAACTTCCGCGTCAGCCGGGGGGCCTCGTGGATGTCCAGCCCCAGTCCGTGTCCCAGACCGTGGCTGAACTGCTTGCCGAATCCGGCCATTTTGATGTGCCGACGCGCGGCCGCGTCCACGTCACACATCCGGACACCCGGCCTGATCGCCTCGATCCCTCGAAGCTGGGCTTCGAGGACGATCGGGTAAATCCGCCGGAACTTCGGCGGGACTCTATCGACGAAGAACACGCGCGTCAAGTCCGAGCGGTAATGGTCGACGACCGCGCCCCAGTCGCAAAGCACTGCGCTGCCGGACTTTAGCTTCCGATCTCCGGGGTGGGCGTGGGGTTTGGAGGCATTGGGTCCCTCAGCCACGATGATGTCGAAGCTGGCCGCCGAGGCCCCGCGCTTCTTCATCTCGAATTCCAGCCGGGCCGCCAGCTCGCGCTCGGTCAGGCCGATCCTTACACCGCGCAGGGTGGTCGCAAAGGCCGCCTCGGCTACGTCGATCGCCCGCCGGGTGGCCGCGACTTCGTCGGTGTCTTTGAGAATCCGCAGCTTGCCGAGCAGCCCGGGCGCACTGACCAGCTTGGCCGGCCGAATCGCCTTCCGCACCGCCGCGTGGAGCCCGACGTTCATCGACACCGGCTCGATGCCCACCCGACCGGCTCGGGCCTGTTTGACGACCTTGGCCAGCCGCACCGCCAGCGGATCGTTCCACATCACCGCCCGCGCCCACGGCGCCTCGGTCGCCACCGCCTCGGTGAACCGCCCGTCGGTGACGATCGCCAGCGTCCGTGACGTAATCAGCACCGCCCCGTCCTCGCCGGTGAACCCGGTCAGATAAATTTGGTCCATCCGGTCGGTGACCAGAAAAGCGTCCAGCTTCTTGGCCGCCATCGCCGCCCGACACCGAGCAAGACGATCAGCCAGGTTGGCCGGACAGGTGGCACGTTGCAGTCGTCGTTTTTTCGTCATGGCGAAAAACTCTACCGGCGACTCGCGCGCGGTGTCAAAAACCAATCCGTGAGTTTCATCTGTCGCGCGTAGGACGGGTAATACGGATTGAATGGAATTGTTTAGCGGCGACCCGAAGGGGAGCGCGTTTTTTGTCACGACGTACATCAAATACGGACCGGAGCGGGTGCGGGTGCGTTGCTTTGCTCCAGACGCGCGAAGCCGATCGCGGAGATGAGTTGAAGTGCCGCCGCGACCCATACAATGTGCCAGTCAAGTACGTACTCGTACAACAGCGCGCCGAGGATGGGCATGGACAGGCCGCGCAGGCCGGTCAGGGCCTGGTGAACGCCCATGTAGAGCGAATCCTTGTGAGCGGGCGCGTAGGCCATGTGCCCCAACTGCCAGGCCAGCCGGCCCGCCGCCTCGCCGAAGGCGCGAATCGCCACGCCGACGGTCAGGATGAGTAACGAGATCTTCCACGCCCCGAGCGCGATCAGCGTCGCGCCGCCGCCCCAGAAGATCATCTGCACGCTGCGGAATCGACCGATCGACCAGTGGTCGAACAGGCGGGACCAGTAGGCGGTGGTCAAGAGGATGACCACTTGCGGCACGAGCGCGACCAGCCCGGCGGCGGTCACGTAGTTCACGTCGTCGAACCGGTGGGCGAGAATGCGCACGAACGGCACGATCATCACCATGTTGGCCGAGCCCGCGACCATCTGCCAGAACATGTACCGGCGATAGGCCGGGTCGTGGCGAAGGACGTCGAAGGCTTCGGCCAGTCCGGTGCGCAGCCCCGTCGCCCAGGTCGAGATCCAACCGGGAACGGTATCCGAGAACGCCAGGGCGCCGGCCGATTTCACCGGCACGGCGCGCTGCGGGCCGCGCACCCGCACACGAGAGTACAGGGCGACCGAGACGAGCGCGAACAACGCCCCCACCGGGAAGATCTTCGCATAGGCGTCGGGTCTGGCCGCGCCGGGCAGGAAGGACAGATCGATTCGCCAATCGGTCAACGGAAGTTTGAGCGCCCCGTCGAGGTACGCACCGGCGGTGACCACGAACAACGAGCCGACGAGCATTTGCCAGATGGCGAACCGGCCCAGGATACGACCCCGCAGGCGGTCCGGGTAGTTCGTGCGCCATAGACTGGTGCGCAGCGTGTTCGACGCCTGCACCCCGACCCAAGCGGCGACCATCTGCACGACGAACAGCCACACCGTCCAAGGCGGTTTCAGCCACGGGGTGAACGCGACGCTGCTCATGGTCAGCGAAACGAACAGCATCGAGACGAGCAGGAGGCGTTTGCGATCGAACCGCGTCGCCATCGAGCCCCACCAGATGGCGAATACATTGGCGATGGCGGTCGAGGCGGCGATGGTACTGACGGCCAGGACATCGCGCAGGGCGTGAACGCTCACCCCCATGCCGTGCTTGGCCACCATGCTTTGTTCGGCCACGTACATGCCGAAGCTGGCGTTGAGGCACCCCCAGGTCGCCCCCCAGGCGGTCATGTGGAGGGCTTCGAAGCGGTAGATCCCGCGCACCGCGAACGGTACCTGACGGTAGCCGAACAACCATGCGATACGCTGACGCAAAACCGAGGGCATATATCCACGACCACGAGACCAAAAAAAAACTCCAGCCGGCGACGGGTTGCCGACGGCTGGAGGATGTATCGTTCACGAATCCGCGCGGCCCGAACGCAGGTCCATCAGCTCGGCCCTGCGTGATGTCCTGGCCCGGCGGACATAATCCGCACTCAGTTGACGCGCCACCGCGTCAGCCGCGTCGGACGGTCCATCATCAGCCACAAGTCGATGTCCTGTTGCATCGTCTTGAAATCCGTCTCCATGTTCTGGCGGTAGTTGATCTGGCGGTCCTTCGTGGAATGGGCCAACGTCGGAGCACACCCCGTCGGGCAAAACAGTCCGATGAACATCACGGCCAACAGGCATCCAATCGACGATTTCATACGCTTGATCCTTGTCCAACCACGAAAAAAGGTTCCCCAACCGCGTGAGCGTGGGTATGGATTACTGACTTCGCCAGCCTATCGGATGGCCGGTCCGACGTCAAATCCGCCCACAAATGCCCACGGGTTGCATCCCGTGGGACACGTTTTTGATCACCCTCATGCGTACTAACTCTCCTGGTCTTCCTGGGTCGGTTCGACGGCGGCGTCGAGGGCTTCACGGGTGGCGGGTTTGACCTTGAGTTCCGGAGCCCGCAGGGCGACCACGTGCCCGGCGGGAACCGCCTTGGCGAGGTACACCGACGCCCCGACGACCGACGCCTTGCCCACCGTGGTTTGTCCGCCGAGGATGGTGGCGTTGGCGTACACGGTCACGTCGTCCTCGACCGTCGGGTGCCGCTTGTTGCCGCGGATCAACCGGCCACGCTCGTCCTTGGGGAACGACAGGGCCCCGAGCGTCACCCCCTGATACAGCTTGACGTTGTCGCCGATGTGCGTCGTCTCGCCGACCACCACCCCGGTTGCGTGATCGATGAAGAAGTTCAGGCCGATCGTCGCTCCCGGATGCAGATCGACGCCGGTATGGGTGTGCGCCCATTCGGTCATGATCCGCGGCATGAGCGGCACGTCCATCTCGTACAGCTCATGTGCCAAACGATAGACACTGACCGCCAGCACGCCGGGATAGGCGAGGATCACTTCGTCGGTGTTGGAAGCGGCGGGGTCGCCGTCATAGGCCGCCTGCACGTCGCCGGCGAGTACGTCGCGAATCTCCGGAATCTTTTCGAGAAACTCGCTGGTGAGTCGGCGGGCTTTGCGATCGCACGGCGTGCGGTCACCGCCGGTCTTGCCCTCGGCTTCGTCCTGGTAGCAGAGGCATTGGTAGATCTGATCGAAGAGCAGGTTGCCCACCCGCGGCAACAATTCGCCGACGTGAAACCCGACGTTGTGCGTGTTGAGATCCTGCCGGCCGAAGTAGCCGGGATAGACCAGCTCGAGCAGCAGTTCGGTCAGCTCGATGATCCGTGCCCGCGAGGGCAGATGATGCCGGTCGATGCGTTGGGTACGCTCGTCGCTGCGGTAGCTGGCCACGATGCGGTCGACCAGTTCCGGCAGTTTCGGGCCGATGGAGAATTCTTCCGTCATGCCAGGGGCTCACTTTCGTCGCTTGGCGGTTGCGAAGGTGCGGTCATCGAGCGGTGGCGGGTCGAGATCAATGGGCCACGGCACGACTATAATTCCGGGGACACGGCACGGTCAAGTCCATCGGATCTAACGGTTTAGCGGCGACCCAGAGGGGAGCGAGTTTTTTCGTCAGGGATGAAACGCTCCCCTACGGGTCGCCGCTAAATAATGACGGCCAGGATCCACGTGAATTACGCACTGACGCACACCGCGAGAAGTGGGTGCGATTGTTTTGCGATTTCGCCGAATTGTGCTAGAATCCTGTCGGCTCGTGCTTTACCGGGCCGACAATTGAATGGTAGAGGGCGACTCGTTCCGTCAGGCCTTGGGGGCCGGGCGGAGCGAACACCGAACCGGTGGCCGCCCGGCACGTCGAGCGCTTGCGGATCCTCGGCGGGCTTGATCCCATGGGACCCTATTGGAAAGGATAAAAACCATGGCCGCTCAACCGCAGACGTCCCAGACCGATCCCGCGTCGTCTCCCAATGCGGGACTCTCCAAGACCGGCGCCAAACTCCTGCACGAAGCCCTCATCGAACAGGGCGTCGAGGTGATGTTCGGCTACACCGGCGGCGCGATCCTGCCCACGTTCGACCAGTTGTACGACACGCCGATCCGGTTCGTCATGACCCGCCACGAGCAGGGGGCCGGGCACATGGCCGACGGGTACGCCCGCGCCACCGGACGCGTCGGCGTGTGCATCGCCACCAGCGGACCCGGGGCGACCAACCTGGTCACCGCATTGGCCACCGCGAACATGGACTCGATCCCCATGGTCGCCTTGACCGGCCAAGTCGCCACGGCCGCGATCGGCAACGATGCGTTCCAGGAAGCCGACGTGACCGGCGTCACCCGTCCGGTGACCAAGCACAACGTGCTCATCAAATCGGTCGCCGACGTGCCGCGGGTCATCAAGGAGGCGTTTCACATCGCCTCGACAGGCCGGCCGGGACCGGTGCTCGTCGATCTGCCCAAAGACGTGCAGTCGATCGCCATCGATGCCCCCGTGCAGACCGAGATGAACCTGCCCGGCTACCGCCCGCGCACCAAGGGCCACGGCCGCCAGGTCAAGATCGCAGCCGAAGCGATCAACGCGGCCGAGCGACCGCTGCTCTACGTCGGCGGCGGCGTTATCATCTCCGACGCCGCCAATGAACTGCGCGAGCTGGCCCGCAAGGGCAACATCCCCGTCACCACCACGCTGCTCGCGCTCGGCGCGTTCGACGAGGTCGGCGACGAGCGCCTCGCCCTGCACATGCTCGGCATGCACGGCAGCGCGTACGCCAACTACTCGGTGCAGAACTGCGATCTGCTGATCGCCGTCGGGGCCCGCTTCGACGATCGCGTGACCGGCAAGCTCGACACCTTCGCCCCTAACGCCAAGATCATCCACGTCGACATCGACCCCTCGAGCATCAGCAAGAACGTCGACGTCGACATCCCGGTGGTCGGGGACGCCAAGACGATCCTCATCGCGCTGCTGCCGCTCATCGAGCACCGCGAACGCGAGACCTGGTTCAACATGATCCAGATGTGGAAGAACCGCCACCCGTTCACGTACGACGACACCGACGCGGTCATCAAGCCGCAGTACGTGATCGATCGGATCAGTGACCTGACCCGCGGCGAAGCGATCATCACCACCGGCGTCGGCCAGCATCAGATGTGGGCGGCGCAATTCTATCGCTGGCGCGAACCCAGGCAGATGATCACCTCGGGCGGACTCGGCACGATGGGGTTCGGCTTCCCCGCCGCGATCGGAGCCCAGATCGGCCGGCCGGACAAGACCGTCATCGACATCGACGGCGACGGCAGCTTCGCCATGACCCTCTTCGAGCTGCCCGTGATCGTCGAGCAGAAGCTGCCGGTCAAGGTCGTCATCCTCAACAACCACTACCAGGGCATGGTCCGCCAGTGGCAGGAACTGTTCTACGAGAAACGCTACGTCGCGGTGAAGATGGCCAATCCCGATTACGCCAAGGTGGCCGAGGCGTTCGGCGTCAAGGGCATTCGCATCCGGAACAAATCCGACGTCAATCCCGGCCTCGAAGAGATGCTCGCCCACGACGGACCGGTGGTCGTCGACGTCGACGTCGACCCCGACGAAAACGTCTACCCGATGGTCGCCGCCGGCAAAGGCCTCCACGAAATGGTCCTGGCGTAATCAAGTATAACCAGCCCGAAGCGCAAGCGAAGGTGTACTGCTCCGACCAGCGCAACCACACAAGAAAGAACCGACATGACTCACAAGCGCATCTTCTCGCTGCTCGTGCAAAACGAGCCCGGCGTGCTCGCTCACATCGCCGGCATGTTCGCGGCCCGTAATTTCAACATCGATTCGCTCGTCGTCGGCCGGACCGAGGACCCGGCATTCTCGCGCATCGTCCTGGTCTCGGTCGGCAGCGACCTGACCATGGAGCAGGTCCGCAAGCAACTCGGCAAACTCGTCACCGTGGTCAAGGTGCGCGATCTGTCCGAATTGAACTGCGTCGAGCGTGACCTGCTGATCGTCCAGGTTCACTGCCCGCCCGAAAAGCGTGTCGAGCTCCGGCAGATCACCGAAGTGTTCCGCGGGAGCATCGTCGACGTCGGCGGCAAGTCGGTGACCATCCAACTCACCGGCCCCGAGGCGAAGATCGAAGCATTCATCGAGTTGTGCCAGCCGTACGGCATCCAGCAGCTTTCCCGCACCGGCGTGATCGCGGTCCCGCGGGCCGATCAGGCCGCGTCCCGCGCCGCCGAGCGCCCGGCCGGCAAGTCATCCCGGCCACGCTCGATGACCAGTCAGAACTCCGAAATGGCGCTGCCGCCGAGTTGATGACCGAATGAAAGCTGATTCGGCAATCCAATGATTGAGCCGCCGGGCTTGTTCGGCGCTTCTGACGCGGCAATCGAAAGCGCCCAGCAAGCTGGGCGGCTCAATAGAGAGTGCTCATGGACCTGTCCACGTTCAGCTTTCCGACCCTGATCCGGTACGGTGTCGGTGCGTTTTCGGCGCTCGAGGAATTCGCCGACGCCCATGGCGTACGCCGACCGTTGCTGGTGACGGACTCCGGCCTCGTGCAAACCGACGCTTACACGCTCGCCGTCGTAAGAATGGACGCGACCTGGCCGGAAGGTTGGAGCCGGTTTCATGACGTACACCCGAACCCGCTCGAACAAGACGTCGACGATGCGCTTGTGGAATACACACGAGGAAAATGTGACGGCATCGTGGGTATCGGAGGCGGCAGCGCGATGGACGCCGCCAAGGCCCTGCGACTCAAAGTCGCGTTTCCCGACGTCGCGTTGACGGCCATGGCGATGGACCGATTGCCGAAGCGACTGGTACCGTACTGCGCGATACCGACCACCGCGGGCACGGGTAGCGAAGTCGGTCGGAGCACGGTGATCACCGTACCCGCCTTGGGCCGGAAGGTCGTCCTCGGCGCGCCGCCGCTCATGCCCGACTTGGCCATACTCGATCCTTTGCTCACGGTGGGTTTGCCGCCGCACCTGACCGCCGCCACCGGCATGGACGCCATGACGCACGCCATCGAGTCGTTCGTCTGTCCAATGTTCCATCCGATGTGCGACGGGATCGCCCTGGAGGCCATCCGTCTGGTGCGACTGAATCTGCCCCAAGCGGTTGCAAACGGCGGCGATACCGAAGCGCGTGGCCGGATGCTCATCGCCGCGTCGATGGGGGCGGTGTCGTTCCAGAAGGATCTGGGCGCGGCTCACTCACTCGCCCACCCGCTGTCGACCGAGTACGGTGTCCATCACGGGTTGGCCAACGCAATCGTCCTGCCGCACGTGGTACGTTTCAACGGCGAGACGGACAGCGAACAGTACCGCCGCGTCGGCGAAGCGCTCGGGATCACACCCGGTGACGATCCGGCCGGTCAGGTCGCCGATGCGCTCGATGCGTTGAATACGACGATCGGCATCACCCGGCGACTGCGCGTTGTCGACGTGCCGCGCGAGGGCCTGCCCGCTTTGGCGACCAAGGCCATCGAAGACGGCTGCCATCTGACCAACCCCCGGCCCTGCACCGAGTCGGACCTGTTGCGCTTGTATGAACAGGCGTGGTAGAAGGACCTCACCCATGAGCAACCCGAGTGAACGACAACCATGGGAACCCGACTGGTTCGGGCCGGACAACATCGACACCGTGGTCGTCGCGTTTCCCGACATGTACGGCCGGCTCATGGGCAAGCGACTGACCCGCGACCACTTCCTCCGCACCGCCGCCGAGTCGGGCATGGACGCCTGCAACTATTTGCTCACCGTCGACATCGAGATGAATCCGCTGCCCGGGTTCAAGCTCGCCAGTTGGGACCAGGGTTACGGCGACTTTCACGCGACGGTCGACCTGAACACGTTGCGCCCGGTGCCCTGGCAGGAGGGGACGGCCATCGTGCTGTGCGACCTCGTGCACGAGCGCGGCGGACCGGTCGAGGAAGCACCGCGGCGCGTGCTCGCCCGACAGCTCGAGCGATTGGCCGAACGGAATCAGTCCGCCTACATGGGCTCGGAGCTCGAGTGCTATCTGTTCAACGAGAGCTATCCCGGTGCGGCCGAGAAGGCTTATCGCGATTTGGCGCAGGCGTCGGATTACCTGATCGACTACCATGTACTCCAGCCCGGTCGCGACGAAGAGGTGCTCCGGCACATTCGCAATGCGATGAGCGCCGCCGGAGTCGAGGTCGAGGGCACCAAGGGCGAGTGGGGCAAGGGCCAGCACGAAATCAATCTGCTCTACGCCGAAGCGATGGAGATGGCCGATCGCCACGTGCTGTTCAAGAACGGGGTGAAGGAGATCGCCGGGCTGCACGACCGGGCGATCACGTTCATGGCCAAGTTCGACGCCGAGCAGGCGGGCAACAGTTTCCATCTGCACAGCAGCCTGTGGGACGCCGACGGCAAGCAGAACCTGTTCTTCACCCCGGGCAAGGATCGGCCGACCGACCTGTTCCGTCACTTCCTCGGCGGGATGATGAAGTATTGTCGCGAGTTGACGTATTTCTTCGCGCCGACCGTCAACGCCTACAAGCGATATCAGGCCGAATCGTGGGCGCCGACCTCGCTGGTCTGGGCCCACGACAACCGCACCGTCGGTTTCCGCGTGGTCGGGCACGGCCACGGGATGCGGGTCGAGAACCGCACCCCCGGCGCCGACGCGAATCCCTACCTCGCCTTCGCCGCCACGCTCGCCGCCGGCCTGCGCGGGGTCGATGAACAGCTCGACTGCGGCGAGGCCTACACCGGCAACGCCTACGCCGACCCCGCGTTGCCGCGCCTGCCCAAATCGCTCGAAGAAGCCGCCGACCTGCTCGAAGCGAGCGAACTGGCCCGCGACGCGTTCGGCGACGACGTGATCGCCTTCTACGTCCACACCGCCCGCGCCGAAGCCGACGCCTTCCGCAACGCCGTGACCGACTGGGAACGCCACCGCTATTTCGAGCGGTTGTAGCATGCTATCAGTTCGGACCTCGTGAATTCCGCATGGAGTGAGCGGATCCATAACGTTTAGCCGCCGAGCTTGCTCGGCGCTTCCTGTACGCGGTGCCGACGCGACCAACACGCGCCGAGCAAGCTCGGCGGCTAAATGACTGAACACGCTCGACACGTACCGGTTTGATGAACCCGTAGCGGTTGTGATACGATAGCGACCGAGATCATGGACCGTCCTTGATAATCGGAAGCAGCGATCATGCGACACATGCCGGTTACCCTGCTGATCTTCGCGTTGGGCGTGATGGGTTCACCCGCGGTCGGCGCGCAACCCGAGATCAGCTTCGAGCGTCACATCTGGCAGATCCTCAAGAAGAATTGTTCCGAGTGCCACGGCGAGGTGACGCAGAAGTCGAAGCTCGATACGCGCCAGGTGCGTTTGCTGGTCCAGGGGGGTAAATCGGGCGCGGTGATCGTGCCCGGCAAGTCGGCCGAGAGCCTGCTGTTCCAGCGCATCAGCAAGGGTGAAATGCCGCCGGCGGAGCGACCCAAGCTCACCGCCGAGCAGGTGGCATTGATCGGCCGATGGATCGACGCCGGCGCGCCGACCGACAAGCCGGAAAAAGAGCTTCGACCCGAGGACGAGACGTTCGTCACCCCGGAGGACCAGAAAGCCTGGGCGTTCACCCCGCCCAAGTCGGCGCCCATTCCCGCTTTCAGCAGCACCGATCGGGTGCGTACGCCGATCGACGCGTTTCTACTCGTGCCGTTGCGCGAGAAGAAGCTGGGTTTCTCGCCCGACGCCGATCGGGCCACGCTCATCCGACGCGCAACCATCGACCTGATCGGTCTTCCGCCTTCGCCGGAGGAGGTGGACGCATTCGTCACCGACACGTCGACCGATGCGTATGAGCGGTTGATCGAGCACCTGCTCGACTCGCCGCATTACGGTGAGCGTTGGGGCCGGCACTGGCTCGACGTGGCCGGGTATGCCGACTCGGACGGCTACACCGACGCGGATACGGTTCGGCCGTGGTCGTTTCGGTATCGCGATTACGTGATTCAGGCGTTCAACGACGACATGCCGTTCGATCAATTCATCATCGAGCAACTGGCCGGCGACGAGTTGATCGGCTGGCCCGGGGTTCCGCTGTCGCCGGAGAACCGGACCAAGCTGATCGCGACGGGCTTCCTGCGCAACGCGGCCGACGGAACCGCGGCGGGGAACGTCGACAAGGCGTTGGCGTCGCATCAGGTCATCGCCGACACGATCAAGATCACCACCAACAGCCTGCTCGGCCTGTCGGTACAGTGTGCACAGTGCCACAACCACCGGTACGACCCGATCTCGCAAAAGGATTACTACCGCATCCGGGCTGTGCTCGAACCGGCGTACAACACCGAAAAATGGCGCGCTCCCGATGCGCGACGCATCTCGCTCATGACCGACGCCGAGCGGGAGCAGACGCGCCAGATCGACGCCGAAGCGAAGGTCGTGCAGGACGAGAAGAGCGCTTTCACGCAGAAGCACATCGACGAGATCTTCGCCGAGGAAATCGTCAAGGTGCCCGAGGCCGAGCGCGAAGCCTACACGACGGCGTTCAAGACCGCCGGGGGCGAGCGCACCGCCGATCAAAACAAGCTTCTCAACAAATATCCGGCCGCGAACGTGCATCCCGGCGTGATTTACCAGTACCGGCCGAAGTATCCCGAGGAAGTGAAGAAGTATGACCAGCGGATCGCCGAGATTCGCAAGGACCGGCCGGTCGAAGAATTCATCCAGGCAATGACCGAAGTACCGGATCAAGTGCCCGAGAGCCGGCTGTTCGTTCGCGGTGACTACGGCTCACCGGGCCATAAAATGGTCCCCGGCGTGTTGAGCGTGCTGACCGACCTGGACAACCCACACGCCATCGCCGAGAACGCGGAGAAGTCCAAGACCACCGGTCGCCGGTTGGCGTTCGCCCGCTGGCTCACTCGGCCGGACCATCCGCTGACAACGCGGGTGTGGGTCAATCGCGTGTGGATGCATCATGTCGGCGAGGGCATCGTCAAGACGCCGTCGGACTTCGGCGCGATGGGCGAGCCGCCCACGCACCCCGAACTGCTCGACTGGCTCGCGTGCCGGTTCGTCGCCGAGGGATGGAGCGTCAAGCAGTTGCACCGGTTGATCATGACCTCGACCGCATACCGTCAGTCGTCGCAGCGCCGGGACGCCGGCGTCGCCGCCGATCCCGACAACCATCTGCTGTGGCGGATGCGGGTGCGGCGGCTGGAGGGTGAGGCGCTGCGGGATTCGGTGCTGGCGGTCAGCGGCAAGTTGAATCCCAAGGCCGGCGGACCGGCGGTCCCGGTGCGCGAGGACGATCATGGCCGCATCGTCGTGGGCAAGGAGAATTTCGTCGGCGCCCATAACCCCGGCCCCATGCTCGAAATGAACGGCGAGCAGTATCGTCGCAGCGTGTATATGCAAGTACGTCGTTCGATGCCCCTGACGTTGCTCAAGACCTTCGACGCCCCGGTGATGGAGACCAACTGCAATCGTCGGTCGAACTCGGTCACGCCGATGCAGGCGCTGGGGCTGATGAACGGTGACTTCGCCGTGCACCAGGCACACTACCTGGCCGAACGGGTGACCCGCGAGGTCGGCGATCATCTCGATCAACAGATCACGCGCGCCTATCGACTCGTGCTCGGCCGGACGCCCGACGACGACGAACGAGACCAGGCCCGCGAATACATCAGCGTGCAAAGCGAATTCATGCGGGCGACCGACGCGGTCGGGGATCTCGAGAAAGCGTTGAAAGAGCAACGTGACGCGCTCGAGGCGGCCAAGGCGAAACTGGCGGCCGCGGTCGACGGCAAGCCGGCCAAGGACGACAAGAAGAATGCCGACGCGAAGAAGACCGAGCCCGGCAAGCCCGCGCCGCAAGCACGCGCCCTGGCCAACTTCTGCCACGTGTTGCTGAACGCCAACGAGTTCCTCTACGTCGACTGACTCAAGACGCTTCGCGCGACAAACGGATCCGAACATGAGCGCAACCACCGTGGTCGGCATCATCCCGGCCCGTTACGCATCGACCCGCCTGCCCGGCAAACCGCTCGCGCCGATACGCGGCCGATCGATGATCCAGCGCGTTTATGAACGGTCTCTGGAATCGCGCGTCCTGAGCCAGGTGTGGGTGGCGACCGACGACACCCGCATCGTCGAGGCGGTCGAAGGATTCGGCGGACGGGCGGTGATGACCTCGCCGGACCATCCCAGCGGAACGGATCGGCTGGCCGAGGCGGTCGGAGCGGTCGACGCCGACATCGTGGTCAACATCCAGGGCGACCAGCCGTTCATGGAGCCGGGCATGATCGACGAGACCGTGCAGCCGCTGCTCGACGACCCGAATATTCCCATGGCCACCGTCATGCACCCGATCGTCGACGAGCGGGACCTGAACGACCCGGGCGTGGTCAAGGTCGTGGTCGACCGGGCCGGCTTCGCACTCTATTTCTCGCGGTCGCTGCTGCCCTATCCGCGCGGCGAACTTGCGCACGACGTGTACGAGCATGTCGGACTGTACGTCTATCGCAAGTCGTTTCTGCTCGAGATCGCGGCCATGGAACCGACGCCGCTCGAACAAATCGAGATGCTTGAACAGCTCCGCGTGCTCGAACACGGCTATCGCATCCGCGTGGTCGAGAGTCGAATCGAGGACAAGGCGTTCAGCGGATTCAGCGTCGATACCGCCGAGGACCTGGCCCGAGCCGAAACCATGCTGCGCGACCGAAGAAAAAAGGTGTCAGGATGATTTTATTGAACACGTAAAATCATCCTGACACCTTTTGCGCACTCGCGTGGAGAATAGCATCATGTCAGTCGACCTTGAACCCGCCGCCGCCCTCGAACGTGAGCTGGACGAAACCACCCGCGAACGGTTGACCACCGCGGTCGATCGCATCGTCGACGCCAAACAGCGCGGCGGCAAGGTGGTCGTGATCACGGGCAGCGGGCCGAACATTCACGAAGGCGTGACCACCCTGGTCGCCGAGTTGATGCGGACCGGCATCGTCGACGGCGTGACCACCAGCTCGGCCGTCGTCGCCCACGAGATGGGCGGCGTGCTCGAACGCGTCAAACGCGTCAACGGCAAAGCCCTCGGGTTGCCCGCGAACATGTTGCCGCGCGGTGACGACTTCGAGCTGACCGTCACCGACGAAGAGGCTCTCGCGCGATTGTCCGAGGAGATGGTGCTCGATCACGGGCTGATCGAGAAGCTTCGCGCCGCGTCGGGCGACGAGATCATCAAGGCCGCGGGCAACCTCAGCTATCCCCTGGGCCTGCGCACCGAGCAGATCGCGTCGGAGGTCCTCACCCTGGCCCGCGCCCATGGCCGATCGTTCGAGGAAATCGCCGGGCTCGGCGCCGACCCACGCACCATGATCGGCATCGGCGCACGGCGCGATCTGCCGGTGTTTGTCACGATTCCGCAGCTCATCGGCGGCGGCGGCGTGGGGCTGGCCATCGGCGACAGCATCTCGATCACCGAGCGCGCGGGCCGACTCGCTCGACTCCTCGATGACGCCGACGTGATCATCGAGTCGGCGGTTGCCCTGACGCAGGAGATTCACGACGGTCCGTTCGAGACCTACACCGGCCACGGACTCTGGGCGGCGTGGCAGGGTCATCCCACCTATTCGCTCGAGGGCAAGAGCCTGGTGCGCATCGACCTCGATCCGGCCCTGGAAACGGTCTGGCAGGCCGAGCGCAGCGATCGCGGCGTGCAGGAGGCGATCAACCGCGGTTTGCCCAAGACCAAACTGTTCGGCGTGCCGTTCCGCATGGAAATGTCCGGCTTCGCCCGGCTGGAAGGCAGCATCGCCGTGACGTGCGACATCGGCGTCGCCTGGCCGATCCTGGCCCGGCAGGTGTCGCTGCGCCTCGGCGTCGACCTCGAGTTCATCAGCGCTCCGCAGCAATCCGAGCCGGGCAAGGCGATGCGCGAGAACATCGTCAACGACATCGCTCCGCTCGATCGCCGGCGCATGCTCGACGCGCTCGCGTAGGGTCTTTACAAAGCATGTCCGTCAAGCTCCAGCCCGTTCGTACCATTCCGACATTGCCGCCCCGTCCCCGAGATGCGCACAAAGGTGATTTCGGACGGGTGCTGATCGTCGGGGGCAGCGTTGGTATGGTCGGCGCGCCGGCGCTGGCGGCCAACGCGGCCCTGCGCAGCGGCGCAGGGTTGGTGAAAATCGCGTGCCCACGCCCGGCGCAACAAACCATCGCCGGACTGGCTCCCTGCGCCACGTCGATGCCTTTGCCGGCGACCGCCGACGGCAAGCTTTCTGCGCAAGCCCAGGCGTCGTTGCGGCGCGTCGTGTCCGAGCATGACGTGGTCGCGTTCGGCCCGGGCGCTGGTCAAGGTCGGGGATTGCGCTCGCTGCTTGACCCGCTGATCGCGCTCGACGGCAAGCCGATCGTCATCGACGCCGATGGTCTCAACAACCTGGCGGCGATCAAAAACTGGTGGACCAAGCGTAAGGCCGACGTCGTGCTCACTCCGCATCCCGGCGAGATGGCCCGGTTGGTTCGCGCCGCCGGTATGGCCGACGACCTGCGCGATCGCCCGGCGACTGCGGCCGAGTATGCGCGGTTGACGGACGCCGTCTGTGTACTGAAAGGCGCGGGCACCCTCGTCACCGACGGCCGTCGATGCTTCCGGAACAAGACCGGCAATCCCGGGATGGCCGTCGCGGGCACCGGTGACGTGTTGACCGGCATCATCGCCGCCCTGATCGGCCAGGGTCTCACGCCGTTCGACGCCGCGGTCAAGGGCGTCCACGTGCACGGCCTGGCCGGTGACATCGCATCGCGCCGTATCGGCGAGGTCTCGTTGATCGCCACCGACCTGATCGACGAGTTGCCCGCGGCGTTCAAGGTGTGAAGGTGGCGTCGTGTCGCTGGTCTGACGCTGGTGCGAGATTCCTATCTCGCACCCGTGGCTCGCAGGAATCTTTTCCTGCGTCCCAGACGCGTCGCACGATAACACGGGGGAAAGGATTCCCCCGCAGGTGGGTGCGAGAAGGGATTCTCGCACCAGCGTTTCGCTTGACCTACGTTGCCGCCGCCATGGACAATACTTCACGACGCGACCGCATGTTGAAGTCGGAGGAACCCGTCATGTCCAAGCGTATGACCCGACGTCGTGTGATGAGCAACACCGCCCGGTCCGCCGGCGCGTTGACCTTTCTGTGGTTGGTACCGCGACGCGTGCTCGGGGCGAACGAGCGGCTCAACGTCGCCGGCATCGGGGTCGGTGGCAAGGGCAGCAGCGACATCCGTGAGTGCGGTGACGAAGACGTCGTCGCCCTGTGCGATGTCGATGATGAGCGGGCGGCAAAATCGTACTCGCGGTTCCCCGACGCCAAGCGATACAAAGACTATCGCAAGATGTTCGACGTCGAGGGCAAGCGCATCGACGCCGTGACCGTCTCGACGCCCGACCACACGCACGCCCACGCCGCGATCCTGGCCATGAGCCTGGGTAAGCACGTTCACTGCCAGAAGCCGCTCACCCATTCGGTCCACGAAGCCCGGCTCATGCGTGAAACCGCGGCCCGGATGAAGGTCGCCACCCAGATGGGCAATCAGGGGCACTGCCACGACGACTGGCGGCGACTCGTCGAACTGATACAAGCCGACGTAATCGGCAAGGTGCGCGAGGTGTACGTGTGGACCAACCGCCCGATCTGGCCACAGGGCATGGACCGTCCGACCGAGACCATGCCGACGCCCGTGCATCTCGACTGGGATTTGTGGCTCGGGCCCGCGCCGGCGCGACCGTACAATCAAGCCTACGCGCCGTTTCGCTGGCGCGGCTGGTGGGACTTCGGCACCGGTGCGCTGGGCGACATGGGCTGTCACAAGATCGACCTGGCGTTTTTCGCCCTGAAGCTCGATGCGCCGATCAGCGTCGAAGCGCGGTCGTCGACGGTGAGCGCCGAGACGCCGCCGAAGTGGTCGATCATCACCTACACCTTCGGTTCGCGGGGTGACCTCCCGCCGGTCAAGCTGACGTGGTACGACGGGCAGCGCAAACCGCCGGCGAGCCTGGTCGGTGGGCGTGAGTTGCCCGCGAACGGCAGCATCCTGGTCGGCGACAAAGACACGCTTTTCGTGCACGAGACCTCGGGGCCGGGATTCTTCATGTCCGGTGCGACGGTCGAGGACCACGCACACGTGCCGATGACGCTGCCCCGCATGCCGGGCTCGGACGATCGAAAGAACATCGACGGCAACCATCGGCGGGAATGGATCGCCGCGTGCAAGGGCGGTCCGCCGGCGCTGTCGAACTTCGACTACGCCGGCCGGTTGACCGAGGCGGTGCTGCTGGGCAACGTCGCCCTGCGCGCCGGCAAGCGAATCGAGTGGGACGCGACCCGCATGAAGGTGACGAACGTACCCGAGGCCGATCGCTACATCCGTCGTGCGTATCGCAAGGGCTGGGAACTCGCCGCGTCATAGTAATATGTTTTGTGGAACTGGAGACCACGATGAGACGTTTCACGGTAGTCCGCTCGGCCGGAACGCTGTTGCTGTTGATGTTCGGCTACCCGTCGCGCGCGATCGCCGCCGATACGGCGATCGATCTCGGATCTCGACTCGAGCTGTTCGTCGATCACCATTTGATCGACTCACTCGACGGCACGACGCTGCGCATACACCACCCACAGTATGACGGTGTGGCCCTCGAGTTCGACCGACCGTGGGAAGGTCTGTTTTGCGGCTACGTCACCGTAATCAAGGACGGGGACCTGTATCGTATATACTATCGCGGCCTGCCCAAAGCGCGGGCGGACGGGTCGAACCTGGAAACCACATGCTATGCCGAGAGCGAAGACGGCATCACCTGGATCAAGCCCAACCTGCGCCTCTACGAAGTACTCGGCACGCGCGACAACAACGTCGTCCTCACCGGACAAGCGCCCAGCTCGCACAACTTCGCGCCGTTTCTGGACACCCGCCCCGGCGTCTCACCGGAACAGCGTTACAAGGCGGTCGGCGGCAGCGGACGCAGCGGACTCATCGCGTTCGTCTCGGCCGACGGCTTGCGCTGGCGTAAGCTTCGCGACGAACCGATCCTCACCAAGGGCGCGTTCGACTCGCAGAACGTGATCTTCTGGTCGAGCCACGAAAACAAGTACATCTGCTACTTTCGCACGTTCAAGAACGGCGTGCGCTGGATCACGCGGGCGACCTCCGACGACTTCATCCACTGGACCGAGCCGACCGACATGACCTTCGGCGACGCGCCGAACGAGCACCTCTATACCAACCAGACCCGGCCGTACTTTCGGGCGCCGCACATCTACGTTGCGACCGCGGCCCGCTTCATGCCGGGGCGCAAGGTCCTCAACGAAGCGCAGGCCAAAGCCGTCGGCGTGAACCCCGGCTACTTCAACGACTGCTCGGACAGCGTGCTGTTGACCACCCGCGGCGGCAACCGCTACCACCGCACGTTTCTCGAGTCGTTCATCAGGCCCGGTCCGGGACTGGGCAACTGGACCTCGCGCACGAATTATCCCGCCTACGGGGTCGTGCCCGCCGGGCCGGACAAGATGCTCATCCACGTGCAACGCGACTACGCCCAGCCGACGCATCGCCTGGTGCGGTACACCCTGCGCACCGACGGATTCGTTTCGGTCAACGCCCCGTACGCCGGAGGCGAGATGATCACGAAGCCGCTGGTTTTTGCGGGCAAGAACCTGCTGCTCAACTACGCGACGTCCGCGGCCGGCGGGATTCGGGTCGAGGTGCAGCAAGCTGACGGCACGCCGGTTCCCGGGTTTTCGCTCGACGATTGCCAGGAGACCATCGGCGATCAGATCGAACGGACGATCACCTGGACGTCAGGCGATGATGTATCCAAGCTCGCGGGACAACCCGTGCGTTTGCGCTTCCGGTTGAAGGATGCGGACTTGTTTTCGATGCGTTTTCGTTGATCGGCGTTCGGAACCCACCATGAAACCAAACTGTTATCATGTGATCTGGGTGCTTGTTTTCCTGTGCTTCGATGTCTCGGCACGCGCTGACGACACCGCGTTACAGGGCCATTGGAAACTGGCCGGTGACGCGCGGGACGGTTCCGGCCGCAATAACCACGCTCAAAACACCGGCGTGGATCTCGCCACGGGCGGTTTCGACGGACGCACAAGTCATCTCGTTGTCGCGCACGACGCGACGCTCGATCCCGGTCGAGGTGATTTCTCGATCGCGCTGCGCGTCCACACCGACGCCGATCTCGACGACGTGCTCGGCGACTTGGTCGGCAAGTATGCCCCGGCCCTTCGCAAAGGATTCACGCTCAGCCTGGTCAACAACGCCGGCGTGACCAGCAGTCAGTCGAATTATCGCCACCTCCAGTTCGGCATCGACGACGGCCGGATCGATGCGCAGTGGACCGATCACGGCCGTCTTGGCCGGGCGATTCTGGTGTACAGCCTGGCCGTATTCGACAACAACCTGTACGCGGGCACCTGCGTGGCCGGCGAGGACGAAGCCGGCCGGGTCTATCGCTTCGACGGCGGCGGCAAGTGGATCGACTGCGGCAGTCCGGATCGATGCAACTCGGCGTCATCACTCGCCGTCTACCGGGGCGAGCTTTACGTCGGCACCGGCAAATACCGCTTGCGCGGCTCGGCGTTGAGCGAATCGGAGAACCCCAACCGCGGCGGCAACGTCTATCGCTACGCCGGCGGCACGAAATGGATTCACTGCGGAACGTTGCCGGAGGTTTCGGCGATCAACTCGCTGGTCGTCTACCGCGGCAAGCTTTATGCGTCGTCGATGTATCGGCCGGGCGGGCTGTTCCGCTACGAGGGTGACAAGACGTGGGTGGCGTGTGGCACGCCCGACGGCAAGCGCGTCGAAGCGTTGACCGTCTACAACGGCCACCTCTACGCCACCGGGTACGACGAGGGAGCGGCCTACCGTTACGACGGTGCGTCGTGGGAGAGTCTCGGCCGGGTGGGTGAAGATGCGCGACAGACCTACGGCTTCGCGGTGCATGGCGGCGAGTTGTACATCAGCGAGTGGCCGAACGCGCGGGTCTACAAGTACGGCGGAGACAAGAACTGGATCGCGGCCGGTCGGCTCGGAGACGAGATGGAGACCATGCCGCTGGTCCTCTACAACGGCAAGCTGTACGCGGGCACGCTGCCCTCGGCCGAGATCTATCGCTACGACGGCGACACGCGTTGGACCAAGATCGGCCGCGTCGATTTCACACCCGACGTGCAGTATCGCCGCGCCTGGTCCATGGCGGTGTTTCAGGGGCGACTGTTCGTCGGCACCTTGCCCTCCGGACACGTCCATTCGGTCCAGGCCGGTGCGTGTGCGACGTATGACCGCGCCCTGGCTCCCGGTTGGCGGCACATCACCGCGGTCAAGGAGCGTAACCGGCTCGTGCTCTACGTCGACGGCGCGCGGGTCGCGACATCGGCGAGCTTCGATGCGCAGGCGTTTGACCTGTCCACCCGCGAGCCGCTACGCATCGGGTTCGGTCCGCACGACTATTTCAACGGACGCATCCAGGACGTTCGCTTCTATCGACGAGCGTTGAGCACGTCCGAGATCAAGACCCTCGCCCGGCCCTAGCGACGCACCGGTCGGGTGTGGTCGTAGGCGGCGGTTCATCCGTATAGTCCAAACGTCAGGCATTTGACGCAGACCGATATCACTGAGTGCTTACCCTTTTCAGGTGTCGGCTTCACGTCGAGGGCACGATCGTTCGGATCGCGCGACTGTTCGCGCAGTTCATGCAGGATCTCGAATTCGTCACGCGACGATCGGCCGATCGAGTTCAAATCGGTTTGGAACATGGACATGGGACGCACTCCATGATGGCGTAAGCGACCGCAACGATCCCTCTGCCGAAGCCGATGATACCATCGTGCTTCGGGCGGCGCGACGATCCGCCTTCGGCGGACTCAACGCTTTGCGTCCCACCCTTGCGAGTGGTTTGCCCTGGTGAGGTTCAGTTTGTCACATGAAACGTGCAATATAATTCGTGCGGAGGCAAATGATTTGTTTGTCCACACGCAACATTGCCCTATCGGACCGGCACGTCAGCCGTCAGAGAAATCAATGGCGGGAATATCGGGCGCGACCGTGTTCAACCCGAGCGGGGTTACGGAGATGCCGCCGCCGAAGACGTGCTCGACGTCCGAATCGGGGTCGACCGGGCGGTCCTTGTACGCGCCGGCGTATTTGTATCGTTGGCGATCGGCCTGTCCGTTGTGTTCCTCGAACGTCACCGGCATGGCGGCCAGCCCGGTGGGCAGAACCCGGACGGGGGGTGGGCCGTTCATCGTGTCGGGGTGGGGCAGGTTGACGCTCCAGTGCAACCCCGGGCGGTGCGGCTGCTCGATGAGACGACGCAGGACGGGCCGGGCGAGCGCGGTGGCCTGATCCCAATCGACGTCGATCTGCTCCTTGCGGTATTGCGAACAGGCGACGGCCCGGTAGCCGAGGATGGCCGCTTCACGCACCGCGGCGATGGTCCCGGAATAGAAGACGTCGATGCCGAGATTGCCGCCGTGGTTGATGCCGGCGAGCACGACGTCGGGCGTCGGGATGCGACCGGCCGATAATCCGATCCGCACGCAGTCGGCGGGCGACCCGCTGACGAGATGGCAGTGGCCGAGTCCCGGCACGTCGCGTTCGATGACGTGTATCTCGCCGTACTGGGTCACGCCGTGACTCATGCACGACCAGGGCCGATCCGGCGCGACGACGTGAATCTCGCCGAGGTCGCGCACCGCGTCCGCTAACGCGCGAAGCCCCTCGGCGTCGAACCCGTCGTCGTTGGTCAGCAGCAGCCGCATCGGCGTGTTTATCCAGTTTTCGTGACCCGCACAATCGTTTGCCCATCGCCCGGGCGGATCGTATGTTTTTCCGTTCGGTCGGGTACACGGAATCGTTGCGAACCGGCCGGACGCCACCCATTGCGTGGAGGATCGAGTCGTTGACGACCGCCACCTTGCCTGAAACCGACTGCCCGATCGCGGAGTTCTATTCGTTACCGGAACTGAACCTACCACCCGGCGCGCCGAAAGTGAAGCTGACTGCCGAAATCGGTCCGGTCAAGCGGCAGAGCTGGCACCTACGCCGACCGGTCACGTTCCTCGGGTCCGCGGACCGTGCGCACATTCAATTCCGCGAGGCGTCGGTTGCCGGGTTGCACTGCGCGATCGTCAATACGGGCACCTCGATCCTGGTGCGCGATCTCGGTGGCAGGGCGGGTACGCAACTGAACGAACGCCCGATCGAGCTGGCCTGCCTGGCCGACGGGGACATCCTGACCCTCGGCGGCGTCACCGTCATGATCGCCATTCAGGCCACGCGGGAAAACGCCAAAGGAGACCGCCAGAAAGACGGATTGCCCTGCCCCGACCCCCTGCGAATGCCGATAGAAATGATGTTCCGCGAATTCGGCGGAGCTAGATCGTGGCCGATAACCAATGCCGTGGCCACGGTCGGGAGGCGAGAGGAATGCGACTTTTTCCTCGACCATCCGGATATCGCGCCGACCCAGGCGATCCTGACCTGCGTCGGCGAAGAACTCGTGGTCTATGACCTCGAGGACCGAACGGGCACGCTCGTGAACGGATTACCGGTCACGGTGTCGGTCTTGTCGCCGGGCGATCCGGTGCAATGGGGACACGTTGCGATGACGGTAGAGACAGCAGCCAACCGCGAATCGGTAGACGCGCAATCGAGCTCGCGCAAGAAACGCGAGCCGTCCGACAAGAGTTCCAAGTCCAACCATATACTGGGACTCGATCTGTCCGGACTCGACGACGCCGAAACCCAGAAGATGCTCCAGGACCTGGAGACGAAAATCTCCACCCTCCAGGCGAACATCAACAACGCCTGGCAGGAGCTCAGTGAACGGCAGTCGACCCTCGAAGCCCGCGAGGCGGCGCTGGTGGAAGTCGAGCAGGAGATTAAGGCCCGTAACGAGGCGATCCAGCCCCGCGAAGCCGAGCTCGAGGCGCGATCGGCCGAGCTCGAAAAGGCCGTCGCTCGAGTCGAAGAACAGCAGAACCGGCTGAAGGCCGATCTCGAAGAGATTGAAACCCGGCGGCGCGAAGCGGACGAGGCGGTCAACAATGTCGAATCCCGCCAGGCACAGCTCGATAGCGAAGAAGCGTTACTGCAGCAGCGCAACGCCGAAGCCGAACAAGCGGTTTCCGACCTGGAATCCAAACGAACCGAGCTCGAGAGTGGATGGGAGAAACTCGAAGCGGCACAGAGCAAGCTGGATACCGAGTTACGACAATTAGCCGAACAGACGAAGTCGCTCGAATCGCGTGAAGCCGCACTCGCTACGGACCAAGAGGGCATTGCGGTCCATTCCGCCGACCTGGAACGACGCGAGAAGGAGTCCGAAGCCCAACTGCAGGAACTCGCCGCCCAACGCGAGGCGATCAAGGCGGAAAGCCAAGACCTGGAGAAACGCAAGAGCGAGTTGGCGCCGCAACTCGAGGCGGTCGAACGGCAGAGCGCAGAATTTGAACGGCGCGAAGCGGAATGGGCGTCGAAAACCGAGCAACTGGCCGCCCGGGCCGGCGATCTGGAAGCACGCGAAAGCGCTTTGGCCGACGAGCGAGAGGCGCTCGATGCGCACACCGCCGAACTGGAGCAACGCGAGGCCGAGCTCGCCACGCAGCGCGAAACCCTCGACGCGAAGACGGCGGTATTCGATCGGCGCGAAGCCGAGATCGTCGAGCAGTCCGAAGAAGCACAACGGCTCAACGAGGCGGTCGAGGCCAGTCGACAGAAGCTCGAAGCGCTGCGCTCGGAAATCGAGCAACGCGGCTCGGGCCTGAGCGAACTCGAAAAGACGCTCGTCGAACGCGAAAAGACGGTCGCCGGCCAGAGCCAGACCCATCAGTTGTTCAAGGGCCTCATCGAGAACGCGGTCGAGTCGTTCGATCAACCGATTCTGGGCATCGGTGACGAGGATGACGACGGATCGGCACACCCGCGCGCGAAACGTCAGGAAGATGATCTCGACGGTCTCGACGTCGACGACAAGACGCGGGAGAAGATTCGCGTTCTCCGGCGAATGGGCAACACCAAGAGCGCCGCCGAACTGCTGGAAAAGATTCGCGAACAAGGTGACGCCTCGAGTGCATCCGGTTCTTCCGGCGACGAGGATTCCAAGAAGAGCTGGTGGTCGCGACTCACGTAGCCGCTTCATGCGCGCCGACCGAATCCGCCGCCGCCGGGTGTTTCAATCGTCAACACGTCGTCCGGCTCGACGTGCAGGGTTACGGAAGCTCCAAGCGTTTCGACGGTCTGGCTTCCCGCACGTTGCAACCGGTTGCATCCCGGCTCTCCGTCCTCTCCGCCGTCAACCCCGTACGGACCGCGCGTGCGCCGACCGGTCAGCAGCGAGACTTCCATGGGGGCGAGAAACCGCAACGAGCGAAGGATGCCGTCGCCGCCGCGAAACGCACCCGCGCCGCCTGAACCTTTGCGGATCGCGAAGCGCTCCAGGCGCACCGGATAGCGTGCTTCGAGCACCTCGGGATCGGTGAGCCGGGTGTTGGTCATGTGGGTGTGGACCGCGTCGGCGCCGTCAAACGTCGGACCCGCGCCGGCACCGCCGCCGATCGTTTCGTAATACCCGAACCCCGCGTCGCGGCCGCCTTGCCCGAACACCAGGTTGTTCATCGTACCCTGGCTCGCCGCGACCACTCCCAACGCGCCGAAGATCACGTCGACCACCCGCTGCGATGTTTCGACGTTGCCGCCGCTCACCGCGGCACACTTGGCCGGATCGTCGTGGGCGGGAGGGTTCAACAGGCATCCCTCGGGCACGATCAGCGTCACCGGCGCGAGCATGCCGCCGTTGAGCGGAATCTCCTCGTCGACCAGACAGCGCAGGCAGTAGAGCACCGCGCTGGCGACGATGGCGGGATTGGCGTTGAGGTTGTTCGGCTGCACGGCGTCGGTCCCGGTAAAGTCGATGATCGCATCCCCCATGCGCCGACCGTCACCGGGGGCATGCGTGATCGTCACCGTCACCGCAATCTCCGCCCCGTTGTCGAGCGCATCACGGTACGCGTGTCGCCCGGCGGGCAATCGACCCAGCGCGAGGCGTACCTGCGTCTCGGCCGCACGCTGAATGTGATTCATGTAAGCCTCGACGACGTCGAATCCGAATCGATCCACCATGGCCAGCAACTCGGTGACGCCGACTCGATTCGCCGCCGCCTGGGCGTGGATGTCGGCGATGTTTTCCTCGATTGACCGTGATGGATACCGGCCCGACGACAACCGCTCGCGCAACGCGGCGTCGCGACTCGCTTCGTCGGCGACCAGCCGCATGGCCTGAATCAGCACGCCTTCTTCGGCCAGGTTGCTTGCCCCCGGCGGCATCGACCCCGGCGTGATGCCGCCGATCTCGGCGTGATGAGCTCGGCTGGCGGTGAAGAACAGAATCCGCGACTCGCCAGGCGCGAACACGGGCGTGATCACCGTCACGTCGGGCAGGTGGCTGCCGCCGCGGAACGGGTCGTTGGTAACGTACACCTCGCCCGGACGCATGGCGTCGATTGCGGCGATCAACTGTTTGACGCATTGACTCATCGCGCCGAGGTGGACGGGAATGTGCGGCGCGTTGACGACCAGGTCGCCGCCGGCGGTGAACAACGCACAGGAAAAATCCAGCCGTTCCTTGACGTTCGTACTCAGCGCGGTTTTTTGCAGCGTCGCGCCCATGCGCTCGGCAATCGACGCGAAGTGGTTGTTGAACAGTTCGAGGGTGATCAAATCGACCTCGGACCCGAGTGTCGCGCCGGCTCGCGTCGGGTCGCAATCGGTCAGGAGGATGTCGCTCAACTCGGTCACCGCCGCGCGCCAGCCGGGTTCGACCACGATCGTCGCGGTGGATTCCAGTATGATCGCCGGGCCGACGATCGCATCGCCGGGTTGCAGCGCATCACGATCGTGCACCGCGGTGTCGCGATATGCCCCGTCGAAGTAGGTCCGTACCGTTCGCATCGGTTCGGGGCGACGAAACCGCGCCGGTCGGGGGATCGGCTCGGGCTTGGGCGTCTCGCCGGTAACGTCGACCCGGGCGTTGACGATTTCGACCGGACGGTCACGATCAAAGCCGAAGAGTCGTTTGAACGCGGTCCGGAACGCGCGTTCGTAATCACCGTCGTCGGGTTCGGCCACCGTGATCGCGTGCGTCGAACCCGCATAGCGCAGGTCGAGGGATCGACGCGGCGGACGTAGGTGCTCGGGTGCGACCCCATCGGCCAGCACCGCGTCGCGGAGTTCGTCGGACAGTTGCTTGAACACCGGCGCGAGCGCGCGCATCGCCGTAGCATCCATGCGCCGACCGACGTGCCGCGACCCGAACTTGCGCACGTCGGCCATACCGATGCCGTACGCCGACAAGACGCCGGCATACGGATTCAGCAGCACGGTCGTGATGCCGAGCTGACGGGCAATGGCACACGCATGCTGCGCCCCCGCGCCGCCGAACGTCACCAGACCGTACGTCCGCGGGTCGTATCCGCGGGCGATGGAAATCTTCTTGACCGCCGCGGCCATGTTGACGTTGGCGATGTGCGTGAAGCCCGCGGCAAGTTGCTCGCGCGTATAGGACGACCCCGCCGAGGCCAACGCGGCACGAAGCGCATCGAGACGGGACGCCACCGCCTCGGTGTCCAGCGGAAACGGAAAGTTCTCGGGCAAAATCTTGCCGAGATAGACGTTCACGTCGGTGACGGTCAACGGCCCGCCCTTGCCGTAGCAGGCGGGACCGGGATCGGCCCCGGCGCTGCGCGGTCCGACCCGAGGCAACGCGCCGTCAAACCAACAGACCGAGCCTCCGCCCGCGGCGACGGTTTCAATGGCCAGCATCGGAGCGACGACACGCACCCCGACCTCGGATGCCCCGACCTCGGATGTCGTGTCGGCAAATTCCATCTCGTACCGCCGCTCGAACCGTCCGTCGAAACGCGATACGTCCGTCGACGTGCCGCCCATGTCGAAGCCGATGACCCGCTCGAGCCCGGCCAGCCGCGCCGCCCGCGCGCAGCCGACCACGCCGCCCGCGGGCCCGGATAGAATCGAATCCTTGCCCACGAACGAGGCTGCGTCGGCCAACCCGCCGGCGCTGGTCATCACCTGGATCGATGCCTCGGGCACGGCCGCACGAATCTCGTCGAAGTAGTGCCGAATCACCGGCGTGAGATAGGCGTCGACGACGGTCGTGTCGCCGCGCGGGATGATCCGCTGTGACGGTGCGAGTCGAGACGATACCGACACCTGCTCGAACCCGAGTTCCTCGGCCACGCGGGCGACCCGCGTTTCGTGGTCGGGATTGCAGTAGGCGTGCAGAAGACAGACCGCCAGCGCGGTGATCCCGGCCCGTCGCAGCGGCGCGAGCTGCTCACGCACGGTCTCCGGATCGAGTGGCACCAGCACCCGCCCGGCCGCATCGAGTCGTTCGGGCAGTTCGACGACGGCTTCGTACAGGTCCGCCGGTTTTCGGATGTGAAGGTCGAAGAGCCGGGGACGATGCTGATAGCCGATGCGCAGCACGTCACCGAACCCCGCGGTCGTTACCAGCGCGGTCCGCGCTCCCTGGCGTTCAAGCAGGGCGTTGGTGCCGCGTGTGGTGCCCAGTCGAACCGACACCGGACCGATCGGTTCGTCCAGCCGTTTGTGCAGCAACAGGCGAATGCCGGTCACCGGAGCGTGTTCGCCCGAGACCAACTCGTAGCGCATGCCCGGGGCGGGGTCGAACGGCAATGCATCCTCGAGCGTCAGGGTGCCGGTCTGCGCGTCGAAGTGACGGACGGCGATGCTCGTCATCGGTGAATCGGCGGGGGGGATGATGACCCGGTACCGCGCCCCGTCGTGCGATTGACCCTCATAGAAGCGGTTCGGATCGCGGCGACGAAGCGGGTCGACGATTGACCTGCGCGTCGAGCCGGCCCCGACCGCGCCGGGGATCACGCCCGAGCTGAGCAGCTTGCAGGTTCGGATCGTCCCGTCCGGCCCGCGGGCCAGGCAGTCGGTGAATGTACCGCCCACGTCGATCCAAAATGACCAGTCGCCTGACCGCATATCCCCAGACCGCATCGTCATTGCGGGTACCGAAAAAGGAAGCGGCCTGCGCCCACGAAGGAGCACAGGCCGCGAAGCGATTCAACCGGGTACACGTGTCGAAACGGCTTACTTCTTCCGCCCCCGGCCCGTGGATGCGAGATCTTCCAGCGTGGTCTTCTCGAGGGTCTTGCGCGTGTCGTCGACGATCTTGCTGAAGATCGTGTCGGCGTTGCGCCGGAGGTGCTTCGGCGCGTTTTCCGGCAGCATTTCGTCGTTGATCATCGGGCCGTTGAGGGCTTCGAGAATCGACAGCAAGTTGATGTTCTTGGCCGGTCGGGCGAGGGTGAATCCGCCGCGCGGTCCGCGGTCCGAGCGCAGCACGCCGGCTTTGGCCAGTTGCGACATCACCTTCGCGGCGTAGGCGGTGGGTAGGTTGTAGCGCGCGGCCACGTGATGGGCCTGCACGCCGGTGTTGGTTTCGCCGCGTGACACTTCGATCAAGGCCAGCAGGGCATAGGAATTCGCTTTGGATTGAAACATGAAAACTGCCTCCATTCGTTCAGCCGAAACGCCTTCACGCGTCCGGCATCTTGTTGATGACGCCGTTCACAATCGCGACCGTTCACAATTGCGTTTTTCATATCTCCGCTGGTGCGAGAATCCTTTCTCGCACCCATTCGACGCGGGAATCCTTTCCCGCACAATCGCGTTTTGCAGTTGTCCACGATGATCTAACTGGCATCGAGGAGATTCTTGAGTCGGTCCGCCAATTCCGCGCGACGACGCAGCTCGGCCGCGAGGTCCGCGGTGGAAACCCGTGCCAGGCTCGACGTACCGCTCCGGACGCCCTTGGGACGACCCGGCGGACGACCGCGACGCTTACGCTTCTTGCCCCCGGCGACGCCTTTCTTCGTGGCGGCGCTCTTGTGCATCCGACCCACGTGGACTTGTAAGGCGTGAGCACTATCAAAACTGCTTCCACAATGTGTGCAGGAAGGCATTCGCACTCCTTTCTTGATGGTTTTTCAGGCTACCGGGATGTCAGTTCATTACCGCGTTAGGTAGGAACGTACCGTGACGGTGTGAATAACGCAAGTGGCATTTTGAGTGTCCGCCTAGTTTTCATCTTTCATCGCGAGGATCGCGATGTCGCGTTTCGTGGCGAGTCGCTACAGCCCCGCGGGGCGACCGCCCTTGCGCGGATCACTCACCCCGGTAATGCCGTCGGTACCGATGTGGATCGCCTGGACCACGGCCGATCGCCGTAGCTCGGATAGCGAATGCCCGCGTAGGGCCAACCCGTCTACCAGGTCGGCGGCGGGATCGCGATCGAAGTGCAGCGTCTCCGGACGCCACTGATGGTGAACCCGCAGCGCACGGACCGCCGATTCGATCGGCATCTGAAAATCGACGACGTTGACGATGGTCTGAAGTACGGCGGAGATGATCCGCGGCCCGCCCGACCCGCCGACCAGGAGCATCGGGCTTCCGTTTCGCAGGACGATTGTCGGCGACATCGACGACAACGGCCTTTTGCCCGGCGCCACCGCGTTGTATGCCGACTGAACCAGGCCGTAGGCGTTCGGCTTGTCCGGTTCGGCGGCGAAATCGTCCATCTCGTTGTTGAGAATGATGCCGTAATCGTCCACCGCCAGCAGCGAGCCGAACGACGTGTTGATCGTCTCGGTCCACACCACGCAATTCCCGCCACGATCCACCACGCAGAAGTGGCTCGTCCCCGCATCGTCCGTTCCCGCGGCTGTCGGCGGAGCGGTGGCGTCACGCCGCCGACTCCCGTAGTAGTCGATCTCGGCCACGCCGTCGGGATTGATATTGCGGGCAAGCCGCTCGCCGTAGCCTTTCTCTACAAGCTGGCGCATGGGCACGTCGACGAACTCGGGATCGCCCAGCCAACGGGCACGGTCCGCGAACGCGTGCTTGAGGGCTTCGACGATCCAGTGCGCCGCCTTGGCCCGCTCCGCCGCGCCGATGGCCCGCAGGTCGACCGTCTCCAGGATGTTCAGGGCCTCGGCCACCGCGATACCCCCCGACGACGGCGGCGGAAAACCGATGATCTCGTGGCCGCGGTAGGTCGTCCGGATCGCTTCACGCGGGTTGGGGGTGTAGTTGCGCAGATCCTCGCGGGTCATGATCCCGCCCGCTTGACGCACGGTCTCGACCAGGGCGGTCGCGATCTCGCCGCGGTAGAACACGCCGGCGCCCTGCTCGGCGATCCGCTCGAGCGTTTCGGCCAGGCGAGGTTGCACCAATGCGTCGCCGACCGCCGGCAGCCGTCCGGAGCGTAGATGCGTTCGCCAGACGTAGCCCGCGCGCTGCTTGAGAGTCGGGTCGGTCTTGAACTTCTCGTGCACGTCATGGCAGGCGTCGACGTAATGCTGGTCGACGGGGAAGCCCGCTTCAGCCAGGCGGATCGCCGGTGCGAGAATGACCGCCAAGGCCGGCGGCTGCTGGTCCGGCGGTCCGTCACCGGCGACGCGAATCCGGCCCCACCGATGCAACAAATCCATCTGCCCGGCAAGCAGTCCGGGCACCCCGACCGCCAACCCGCCGACCTCCGACGGCCGATGGCCCTCGGGCACACTAAGCGTAACCGGCGCGAACATGTCGCGGGTCGACGCCGCCGGGGCCCGCTCGCGAAAATCCAGCGCCACAACCCGGCCGGTCGCCGCGACGCGCAGGATCATGAACCCGCCGCCCCCCAGCCCGGTGCTGTACGGCCGGGTCACCCCCAACGCCATGGAAGTCGCCACCGCCGCGTCGATTGCGTTACCGCCCCGACGCAACATCTCGGCGCCCGCCTCCGACGCGAACCGGCTGTCGCTGGCCACCATCCCCAATCGGCTCGTCACCACCCACGAGCCGTCGGGATTCGGCGCACGCGTCGCGCAGCCGCCCGCCATCACCAGAAAGACCCAACAGACCATCGACGATCGAATCGGTAAACCGAACATCACCAACCACTCCGCAACCCGAGACGTGCGCCACCCGACGCGATGCAGGCACGACACCATACGCCGCGATCAGCAATGATTCAACGGGATTCCTGGGTCGATCGAGCCACGTTGAGCGGCGACCCGAAGCGGAGTGAGTGTGGTATGCCGGAGTGGAAACGTTTCTCGAAGGGTTACCCGTCTCAAACACCGCGAGGCAGCAGTCCGGCGCGTTGGATTTCCTCGGCTCCGGTGGCCAGGGCGATCGACACCGCGTCGAGGTCGGCGAACAGGACGTCGGCGCCGGCGCGGCGGAGGTTTTGGGGCGTGCGAGAACCGCAGGTGACGCCGACCACGGGGAGATCGACTTCGCGGGCGGCGATGATGACCGGCTCCGAGCCGGCGACGACCAGAACCCGACGCGCGTCGCCGGCGAGTTCACGCAACTGATCTTCGCGTCGGCCCTGCGATTGCGACAAACCGCAGACCCGCAAAAAGTAGGCGGATAGATCGAGACGGTTCATCACGTCCTGCGCCCCGGGACGATTCAGCCGCAACGTGATCAGGATCGATTCGCCCAGCGGCTTGAGCGATCGCAGCGCACCGGCGGCATCGTCCTGGGCCTCGTCGAGCAT
>Ga0299906_10000464_pt1 | contig 37909 bp, 51 predicted proteins | sample RVTome_14_FD_200259 | JGI IMG/M metagenome (GOLD analysis project Ga0299906, IMG submission 200259) | Soil microbial communities from uranium-contaminated site in the Upper Colorado River Basin, Wyoming, United States - RVT145D125 (version 2) ... | reverse complement strand
CCCCCAAGGCCATATTTGTCTTCCAATTTCCATTACCTGAATATCTGTAAATCGCTGCAACTACTTTGTCTCCAACCATTATTGCTCTAATGTCTCGTGGAGGTCTTTTTACAAATTCTTCAAGATAATGAATTTGGTATATTGGATACATCTTTTCCCTGCTTTCAATAATGCCTTCTGCAGAATCCTTATCATTAATCTTTGAAATCATACGACCCCAACTTCCTACTGTTGGTTTAATTATCTTTGGGTATCCATCTTTTTCTAAGCTTTCTATAGCAGCTTCCTTAGAAAATGCAACTGAGGCAAATGGGGTAGGTACGTTGGCTTTTTTTAGCAACATGTGAGTATACAATTTGTTTCCTGCAAAAATTCCCGTCTTAAGGCAGTTGATTACATTAACTCCCATTCCTTCAAGCGCTGCAGTTGAATGTACATTTCTGTAATAGCTTACACAACGCTGTAAAACATTACCATATCCATCTTTGTTTTTGTCAAGATCTAAAAACAGCTTTTTACAATCAAGCGTTTGAATATTGATGTTCTTTTTTTTACCCGCCTCTAAGAGGGCTTTTTCTTCCCAACGGATGGTATCGTAAAGAACAGTAATGTCAGGGGTCACTGCCCCCAGTCCTCGCCAACCGTTTGGGCAGGCTTTAAATCAAAACCTTCTGCTGCTTTTACCAATTCAAAACTTGCACCACATTCTGGGCAAGTGATAATTTCGCCTTCCAAAGCGTCACTTGGAATTGATATATTTGCATCACATTCAGCACATTTTGTCATATCGTTCTCATTTAATCCCTATTCGTCATTAATTATCTTTTTTTCAAGCCTGTCTTCTAATGGAATTTCAATAAGATCACCCATCCTAAGACCCTTTAGACCCAAAGCAACAGCTTTTGCGCTTTCATCATTCTTTTCTAAACCAAGAAGAGACATTAGATAAGCGGCACCTGTTTTTCCTGCCAGTTCTCCAAACACTATTCTTCGTCTATTACCAACTGCTCTAGGGGGTATAGGTTCGTAAGCAGCAGGATTTCTTAGAATTGCAGCAAGATGTGTTCCTGCTTTATGTTTGTAAGCTGATGAACCAACAATTGGTTTTGAATCATATGGTTTAATTGATGTATACTCCTCAATTAATCTTGAAAGATCCTGTAACATATCCAATCTAAAATCATTTGGTGATTTGTACAAATATGTTAAAGATACTGCAACTTCTGCAAGAGAAGGAATTCCAGTTCGTTCACCAATTCCATCTATCGTAGTATGAATTTGATCAACACCTGCATCACAAGCTGCAAATGCATTTGCCAATGCAAATCCTATATCATTATGCACGTGAGCATCAAGAGGTGTATCAATTTCATTACGAACTCTTTTCACGAAATTGTACATTCCAATTGGTCTTAATATCCCAACTGTATCAGGAAGACTAATTCTATCGACCCCAGCTTCTTTTAGTTTTCTACAAACCTCAATTAAAAATTTAGGATCTGCTCTACTGCCATCCTCTACGGTAAATCTAATTTTTAATCCATGTGATTTTGCATATTCAACAGTTTCTACTGCTCTTTTTAGTGCTACCTGTCTTGAAATTCTTAACTTATCCTTTAGATGAATATCAGATATTCCAAGATATGCTGCAACCCACTTTGCATCACATCTCAACGAAGTATCGATGTCTTCTTTTAATGCACGTCCATGTGATACAATGTCTGCCTTTAATCCCTGTTTGATTATTGTTTTAGTTGACTCTTCATGATCTTTTGAGATGACTGGAGAAATCTCTATTTGATCAACTCCAAAATAATCTAGCATCCATGCAATCTGAATTCTTTGCTTATTTGTAAAAGATACACCCGGATGTTGTTCTCCTTCTCGCAGAGTACTGTCTAGTATACGAATCCTCCTTGGATTTTTGTCATACGCGTTATATGTGTCTGCGTAGTAATTCGGATCATTCATTGCAGATTTCGATGATAAATTAATATAATATAAACATATTCGTACTAACTTCGGCGAAATATTATGTTTTTCATATGAAAATAATCATAAAACCAATTTTCGATCCGAAACTCGTTTTATTTAACTGTTCGAAGAATTATCACAGTATTCGAGTCAATTACGCCTGGAATCTTTCTCAGTGCATCTATACTGCTGTTAATCTCTCCAATACTAGGAGCTGTGATTATTACACTAATGTCATACTGTCCTGTAATTTCATACACGGTTTTTACACCATCAAGCTTTGTAAGCTTTGAAGAAACTTTTGAAGTATCTATGGTAGAATCAACTGAAATTAATACAATTGCACTAGTGGTATTTTTTTCACCTTCTTCAATCGTAAATCTTTTAATTGTTCCATTGTCAACAAGATTTTTTACCCTTCGGCGTACAGCTGATTCTGAAAGTTTAAGTTTTTTGCCAATATCAACAAATGATTCTCTGGAATCATTTCGCAAGAATTCTATAATTTGTTCATCAGTTTTGTCTCTATACATCTCTTCTTTTTTCCTCTTTACTTAGAAGAGTATCTAAGGTTTCTAAAACTTTCGTTATGTCATCCTCTGATATTACTAGTGGCGGTAATAATCTCAAAATATTCCTGCCTGAATACAGTAATAATATCCCATTTTTTATCCCATCCATTAGTATGTCTTTGACTTCAAACTTTAACTCTACACCAATCATTAATCCTTTTCCTCGTACCTCTCTGATAATAGGGTGTCGTTCTTTTAGAGATTCTAATCCATCATGAAATTTTTTTCCAATATTTTCAGCATTTTCAATTAAGCCATCTTGTGTAAGTGCGTTTAGTACTGCAGTTCCAGCTGCACAAGAAAGTGGATTGCCACCAAACGTTGATGAATGTTCACCTTTACCCATTACAGAAAGTATCTCTGGCTTAACAAGTGTAGCTCCCATTGGAACTCCACCAGCAATTCCTTTTGCAATACACATTATATCCGGAACTGTATTCCAGTGTTCAGAAGCCCACATTCGGCCAGTTCTACCTAAACCAGCTTGAATTTCGTCAAAAATTAGAAGAATTCCTTTCTCGTCACAAAGTTTTCTAACATCTTGTAAAAATCCATCTGGAGCAACATGAATTCCACTTTCTCCTTGAATCGGTTCTAATATTATAAACCCTGTATCATCATCAATTGTTGAATGTAATGATTCAATGTCACCGAATTTTGCAAATGATGTTTTTTCAACTAATGGTTCAAACATTTTTCGATATTTTGGATTAAATGTTAAAGAAAGTGCACCCATTGACTTGCCATGATATGAACCACTCATTGCAACCATTCCTTTCTTTCCAGAAAACTTTCGTGCAAACTTTATTGCAGCTTCAATCGCTTCAGCACCACTATTGTTTAGATGAACCTGTGACAAACCTTTTGGAGCAACACTGATTAGTGTCTTAAGAAACTCCTCTCGAGTTTTATTGTAAAGAGAGCTGTGAACTGTAATGATTTTTTCAAGTTGAGATTTTATTGCATTAACAACCCGCTCATTTCTATGTCCTACTAATGCAACACCATATCCTCCCATACAATCAATATACTCTTTTCCATTAATGTCCCAAACATGAGCACCAAGTCCTTTTTCTATTGTAACTGGGAATCGTTGATACAGATTTCCCATAAATTCATCTTCAGTCATTTTTTGATCACCGTACAATTTTCATGTGCAATTGCAGATGATATTGGATTTTCTTTTTGTCCATTTGCAATTAATGCCTCTTTTACTCCCATGTCTAAAGCTTCAGTTGCAGCTAGAATTTTTTTTTCCATTCCAAATCCAACTTTAGGTCGAATTTCTTTTGCCTCTGCTAGAGTAAGGTTAGTTACAAGTTTGTCATCTATTAGTAACCCATCCACATTTGTGATGAACAAAACTTTGTCTGTTTGAACCTTTCCTGCAACATATGCTGCCGCTCTATCGCCGTCTACATTTAGAAAATCTGATTCTTCACTTATTGCAATAGGAGAAATTACCGGAGTGTATCCTTGCTCTAAGAGCGATTTTATAAATTTTGAATTAACCTCTGTGATTTTACCCGTATATCCTCCATCAATTGCTTGTTTTCTGCCTTTTTCATTAATTATGAGAAGTTTCTTTTTTCTTTCTGCTTGTAATACTTTGGCATCAACTCCTGAAAGACCAATTGCATTGACACCATTTTTTTGTAAAAGGCGAACAATGGTTTTGTTGATTTTTCCAGACATTACCATTGTGAAAATTTCAGCAGTTTCTTGATCAGTATAACGACTTTTTATTCCACTCGGAGAAACAACAAACTTTGGCTCTTTACCAAGTTGCTCGGAAATTTTTGTTACCTCTTTTCCACCACCATGTACAAGAATTACTCCTTCTCTTTGAGCAACTTTCTTAATATCAGAAATTGTTGTAGGATGTAAATTATCTACAACACTCCCACCAATTTTGATTGTAATCATATTATTACACTGGAGTGAGTGGAGTATATTTAAGACCAGCCATTTCATCAAAGCCCGCCATTACATTCATGTTTTGAATGGCAGAGCCCGCGGCTCCTTTCATCAAGTTATCAGATGCTGAAATGGCAATTAATCTATGATTATCTTCGTCCACGTCAAATCCAATATCGCAAAAGTTTGAACCAACAAGAAACTTTGGATCAGGAAATTTATACAATCCATTTTTATCACGAATTAGTCGTACAAACTTTTCTTCACCATAAGCTTGTCGATAAATTTTCCACAATTCTTTTTCTTCAATATGATTTTTCATGAATGTGTGATTTGTACATAAGATTCCACGAACAATATCGACAGCATGAGGGCTCATTGAAACATGAATTTTTTTTCCTGCAATCTCACTAAGCTCCTGTTCAATCTCTCCAGTATGTCTATGCTTTGCTGGTTTGTATGGTCTTATTACTCCGGCTCGCATTGCATGTGCTGTTCCTGAACCAGAACCTGCACCTGATGATCCAATCTTTGAATCGACAACAATGTGCTCAGTATCAATGATATCATTTCTAATTAATGGTGCAAGCGCTAGTATGGAAGTAACTGCCATGCATCCAGGACACGAAACTAGTTGTGCATTTTTAATTTGTTCCCTATGTAATTCTGGAATTCCAAAGACTGATTTTGAAAGATAATCTGGATGTGGATGCTCCCATCCATACCATTTGCCATAGTCCTCAGGATTATGTAATCTATAATCTGCACTCAAATCAATTATTTTGAGACCTCTATCATACAACGCCTTTACAATTTCAGTTGCAGTGCCATGAGGAACTGCAGTAAAAACAAGATCACATTTGTCTGACATTTTGTCATAGTCTAATTCTGAAAATTTTAGTTCTGTAAATCCTTTCAGACTTGGTTGAACTCTGTGTATATACTCCCCAACATGTTGCCTTGATGTTACCATGCTAATCTCTATCTCTGGATGGTTTACCAAAAGACGAAGTGTTTCTCCACCTACGTAACCTGAAGCTCCTACAACACCAACTTTCATGATAAAACTATGCGAAAACAGTATAATTTATTTCCTAACGGAGTTGATAGCAAACTCTGCCATTTCTTTTGGGATGTTATTTTTTGCAACTTTGGCAAGTCCTTTGAACTCTACAGTATTGTTTACCTCATGAACTAGCAGGCCTTGTTTTTCATCTTCCATCATATCCACGCCTAAAATACCTCCTCCCATAGCCTTTGAAGTCTTTTCAACAAGATCTTCCATTTCATTTGTAATCTTACACAGCTCAGGCTCTGCACCTAACGCAATATTTGTTTTAAACCCTCCATCGGACTTTCTGTACATTGCCGCGATTGCTTTTCCACCAACCGAAATTACTCTGATGTCTCTTGGAGGCCTGTTAATCAATTCTTGAAGATAGTATATTCGATCATGAGGCCCATCAGTTAACTCTCGTATCTCAATTATTGCATCAAGCGTATCCTTGTCTCTTATAGGCATTATTCCACGACCCCAACTACCAATAACAGGTTTAATCACTAGGGGGAATCCAACTTTTTCTATGTTTTCTATAGCCCCATCTTTTGAAAAAGAAAAATATGTTTTTGGTGTTGGTACATTATGCTTTTTTAAAAGAAGTGTCATGAACATTTTATTGCCACAGTTGTTTGCTACATTAAATTCATTGATTACAGGAACATCTAGGAACTCAAGACATGATGTAAAATGTAATCCCCTAAAATAACTGACACATCTTTCTAAAGCAACGTCTCCAAAATCAAAATCAGTTTTTTTATTATCTGTGTTGATTTGTGTAATCTTTGCATCTAGCATAGATGTATCGTGACCAAGATTTGATGTCTCTTTTTGTAGCATCTTTTCTTCTGACCTGAGTCGGTCAAACACGATACAAATTTTCGACATTACTCTCCCCAGTCTTCACCGACACTTTCTGCTTGTTTTAGCTTAACGTTTGATCCTTCTTTTTTTGAGATTTCAAAGTCAGCTCCACAATCAGGGCAGGAAATAATCTCTCCTACCGAGGCATCGTCTGGGATGTTTAGATCTGCATCACATTCTGGACAGTTCATGTTTCAGTTCACCTTTTTCTTTGTAATTTATTAGCTTCTGTTGACTGCATTCCCCACAATTCAACGAAACCTTTTGCCAATTTTTGGTCAAAAGTTGATCCCTTTCCATATGTTGCTACCTTGTGACTGTATAACGAATATCTAGATTTTCTACCAACGACTCTTAAATTGCCCTTGTACATTTTCAGCTTTACAGTTCCAGATACAGGTTTTTGTGCCTGTTCTATGAACGCGTCAAGGTCATTTTTTAGAGGATCTTCCCATAGACCTGAATATACTAGCCAGGACCATTCATCATCTATTAGAGATTTGAATTTGTTTTCATGTTTTGTGTGGACCATTTTTTCTAGATCTGAATGTGCTTCGATCAAACATATCGCTGCAGGAGTTTCATAAACTTCACGAGATTTTATTCCAACGACCCTATCTTCTATATGATCTACAATTCCAACTCCAGCTGTCCCAGCTTTTTTATTAATGTATTCAACTAAACTTATTGGATTTAGCTTTTTTCCATCTACTGATATAGGAATCCCTTTCTCAAATTGTATTTCCAAGTAAGTAGGATTAGCTGGTAAGTTTTTTGTTTTTACCCAAATGAATACATCACTTGGCGGTTCTTTGTATGGATCTTCTAATACTCCTCCTTCTATTGCACGCCCCCACAGATTTTGATCAATACTAAATTTTTTTGCAACAGTATCAATCTTAATTCCATGTTTTTTTGCAAAGTTTAACTCTGTTTTCCTATCTAAATTAAGATCCCTGATTGGCGCAATAATTGGTAAATTTGAACCTGCTCGCATTGTAATATCAAATCGTACCTGATCATTTCCTTTTCCAGAGCAGCCGTGTGCAAGCGCATTTACTTTTTCCTTCTTTGCTATTTCTAAAACTTTTTTTGCAATTAAAGGACGGGCTAGTGCTGTAGCTAAACAATATTTTTTTTGATAAAGAGAGTTTGCTTTGATTGAAGGAAAAACATAATCGCTTACAAATTCTTTTTTTGCATCAATATTGTAATGTTTTTTTACTCCAAGTTTTTTTGCTTTTGCAGAAATCTTTTTTTGATCGTCTCCCTGTCCAACATCTACTGTAACTGTCACGACATCCATGTCGTGGTTTTCTTGAAGATACTTTACAACAACTGAGGTGTCAAGACCACCAGAAAATGCAAGTATAGCTTTTTTCGTCATAAAGCATCTGACTGATAGTATTTTGGAATTTATCTTTTGTGATATCTTTTCTCAAATTGTTTTTTACACAAAATTTGCCTCCAGAATTTTTCATAGCTCAAGCTAAAATTCGATCATTATTTATCCGCCAAATATAACGCTGTTTTATGAAGTCGCGATCGGCTATTTCTATTGGAATTGGTGGATTGATAGTCGTAATTGTAGCGCTTGCTATGCTAAATTCAGCTAATTCGGCACAGGAAAATAAGATACGAGTAGCATTTTTTCCAAATGTTGGCCATGCTATTCCTATAATCGGAATAGAAAATGGAATTTTTTCTTCAGGACTTGGTAATGAAACATTGATTGAAACAAGATTGTTTGATAGCGGACCTCAAGTCGTGGAATCATTATTTGCAAATTCAATAGATATTGCGTATGTTGGACCAGGTCCTGCAATTAATGCATTTTTAAAATCAAACAATCATAATGTGAAAATTTTAAGTGGAGCAGCTAGTGGTGGTGCCAGCTTTATTATTCACCCTAGCTCAAAAATAGAGTCTGTAAACGATTTTTCTGGAAAAAGAATCGCAGCACCTCTAATTGGGAACACACAAGATGTTTCATTAAGGCATTATCTTTCTGAAAATGGATTAAAGCCAGTGGAAAAAGGTGGCAGTGTTTATGTTTTAAATGTTCCAAATCCTGATATCTATACTCTTTTTGCAAAAGGTGACATAGATGCGGCATGGGTTCCTGAACCCTGGGCTACCATTTTTATCAATCAACTTGGTGGTAAACGATTATTCTTTGAAGAGGAACTTTGGCCCAACAAACAATTTGCAACTGCGTTGTTAATAGGTAGAGTTGATTATATAAAAAAACATCCTGAAATCATTCATAACTGGATAAACTCTCACATAAAAACCGTAAATTGGATAAATGAAAATCCTGACAAAACAAAATTAATCTTTATTGAATTTATGAAAAAAGAGCTTGGCAAATCCATTCCATATGAAATTATTTCAGATGCGTTTGATAATTTACAAATCACTTCTGACCCCGTTGGTGAATCAATACTCCTCTTTGCAGACAGGGCAGATTCTTTAGGATACCTAGGAAGAGATGGATACAACATTGATGAAATTTTTTATGAGGTTGAATTGCAAAATGGTCAAACTTGAAGCAAAAAATATTGTAAAACATTTTCAACATGATGATTATAGACTTAAGGCATTAGGAGGAATAAATCTTCAAGTTGAAGCTGGAGATTTTGTTTGTTTAGTAGGACCTTCAGGATGTGGAAAATCAACATTTCTAAGGATTGCAGCAGGTTTGGACACTCCCGATGAGGGTGAAATTCTGTTTGATAGAAAACCAGTAACTGGAACTGGTCCTGAAAGAATTCTAGTTTTCCAAGAGGGTGCACTCTTCCCATGGCTAAAAGTCTCAGATAATGTTGAATTTGGTTTGAAAATGGCTGGTGTTCCAAAAGAAAAACGATCAGAAATTTCAAAACGCTATCTTGACATGATGCAACTAACAAAATTTGCAAATTCATACACATATCAGCTCTCAACTGGAATGAAACAACGTGTAGCGATAGCAAGAGCATTTGTGATGGACCCTGATGTTTTGCTGATGGATGAACCATTTGCATCTTTAGATGCACAAACAAGAGATCTTTTGCTTGTTGAGTTGCAATTAATTTGGGAAAAAACAAAAAAAACAATTGTCTTTGTAACTCATAATGTTGCAGAAGCTGTAGTATTAGGTAATAAGATTGCAATTTTTAGTAATAGACCTTCAATTATCAAAAAAGAACTTACTATTGATTACCAGAGGCCTAGATTAATGGAAGATGAGAGTTTAAGAAAATTTCAACAACAAGTACTAAATGAGCTTCGACCAGAGGTTAAAAAATCTAGGTGACAAAATTGGTAAGAAACTTACTTACTAAAAAAATTGCTTTTTATGTAATTCTTGTAATAGTTTGGCAAATTATTGCATACACTAACATATGGTCCAATAATCTTTTTCCTTCTCCGTTAGAAGTAGCTGAAGATTTAGCTTATGGCGCGATTGATGCTAGTTTGTTTTACGGAATTGGTACAAGTATGTTGAGGTTGTTAGTAGGATTTGCCATTGCAATTTTGGGAGGAATATCTCTAGGAATTTTTATGGCAAGAATTGACATCGTTAACCAAACAGTTGGCTCATTAGTTTTAGGTCTTCAATCTATTCCTTCAGTGGCGTGGGTACCTCTTGCAATCTTGTGGTTTGGTTTAACTGATGCAGGAATAATTTTTGTTACTGTTATGAGTTCAATTTTTGCAGTTACAATTAACACTCATACAGGAATTCGAAACATTGATCCTAACTATATTGCAGCAGCTAGAAACATGGGTGCAAAAGGAGAGCAACTAATAACTAACGTATTGATTCCTGCAGCTTTCCCACACATTATTTCCGGATTTAAACAAGGTTGGGCTTTTGCCTGGAGAGGAGTAATTGGCGCCGAATTACTATTTTCATTTTTAGGACTTGGGTTTTTGCTGAATGTTGGTCGTCAACTAAGTGATGTTTCTCAGGTTATAGCAATAATGTTAGTAATTTTGGGGATTGGAATTTTGATTGATGGATTTGTTTTCAAGCGTCTTGAGAATAAAGTAATGTCAAGATGGGGATTGAGGTAAAGGAGAAGAGAAACCCAAAGAACCTGTATGAATTCTAGGTCTGGGCAGAGGCAAGCTCTTTGGGCATAATGACTCCATTATATGGTTAACATTTTCAGTTAATAGATACGTGTTTGTCCAAATTGAACAGCATGGTCAATTATTTCTCTCTAACCTTCAATGAAATAACAAAAGCACATACAATTATCGCAATTGCAAAGTACATTACTGATACATAGTTAAACGCAAAAGCAATAGAGCCAGCAATTACTGGCCCAACAACTGTAGCAATTGATAGAGTAGAACTGAAAATCCCAGTAGATGTCGTTCTTGGATTGTTTTCCATCAGATGTAGATTGCCACCGATGAATAAGAATGCCCAAGTTGCTCCAACTAATGACATGAAAGGCATTGCCATCCACCATTCTGTGATAAATGACAATCCTACAAACACAAAAGTAGTGAATCCTATACCTATTTTGAATTTTGTAACATTTTTAATTTTAATTTTGCCTGTCATTAAATTCATTATAACAAATGCTGTTATTGTATTCGCAACATAGACAATCGAAATTTCGTAAAGTTTTGCACCCATTACATCCATTAGCATTATTGGAAGAATTGTCCAAACTGCTGATGCACCAATATGTCGCATCAATAGTGAAAGATACAAGAACCTATTTTTTGAAATAATTCTTTTAGTGGTACCTGTTTCTAATTCTTTTTCTGAAATAAGATTTGGGAGTTTTATTGTAACAAGTAAACCAATAACAAAAAATGCACTACTTACAAGAAAAATTATTTTTACATCATTTACAATACCAGCTGCAACAATTCCCGCTAACCAACCTAACGCGTGAAATGAAATTATGGACGCTACTTTGGTTTTATCATTTCTTGCTTCATATGCATATGCAATCATAGCTGGAATCATGATTCCAGATGTAATTCCAGCGCCAATTCTTGCAAGTAACAAAAGTGTAGTGTCATCAGCAAAATAATGTAGTCCAAATGTTATTGCACAACCAATAAAGCCAATTCGAATGAATTGTAGTCTGACACCCTTTTTGTCAGAAACTCTCCCAAAATACATTTCGGATAAAATTTGTGCAAAACTAAATGATGCAACTATAATTCCAATTTCAAAAAGAGAATTAGTTACACTCTTTGCAATTATTGGCATGAAAACAAAAACTATCGAAGTTCCAGCATGTTGAAAAAAAGTCGCTCCTCTAACAAGATTTGTAATGTCAACATGTTGCATAAGGTTCTCACAAATACTTGGTTTGTCACCTAATTTGAAACATACTATGAAACTTCTTTGACTTTGAGTATATTGAATAAATTTTGTCACATGATTATATGGGAGCACTTGATTCATTCAAAACTTGCCTACACTGCGGCAGAGAATTCATAGATTTACAAAGTAGTTTTTGTTCAGAAAAATGTACAGATGAATGCTGTGGAAAATAAACAATGCAAAACTCCAAACAATCTTTGCTGCATTTAACAGAATCTTATCCTAAGAATCAGTAGCGAGGACAACTAATTCTCCCCTCATAGTGGGTTGATGATAAGTACAAATGTATTCAAAGACGCCACTTTTTGTTGCAACAAACTCAATGTCAACTTCTTCATTTGCATTAACATCATAATGAATTTTGTAGGCAGGATCATTGATTGTAAAGGTATGATGCTCTTGGCTCTCTACAGGTTCCAGATTGTAAAAATGAACTCTTACCCTGTCTCCTTCTTTTACAACAATAGAGTCGTGTGAGAATTGATCAGGAGGAATCTTGAACATTTCTTCATCAATGTGTTCATCAACTTGTGTGAAAAGATAAACTTCCCTAGTTTGGGGAATGTATTCAACCTCTTCTTCATCATCATCTTGTACATTTGTAAACGAGTATCCTGATATTACAAGTGCGATAGCTGCTATTGCTATTGCAGCTATGCTTATTGCCATTGTTTTACCAGAAATGTCAGAACTCATGAAACGCTTACAAAAAAATTAACTAATAAAGGAAGAAGATGATTTTCTAGTTTGAAAACGATTTCTTATTCTAGGTTTTTGAATTCAAAATTTATGCTGCCTTGTAGTCTTTGGCTTTCCCAGCCAAAGCTTGGGCTTGTCTATGGCCCTTTTGCAAAATTTGCTCTTTGGTTTCATCAGTCAAGAATCCAGATTCTACTGAAACGCTTCTTGCAGATTGAGCAGCTTTTGCAAGAATTTGCTCAACGTTTTCAGGGGTAACATATGCCGCTTCAATTGAAAGAGAAATTGCTTCTTGGTGTGCCCTTGTAAGCTCTTGTGCAAATTGTTCCACATCAATTACAAGGTCGTCTTTTGCATAGACAAGACCATCTTCAAGTGCAGATTCAAGTGAAATGCCTGCCTCTACTGGCTTGATGTCAAGTTTTCCAAGTAACACTGCAACTGCTTCAGGAACAGCTTCACCTTTTTTTACAGGGATGGTGTCTTTTGTAATCCAAATTGTTCCTTGATCAATTTTTGTTGGAATTTTTGCATTTTTAAATTCAGTAAGCATTGGGCCTGGGGCAATTCCAGTGTTTCTAGCGGGAACTACAACATCAATGCTAGCAATGTCGCCACCCCTTGCAGGTAACATTATCTTGTTTTTTGCAAGCAAAACGTTAAGCTTGAATGGTGACATGTTAGTAAACATGAAAATGCATTGTCCTGTAAGCTTCTCAATTATGCCTTTGATTCCAGGAACATCAACTTTTTCAAGGGCCTTTTGCGCAACCTTGTCCTTGATACTAACAAATGTAACTTCGTCTCGCAATTTTTTTCGTAGTGGAAGAATTTGAGAGGCTCTGACCTTTTCCATTCTAACAAGAGCTAATACTTTGTATTTTTTTGGCAACTCTTGGAGTTGTTCATACATCACAGCTTTGTTTTTAGGATATGCGGTTCTATTTTCATGCATCTACTTTTTCACCTGAACAGATTCTTTGATAATTTTTCCCATAGTTGTTTTTACAAAAATCTTTTTAATGTTCTTGTCTCCACTTGGTAATTTTTTTTCAATTGCGTTAATTATTGCATGTGCATTGGCAGCCAAGTCTGCATCTTCCATCGTCTCATCACCAATTTTACATGACATTCCCAACGAACTCTTCACTTTAACTCTGATTGATGATCTAAATCTTTGCAAAAATGAATCAATTGGTGCGTTGAATGGAACTGGAATGGGCATTTTTCCCCTCGGACCCAAAAGCTGTCCTAGAACTTTACCAACTACTGGCATTAGTTTTGTGTCTGCCAAAAAGAAATCATATTCGTTGATAAATTTTCTAGATTCCCGTTTGTTTGCACCTAGTCTTTCAAGCTCCTCTGTACCAATTACCTTATCGGCCTTTGCGCTTTTGGCCTTTAATCCCATGTCGCCAGAGGCCATAACACATACCGTGGCAGGCGCACTTGTTTTTGGAAGCTGAATGGTCTCATTCATCGCAAACCCCTTTTTCACATCAATGTCCTTTAGAACAATAATCAGCTCTAGTGATTGCTTGAACTTGCGTTCTTTGTCTGATGCTTTGGCATCTTTAATCATTTTTGTAAGTTGAGCTTCGTTAATCATTACGGAAGAATTTCAAGGAAGCCTACTTAAAATCGTTTAGAGGTCAAGGTACCAAAAATCTGTAAAATTTGAAAATTTTATAACTTTTTTTTGGCAAAACATAATTTACTGGAAATAAAACCAGCAAAACCTACATTTATTAAATCGGGATGAAGAACTTTGAAAGAATTGCACCGATTTGACGAATTAGATATGAAGTTATTATACGAATTAACAAAAGACGGTTCAATCTCGGTACCAAATCTTTCAAAAAAACTTGGAATCAATGCTTCTGTTTTGTATAGCAGAATTAAACGATTGCTAAGAAAGAAACTCATAAAAAAATTCACCATTGTTATTGATGACTCTCTTTTAGGAATTGGCGTAAAGGCTACAGTTGGAATCAATCGTGATCCAAAATTAAAGGAATCAATTCATAAACATCTAGTTGAAACCCCTGAAGTCATTTCAATTTCCGAAGTCACTGGACGATTTGATATTATGATTAGGGTCTCGGCAGAAAATTTAGAGTCACTGCACAACGTTGTAATTGAAAAAATTGGAAAAATTGAAGGAATTCAGGATACTGAAACCTTTGTTGAATTACAAAAAACTGATAAAGATCCCATTTATTTAACTAAAAAAGTAACTCACTGAAATTTCTGGTCCCATTTTCCAGCATCAATTTCGGCAGTAATCTCTTTTGGAGTTTTACCTTCGATTTTAATTCCTAAAGGTATGCATGTACCGATAATGGTTTTTGCTACCGATTTTAATGATGAAGCGTAAGAGCTTTCTAATTTTGTTTGGGCAACTTTAACAACAGATTCCATCTTAATGTCTCCAACCCAATCTGTTCCAGATGTCCCAGAGCCTTTTTGAATTCCAGCCTCTTTAAGAATTAAAGCGGCTGCAGATGGAATTCCAATTTCAATTTCCCACTTTTTTGTATCAGGATAAACTGAAACTGTAACTGGAACCTTCATTCCAGCAAAATCCTTTGTTTTTTCGTTTATGGCACTGATGACTTGCATGATGTTTACTCCCATTGGACCTAGTGCTGGACCAAGTGGAGGGCCTGCTGATGCTTCACCTCCTGTAACAAGTGTAGAAATTTTTTGTGCTTCTGCCATAAAATTTCAGCTTTTCCAGAAAATTTAATCCTTTGCTAAGATGATGAAATCTTTAGGTAGTTAGCATCCACCGTAACTGGTAATTGGTAAGAAGCATCTAGTAAAACAACTGTTGCTTCCTCTTTTTCATGATCAATTCTTGTAACTGTTGCCTTCATTCCCTTAAATGGACCTCCAGTAATTTCAACAACATTATCAACAACAAGTTGGGAAACGGTTGATTTCTTCACCAAATATCCTTCAATGTCTTTAAACTCTAATTCTCCTCTTAGCTGACCCCTGATGTGCCTTACCCCTTCGATTGCTTGGTATGCAGCACTTGGATCAAGCGCTTCAATAACAACATATCCTTTCAGATTATCAACTAACAAAACTGATTGAATGTTAATTTTATTCATTTTTGCCCTAGTTTCCAATAGATTCATCACTACTTTTTCCTGTCCACCAGTAGTTCTAATTGCGAAAAGATGAGATTTTATTTCTTCAGCCAATTTTATCTACCAATTGTCATTACAGAAAACACAAACTGAATTATAAATCCAATCGCCCCTACACACGAAATACCAAGTAAGACTAGTCTAAGGTGTTGCATGTAATCATCCTTGTCTGATTTTTTTGCCAGCTTTATGGTATTTACCATGTTTTTCAGGGTTTGTTTTGGGTTCATTTGCTGGAAATTAATATGGTCACTTTATATCTTTTATCTAATGGAATTGCTTGTAGCCTATCGTGATGATCCGGCTGGCCATAACATGGCTAGGTTTCTAGCACAAGACATGAAAGAAGATGAAGGCCTTTATCAAGGAAAATATTTTGATTTGGCAATAATTCAAACCCCTGTAATTTCTGCAGACTGGTTAGAGGAAAAGTATCATTATGATGGATTTGTTTTTCTTTCAAAACACGCAGCTGAATCTGGTGTCTTGGCACTAACATGTCACAGCACTGGAAATTTTTCAGAAGCAAAATTTGGTGGCAAAGATAGACAGGTAGCAATCCCTCATCCATCTTTGCAAAAAAAATATTTGCAAACACTTTGGAATAATAGAAAAAACTTTTCAAGTTTTCAAATTACAATTGAAGCTACACACCATGGACCAACCGATCTGAACAAACCAGCACTATTCATTGAAATTGGTACTACGGAAAAACAGTGGACTAACACTAAGCTTTGCAACTCAATTGCAAAAATTGTTCATGAAGTTGTTAAAAATAATACAAAGTCGTATCCAGTGGCATTATGTTTTGGCGGAACTCACTATCCAGAAAAATTTACAAAAGAATTGATCGAAGGAAACCATGCATTGGGAACAGTAATTCCTAAACATGCTCTTGATTTCTTGGATGAAAAGCTATTCGATCACATATTAGATCGGAATAAAATGGCAAAAAGTGCCTTGTTAGATTGGGGAGGACTGGGCCAAAACAAACAAAAAGTTTTAGATTTTCTAAGTAAAACTAATCTTGAGGTAATCAAGCTTTGAACATTGAACAACTGGTTTACAAAAAACTATTACAAGTTCCTAAAGGAAAAGTCACAACGTATGGAGAGTTGGCAAAAGCGGTTGGACTAAAGAACGGACAGAGATCTATTGGAAGAATAATGAACAAGAATCCATATCCAGTAATTGTTCCATGCCATAGAGTTGTAAATTCTAATGGAAAAATTGGCGGTTATGCATATGGCCAAGATGTCAAAACAAACATGTTATCAAAAGAGGGTATAGAAATTCAGAATGGAAAAATTTTAGATTTTGAGAAAAGAATTTTTAAATTCTAAGTTTTCTTTGGTTTTATTTCGTCGATAAGCATTCTCAAATGAGCCTTGTTTCTAACAGTGTTTCCGCCTACTAGCTTGTATAGTGACCAAAATTGCTTGTTTGTAATCTCCTTTCTGTCCTTTGCAACCTTTAGAATATATCGCAATGCTCTAACTTTCTTGACATATACTTCCTTTTTACCAACTCGAGTTCCTCTAGTTCCTTTCTTAGAGCCAGCTGTTTTTCCTCGTTTGTTTTTTTGAATCCTCTTTACTTTGGCTCGGCCTCTAGAAGTTCCCTTGAAGGGTTTTATCTTGATTGTGTTTGCAGTCATTAGGCTTCTAATATTGTCACGTGTGATTGCGTCAGCAATGTCATCAAGATGTTCTGAATCAAACCACACCCGGTGAACTCCAACACCAGTAATTCTTGAAACGAGTCGTTTTTTTGCCTTAAGATTTACTACCACTTGCACTCACCCTTGCATTAAAAACTTTGAACTTTTTTTCCAAGGCCTTTGGCATTATATCTTTGCGCTTTTTTGTTCCAACAGCGTGACCAATTCTAACGCCATCTGTTTTTGGATTTAATTTTTCTAAATCATTAACATTGAAAACTAAATTATCTGTAAATCCTGATGGGTGCAATCCTCTTGCAACTTTAGGACCGCCAAAACCAATTTTAACAATTCCTGGGCGACCTCTGCTTTTTTGCTTTCTTTGATGGTTGTCTACGCCTTTTGGTTTTCTCCAACCAGTCTGTAATCTCTTATATCGCCAGCTCTCCGGCCTCTTAAATTCCGGTCTTTTAGAAGAAACCTTCTCTCGTGTCTCTAATAGTTCTTTATTGATCGGCATGAAGATGACTCTCGAAATTTGAAATAAATAGGTTCCTGAATTGTTTTCAAATCACACCGAGAAAAACAGATAATAAGGAAATTTTCAACGATTCGCTTATCCATATGACCATATTCAGCAATTTCAAAGCAAATCTCGGTGGTGTAAATGACTGACTCTACTGTGGGAATTACTGACAAATTTACTTCGCAGCTAGAAGATTTTGGCATTAATCCTTCTAAAATTCACAGAAATCTCAGCCCACAACAACTTGTTGATATTGCTACTAGGAAAAATGAGGGATTAGTTACTTCAACAGGCTCATTTTCAGTAAAAACTGGAAAATATACTGGCAGATCACCAGATGATAGGTTCATTGTATTCGATGATGAGACTCATGATACTGTTGATTGGGGAGGCATAAACCATCAGTTTCCAGTAGGTAAATTTAACAAAATTTTTGAAAAAATGAAAAAATATGTTGAAGGAAAAGATCTTTTTGTTTTTGATGGTTTCGTAGGAGCCGAAAAAGAAAATAGACTTGCAATCAGAGTAATCAATGATCATGCTTGGCAAAATCTTTTTGCTAGGCAATTGTTTATCCGACCTTCAGCTGCAGAATTAGAATTTCATGAACCAGAGTTTATGTTAATGTGCATTAATGACTTTGAAGCAATTCCAGAAATTGATGGAACAAACTCTAATGTTTTCATACTAATTGACTTGACGCGGAAAATTGTGTTAATTGGTGGCACAAGCTATGCCGGCGAAATGAAAAAATCAATGTTTTCTGTAATGAATTACATACTTCCAAGTAGAGGCGTCTTTCCAATGCATTGTTCAGCAAACATTAACAAAAATGGTGACACTGCACTTTTCTTTGGATTGTCAGGAACTGGAAAAACCACATTATCTGCAGATCCAAATAGAATGTTAATTGGCGATGATGAACACGGTTGGTCTGACAAAGGCACTTTTAATTTTGAAGGTGGATGTTATGCAAAATGTATCAACCTCAGTCAAGAAGCCGAACCTCAAATTTGGAATGCAATAAAATCTGGTGCTGTTTTAGAAAACGTAATAATCAATAAAGAGACACTAAAACCCGATTTTGATGACAACAGTCTAACAGAAAATACTAGAGCAGCTTATCCTCTTGATTACATTCCCGGTGCAGTTATTCCAAGCATTGGTGGACATCCAAAAGTTATTGTCTTTCTAACCGCTGATGCGCTTGGAGTTTTACCTCCAATTTCAAGACTAACAAAAGAGGGAGCAATGTTTCACTTTATGTCTGGATACACAAGCAAATTAGCTGGAACTGAGAGGGGAATAAAAGAACCAAAAGCGGTATTTTCTGAATGTTTTGCTGCTCCGTTTATGCCTCGTCCTGCTGCAGTTTATGCAAAAATGTTAGGTGAAAAAATAAAGGAACACAACACGGTTGTTTATCTTATCAACACTGGATGGTCTGGCGGACCTTATGGTGTTGGAAAACGAATCAAAATAAACTATAGCAGAGCAATGGTTACTGCAGCATTATCTAGAACACTTGATATTGTAAAATACAAACACAACGATTTATTCAATTTAGACATTCCAACAGAGTGTCCTAATGTTCCTCCAGAAATACTTGATCCAAAAAATACATGGATAGACAAGGACGCTTATGATCTTTCAGCAAAAAAATTAGCTCATATGTTTGTTGATAACTTCAAAAAATTCAAGGATGTTTCTCCAGACATTAAAAATGCTGGACCGGCTCCCTCTTAGTGTTACTTCGGAATTTTAATCCAACAAGAGAAATTATTATCACTGCAACAACGACAATAATAAATGGCCTTTCAGGAATTCCAAGGAAACTAAGAAAATCAAAGTTGTTTTTTGGTGAAGGTGTCCCAACAGATATAGTTTCAAATGCATCAAATTCTTCTCCATCGGTTATAATGTTTGCAAGAATCCAATACTTGCCTATTTCAGTTACAGATATTGCAGAATCTTTTTTTGGAGTAATTGAAGTGACGTCAATTTTTCCAGTGTTTTTACTTATAACAGAAATTTTTGCATATGACCAGTCTTGAGGATATAATATCACAAAGTTTAGTTTTCCATCTTCCTCAAAAACATTCAAAGCGCCTTTTGTTTTATGAGCCAAAACTGGAATATGATATTCTACGTTATTGTTTTCAATAATTACATCGCCTTGAAATTCTCCAAAAACTTCGGATGACAGTGAAACACTTGTTTCTAATACATTTCCATGTTGCCTATAATCAAAATCAATTTCATCTGCACCTACAAATTCAGCCTTTATATCTCCAAGACTGCCTTGAATTGGTTTTAATTTCAAATCAATTCTGTCAGTTTCTTTCTCAGTTGAAAGGTTGTAAATCAACGATGGTGGCGAAATTATGAGATTTGCCTCAAAGGCCCTTGTAATATTTAGTCTCCCAGCGCCTGCCACCTCTGTCGGAAATTTGTTTTCATATGCATCTGTAACAAAATCTGTAGTCGTTACAAGTAGCGACTTTATCTCATCAGGTGTAAAGTCTTGATTTTTTTGTAGCAGTAACGCAGCTGCACCAGAAACATGAGGTGCTGCAAAGCTTGTGCCACTGGTTAGGTTGTATTTTGCATCAATTAGTGTTGTGTTTACAAAAACTCCTGGCGCAACAAGATCAGGCTTGATATAAAATGGCGATACAGGCCCTCGCGAGCTAAAGTACGCAACAAAGTCTGGATTGTAAAAAACATTTAGCGTTGCAACAGTTTCATTTTGAATTGCATTTTTCAAAAATTTTCCATCCACATCTGACATTGAGAGTGCTGGGATTCTCGGCCTGTAATCTGGAGACACATATGGATGTTGCAATTCACCAAGAAACACTCCCTTTTGATTATTGTACACGACAATAGCCTTTCCTCCAGCGTTTGCCACATTGTTTTCTTTATCAGTAAAATACACAATCTCTCCTTCTACGTCACTGCCTCTTTCAACTAAAACTATACTGTCTTCAAAAGAATCATCACCCAGATCCTTTTGCCTGCCATAATCTCCAAAAATAATTTTCTCTGTGATTGGTTTGTCTAATAGCGGCGTTCCCATCATCGGCATTACTTGAAATTGTTTTTTATCAACCTCAAGTGTTGCAACAAGACTTGCCGTAACGTTGTTGTAAGCTGCTCCAACTGTAATTGCATCAGAACTTTCCCCAGGGCTGCCAATTGTTTTTAATGCAGGTCCATCATTTCCAGCAGCTGCCACAACAACAATTCCATTTTTTGTTGCCTTGCTAACTGCCTCATCAATTTTGGCGTTGGTTCTATTTACTCCCAAACTAATGTTGATGATATCTGCATCATCATCAATTGCACGGTTTATTGCCTTTATTATCAAATCAGATGAAACAGATTCCCCATTATCAGAAACTTTGTATGCCAAGATTCTTGCTTTTGGTGCAATTCCTTTCAAACTTCCATCAGAAGCAATAATGCCAGAAACCTCTGTGCCATGTCCATTGGTATCAACAGGCATTTTGCTTTCATCTACAAAATTATAACCCCCAATGACTTTGCCACCAGACCCAAATCCAAAAAGATCTGGATGAAGGTGATCCACACCTGTATCAATCACAGCAATTTTGATTCCTTCCCCATCAAATCCTAAATTATTTGGATATGTTGCCCCAACATATGGACCACTTTTGTCCACCATTATCTCTGCTTTATTATCAAAATTAAATTGAAAAACCAAAATTGACGCGATTATTCCGACCATGAGAAAAAAAATTAGTTTGCCACGTGACACAATCTCTAACCTATATGCGGATAAAAATCCCTTACTAGTAAAGCAATAAATTGCTTAACAAATGACACGTCTCATGGGAAAATACACTCTTCCAAAATTACCTTATGCGTACGATGCATTAGAACCACATATTGATGCGAGAACAATGGAAATTCACCATACAAAGCACCATCAAGCATACACTGACAAATTAAATGTTGCATTAGAAAGCTGCAGCTCTGACATTCAGAACAAAGACATTCTTGACATTCTAGCAAACCTAAAACAAATTCCAGAAAATGTAAGAGGTGCTGTTAATTTTAATGGTGGTGGTTTTGATAATCACAGGTTGTTTTGGGACAATATGAAACCAAACGGAGGAGGAACACCAGGTGGTAAATTAGCAGATGCGATTAATTCATCATTTGGAAGCTTTGACAAGTTTAAAGAACAATTCTCATCTACAACTGCTGTAATTCAAGGTAGTGGGTGGGGATGGTTAGTTTACAATCCTTCCTCTAAAAAAGTCGAATACAAATCAATGCCAAACCAAACTAGTCCAAGGACAGAAGGTCTTGTACCTCTACTTGGTTGTGATGTTTGGGAACATGCATACTATCTCAAATACCAAAACAAACGACCAGACTATATCACAGCATGGTGGAACGTCGTTAACTGGGACGAGGTAGATAAGCGACTTTCAAAAGCAAAATAAAGATCAAATCTTTATTTTTTTATTCATTATTTTAATCAAAAATGTATAACGCTGCATTACTTTGCAATCTTTTCAAACTCTAAATCATAAAAATTAATTTTATTTTCAAGTTAGTAACTAATGTTACAAGCTTGTGAACTAATAGCAAACTACACCATTACTCTATATGTCATTAAAAATTACCCAGCCGAAATCTTCACAAAAAAATTATGAAAACTATCAACAAAGCTTTCTTTTCAAATCACTAGCACGAATACTTGGATTTACAGCTGCCCAATCTGTAATTTCTTACGTCTGTGTGACTACAGGAACACCAGTATCAGAATTTTTTTCAAATTATGAAACTTTCTCAAAATTACTAACACAGGTTTATGGCGATGCCGGACAAAAACTCGTGTTGGATAAATTTCCAAACTTAAAAAAATAACTCCATAACAATCAATAGATTTTTCACTCTGACTGTGAATGAATTTATAACCATCCGCCCAAGTTTTTTTGTAAAATGAGCGAAGAACAAGCCCAAGAATTACTGTACCAAATGCAAATGCTAGAATCGTATTTTGCGGAATTAACACAAAAAGAAAACAGCTTGCTAAATGTATTAAGAGATTCAACATCTGCCATCGAATCACTAAAGGAACTTGGGGAGAAAAAAGAGTCGGAAACTCTGGTCCCAGTTGGTATAGGCGTCTTTGTAAAATCAAAAATTTCATCAGAAGACAAATTCCTATTAAATGTTGGAGCAGGCGTTGCAATTGAAAAGGATAAAAATTCTGCAATAAATTTTCTAGAATCTAGGATTAAAGAAATCGAGGTTGCATTGCAAGAAACAATGGTACAAAAACAAAGCATTGCTTCCCAATTAGAACGTGGAAAGGTCGAAATCAACCGTATAGCCCAATCCATTTCAAAACCAAAAAACTAGGAAAATAAAATGTTTGAAAAACTACGCACTGCATTTTCAAGTGCAGCTAAAAGCTTTAGCGAAAAGGAACTAAAGGATAAAGACATCGATGACATACTGTTTGAGCTTGAAATCTCGCTTTTAGAATCGGACGTTGCAACCGAAGTTATTGATTCTATAAAAAATGACTTGAAGCAAAAATTAATTGGCTCCAAAGTAAACAAACACGAAATTGAAAACTTTGTAAAAAATAGTCTTATTCAAAGCATTTCTAGTTTGTTTGATGCTGCTGGCTCAATCGACATCGTACAAAAAATTCTTGCAAAAAAAGATTCCCCAGATCCTTTTATAATTTTGTTTGTAGGAATCAACGGTACCGGAAAAACGACAACTCTGGCAAAGCTTGCATACTTGTTGCAAAAATCAAAAATTTCAGTTGTGGTTGCCGCTGCAGATACTTTCAGGGCAGGTGCAATAGAGCAGCTCAAAGAACACACAAACCGTCTAAATTTGAAAATTGTTGCGCAAAATTATGGCTCTGATCCTGCAGCAGTATGTCGAGACGCAGTTCTTTATGCAAAGGCTCACAAAATTGATTGCGTATTAATCGACACCGCAGGAAGAATGCAAACAAGTAAAAATTTGATGGATCAAATTTCAAAAATTAACAATGTCGTAAAACCGGATATGAAAATATTTGTCGGCGATTCATTGGCAGGAAATGATACGGTAAGCCAGGCAAGAGAATTTTATGAGCATACAAAATTTGATGCCTCTATTCTTACAAAAAGCGATGCAGATGCTCGCGGTGGTGCGGCACTTTCAATTGTAAAGATTACTTCAACCCCAATTTTGTATGTTGGCGTGGGTCAGGATTATCCAGACCTTGAGGAGTTTAACAAAGACACTTTTCTAAAAATAGTTTTTGGAAGCGTTGAGAAAACTGAAACGCCAAAAATTCCACAACCAAAACCCCCACCAGAAATAAAACAAGAACCAAAGGAACAACAAAAACAAGTGATGCAACAAGAATCTAACCCCCAACCAAAACAGGAACCAAAACAAGAAAAGGAAATTGGTATTAAAGAATCAGAGGAAGAATCTGCAGATCCATTTGAAGGAATTGACACCAAAGACATCAACAAGTATGCAGATTGGTTTGATGAAGCGCCTCCAGAAAACGACAATCAAGCTAGGGAATTGGCAAAAAAGATTCGAAAATGGGTGGAATCGGGAAGACCAAAGCCCTAAGAAGTGCTCAGTTACACAATAAGGAAAAACTAAAAGAACCATAATCTGTGGATGACTAGGAAATGAAATTAAAAACAAAGAATATTCTTACATTAGAAGAGCTAAGTGGCAAGGAACTTTCCCAATTGATAGATATGGCCATCAAACTCAAAAAAGATTTCAAAAATGGAAAGCAGCAGCAATTATTAAAAAATAAAACACTTGCAATGATTTTTCAAAAACCGTCTACTCGAACACGAGTTAGTTTTGAAACAGGAATGTTTCAGCTTGGTGGATATGCATTGAATCTATCATCAACTGACATGCAACTTTCAAGGGGAGAAACAATAGAGGATACTGCAAAAACACTTTCTCGATATGTTGATGTTATTATGGCACGAGTATATGATCACACCATGATTGAAGCACTTGCCAAAAACTCTTCAATTCCTGTAATAAATGGACTTTCTAATTCATTTCATCCCTGCCAAATTCTTGCAGATTTGATGACAATAAAAGAAAAGAAAAAGAAATTCAATGGTCTCAAAGTAGCGTGGATTGGCGATGGAAACAATGTTTGCAACTCATTAATTTATGGTTGTGCACGTGTTAGTTTAGATATTTCAATTGCAACCCCAAAAGGATTTGAACCCGACAAAAAAGTTGTTAGCAATTCTAAAAAACACATCAACGTAGAGCTTACAAACGATCCAACAAAGTCTGTAAAAAATGCAGATGTTGTAATGACTGACACATTCAAGTCAATTCATATCAAGGATACAAAAAGGCTGAAAAAATTTCTTCCAAAGTTCCAAGTAAACCCAGCTTTAATGAAAAAAGCAAAAAAGAATGCAATTTTTCTTCACTGTCTTCCAGCAAAACGTGGAAGCGAAGTCACTGCATCCGTAATAGATGGACCACAATCAGTTGTTTGGGATGAATCAGAAAATCGTTTGCATTCTCAAAAAGCTCTTCTAGTTTCTCTTTTGTGTTAAATCAGTTCTAAAACCTCTTTACGTTTATAAGAGCATATTCAAAATTTTGCAATGTAGATGGCCTATTCAACAGTATTAAGAAGACTTAGAGAAGAAAAAACGAACTATAAGAAAAGGAAATCCATGCTAATGGGTAAGCGAGATTATGTAACGGTTCAAATCTCTAATGAAAATACTCATGTCCAAATTCATAAACCTGAAATGGCTGGTGATAAAGTCATTGCTTCTGCTCATTCAAGATATTTGGTTTCAAAAGGTTGGAAGGGTTCAAGAAAAAACATTCCTGCAGCTTATCTGACTGGATACTTAGCTGGCAAAAAAGCAAAAGGAAAGGGTGTTAAAAATGCAATTCTGTACAGTGGTACAAGAAAATACACTCAAAGAATGGCAGCTGCTCTAAAAGGAATAGTAGATGCTGGTCTTGAGGTTCCAGCCGATTCAGAAACATTTCCACCAGAACAACGAATCAAGGGCGAACATCTTTCTGTAAAAAATGATGTCAACCAAATCAAATCAACAATAGATGGTGAGATTAAAGTATGAGCCAAACCACAGAACAAAAAACTGAACGCAGATCTAGGCAAAAAGAGGAAGAGGCACCTTGGATTCCAAAAACAACTATTGGTAAAAAAGTCGCAACAGGTGAAATAACTTCTATAGAACAAATCCTTGAAAGTGGTGCAAGAATACAAGAAGCAGGAATCATAAAAAAATTATTGCCAGATTTAAAATCTGAAGTTGTTGACGTTGGAATTATTCAAAAGATGACAGCTAACGGTCAATCAACAAGATTCAAAGCAATTGTTGCAGCAGGAAATGAAAATGGTTGGCTTGGAATTGGTCAAGGAAAGTCAAAACAAATGAGAATTGCAATTGAAAAAGCAACTAATCAAGCTTTTCTTAATGTTAGTCCAGTAAAATTAGGATGTGGAAGCTGGGAATGCAGATGCGATAAAAAACATTCTGTTCCATTCAAAGTTAGAGGAAGAGGGGGAAGTGTTACAGTTGAAATTATTCCAGGACCAAGAGGACTTGGTCTTGTAGCTGGTGGAAAAATTAAACGTCTTTTAGAATTAGCAGGACTTCGAGATGCATGGACAACCTCAAAGGGCTCCACCGCAACAATGAATTCAACATCAAAAGCAATTCTACAATGTCTTAGACAAACATTTAGTCAGGGATAGAAAATTGGCAAAAGCATTTCTTGTTGTTCGAATCAAAGGTCAAGCGGATATCCCACATTGGGCAAAGACTACTCTTGAACTACTCAAATTAGAAAAAAAGTTCAGGGCCACAATAATTCCAGCCAAAGAAAACACTCTGGGAATGTTAAACAAGATAAAGCACTATGCTTCTTGGCAAGAGGTAGACTTTGCATTTGTAAAAGAGCTTCTAGATAAAAAGGCCAGAACATCTGGCTATAAAAAACTCACAAATGAAGACCTTAAAAAAATAGGCTTTAACTCTATTGATGAGCTTGCAACATCTTTGGCAGAAGGAAAAACATCGATGACAAAATTAAAACCCATGAAGCCTTGGTTTGCGTTATCCCCTCCAAAACACGGCTTTAAGAAAAGTACAAAGAGAATGTATGGTGAAAAAGGAATTCTCGGGCAAAATAAGGAACTTGATAATTTAGTTAGGAGAATGATGTAAAATGGCAACAAGATTTAGAAAAACTAGAAAACTTCGTGGTTCAAGAACTCACGGTTGGGGGCAAGTGGGTCAACACAGAGCAAGTGGCCATAAAGGTGGACTGGGACAATCCGGCCATTTAAAACATCAATTCAGTTCTATGTTAAAGTATGACCCAGATCACTTTGGTCATGATTCTACTCACCCACCTCACCCAATAATTACAAAAAAATGGGCAAGCGTTAGAGATCTTGATGATCTGTTTGCCAAGTTTGGCCAAAAAGACGGAGAAAAGAAAGTCATAGATCTAAGTAACAAGGGCTATGATAAACTTCTTGGCGGAGGAAAGATTTCAAATGCATACACCGTTAAAATTCAACGATTCACTGCATCTGCGGAACAAAAAGTTAAGGAAGCGGGGGGCGAGGTGTTAACAACAAATGGTTGAAGGTACTGCTACTGCATTTGTTCGTAAGATGGTGGCTAGGGCAGAACCTTATCTTCCACAAGTCCCAAAACCAAAGAAAAAACTTTCTTTACAAACTCGTTTGCTTTGGTCAGGACTTGCGTTACTAATTTACATGGTAATGGGTCAGACTCCGCTTTTTGGAGCAACTACGCCAGATTTTGATTTTCTTGCATTCGCTCGAGTAATTTTTGCATCACAACAAGGAACTCTAGTAGAGTTAGGAATTGGACCAATAGTTACAGCTGGTTTGCTGATGCAGCTGCTTAGAGGTTCTGAAATTTTGAAATTTGATTTCAAAAAACCAGAAGAAAGAGGAATATTTCAGACAGCAACAAAATTGGTAACTTACATTGTCATTGTAGCAGAGTCATCAGTTTATGGAATTGCAGTGTATGGTCCTGGAGTTACAGAACCAAATGTGTTGTATGTTCTGATTGGGCAGCTAATGGCAGCCTCAATAATTATCATGTTTTTGGATGAAATGATCCAAAAGGGCTGGGGACTGGGCAGTGGAATTAGTTTATTCATTATGGCAGGAGTTGCCCAGCAAATTCTGTGGAGCTTGGTAAGTCCATTGCCTGCAGGAGACGGAGGCACAATTGGAATACTGCCCTACATTGGCCAGCAAGTATTGGAAGGTGATCTATCGCAGGTATTTTTCAGATCAAACCAACTCCCAAGCATATTTGGATTGTTGCTTACTGCTGGAGTATTGTTAATCCTAGTCTATACTCAAGGAATGAAAGTTGAGATTCCAATTGTTTCAACAAAGTATCGTGGCTTTTCAGCAGTTTATCCAATCAAGCTGATGTATGTTTCAAACATTCCAGTAATTTTGGCATCAGCGTTAACGGCAAACGCACTTTTTATTGGACAAATGATGTGGGCAAACCTTAATCCCCGAAATGCTCAACCGTTTTTGAATTTTCTGTTCCAGTATGATCCTACTAGTCCATCTACTCCAATTGGTGGTCTAGTTTACTATATCACACCCCCGCGAGGTCTTGAGGTTGCAGCTTTAGATCCGATGCGGGCTGTTGGTTACATTTTGTTTATGATTGTAATAGTTGTTGTGTTTGGAAAACTTTGGGTTGAGCTTGGTGGACTGTCCCCAAAAAGTGCAGCTAAAAACTTGCTTGACGCAGATGTACAAATTCCTGGATTTAGAAGATCAAATCAACCAATCGAAGTTTTACTAAACAAGTATATTCCATCTGTAACATTAATTGGTTCAATGATACTTGGTGGGCTTGCAGGAGTTTCAGACGTGTTGGGTGTGTTTGGTACAGGCATTGGTATTTTACTTATGGTAGACATTCTAATCAACTACTATAACCAATTGGTAAGAGAACAAGTAGAAGTTGTAATGCCGCGGCTTGGTGCTCTGCTTGGAAGAAAGTAAAAAAATTGTAATTGTTGGAATACCTGGAGTAGGTAAGACAACAGTAGTTTCCAAAGTTGTAGAAATCTTAAACAGCAAAAACAAAAGTGTTAGCGTTGTAAGTTTTGGAACAATAATGTTTGAAGAGGCCAAAAAAAATGGAATTAAAGATAGGGATGAGCTTAGAAAACTTTCTGTTGGTCAACAGCAAAAACTTCAAAAAATCGCTGCTGAAACAATTGCCAAAAAAAATGATAATGTCGTGATTATTGACACTCATGCATTCATCTCTACCTCTTCTGGATTTTATCCAGGCATGCCTGATTATGTAATAAAAATAATCAAGCCATCAAATTTCATCTCAATTTCAGCAAGGCCTGAGATAATCTACAATAGAAGAAAGCAGGATGATACAAGAAATCGGGACCTTGTATCGATTGACACAATCAAAAAGGAGCTTGCTGTTCAGGATGCAATGCTTTCAAGCTGTTCTGTATTGTCTGGTTCACCGCTTAAATCAATTCTTAATGATGAGGGAAAGGTTGAAGAAGCAGCAATGAAGGTAATTAAGGCAATAGGTCTTTAAAATGGAACTTGATTTTGTATTTCACTTTTTAGAATCAATATTTCTGCAAGGTGACTTTTTTGGATTTTCCGGACAAAAAGGTCTTGGAAGTGACGATCCAATAGTTAAAGGAATGATTCTATCAATGATCGCTGTTAGCGGTTTTGGAATTGTTTTGAATTTGTTTAATGCTGGAGTTAGAAAAAAAATGGTAGACCAAGTAAAGCTGAAAAGAATTATGAAAGAAACTAGAGCGTGGCAAAAAGAACGAATGTCTGCATTTAGATCAAAGGATAATGAAAAAATTGCAAAATTGAATCAAAAGTCTGCTTACATGAACAAGATGCAAATGGAAATGATGCAGATGAACATGCGACCATTAATGTTTACATTTATTCCATTAATTTTGATATTTTACTTTGTATTACCACATCTTTTTGCATACACTGTTGCAATATCGCCAATTCCACTAAATGTAATTCCTGGTGATTTCTTTCAGCTTACTTGTACAGCTGAAAGTCTTGTAAAAGAAGATGCCGTTTGCCATCAAGAAAATGAAATATATCTTTGGGCGTGGTATTTCTTGTCGTCCATTGCATTCAGTGGAATAATCATGAAGCTAACCAAAACCTCAATGGGTTTGGATTGACAAAATCTGTAATAATTTCCGGTCCTCCCGCGGTTGGAAAAACAACAGTTGCAAAAGGATTGGCAAATGAATTTGGTTTTACATATCTTAGTGGTGGTGATGCGCTAAAGGAGCTTGCAAAACAAGAAGGATTTGATGTTGAAGGAGATGATTGGTGGGATACTCCAGACGGAATGAAATTCCTAAATCAAAGAGCCAAAAACTCCACATTTGATAAAAAGGTAGACGAAAAATTAATCGAACTATTCAACGAGGGTGGCAAGGTGATAACAAGCTACACCCTTCCATGGCTTGTAGATGATGGCATTAAAATTTGGCTTGAGGGTTCTCATCAAAGTAGTGCAGATAGAATGAAGACACGGGATAATGTTACAAAACAAAATGCCCTTGAAATTACAAAAAAGCGATATGATGAAAACAAATTGCTCTACAAAAAATTATACGATTTTGATTACGGTGAGGATAAATCGGTATTTGACAAGGTAATTGACACAAATGGTCTTAATGCTAATCAAGTCTTTGAAATTGTAAAATCAACTGTGAAAAAACTACTATGACTCTAAAACAACTACAAAATCTAAAGATAATTGATCAAGACATCACTAATGATAATTATGGAACATATTATGATAAGCGAAGCCTTGAACAGCTATTCAACTACGGTCTAATAATTTTGGATAAACCACCAGGACCAACAAGTCATGAGACTGTTGCATGGTGCAAGAGGATTCTCAAAATTCCAAAAATTGGACATAGTGGAACATTGGACCCTCAGGTTTCTGGCGTTCTTCCATTAGGACTAGGTGAAGCAACAAAGGCTTTGGGAGTTTTATTGCTTGGGCCAAAAGAGTATCAGGCACTTGGAAGACTGCACGCACTTCCATCAAAAGAAAAACTTGATGATGTTTTAAAACAGTTTACTGGAGAAATTTTTCAAAAGCCACCACAACGCTCTTCAGTTTTGCGGAGAACCAGAACAAGATCAATCTATGAAATGGAGCTAGTAGAACAAAAAGAGCGTCTATTGTTACTACGTGTTTTGTGTGAAGCGGGAACCTACATCAGAAAATTATTCTATGACATTGGTGAAGTTTTAGGCCCTGGCGCAACAATGATTGAGCTGAGACGTACACGTGTACATCAATTTAATGAAAACCACCATCTTGTAACTATGCATGAGTTAGCAAATGCATATGTACATTGGGAAGAAAAAAAGGATGATTCAAAACTTTTACAACTAATTCAACCAATAGAAAATGTATTAAGTGAAATAAAATCTGTCATAATTCGCGATTCAGCAGTTGATGCAATGTGTCATGGTGCACAACTTGCAGTTCCAGGAATATTGGAGGTTTCAAAAGAACTAAAAAAAGGTGATCTTGTTGCAGTTTACACTCAAAAAGGAGAGGCGGTTGCACTAGCTGAAGCATTAATGACAGATTATGAAATTGAAGAAAGTGTAAAAGGCTATGCGTTTGAAACAAATCGAATCATCATGGCGCCAAACACTTATCCAAAAAGCTGGCGCTCTAAACCAACTTTAAAAAATTAAGCGGTGTTTGAATTTGATTCCACGTGGTCTTGTAATCGCAATAAGCGTAGGAGTAATATCTGGTGCAATTTTTGGAATTTTTTTTATGAAATTTGATACTGGAAATGAATTGAGTTTTGTTGAAGGAGGCTCACTTTCAATAATTACTGAAAAAACTGATTTTAAAAAAGGAGAACCAATTGAAATAAAAATTATTAACTCTGGTACAGTTCCTATCAGTTTTTCTGATGCATCATACGGATTAGAAATAAGAGGATTGGATGGAACAGTTTTGTATTCTCCTATTGCCGCTCAAGTAATTACAACTCTAAACCCAAACGAAGAAGTAATTTTAAAATGGGATCAAATAAAAAATGATGGGAGCACTGTACTTGAAGGAACTTACAAGATTTCATCATGGGGTTTGACAATTGGAGAAAAAACCATCAAAGAATCAATCACAATTCACATTCTCAAATAATTTTTGAAATTTTCTTCTTACAAACGTATTATATAATCAAATTTTCTCGAAAATACTAGTCGAAAGACCTGTGCCGGGGTCGCCTAGCCTGGTAGGGCGCGCGCCTGGAAATAATTACCATAAAGCGCGTTCTCGCAAGGGATCGAGAGTTCAAATCTCTCTCCCGGCGCCACTGATCCTGTTTAAATCTCTCACTTCGAATTTATGTTACTTGAATCAAGAACAGAATTCTAACAAAAATCCATCAATATATGATTATGATGACAGAATCAAAAGAACCTACAACCTAACCAAGCGAGATCTATCAGAAGAGAACTATGATCTAATAAGAAAATATGATAGAGAAATGATTACACTTGGACTAGGAAAAGCTGTCAGACACAAAAACTTGCAGATATTATTGAATCTTGGCAGATTTTTGGGGAAGGATTGGATAGATGCATCAAAGAACGATATTGAAGACATTGTGATCAAAATAAATGAATTATACGCTGATAACAATGGAAAAGAAACCTACACTTCATACGACCATAAAAAAATTCTAAAAATATTTTTCAGATGGTTCAAACTTGGCTCACGTTATCAGCAGGAAGTAGGAGATCCACCTGAAACAAAAAACATTAGAATCAAAAAAGTAAAAGACAAAATTTCAAGAGAAGACCTTCTAACAGAATCAGATTTGACAAGACTGTTGTATACCTGCGGTGATCACCTTAGAGACAAGGCATTCATAGATTGTCACTTGGAAGCTGGAACGAGACCGGGCGAAATTCTTAATCTGCAAATAAAACATGTTGAATTGGACAAGATTGGTGCCATTCTCAAAGTTGATGGAAAGACTGGAGCAAGAACAATACGATTGATAAAATCCGTACCAAATCTTGTTTCGTGGTTGAGTAACCATCCAATGAAGGATAATCCTGAAGCACCATTATGGATTAATCAAAGCTCACAAAAATTTGGCGAATCATTATCATATTCTAGTGCATATCAGATGATCAAACGAAGATGCAAACAAGCTGGATTATCAAAGCGTGTGTATCCAAACCTGTTCAGACATACAGAAGCTACAAACACTGCAAATTTCATGACAGAGGCGCAAATGAGAGCAAGACATGGCTGGACTCCATATTCAAAAATGCCAGGAAGATATGTTCATCTAAATAATTCCGATGTAGAAGAAGCCATTTTGACTAGATATGGATTGTCTGACAAAAAAGAAGAGTCAAAACAAAAACTTCCCAAACTTTGTTCAATCTGTGATACTCATAATTCACCCGATGCTACAAGATGCATCAAATGTGCAAGACCGTTGGATCTAAAAACCGCTTTACAATTGGAAGAAAGGGAAAAAGAAAATCACGATTCAATCAAAAACCAGATGGACGAAATGAGAGAAGAGCTTGAAGAGATAAAGTATGGAGTGATAGGAAGAAGGAACCAACACAACCAAGCTCGTCTTGATGCGTCAAAGACTCGCGAAGCACAGCTTCTTGTAACTGGAATGCAAATGCTGATAGAAATGCTCTTGCCTGAGAAACAAAAACGTGACATGATGAAAGAAATTGAATTGGCAAAACTAGAAAACAGAAAACCTGATTTACACGAAGTGTTTGGAACTCCAAAAATGTTTAGAGAGCAAGTAAAATTGAGACTTAAAAGCAGCACTAGCTGAATACGATTAAAGTTGCGGACCTGCTAAGATTCAGACTATAATCTAATACAATTTAATTCTAAATTCACATATAGGTAGAATATTTGAAATTTGAAATTGCTTTATGAAGTTCCTGATTGTGACTCGGATGCAATTTTTTCGTTGTATTTTCTTGCATAATGTCTTACGACTAATACCGAAATTGGAATTGATACTGCTATTGCTATTATCTCATTGTAAGGATCTGGAAACAGTAATCCTGCGATTATTCCTAAACCAATTCCAATTCCTAAACCAATTCCAAGCAGAACCCAAAACTTTTGTATTCTCCATCCTGCATAAATTGCTAAAATTGGAATAAAGGAGTAAATTATCATTCTCGTAACATTAACTGATTTTTTTGGTGGATCCCAAACCACTATGTATTTTACTCATACTTTCAGATAAATCAGATCAATTGGTTTGAATCCTAACAAATTCGAGCTTTGATTAATCTATATCAATAGATAGTCATCTATCATGATCCATGCCAACAATTTCTGCAAATGTTAGCAAAAAGAAATTTGATTAATCCTCTTTCCACCCTTTTCTGTCTCTAGCCCTTCCTTTAATCCCTAATAATTTTTCAATTTCAATAGCTTGCATTCCTAGTTTTTTTAAAATTCGTATTTGTGTATCTTCATCCTTTCCTTGCATGGCAATTAATGCAGATATTCTATCTAATTTTCCGCTTATTTCTTCAAGTAGATCTCTTTCAGTTTTTGTCAGGCTTTATTTTGGCAACATAATAACCTTGAATTATTAATATCAAATAGAGTTTTATACCTAAAAATAGTATTTTGAATATTAAATTCTATAATGCCTTTATATACATGAAAGCACATTATCTAATTATACATGACTGAAATTGAAGAGAAATTACTGTCCAATATTAATAAAAGGCTTGCACTTTTAATATATGCTCAATTCCGAAGAAACGAAATAGAACAAATGACCATGGGAGAACAATTTGTCTTGCTAAGAGGGCTTGGTTTTGGCGATACAGAGATCTCGGAACTTTTTGGAAAATCGAGAAGTTATGTTTCTAGCGAAATTGTTAGACATAAAAAAAAGGTGAAATGATTGGAAGATAACAAAGTAGCTGAAAAATTAGATATCATTATTAAATTACTGGCTACTGATGTTGTAAAAGGAAAAGAAGTTCGCGAACAAATTCTATTACTAAGTAATTTAGGCATTAGCAACAAATCAATTGCTGAGATCTTAAACAAAACTCAGAACACAGTAAACGCTACCCTGTCACAACATAGGAGAATAAAAAATGAAAAAAGAGAATAACCAAAAAAATGAATCAAACGAATTAGTAAAAAGAATGGATGCCATGCTTTCAATCTTATTAAATCAAAAAATAATTGAAAAATCAAATCAAACGGATAAAATAAACTTCCTAACAAAGATTGGATTTAAAAATAATGAAATTGCTTCTATTTTAGGAATTACTTTAAAAAATGTTGAAGCCTCAAAATATCGTAAAGGAAATAAAAATTATGAAAAAGAAAAATAATTCAGATACAGTAAAATTGTTGAAAAGTATTGACGGTAAATTAGATACATTAATTACATTAACACGATTGATTGCCCCTGAACAAAAACCAACAAAGGAAGAGAAAAAAATCCTTGAATTTTGTAACCGAAAAAACACCGTTTCTGATATAATGGAAAAAGCTCAAAAAAAGAGAAATGCAGTTGAAGTTTTATTAAGTAGCCTACGAAGCAAGGGAATTATCAAATCCGTAACGTTAACTGAGACAGATTCACTGACAAAAAAACCAAAAGTTGTCTACGTTAGGGCATAGTTTAGTGATACATCATGCCGATAAGCAAGAATATTTTTGAAATTATTACAAACCATTCTAAGATATCTCCTAATTATGCTAATGCACAGACAATAAGACAAACCATTTCCAACATACGAAGAAAAAATGCAGGTTTGTCACCTAATGCGGCAGCACAGGTTTTTGCTCAGAATCATGGTGTTAGTGTTTTTAGATATCTGGATGACAAGGACAAAGAAAGTTTAAGCAAATACAAAACTCCAACAACATCCACCTCTAACAATCAGGGCTATGGTAGAAGTAGAAAAACCGAACATATAATCAATATAGGTTTTGTTGGAGGCATTAAGGATCCTATAATTACACCACAAATTGCAAAAGAGGCCAAAGAAATGGCTAATGTATATCCTATTATCTACGTGTTTGAAAATTCTGTACGTAAGTTTGTTCAAAAAATTATGGAGAAAAAACACGGAAAAGATTGGTGGGAAAAAGCCAAAATTAACTCAAAAATTATCCAGAAAGTGAAAATTAGAAAAGAAGATGAGGATAAGAACAGGTGGCACGGAAAACGTGGAACGCATGAAATTTTCTATACAGATATAGAAGAACTAATGAGCATTATGGAAAATAATTGGGAAATATTTGAACATCATTTGCCAAAACAGCATATTGTAAAAGCAATCATAGAAATTATCGGAACATCTAGAAACGTAATTGCACATAATAATCCCCTCTCAAAGGACGACGTTTTGGCTTTAAAATTAAACTACAGACGCTGGACTAAGCAGGTTAAAGATATCAAATTTGTGGAATAGGTAGAACCGATTTTTGAACCCATATCGGCACGGAGACCTTCGGTTCCAAATCTTAAGAAACACGAACATATGACGTAACAAATCTGTTGAGTTTTGAACTCGTAACTTATAGTAGGATTATTCTACGTTAATTTTCCTCAAAACAGATATCACAATTTGTTATAATTAGCTACAAAAGCTAGATGTAGCTTTTTTTCCACGAGTAACATAGCTGTCACAAACAGCTTTTGTCACGCACAAAATAGCTCGAAAAGCTGTTTGTAGCTAATTGTGGTGAGTGACATAGGCAAAAATTATGATTTTGGTATATTTTGTCATAATTAGTTTGTGACAAATTATAACAAATTGTGGTGCGTGACAAAATAGCTACATTTCGGGTAATCTTACTATGATTATCCAGAAATAATCTTATTCGAGTATCTTTAGTTCAGATGCTTTTGCCTTGAATCCAATTTTTGCATGAGAGCCATCACAGTTTGGTTTGTTGTTTGATGCGCCACATCTGCATAGTGCGGCTTTTGTTTGACCGTCAACATCCACTATAAGAGGTCCGTTTTCTGAAGCCTTGATTGTAACTTTTGCCATAGTTTTGAATTAGTCTAGATTTTCATTAATATTTCGTTTTCTAGTTACCAATTATTATTAAAAAGCGTGGTATATTATGGACAATGGTAAATCAATCCATAGTAATAGGAATTGCGATAGGAACATTCTTTGCTGGTTTGGGAATTGGTTATACAGTTTTTCAAACATCAAGCCAACCAGCCATGACAACTTCTGATAGTGCACTAACAGAATTAGAAAAATACAAAATTGCAGAACGTCTTGCCATGCAACATCTTGAAACATTTGATGAACTTGATTTCGATGTTTTTACAAACCAAAAATGGGATAGACTCCATGAAAGTCATTCACAGGATGTCATTGTCCACTGGCCAGATGGACGTACAACAGAAGGCATTGAAACTCATATTGAAGATTTGAAAGCTATGTTTGTTTACGCGCCTGACACTCGCATACAAGAACACCCAATCAAGATAGCATCAGGGGAATGGACAAGTGTAATTGGAATCTTCGAAGGAACCTTTACGGAACCGATGCCATTACCTGATGGTACTGTCATAGAACCAACCGGTAAAGCATTCAAGTTGACAATGTGTACAGTAGGTTACTGGAAAGACGGTGTAATGGTTGAAGAATACTTGTTCTGGGACAACCATGCATTTATGAAACAAATCGGATTAGCTTAACAACTAACATCACCTCATTTTTTTACAAATTCCGTTTAGGGTAATCTATACAGGATTACCAAGCATAATCCTATGGAAGATTATGAATCATAATTTTTCACTATAAACCAAAAATACTAGCAATCATATCCATAAATCCTGTTAATATTCCCCATAAATCGAACATACCTGAAATATGGTTTCAAAAAAATAAAAAAGAAGGGATGTTATGTTATGTGACAATTACCTCATGCTTAATGTCTTTTTTAATTTCTTCTCTTAGGATACTT
>Ga0299906_10000463_pt1 | contig 38012 bp, 42 predicted proteins | sample RVTome_14_FD_200259 | JGI IMG/M metagenome (GOLD analysis project Ga0299906, IMG submission 200259) | Soil microbial communities from uranium-contaminated site in the Upper Colorado River Basin, Wyoming, United States - RVT145D125 (version 2) ... | reverse complement strand
CATGACACAGCGGAGATCGCCGTATCACCGAGACGCATCTGGCCTCTCTCCACCGACCAGGACAGGAGGTCCTGGTCGAGGACAGGAGGAAACCATGTCTACAAACGTGACCCGCACTGGGCGCACATTCCCCACCCGACGTTCAAGCCGCCTACTCGGGGTGGCAGCCGTCGGTCTGGCCGCAGTGATCGCCCTTGGCTTCGTGTTCGCCGTCAACCAGGGAAACGACGCCACCAACACCGTTGTGCAACCTGCCCACCCCATGGTGAGCGATGCACACCGGGCAAAGGCCGAGCTTCTCGCCGAACGTGAGATTGCTCGCTCGACGTCGCCCGGCGCCAACATCGAACGGTTCCGGCTCGAACAAGCCGGCGTCATCAGCAGGGCAGAATCACCCGGCGCCAACATCGAACGGTTCCGGCTCGAACAAGCCGGCGTCATCAGCAGGGCAGAATCACCCGGCGCCGACATCGAACGGTTCCGGCTCGAGCAGGCGAACAACTAGGACACCTGTCGGGGCTCTCTGTCCCGGCACAGTCGATCAGACACAATCAAGGGAGGGTCGTCCGGGACGACCCTCCCTTGATTGTGCAATCGTTGGTATCAGGGGCGGCCTCCCTTCCTCTGTCCGTCTGATGAGGGCACAAGGTCCTCGTCGGATGGACAGGAGGAAACCATGTCTACGAGTGTTATCCACCCGGGTACCACACCCCAGACCGGTCGCTCCGGCCGGTTCCTTGGGCTCGCTGCCGTTGGGCTGGCGGTAGTGATCACCCTTGGCTTTGTGTTCGCTGTCAACCAGCGGAACGCAGCCCCAACTTCCGGAGTTGAGCGTGCGTCCGTCGCCGAGTCCGATCGCTTGACCGGTCTCGCCGACTACTACGCCCGACGGGATCCAGCGAACTATCCGGCGGAGCTGAAGCGCGTGATGGCGCAAATCGAGGCCGCCAATAGGGCAGCTCACCCCGCGTTGAACATCGAGAAGTTCAGGATGGAGCAGGCGGCGTCGGTCGGAGCCTCGACTCAGACCGGCGGCGTGAATGCCGGCGACGTCTTCAACCTTCGCTACCCGGACTTCGTCCAGCAATTGGCTGAGGATTACGCCGCGAAGAAGGCGGCGCAGCAGGCTGTCCTCAGGCAGCGTCTGGCCCACGAGCTCCTCGAAGGGCAAAGCGCTGGTAGCGCAAATGGCGAAGAGCAGAACCCGATCCAGCGGCTCGCCAGATAACGGTCAGTCGCCACAGGACAAGAAGGGGCCCGCCCGCAAGGACGGTCCCCTTCTTCGCGTAAAGACAAGAGTGACCCCCCGCCGGGGCGGGGGGTCGGTCACTCCGTTAAGCGAGGCCGTGCCTCTTGCCGTCTACTAGATGGCCGGGCGAACAATGAGGCGACCCGGCACCTGAGGTCGGTGCCTCTCCTGGAGCCGGTTGTCCTTGCGACGGCGACCCAACCACCGTTGCACGGGGTTCTCTGGTCGTGTCGGGGATCGGTATGCCCAGGACAAGCTCCGAGTGCTCCCCGGAACCTGGGGTTCGGACATGTATGCCATGTTCTGCCTTCCTCGCCTATACGGACGTCGTCTGAAGACGACGTTTCGTTGAAGGAGAGGCTGAGAATCGGGTGCTGATACCGAATCGCGAGTGTCGGTTACAGGACCGTCCATTCGGTCTTGACAACTTCGAGGTCTCCAGGCGTGCGGAACACCAGACTGACCGGGCCCGGCAGGACTCCATCGAAATCAAATCGTCCCAGCTCGTCGGCAAGTGAAATGACAGGACCACCGGCGAGGTGGAGCTCGACGATGACCTCACGGGCGGGCTCGACCTGACCGATGAGCCGACCGGTGGCAGCGTTGAATTCGATATCGATCGTCCAGTGTCCGGCTTCGAAGGAGAGCATGCGTGCGGTCGCCGCACTGCGCACACCGGCTGGTGTCGTCTCTTCGCTTGAGTCATAGGCGATCTCTGCCAGTTCCGCATCGATGGTCCTCCAGGAGAGGGCGGCCTTTGCGAAGTCCGTCACATCCATCGGTACCGGGTCTGCATCGTCGAGACCCTTTCGAAGAAGGGAGATGAGCCGATCTTCACTCCGAGGTGTTGATTCGCTCATGGGGCATCTCCTCCTGCCAGATAAGAGCCGTCGCCGGCTCCACTGATACGCGCCGTCATCGCGGCCTTGAGACGCTCGAGGCATCTGGCGCGTGTCGGGCCCAGACTGCCTATCGGTCTGTCGAGGATCTCAGAGATCTCCTCATAGCTGAGAGGAGGCTCGGCGCCAAGCAAGCGCAACAGCTGCTGACATTCTTCGCTGAGGGTACTGAAGGCTGCCACCACCTCTCGCGCCTCTTCGTCCTCGACAAGCATCGCCTCGAGTGACGGTGAGTCGTCAACCACGTCGTATTCGAACTCGGTTGGGACCATCCGGTCCCGGGCCTCCTTCACTCGAAGCGCCTCACGACGACAGGTCGTAGCCAACCATCCAGGTAGCCGCTCGGGGTCGGTGATGCGATCGGCGTTCTCCACGAGGCGAAGCCAGACGGTTTGGCTCACGTCCTTGGCGGTAGCCTCATCCAGCCTGAACCCGCGCGCGATCGACCACACCAGTTGACTGAACCGATCGACCAACGCGTTCCACGCCGCCTGGTCGCCCTCGGCAGCCCTGGCGAGTAACTCGCCATGCGTGGCTCGCGCCAAGGAGGCCATGTGGTTCATCGTACGGATCAGAGGGCGAGACGGCTCCCTAAATACAAAGAACCTCAGCCGGCCCCAATACAGATGAAGGAGCTGGCAGCGACGTAACCCTCGGGTGTCTCGGCCGCCTCCACCTGGGCCCGGTGCAGCGCCTGGGACGGGCTCAAGCCGGAAACGAGACCCCGGTGCAGGGCAACCATGAGGTCCTTGGTGGCCGCGGAATCCGGAACCAGGCCGACACTGGCGATGATCGACCGCGTACCCATGCTGAGAAGCGCAGAGCTGAGCCCCATCAGCTCGTCGCCAGCGTGGGTCTCGGTGAATCCGGAGTCGCACGCGGAGAGGACCACCAGGTCAGGAGCGGTGCTGAGACGCTCGATGTCGTAAACGTAGAGGTCGCCGTCGGCAAGGCGAAGCGAGGAGAACATCGGGTTCTCGTATTGGAAGGAGGCATGACAGGCGATGTGGGCAACTCCGGCGCCATCGAGTTGCGATTGGACTCTGCCGACGGTCGATTCGGTTGCCGTGAGCCGGGTCGCAGTTGGATATAGAGACCCCATTTCCCTGACTTCGATGTCTGACAGTTCCAGGTCGGGTCCTGCAGCCAACAGCACTCCCTCCCCCACCCGGTCAGACAGGCTTGCTCGATGCCACAGCTCGACCGATGGGGTGATCGTCATCTGTCGATGCCGACACGAGGCCAGGGTGTGCCAGGGAGTCGCATAGAGGCCTGGTGTCGGCACGAGCACAACTGGCCCGTCAGTCAGGCCGAGTGGCTGAAGCACGAGGCCGTCGAGTCTCTGCGCCACGGTTGTGGCTGTGGCGATCGACCCCCGCCCCCTAGCGAGTCGGCGCAAGGCAAAACGCAGGCTCTCCACTTCGGAAGTCACTTCGGATTCCGCACCCAGCTCGATCAGCCGATACCGCTTGTTGCGGATAATGACTGCCCAAAGGACTCCTCCATGTTCAGCCAACTCGACCATGGTGGAGTCCGCCAGTGCGTCCGTCACCGATCGTGGATCGACCCATCCCGCCACCTGCCCGGTCCCACGCATGAGTCGAGCCCGATCGCGTATCGCTCGCTGTGTCTTTCCCTGTTTGCTCAACAACAGAGCCGCCTCATCACCCTGAGCAGAGCGGAGCTCTGTGGTCACCTGTCGTAGCGTTGTCAGAAATTCAGCCAACTCCTCGTCGTCCGGAGGGGTAACCGGTCGATAGAGAAGTGCTCTCGCCCGCGTCCTCTCCATCCAACGAAACACCCGCCTTGGGTCTCCAGATGTGATAGCTAGCTCCAGACCGAGGTCTCCCAAGGCTCGACCGTGCCTCTCCACGCCAAGCCGTATGTCAGTCGCCCCCAACGACGCCTGAAACTCGTCGAGGAGTCGCATTCCGGATCGGGCCGCGGCATCGGCACCCCGGGGGTTTCCACCGCTCAGTCGCATGATGGCCCTGGCCAATCGAGCCTGGAGTCGCAGCTCGATCGGGCCAGCGGCCCTCTCGGCGACCGCTTTTAGATCGGCAGTGGCGCTCTCATCCTCGCCCAACCGAGACCCGATCATCCCGGCCAACAACCTTGCCCGGTGTGCACCAGCTACCTGTCCGTCACGCTCGAGGATCACGGCGGCCTTTCGTGCCTCCGATTGCGACGATCGATCGACCAACTCACCACGAAGTTGGACCTCGATCCCGATGAGCCGTGCAACGGCCGCCCAGGTTGCACGCCCCTGATCCGAGAACATCTTCGAGGCGCTGCGCGACGAGCTCAGGGCGCTGTCGAGATCTCCGGCCAAGAGATCTGCCTGAGCGCCAACCAACCGAGCCTCGGCCTCATCTTCAGCCAGACCCGCACGTCGCAGATCAGCGGCGATCGTCCTGGCAAGTGACGACGCCTCGCGAAACAGCCCGGCCGCGAGCAACACCTCGCATCGACTCACCTGGATCTCGGAAGAGGAGCCGACGAGCCTCTGGAACATGTCAGCGCTCTCGTCGAAGCGAGCGAGAGCTACAGGTATTTCACCCCGCAGCGATGCGATCAACCCCAGACCATGGATCTCGCCCGCCACGCCGATCTCACGCTGGTCCTCGGCATCGATCATCAACGCCCGGCGCATATCGGCCTCGGCCTCGACCAGGCTGCCGGCCGCGATCTGAACCATGCCGCGGTTGTGGAGTGTCATGGCGATCGACTCACGGTCCGAGTGCTCTTCGAACACGGCCAGCGCCTTCGAGAGGTGGGCAATAGCGGTCAACGCCTCGCCCATCCGGCCGAGAATGGTGCCTCTCTGAAATTCGATCTCCGCAAGCAAAAGGGTGCTTGCAGTCTCGGCAGCCTGGTCGAGCAGCTGGAACGCCCGGGAATTGTCACCGGCGAATGCCAGTGACCCGGACAACGACATGAGAGCCTCCGATTGGAGCAAGGGTTCACCCCCGGCGACTGCCTCGGCGAAAGCTTGCTCCCCGAAGCGAAGCGAGGCGTTCATATCGGCACCAAGGCGGGCCGCGATGCCGAGGGCGCGGAGTGCCATCGACCTGGCCGTATGGTTATCCGGCGCAAGCCCGCTCATGACCATCGGGCCCAGCTCGAGCACTGCCGCCGGATCCGACTGAGCGAGCTCCATCAGTCTTCGTGGGTCGGCAGGCACATCGGAAACAGTCGACACCGAGATCCACTCCGGGAGTAGGGTTCGCCAAGTCGAACGGGCTTTCCCCGTACCACTCCAAGCTAGATCAGCCGGAACCACGTCTGGGGGCTGTGATGAACAGATGGAGAAGGGTCGCTGTGACGCTGGTGCTCGCTCTCAGCGTCGCATCGTGTGTCAACGATACCGGCATCACTACCACCGTTACCTCCGGCGAGGGGACCGCGCCGCCCGAATCCGAGGAGACCACCACATCGCCACCACGCGGTGATCCAGTTACGGAGCTACCGACGCCACCAGCGGGTTGGTCCTGTTTTTACCTTGATGGATTTGTCGCGGTAGAGGCAGGCCAGGGTGAGCAGGCTGAAGCCGAACTCGAGGGCTTGATCACCCCGGTCTCGGCCGAGGCGGTTCTCGGCGACACCCCGGTACTCGAACAGCTCGATGCCATCGTCCATCTATTCTCTACCAACGGGGAGGATCCTCTCGCCATAGCACTGGCATTGGAAAGCGCTGAGATCGAAGCATCCCCGCTCCATGCCATCGGCTTGGCCGGCCATTGGCGATTGAAGCCCGGGACCGACCCCATTTCCCGCCCCGAGACCGAGATCCTCCAGCCGACAGCCACCCTCGGCCAAAGCATCATCGCCGTCGTCGACTCCGGCTTGATGATCCAAAGGCTGCCTGATTGGATGTCACCAGAGCACGTCCTCTATGACCCCGCTTTAGACACCGAGACCGTCGACGATGACCCGAGCAAGGCCAGCCACGGGACATTCGTCACTTCTCTGATTCGTCAGCTCGCCCCAGAGTCCAGGGTGGGCTTTGCCAGGGCCCTACCCGTGCCTGTCGGTTCGATCGTCGGCAACGCGGAACAGCTTCCGCCAGAAGTGGAATACGTATCGACCGAGCTACATGTAGCCGAGGCACTAGTCCGTCTCCTCGAGCGCCCTGAAATGACTGCCGAAAACGTTGTGGCCCTCAACCTCTCCCTCGGCACCTATACCTGTGACCCTGGCGAGGACCCATTCATGGTGACCACGCTGGCCGCCTTGAGGCTTTGGCTCACCAGCTTCCCGGATAGTCAAGTGTTTGCCGCCGCGGGGAACGAGGTCTCGACGTCACCGTTCTGGCCCGCAGGTCTCTCCGCCTTCGAACTCGACCAGGCAATCCCCCGGGACCGGATGCATGGCGTTGGCGCGGTCAACGAAACGGGCGAAGAGGTGGTCTGGGAAGGCACGGCCACCACTGCATCCATCCTCGCCAAAGCTGCCCCGGTCCGCTCCTGGGCTACCAACGCGGCGCCCGGTTGCGATCTGTTGGGACTCCGTGGTGGCGTCGACCTCGAAGGTGCGACGGTCGTGGCCTGGAGCGGCTCGTCGTTTGCCAGCGCAGTCATGGCGGCACTTACTGTTGCAGCCGTACCGCCGACGTCGGTTGGGCCCCCCGTTCAGTACGGCTACAACCTTTCGAGCCTCGCTTTCGAACGCCACGGCTCGTGCGACCTGCCGTGAGCGTTCTCAGATTGCCGGCAATCGTGGCCGGCGATCGACCTTGAAGCTCTCTCCGATCGAGGCCAAGCCACGATCGATCGCATGGACCATCCGATCCACGGCCCCGGGTCGCTGTCCGTTGGCAATCCTTGCTCTGCGGTGGCTCTCCGCCTCGGCTTGAAGCCGATTCATGCGGTCGTGAGCCAGGGCCAGTTGCATGTCACCACTCATGAAGTTCATTTGATTCCTCCTATGGAATTCGCGTGGCAGACGCCACGTCGGGAAGGAGCGGTGGGCTGAAGTCCTGATACATTTCGTCGGTTTGCCCGACGATTCCGCCGTGCTCGATGCCCACCTGCCTGAGTACCACCACAGGGCCCGTTACTCGATCGAGACCGTCGCCCCGCCCGAGGTCGTCTACCCGATCGCCCGCAATCTCGACCTCTCCGGGTCGTGGCTCACCCGATCACTGTTGGCGGCTCGAGGTCTTGGTCGCCACACGCGTCTTGGCGACCTGGAGAGAATCGGCTTCACCCTGCTCGCCGAAGACCCTCCCAACGGATTCGTCCACGGTGTGATCGGCCGTTTCTGGAGACCTTCGGGTGAGTTGGTCGACTTCGATCGGGAGTCATTCCCTGACTTCGCCCGGTCAGGATTCGCCAAGGCGGCATGGAGTTTTGAGATCATGGCCACCGAGACCGGCGCCGGCCTGTCCACCGAGACCCGGGTGTTGTGCCTAGACGAGGCGAGTCGTCGCAGCTTCCTGCGCTATTGGCGTTTGATCGGGCCGTTTAGTGGTCTGATCCGCAAGGAGGCGCTGCGAGTCATCAAGACCCAAGCCGAGGGGCACCTCTGACCGTCAGGCCTGGTCCCGCTGTCGGGCCCGGTGTGCGGCCACGTTCTCGCGCGTGGTGCAGGTGTCCGAGCAATGGAGACGAGACTTGTTGCGTGAGTTGTCGACGAACACGTCGGCGCAAGAGGATGACTGACAGATCCCGAAGCGCTCGAACCCCCCTTCTATCAGGGCAACGCTGAGCCCCATCGCGGTGATCGCACCCAGGTATCTCCATAGGCTGTCACCTTCGGACTCGAAGTGGAGATGTGGCCCCGGACCGTGGACACTCAACCTGGGCACGGCGTTGACATCCGACAGGAGATCGTTGAGCACGGCCGCCGCCTCCGCATCGTCGGCAGACTCGAACACCTGGCGCAGCCGCGCTCGCAACGCCCGGGTTTCGTGGAGGTCCCGCTCGCTCGGCTCCCAGCCGGGCCGCGACCATTCGCCGTCGTGAGACTCGATGAACGCGGCAACATCGACAGGAGTCGCCAGTTTGTCCACACCGCTGACCACGTCCAATGAATTGACGAGGTCGACGGCCGTTTGCACCGGCTGATCGCTGTAATGCGAAAAGTCCATTTGGACCCTTACCCGGTTCCGACTATTGTGTAAGGCACAACCCGAGTATAGCCCCATACAGGTAGACGTGACAATGAAGACCTCCACTGCCACCACGCACATCGCAAGAGCGCCCAAGGCATTGGTCGTGGGTGCCCTGTTGGCGGTCCATTTCATCTGGGGCTCGACCTATCTCGGCTTGCGGTTCGGGCTGGAGAGCTTTCCACCTTTCTTGCTCAACGGCTTCAGATTCCTGATCGCAGGCGGGATCCTCTTCCTCATCCTGGCCGTGCGTGGCCGGGCGATTGCCACCCGTCGCCAGTGGTGGAATGCGGCCCGGATGGGACTGGTCCTCCTGGTCGGTGGCGTCGGTCTGGTCACGATCGCCGAAGACGTCGGTGTGGGCTCAGGGGTCGCCGCCACCGCGGTCGCGGTGATCCCGGTGTGGATCGCATTGATCAGCGGGCTTTTCGGAAACTGGCCACATCGTCGAGAGTGGATCGGCCTGGCCATCGGCCTCGCCGGGGTTCTGGTGCTGGCACAGGAGGGTGACTTTCAGGCCAGCACCACGGGCATGATCCTCCTCATCATCTCACCGATCATCTGGGCGTTTGGGTCGATCTGGGGAGCGAGACTCGACCTTCCCGAGTCTTCGATGACCACCGCGATCGAACTGGTCTCGGCGGGTCTTGTGATGACGATTGTCGGCCCCCTCATCGGCGAGCGAATCACCGAGCCGCCAACCACCGTGGCCTGGATTGCGCTTGGCTACTTGGCGATCATGGGCTCCCTGGTCGCCTTCACCGCCTACATCTATCTCCTCAAGACAGTTCGCCCAGCCCTGTCCACCAGCTACGCATACGTCAATCCCATCGTGGCGGTGGCGCTTGGGGTCACTCTGGGACGGGAGACGCTCACCGGTCCGGTCTTCATCGCCCTCCCGCTCATTCTCACCAGTGTGGCCCTGGTTGCGACCACGCGACACCGTCGATCACTGAGAGCCAGTGACTCCCCTCCTTCCTTGACACCGATTCACCGAGAAGACGCGGCCTAGCCGAATGCTCTGGTCATGAAGGTGGCCGTCTCGGCCCTGGTGAGCAGACCCTGGGGACAGAAACGGTCGTTGGCTGGAGGATTGCACCCCTTGGTGATTCCGGCTTCGGCGAGACGATTGATGGCACCCTCGAGGACGTGGCCGTTGTCGTCGACGAAGTAATCGGTGTTGGTCGCAGGTAATCCCAGCGCCCTGACGATGAACGTGGCGAACTCGGCTCGGGTCATGCGCCGATCGGGGCAGAAACTCGTGTTGTCCGGTGGGTTGCACCCGGTCGTGATGCCGGCCTCGGCGACACGGTTGATCCCACCCTCGAGTATGTGTCCGTTGTCATCGCCGAAGTAGTCCTGTAACGGCTCGGGAAGATTCAGCGCACGGGCGAGGAACGTGGCAGCCTGGGCCCGGGTGAGCACGTCTCCCGGGCAGAACTTGTCGTTGAACGGCGGGTTGCATCCGACGGTGATCCCCGCAGCAGCGATTGCTTCGATGCCATTGCGATGGATACTTGTCTCGTCGTCGTAGAAACGACCCTCGAAGAGCAGTACCACCGGGTCGACACAGTCGGGGTTGGGGAGCGCGAACCAATCCTCGACAGGTCGGCCGGTTGAGGTATTGCCCAGATACACCTCGAGCCGACCCTCTGAGTCGAGGGTTTGGATGTCCGCTCGCCCGTCGCCGTCGTAGTCGCCGGCGCCCAGGGCAAGGATGTCGCCTGCAGTCTTGTTGATCGCATGCGTCTGCTCGGTCACCCAAAGACCGCCCGTCAGACGCAGGACCTCGATCCGGGCCGCGCCACCGCCATACAGGGCGAACACCTCGGGGAGGTTGCCGCCGTCGCGGTCCGCCACCGCGATTCGAGCCGGAGCGCCCGAAGGCAACGGTCCTGCGTAAAGAAGTTGGTTCCAACCCTCACCACCGTGAACCTGAAGGGTCCCGTCGGGAGTCACACTCCAGAGATCGGCACGGTGGTCACCGTCGAAGTCGGCCCCTGACACGGTGACCAGGTCAGAAGGCAACGATGTGCTCGAAGCGGTGACATCATCGAATCCACCGCGTCTGGTAGCCACGCGTGCAGTCACCGGGGAGCTTTGAGTCAGGGTGATCAGGTCCTGGCCGGAGTCGCCGTCGATGTCGGCGAACAGAATGTGGTCGGCTCCCAGAACCGATGAGTCGGGAATGTGCCACCGGCTGATCGAACATGACCCGAACAACCGGGATCCGGTGGCAATGTCGATCACCGCCCCGGTGGGGTGGCCACGGAGACCGACCACGTCCGGCGCCCCACTCCCGGTGGCATCGGTCACCACGAACGAGTAGCGCTCGAGAACGGGGCCGAAGACCGTAGAACGATTCGAGCTGGCTGATCCGAAAGGTCGCGAAGAGGTTGCCGGGGCACGTGGGGCCATGGCGTCGGCGTCATCCGCCGTGGTCACCGGGCCCATCCAGGAGAAGTGCATCGGGTCCTTGGCGCCTAGCCAATCTCCCCCCCAGCAGAACCCGGCGTCCTTCCAAACCTGGACAAACCAGGCGGGCATGTTGGTGATCAACTTCCCGTCGGAACGGTAAGGGTTCTGCGGATAGTTGATATCGATCGCGGTGCCCAGGGCATGTCGCGACAGTGAGTGGGATCCACCAATCGTGCGTCCGAAGAAGGCGCTAGCCAGGGTGACTGTATAGACCCGACCAGCGGCGGCTTGGGCGGCAAGCCCATCGGCCACCCTCTGGAAAGCGGGCAAGGCCGCCCGGTGGACCTGGACCCGTCGGCCCCCGCTGTGCGGGACGGTCCAGGAGACGAGCTCATTTCGCACCTGGCTGATCGTGCGCCCGAAGTAGGTGCCGAAGGGGCCGAGGATCGGTTCGGTGGTGGAAACGATGCCCGTCTTCGACATGACCGGGGTACGAGTGAACGGCTCACCGCAGGCGCTCGACTCGGAGAAGTTCTCCCACCTGGTCGACGTGTCTGAGGCGTCGGCCCGACCCGGGACCAGGACCAACACGACCGCCACAACGGCTCCGACCATGACCGAAGTGAAAACGCCGGAAGAGCGAGAGCTCACGACTGGGGCTCCCGAATCACGACCAGGCTGTCGGCCGCCGACTCCGGAGCCCACACCTCCCCCGACCTGCCCAGCATCTGGCGCACCTCCCCCGGGTCGTGAGGGAGCGGAAACGCGTCGAATGTCTCGGTTGTGGGATCGAAGCGAACGATCGAGTTCGACCCGAAGTCGCTGACCCACACCAGGTCCTGGTCGTCGACGTACACGGCATAAGCCTGGGGGCCGTCGCCGGGCAGATGCCAGGTGGCCCAGGTGCCGGTGTCGGGCGTGTACCTGCTCAAGTTGCCGGTGTTCCACTCACTGACCCAGATCTGACCAAGGGAATCTGACCAGACGCGTCGTGCTCCTTGATCTGGGCTGGGTGGCTCGAGCACCGTGGTGGTCCCGTCCTCGGTAATGGCTCCCACGAACGAGCCGGCGAGTGAAGCGTAATAGACCGCTCCCTCAGGGGTGGCGGTGATCCCGTATGGCCCGCGGCCTTCGGGAGCATCGAACACCTCGATGTCGCCGGTGGCGTGATCGAGTCTTCCGTAGATCCCGCGCTGACCCGTGAACCAAAGGTCGCCGGCGTCGTCAAAGGTGGCGGTGTTGAGATTGGCATCGGGGCGGTCGTCGGGAAGCGGGTAGACCGTCACCGCCTCGGTGATCGGGTCGACGCTGACGATCGAGTTCAGCCCGCTGTCAGTGATCCAGAGAACACCGGTGGGGTCGACGATCACCCCGTGAGGTCGCGAGCCAGAACCGAGGTCGGTGTGCCTGGTCTCGCCGGTGGCCGGGTCGAGCCTGCCGAGCGCAGCGGCGCCTTGGGCCGTGTACCAGACCTCGCCATTGTGGCCGGGCGCCACATCGTGAGGCCTGGATCCGGATGGGACCGGGAAGGAAACGAGCTCGAGGTCCGCGGGGTCGGGCACCGGCGGCTGCACAGTGGTGGCTGTCGTGTCGGCCGGAGGGGCTGGCGCGGTAGTGGTGGGCTCCCGATCGGTGGAAATGGTGGTGGTATCAGGCGGTGATGTCGGCGTGGTATCGACCCGGTCATCGCTGGCAACGGTGCAGGCTGCGGCCGATACGACAACTAGCACCAGAAGCGAACGGGGCATCGGGGCAGACTATGCCTGTCGCTGCACTAGTGGCTGCCGGAGAGACGCCACAAGCATTTGCGCGAGGGGCCACTCGCCTCGGTCAGCTCTCGGTTGCCACTAACCGAATCCGGCGTAGTGCCTCGGGCACTCCGCCGCTCCACGGCGGTCCATGACCGGGAAGCACCCAGGTGGCCGTGATCGTTTCGAGATTGGCGAGCGCGGCCAATGCCTCTGCCGGCGCCAGAGTGAACGGCGCCGGGCGAGGGCCACCGGCCCCGGTGAGGACATGACCGGTTGTCATCGCGTCGCCGACGAAGAGGGCATCTACGTGAGGCACATGGAAAGCGACACTGCCCGGTGTGTGACCCGGCAGGTGGACGACCCTTGGCGACCCCGGAAGATCGAGGGTCGCTCCGTGTCCGAAGGTCGTGACCTCAGACACAGGTGTGATCTTCAGCCCGCCCCGTCGAGCGAAGTACCAGATGAATCGGGACATTGGACCGATCTTGATCGGACCCCAGGAGACCCTCTTCTTGACCTCACCTCGAGCTCGGGCGGCGTCGTCCTCATGGACATGGACCGGCACTCCGCCCTCGTGGAGACGATCGGCGAAGCCGATGTGATCGGTATCGCCATGGGTGAGGACGACAGCGCGGACGTCGTTGAGCGAGCGTCCCATCGCCCCGAGCTCGGCGACGAGCTCTCGCCAGTGACCGGGCAAACCGGCGTCGATAACGGTGATCTCCCCCGCTTCCTCCACGAGATAGATGTTGACGAGGTCGGAACCGACGCGATGGAGGAAGGGGGCAAGCTTCATTTATGGCCCGGCTGAGACCTCAGTAGGCATTGGCCACCATCAGCTCCTCACACGGGAAGAGAGTGATGACCTTGCAGCCATCGGCCGTGACAACCACCTCCTCCTCGATCCGAGCGGCTGACCGACCGTCAGCGGCAGGAGCGTAGGTTTCCAGAGCGAAGACCATCCCCTCCTCGATCTCGACGGGTGTTTCGAGCGAGTTGAGGCGACTGATTATCGGTCGTTCGTGGAGACCGACCCCGACACCATGACCGAACTGGAGACCGAAAGCATCCATCTCGTTCTCGAAGCCGAACTCCTCGGCACGCGGCCATACCTTGGCTATCTGGTCTGTTGTGGTCCCCGGCTTGACCAGGTCGATGGCCGCGTCCATCCATTCCCGTGATTGTTTGAACGCGTCGCGCTGGGCCTGGGTGGCCCTACCCACGACGAAGGTGCGGTAGTAACAGGTCCGATACCCGTTGAACACATGAATGATGTCGAAATAGGCCTGATCACCGGGGCGAATCAGGCGATCCGAGAAGACATGGGGATGAGGGCTGCAACGCTCCCCGGCGATGGAGTTGATCGCTTCGACGAACTCGGAGCCCATCTCGAAGAGCCGGGCGTGGGCCAGCCCCACCACATCGGACTCCCGAATCCCGGGCTTGAGGGCCTCGAATATGTCCTGATAGACACCGTCGACCATGGCGCACGCCTGGGTGAGGAGAAGGATCTCATCGGAGCTCTTTATCTCCCGAGCTTTCATCATCGCCTGTTGTCCATCCACGACGTTGAGCCCCTCGGCCTGTAGGGCGAGAAAGACTGCGGTCTCCGCCATGTCGACACCGAGACGCTCACCCGCCAGGCCCTCAGCCTCGAGAACCTGTCGTATCTCGGCCGCCGCACGACTGTGGAGTCCGGTCTCGGGGCCGATCGCCCCCTGGAGCCCGGTGTTGCCGCCAACCGAGTTCTCGGTGTCGTACATGTGTGGCAGCTGAAGCCGGTGGGCCTTTGCCGCAGACCCAAAGTCCCAGATACGGGGCCGTCCTTGCTGGGTGACGAGCGCGTAGCGCTCGCCTTTGTTGAACGCCCAATAGCCGATCTGGGTCGCGGTGGCATAGCGGATGTTGGACGTCTCGAAGAGAAGGATCGCGCCCAAGTCTTCCTGCTCGAGCATTTGCCTGGTACGCGCCAGACGATGCTGACGGAGGCGCTCGTAATCGACACGGGTCTCCCAATCGACCCCCATCACACCCGGGGCAGGGCTGGTCGCCACAGGGAACTCATCGGCCATCTGTGTCTCCTCTCATGGGGTCAACTTTCAACTCACGGGACAGACGACGATCGGCCGAAGCCATGCCACCGTCCCGACGAGTCTCTGTGCCGCTCACTGCTTAGTGACACTACACACTTGGGCGAAGTCTCACCTACCGAGCCGGCGGCCGGCGATAGCAGCGATGTGGGCGCCAATGGCGAGACTGGAGGTGGCTCCGGGTGACGGGGCATTCAACACGTGGATGCTCGGGCCTGCTTCCTCGATCACGAAGTCGTCGATCAGGCGGCCATTCGGGTCGACGGCCTGCGCTCGCACTCCGGCCCCACCTCTGACGAGGTGCCGGGTCTCGACCTCGGGGACCAGGGCGCGGGCCGCCCGGGCATACATCGATCGCGATCGCGACCTGACCATCTCACTCGCACCGGTCCACAGATGCCGGCGCGCCAGCTTGCGAAACCCGGGCATACCCAGGGTCTCACGAAGCTCCGCCCAATTCGGGCTCGTGCCGCGATAGTGCTCCCTCCCTATGGCGAGCACGGCATTGGGGCCTACCTCGACTGTGCCGTCGATGCCTCTGGTGAAATGCACGCCGAGAAAAGGGAAACGCGGGTCGGGCACGGGATAGATCAGGGCGCGCACCAGGTGGGCCGCCTCGGGCGTCAGGGTGTAGTACTCACCCCGGAAGGGAACGATGCGAACATCGCTTCGCACTCCGGCAAGGGAGGCGATGCGGTCGGATTGAAGACCCGCGCAATTCACCGCGACTCTGGCACGAATCTCCATATCGCCCGATCGAATCCGGGCACCCTGCCCGTCAAGCGAAACCGCCTCGACTCTCTGCCCGGTCAAGATGTCGGCGCCTCCAGAAGCGAGGGTCTTGGCCAGGCTCGTCGCCACCTGAGGGAAGTCGACGACGCCCGCCTCCGGCACATGAAGCGCCGCCACTCCAATTGCTGCTGGTTCGATGTCTCGTAGACCCGCCTGGTCCAGTCGCCTCAGGCCGATGAGCCCGTTGGCGACACCTCTCCGCTCCAACTCATCCAAGGCCGCCAGTTCGGAGCGATGGGTAGCGATCACCACTTTTCCCGATTGGTGGAAGCTGATTCCCTCGGCACTACAGAGCTCTTTGAGCGCCCGCCTCCCTTCGACGCAGAGCTTGGCCTTCAGTGATCCGGGGCGGTAATAGAGACCCGAGTGCACGACACCGCTGTTGTGACTGCTCTGGTGCGCAGCCACGGTTGGCTCTTTGTCGAGAATGACGAGTCCGATGCCGGGATGAGACTGGGCGAGAGCGCGACCGACACCCAAACCAACGAGCCCGGCGCCGATGATGCACACGTCATAGCTCACACAGGCGCCTGATTTCTGTCGATCTCAATCTCCTCGCTCCGAGGCGCGGCACAACTCGAAACCATCGAGTGCTCAGTCTCACTGCACAGTGGATGCCGCGCCAGGTTAGGATCGGAGCGTATTCAACGAGGAGCGAGATTGATGGCCGATGGTGCGGTTGTGATCATTGGGGGTACCGGTGGGATGGGGCGTGAGCTCGCCGTCCACTACCTGGAGAAGGGGCGCAACGTCGTTGTAACCGGCCGGGACGCCGAGAAGGCTCGAGCCGTCGCCTCCGAGTTGGGTGAGAACGCCAGCGGAATCGGATTCAACTTGGCCCGACCAGAGACAATCGCATCGGCGCTTGCCGACCTTGGACCCGTGGACAGGTTGGTGCTGTCTGCCATCGACCGAGACAACAATCCGGTGCGGGAGTACAACTACGAGAGTGCCACCAATCTGGCGACGATGAAGATCGTCGGATACACCGAGACCGTTCACGCCCTCATCCCGAATCTCTCCGACGACAGCTCGGTGGTGCTGTTCGGTGGGCGGGCAAAGGACAGGCCTTACCCTGGATCGACCACGGTTACCGCGGTAAACGGCGCCGTCGCCACCATGATCACCACCCTGGCGATAGAGCTGGCCCCGATCCGGTTCAACGCGATTCATCCCGGCATCGTGGGTGACAGCCCGTTTTGGGAAGGAAAGGCCCTCGACGCCATCCTGGCCCGGACCCCGACCAATCGGCTTGCCACCATGAGCGACGTCGTCGACGCCACAGTGTTTCTGTTGGAGAACCGCTCGGTGAACGGAGTCAACCTGTACGTAGACGGTGGCTGGCTGCTCATGTAGCGCCGGAGTCGGGCGCCCTAACCTCGCTCCACATGGAGGAGCCGTGAAATGACTGAGGAACTCGACGGCATTGGCGGCCGGCTCCGCGCAGAGCGCACCAAAGCGGGTATCAGCCAGCGCGAACTGGCGAGACGGCTCGGGCTTTCGGCCAGTCTCATCTCCCAACTGGAAAGCGGTCTCTCCAAACCGTCGGTGGGAACCCTCTACGCCATTGTCACCGAGCTCGACGTCTCACTCGACAAGCTGCTTCGAGGCAACGAGCATCTAGGCCCCGACGATTCGAGCCCCGACCGGGCCGACGACTTCGAACGTCCAAGCCCTCTGGTCCACCCCGAACAGCGAAAGTCCATCGACCTGGCTTCCGGGGTGCGCTGGGAACAGCTCACCTCCGACACCGAGGAGGGAGTGGACTTCCTCCATGCGATTTACGAAGTGGGTGGGGCGTCCACGCCCGACGAGTCGCTGATGAGACATCACGGGCGCGAGTACGGATATGTCATTTCGGGCAGAATGGGTATCCAGCTTGGCTTCGACTTCTACGAGCTGAACCCCGGAGACTCGATCGCGTTCGACTCCACCAAACCGCACCGACTCTTCAACATCGGCGACGAGCCGGTCAACGCCATCTGGTTCGTAGCCGGCCGCGGTGCGGATGATCGCTCACCCTCAGTCTGACCAGCCCGGCAGGAGACTGATCGACGATCGCCACCTGTAGCGTGAAGTGATGAACAGAGACCCGATCAGCCGGGCACACGTGCTCGTCACCGGGGTCTCCGGATTCATCGCGTCACACATCGTCGAACAGCTGCTCGAATCCGGACATCGGGTGCGGGGCACGGTTCGTGATACCGAGAAAACCCGGGCCGCAGGTCATGTCATGGGTTTGGCCGGAGCCGCCGAAGGTCTCGAGCTGGTTCAAGCGGATCTACTGAGCCCCGACTCTTTCGACGATGCAGTCCTCGGATGCGAGTATTTGATCCACACTGCGTCACCGTATGTGGTCGATGTCGAGGACCCACAGCGCGATCTCGTCGACCCGGCGGTCAACGGCACGATGGCCCTGCTGGGAGCAGCTACCCGAGCAGGAGGGGTGAAGCGGGTGGTTCTCACCTCCTCGGTGGCCGCGATAACCGATCAGGCCGATGGGCATGTCAACACCGAGGAGGATTGGAACACACGGTCGTCCCTCACCAGGAACCCCTACTACTACTCCAAGCTCCTCGCCGAGCGGGCTGCCTGGGAGTTCATGGACAACCACCAGACGAGTTTCGATCTGGTCGTGATCAACCCTTTCCTTGTCATCGGCCCCTCCTTGGTGCCCGGCGTCAATGCCAGCGCCAGGTCTCTGGTCGCTCTGACCAATGGTGGGATGCCGGGAATCCTGGCCCTGGACTGGCCGCTGGTAGATGTGCGCGACGTGGCCAGAGCCCACATCCTCGCAATGAAGAAAGGGGAGGCGTCAGGCCGTTACATAGTGGCCGCCGAGTCACGCACGGTGCGCCAGGTGGTAGAGCTCTTACGGTCCCACGGGTGGAGTGAGCGGTACCGGCTGCCATCGCTGGGTCTCGACTCCGGCATCGGAGTTGGCCTCACCCGCTTGGCAGCCAACTTTCAATCGGCGGGCACCCGGTCGTATCTCAAGACCCACCTCGGCGGGGAGATGCGATTTAACAACTCCAAGGTCCGCAAGGAGTTGGGACTGGTGTTCAGGGACGTCGACCAGACGATTCTCGACACCATGGAGGATCTCGATCGCTGGGGCTATCTCGGCAGAAAGCGATAGCCTGAGCCCGTGGAGCATCACGCAGATTTTGCTATCACGGTCAGCCGGAAGCTGGACGTCGAGACCAGCGCCGACCCCGGAGATGGCAAACCGGCGATCGCCGGTCGGGTGATCGCTCTCGGTTGGTGGGTCGACTCCGGGACAGCGCACGATCCCGAGCATGTCGCTTCGGGCACCCTCTATCTGGTGGCCGACCAACGTCGCACGCGCCCCTATTGGGTCAAGCAGTCCGATCTCACCGCGATCCGGTTGGTCGAATAGGCGCCTCGGGCCGGCTCTGAGGCCCTATCCGGCTGATCTCGTAATGGAGAACGAGGAAAACCGATCCGGCCAGGGTGAACCGATGCTCGGTCTTCAGCTCCCCGTCGATCACGAATACGTCGATCTCCTCGCCAAATGCCCTCAGTTGAAGAGTGGTCAACTCGCCAGTGGGCTCGATGAACGACAGGTAGTGACCAGCGTGTGGGGCATCGGCGTGCGATCGGAGCCGAAGACCGTCGCCGAGATGATTGGATGGCAGCAGGGTCGCGGTGAAGTTGGCGGTCGGTAGGGGGAAACCCACGGCCACATAGGGAACGCCTTCGACCTCCTGGACGGTGTAGATGCCGACGTACAGCGGCTCGCCATCCTGGTATGCACGAATCCAAGCGCGGAAGTCGGCTCGCTCATCGCCGTCGACATCAATGGTGTCGATCCACGAGACGACCCCTCTCTGCGCCTCTTCGATCTCGAAGGGCGCATTGGCCTGACCTAGCGGTCGCGCCACCGTGCGGCGGTAGACCAGGTAGGGAAGACGCATCCAGGGCCGCCACTGCGGGATGATCGAAAGGGTGAACCTGCTGGTGTGCTCGTAGAACTCCCTCACCAGGGGATGGGTCATGTCAGGCTCAAAGCTCGGTCCGCGGAGAAGGTCGAGGCTCTCGATAATCCCGATGCCCTCCGGGTTGCGGGTGAACGTGGCCCCGACGGTCAGGGCATAGCGCTCCAGATAATCGACGCCCACGTAGCCGGTCGCCTCAGCAAAAGGGACCACATATCGTGCTTCCGTCTGGGTCATCCGCTCGCCCATGATCCGGACCTGATCACGGCCTCGCCACCACCATCCGGCGAGAGAGCGGTAAATCAGGACGGTGAGAGCGACCGGCAAACCCCAACCAAAATCCCATGCCGTGAGATCGAATCCGACGCCGACAACGACGCCGACCCCGGCGCCGAGCAGCAGCTTGACCGGCCGGAAACCAATCGCCCCCGCCAACGCACCGATCGAGGTCGCCGGAACCCAAGCCGGCCAGTCGGGGAGGACGAGTTCCAGCAACCATCCGACAATGGCGGCCAGGGCCACCGAGGCGGCGATTCGGATCCCGATCGGCTGTGGCCTCCCGGGAATACGCCGCGCATCCGCCCAAGCCGACACCAACCCGAGCGCTACAGCCCCGACGATCATTGCCGGGAGTGGTCCCCGACTCGAGGCCGAACTGATGGCAGCTCCCCCTCCCGCTCCGATCAGGCCGCCGGCGATTCCTGCGGCCGCTACCTGACCGGGGGTCCGAGTCGACGCGGGTTGCGGGAGGCTCTTCGATCCAATGCCATTCTCAGCCAAGCCGGGAGAAGAAGTCCGTTATGGCCTGAGTGTCGTCGGAGAACGCCCAGCGCTCGGTGACCTTCCCGTCTCTGACGTGGGCGATCTCGGCGGTCCGATAGGAGAAGGATGAGTCGCCGACCGTGACCGTCGCGGTGACCAGCCCCACAAGGTGCTCGTCATTGGCGACGACATCGTGCAACTCCACCTCGAAGGCCACGTCCTCCATGGCCTGCATCGACTGAAGGAGCGCCTCCTTGCCCCGGATTGGCTCGGCGACGCCGATCTGCCACCAAACCACATCGTCGGCTATGGATTCGGCAAAGGCAGTGGTATCTCCTTGGCTGAATCTCTCCATGACCTGTCGATACAAGGCAGCATTGGGATGCTCGCTCATGATTCCTCCTCTGAAATGGAGCGATCCTCAGGAACCTACCAGTGGTCTGTCGCTGAAATAGGGCGAGGGTGTCTCCGAGTCATCGGCGTGATCTGGCAAGGAGAAAAGCGCAGTCGCAGTCGGGGCCCGCGTCGAGCATTTTGGACGCAGCCAGGCGCGTCGAGGGCCGGAGAGACACCGCCAGTATTTCTGCGACGGGCCACTAGTGCCCGGTCCGGCAGATCATGCTCGTATTTCACCGGCCCTTGTCCCCCCTGGCGGCATCCTCGTCCTTGACGAACGGCCCAGTGCGCCTGCGTCCTGCGTCTTTGCCAGGAACGACAATTGCTCGCCGAAATAACAAGCGAATCCACCGGACCGGACACTAGGCGAGAATCGCACCATCGCTTCCGACCGTTTACCCCGACTGCGCAGGATCTGCACCGCTCTCCCTTCGGTGGAGGAGCGCCCCAGCCACGGAGAACCATCGTGGTTCGTAGCGGGAAAACGGATGTTCGTCACGTACGCCGAGCACCATCATGACGATCGGGTCGCAATTTGGGGTGCCGCTCCCGAGGGGATGCAACCGACACTGGTCGAATCCGATCCCGAGCATTACTTCGTCCCCCCGTATGTTGGAGGACGCGGGTGGGTCGGGTACTACCTCGACGGGGCGGTCGACTGGGACGAGGTGAACGAGCTGGTCCTCGATGCGTTTCTGACAGTGGCACCGGCTCGGCTCGCGGCTCTCGTCAAAAGTGACTGAGGCTCACTGGACACAGAACCAGTTTCCTCCCGGATCGATCATCTCGATCCAGTACTCGCCCGCGATCCCAGTCGCCTCCCTCTTGAAGCGGGCCCCAAGCGCCTCGAGTCTGGCCCTCTCCTCAGCGAGGAGGTCGAGTCGCTCCTCGTCGGTGGCATTCGCCCCAATCACATTGACGTCGATGTGAACGCGCTGATTCGGCTCGCCCCCGTCGTATCGCTCGAAGAGAAAACGCGGCCCGATTCCGTCGGGATCGATCACGGCGCCGATGTCGTTGAGGTTGGCCTCTGGAATCCCGATGGCGTCGGCGAAATCGTGCCACGTGTCGAATCCCTCGGGCGGCGGCTCCGGGATGTACCCCAGGGCCGACGCCCAGAACTCCACCAGACGTGAGGGATCTTCACAGGCGATGACGACTTGGATCGAATGGCTCATCCGCCGAACCTACCGCGCGGTCTACGAATGGGATGCCGGCCTCAGGCAGCCAGCGACGCCAGCTCCTGGGCTGTCTCACGATCGAGCTCGAACTCGTCGATCAGGCACTCCACCACCTCATCGATCTCAAGACCGTTCTTCTCCAGATAGATCACGGCCCGACTGGCGAAATCGAAGTCCGCCGGCTCGGGGTTGGTCATATGCTCAAGGGAGTTGACAGTCATACGGGACCTCCTTTGCATCTCACCCTTACCCATCACCGGGTGAAGGAAAACGGCCGCGCTCCGTGGCAGCATCCTCGGTAGGTTCGACGGATGGGCCCATCTGGACCTGGCTGGTTGGTAACCAAGCTCGACGACGGAAACGGTGCCTTGGACGGGGTTCTCCAAGGCACGACCCTCACTCTCGCGTACGACGGCGAGCGGATAGCCGGATCTGCCGGGTGCAACAACTACACGGGGGCCGGCCACGATCGAGGACGAGGTCCGGATCGGACCGCTCGTTATGACCTCGATGATGTGCGCCGAGCCGGAAGGGATCATGGAGCAGGAGAAGAGATTTCTCGATCTTCTCCAGCAAGCGGACTCGGTTCACTCCGATGGCGAACTGCTCCAGCTGGGGCGCGGGGGGCGAGTGTTGGCAGTGATGATCCCGATGGGCATAGTCGTACCCTGGTCTGGCGAGAACCAACCGTCAGCCCACAACCCTCAATCCGGGCTCGGGCAGCTCGCGGACCCTCTCTTCGATAGGGACGAGCCCTTCCACGTGTTCACGCCCGGTTTGCTCGCTCATCCGGGCGAGCTGTGGTGCCACCCTGCTCCCCCACGACCCGATCGCCCCGTTGTAGGCGCACACCGCATTGGTCAATCCGGCCCCCACCCCCTGAAGGTGGGAAGCAAAAGTGGTCATCCGCTTGTGCAACTCCCGGGCGTCCTCGAGAATCTGATCGGCCTGTTGCAGTGCCTTGAACTCGGTGAGGAGGGAGGCGACATTCAACAGCAGCGCATAAAGGGCGCTCGGCCCGGCAATGATCACCCTCATCGCCATCAACCGATCGAGGAGCTCGGGATGAGCCGACGCCGAAGCCTCGTAAACCGCCTGTGACGGGAGATACATCACGACATACCCACCCGAGGCCATGTCGGCATATCCCTTGGTGGCCAAGGTCTTGCCCACCCGCTCCAGCTCTTTGCCCTGCTCCATGAGCAAGCGAAGACGACGATCGGGGTCCTCCTCCCGCAAAGCCTCGGCGAACCGCGCCACGGGGAACTTGGCATCGATCACGATGTTCCGGCCACCCGGGAGGTGAACGACGGCATCGGGCTGGATCTCCCCACCACTCATCTGCAACGTGAAGTCTCGACCTTCGACCAAGCCCCCCTGTTCGAACACCCGCTTCATGCTGATCTCGGCCCACCCTCCCCGGGCACGGTCGTTGGTGAACAGCGATGTGATCCCCTGCATCTGAGCCCCGATCCCACGAACCTGCTCATCCAGGGCCGCCTCGCGACCGGTTACCGACTGCTGGAGAGCGGCGAGCTTGGCGTCGAGCTGTTCGACCTGAGCCCCCAACGCCCCATCGCGGCCGGCGAGAGCCGTCTGCATCTCCTCCAGACGGCGCGCCATGTCCGGCGTCGAAGCCAAAGGATCGATCGTGGTCCGTCGGCTCCTGGTCACGAGCACCGCGATGGCGACCAGAACCACACCTATCACCGACGCGGTCGCGATCACAATGGCCAAAGTCTCAGTAGTCATGTCTCGATCCTCACTTCTGGGACGCTTCGTTGAGTGCCCTGCCGTCATGCTCCCAGCGGGGTGTGACAAATCGCGGATCTAGTGTCGGGACGATGATCCACTCCGAGAACCCGTTCCAGCCCGAACCGGCTGACCGGGATAACGCGCGACGATTCCGGGGACGTCTCCCCGCAGGTGTCACCATCGTCACCGCCGGAGCAGGAGCAGCTACCACCGGTCTCACGGTTTCCTCGTTGTTCGTGGTCGAAGGCGTGCCCGCCCTGGTCCATTTGGTGGTGGGCCCGACCACCGACCTCTGGACGTCGACCGCCGACACCGGGCGCTTCATCGTCCACCTCTGCCGTTATGAGGACCATCGACTGGCCGAGGTGTTTGCCGGCCTATCACCTTCGCCTGGTGGCCTGTTCACGACCGTCGAGAGCACCCCCTCCGAGTGGGGTCCCGTCCTGACCGACCTGGGCGACCGTCTCTACTGCAGCTTCCTCACCCGGGAGGAAACCGGGTGGTCGGGTGTGGTGGTGGGCCAGGTCGATCGGGTCGAGGTGTCCGACCTCACCGACCCACTGATCCACTTCCGCAGTGGCTACCACCGGCTCATGCCGTAGCGAGCCGCGTCGGCGGTGCACTGTGCTCCGACGGCTCAACCTATTAGCTTTCCTGCTCGTGAACCGACCTGAGCTGCGACCCCTGGCCGTGGGGGAGATAATCGATGCCGCCATCAAGGTGGTTTCGAGCAACGCCCGGGTCTTGTTCACCATCGCAGCGATGATCTTCGCCCCTCTCGGGATCTTGCAGCTCATGGCATACACCGCTTTCGGAGCGGGTGACATTGCATCGCTGGTGAACACGCTGGCAGTGGACTCCACCATCACCGATGAGCAGTTCGACCTCTTCGTGGACTCAGCGGTGCAGTTGCTGATCCTCGGGTTGGCGCTGGCCGTGCTCGCCGGTGTGGGAACCGTCCTGGCGCAAGGGGCGACGGTCAAAGCGGTGGCCGATGTCTACCAGGGCTCGGTGCCGGAGTGGCAGGAGTCGATCAGATTCGGGTTTCGCCGGTTCTTCGCCATCCTCGGCGCCGTCCTCATGGTGTTCATTGGATCAACGTTCGGTTTGATCTTCTGCCTGGTCCCTGGAGTGTGGCTCTACATTTCATGGTCGGTCACCGTCCCCGCCCTGGTGGTCGAACACCTCGGGGCCTTCGAAGCCATACAAAGGTCGTACCGATTGGTGAGACAGCGATTCTGGCCGGTGCTCGGGGTGGTGCTCCTGTCGGTCCTGCTATATGGGACCGTCAGTTACCTGTTCAGCTTGGCGGGTTCGCTGTTCACATTCCTCGGTGACGAGACCAGCGTGGGGATCCCCGTTGCCGCCTCCGTAATCTCGTCGACATTGAGCTCCATCGTCGTGCAGCCCTTCATCGCCGCGGTGCTGATCGTCCTCTACTTCGATCTGCGGGTGCGGGCAGAGGGTTACGACCTTCGTGTGATGGCGACAGAGTTGGGCGATGGCACTCCCCCACCGCCCCCAACGAGCAGTCCAGACGACCCGTTCGGCCTCGGCTCGCCCGGCACCTGATGACCCTGTTTCAAGCGGTCGACTCCGATCGACTGCGGGCCGAAGCAGAGCAGATCCTCTCCCAGGCCAAATATCGGGTCGAGACCACCACCTCGGAGCGAGTCAGCGCCTGGCTCAGAGATCTGTGGTTTCGCTTCCTCGAATTCCTCGACTCGGTCGCCGGTCTGGTCGGCGGCCCAATCGTGCTGGGATCGATACTGGTCGTGACAGTCGTTGCGGTCTCAGTTCTCATCGCCCGCAATCTCGGAAAGCGTCGTGCCCGGGAGATGGACCAGCGAATCAGGCGCGAGCACGCCCTCGCCCGCGGCGCCGACCCCGGCGTCCTCGAAGAGGCGGCCGACCTGGCCGCGGGACGCGGCGAGGTCGGCGAGGCTGTCCGTCTCCGCTTCCGCGCCGGACTACTTCGTCTCGATGAAGCCGGCCTCATCCGGTTCCGCCCCGGTCTGACCAGCGCGGAGATCACCGACTCGTTGCAGTCGCCGGTCTTCGAGAGCCTGGCCGTCCGATTCGACGAGATCGTCTATGGGCACCAGTCAGCCACCGCCGAGGACTACCAGATCGCTCAGAATGGTTGGAGAGACCTCCTCGACCAGAGGATCGGGGCAGGTGCAAGGTGATCATTCCGAGATCGACGACCCTCGGCGCAGAAGGCAGGCGGCTGCGCAAGGTGCTGGTCGTACTCGGCCTAGTCCTGATAGTCGGCAACCTGACGGCTTTCATCGTTGGCGGTCTGGTGCGGGGCGAGACGGTGGCCGGTCCCCCCGGTTCGTCATACGTGACCACCGCTTTCGGGAGCGCTGCCCTGGCCGAGCTGATCGAATCCGAGGGCGACGGAGTTGAGCGGCTTCGGGCGCCATACACCACATCCCGCCTCGATCCGACCGAGACCTTGCTGCTGATCGAAGTGGGTCTCTCCAGCTTCAGCGAAGCCGAGGCCGCGATCGTCGGCCAGTACCTTCGTGACGGAGGCCGACTGGTACTCGCCGGCCCGGATCCGGATCGGATCGTTGCATCAACCGGCAAGGGGGCGGACGAGGTCCCGGCATGGGAGCCGGGCGGGCCGGCGATCGCCATCGGCACCCACCTCGATGTCGGCGAGGTGCCTCTCAGTGGGCGGGGCCAGTTTGGCTCGTCGAACGGAGCGACACCGATTCTCGAAGGGGACGAAGGCGAAGTTGTCGGAGTCGAATGGACGGTTGGCCGCGGCGTGTTCGTCTGGCTGGCTGATTCGACACCGCTCCAGAACACCGGCCTGGCCGGCGGAGACTCCGCCGGACTCGCCATGACGCTGACCGGCGGCCGCGACGTTGTCTTCGACGAGTTCCGGCACGGTTACGGAGGTGACACCTTCTGGCAGCTGCTACCCGACGGGTGGGTGGGGGCGATTGCGCTCCTGACATTTGCCGCTGGGGCATGGGTGCTCGCTTATGGGCGACGGCTGGGGCCACCGGAAGACACCGAGCGCAAGCTGCAACCCGAGCGCGCCGCCTACGTCGAGTCCGTGGCGGCGATACTGGGAAGGACGGGACCCGCCCGTGAGGCGATCGACCCGGTTCGGGCCCGAGTGAGGCGTTTGTTGGCCAATCGGGCCGGATTGGGACCGGAGGCGACGGAGGACGAGCTGAGGAAGGCGGCCCACGACGCCGGCGTCGATCCCGGTGACATGGAGGCGGTGCTCGATCCTCTCGGGGACCCGGTACCGGCCGGTAGGGCTCTCGCCCACATCAGCGCTAGGAGATGACGTGAAGGAAGTCAGGGAGAAAGTCCACGCCGAAGTGGCCAAGGTCGTCGTGGGGCAGACGCCGACCGTCGACGCGATGCTCGCCGCCGCCGCGGTGGGGGGTCATGTTCTGCTCGAAGGTGTGCCTGGCACCGCCAAGACCCTTCTCGCCCAAGCCGTAGCCCGAGCTTTGGGTCTCACCTTTGCCCGCGCCCAATTCACCCCGGACATGCTTCCCTCCGATTTGACCGGCACGATGACTCTGCGCGGGCACGATCTGGTCTTTCGTCGTGGACCGGTGTTCACCCAACTCCTTCTCGCCGACGAAATCAATCGCACCCCACCCAAGACCCAGGCGGCACTGCTCGAAGCAATGTCCGAAGGCCAGGTCTCCGTCGACGGGGTGAGCCACCCGCTCCCCAAGCCGTTCCTGGTCGTGGCCACTCAAAACCCGATCGAATATGAGGGGACCTATCCGCTCCCGGAGGCACAGCTCGACCGCTTTCTGATGAAGATCGAGGTTGGGTATCCCAACGAAGACCAGGAGAGAGACATGCTCCGCATGGAGCGGGACGGTCTCGCCCCGGCCACCTTGAGCAAAGTGGAGGCGGTCACCGATGCGGATGGCCTACTGACTCGACGGCGTCTGGTGGAGACGACCACGGTGAGCGACGAGGTTGTCTCCTACGTCACCTCGATCACCCGACGTTCCCGGGACCTGCCCTCGGTCGAGCTCGGCGCCAGCCCCAGATCGTCGGTCCACCTCTTGGCGGCCGCCAAGGCCATAGCCAGAATGTCCGGGCGGGACTTCGTGACCCCCGACGATGTTGCCCGAATGGCAGTGCCGGTCCTACGACACCGCATCCTGGTCCGGCCCGAAGCCGAGCTCGACGGGTACACCCCCGACGACGCAGTGCGAGCGGTCCTGGCGGCGGTGGAGGTCCCGCGCTGAGACCGGCCGTAACTTGAGTCCGACCCCGCGCGCGGCAGCGATCCTGGCGTTGACGGCGTTGACGGCGTTGTTAGTGCCCTTCCCGGTTGCCGGACTTCTTGTGCTGGCAGCCGCCGCCGCCACGGTTGCCGATGCCTGGTTGGTTCGAGAAGTGCCTGACCTCGTGACCCGTACCCCTTCCATCCTCTCTCGAGGTGTGGCTTCCACACTCACCATCAGACCCTCGGAGCCGAGCAAGGATCTGCGCATCCGACAGCCATCGGGGCCCGACATCCGCATCCGCCCCCAAGAAGACGACGGCGAAATCGAGGCGGAGATCATGGCGCTGCGTCGGGGAAGGCACATCCTGCCCGCCCCGGCCACACGCGCCCGGGGACCGCTCGGCCTTGGATGGTGGTTTCACCGAACCGGCCAATCGGCCGAAATCGTGGTCTACCCCGACTTGCCCGCCGCCCGGCGACTGGCGATCGAGGTGCGCATGGGGAGATTTCGCGGTGAGGGCCGGCGTTCTCGGGGACCCCTCGGGCTTGGCACGGAGTTGGAGTCGATCCGCGAGTACTCGCCCGACGACGACATCCGGCAGGTGAACTGGCGGGCGACCGCCAGGGTGGGCCATCCGATGTCGAACACCTATCGCGTCGAACAGGATCGAGAGGTCATCTGCCTGCTCGACACCGGCCGTCTGATGGCAGCGCCACTCCCCGGGCGAGACGGGAGGCCGGAGCTGACCCGTTTGGATGCCGCTGTCGACGCCATTGCCGCGATGGCTGCCGTGGCGGATGAGATCGGCGACAGGGTGGGTGTTCTCGCCTTTCATAGCAGGGTGGTGCGATGGCTCACACCGCGTCGGGACGGCGCACGGGCGGTGCTTCAGGCGATCTACGATCTCGAGCCGGAACCCACCGACAGCTCATACGAGTTGGCCTTCCAGACGGTGACCCACGCCAAGCGTGCCTTTGTCCTGATCATGACCGACCTTCTCGACGAGTCCGCGGCAAGGCCCTTGGCCGACGCGATGCCGATGTTGGCCAGGCACCACGCCGTGGCGGTGGCGTCAGTGGCCGATCCTACGGTGCAGGCAGCCTTGCTTCTGGCCGAGGAGACAACGGCGGGGGTCCTTCGCCAGTCTGTTGCGGTGGACGTGATCGAAGCCCGTGAGCGGGTGGCGGCGCTACTGGCGGGATTGGGAGTGCGGGTGATAGAGGCTCCACCTGAGCGGCTGTCGGCGGCGTGCGTTTCCGCCTACCTGACCGCCAAACGACGCGCCCGTCTCTGAGGCAGCCACCCCCGCCAGAGGTAAAGACCCCAGAACAGGCCACCGAGAATGAGGCCGATGATCGTGGTCGACACCGGGCCGAGACCGACCCGGCTCACGTAGCCCTCCACCAGGCCGGCCAGGACCAGCCAGGGTGCCGTGGCCGCGGCGATGGTCAACGCCGGCACCGCCTCGGCGGCGAGAGCTGCCCGGCGAGTCATGGTTCCCGGGCGCAGCATCGCTCGGGCCATCGAGAGCCCGGCCCCTGCCCCAACCACGATGCAGGTCAATTCGAGCACTCCATGGCCAACCACTGCCGCCACCAAGAGCCCACCATTGCCCGAGGCAAGAGCCAGACCGGAGACACCGCCGAGCAACACTCCGTTATAGGCCACGAGGAATGCGGTCCCAAGCCCGAACGTGATCCCGAGGGCGAACGCAGCCAGTGAGACCCGGATGTTGTTGACGAGCACATAGGTGGAGAAGCCGGCCAGGCCGAGCGGGCCCAGACCCTGCTCGGTGCTCTCCGCTTCCGCCACCCAGAGAAAGTCGGGAGGGAGGAGCTCGGCCATTGTTTCGGGATCGGCCACGCCCCACCAACCGGAGAGGACCGCGGGGACGAGGAGGAGAAGACCGGCCAGTGCCAGGGGACGGGACCTCTGGAACAGGAGGAGCCAGTAGCGGTCGGCAAACAGATCGATCAGGTTGGCGCGACGGGTGGCCCGCTCGTAGACCAGGCCGCGTCCCTGGCGGACCATTCCTTCCAGTCTCTGCACCAGGGGATCATCGGGAAAACGACGCCGCGCCATGGCCAGATCGGCTGCAGTCGCCCGGTAGAGTCCAGCCAATTCGCGCAGCTCTCCTGGTGCGAGCCGCTCGGGTCGTCGTCCTGCCGCTGTCAGAAGCTCGTCGAAACGGTCCCAACTCTCTTCTCGCTCGTCCAGATAGCGGGTTAGCTTCATAGGGTGGTTTTCGAAGACCGTCTCAGAATCGATACCCCCGAGGGGGTCGAGCTGGAATTGACGCTAGCTGGGCTCGGGTCCCGGGTCGGGGCGGCAGCCATCGACGGAGTGATCCTCGCCATCGCGACGATCGTGGTGCTGATCGCGGTGGTGATGATTGGCTCGGCGAGCGTGTCCGAGGACATGTCCAGCCTGGTCATCGGGTTCGGCGCATTGCTGGTGTTCGTGATTCTCTTCGGCTATTACCTGCTGTTCGAGACATTGAACTCGGGCAGGACCCCGGGTAAGTCGGCCCTCGGCATCCGGGTGATCAAGGCCGACGGAACCCCGCTCGGATTCGGTGCCGTGGCGATAAGGACGTTGCTCAGGATGGTCGATTCCCTCCCCGCCTTCTATGCGACCGGAATCGTCAGCATCCTCGCTACTCCACGAAATCAAAGAGTTGGCGATCTCGCCGCGGGCACCGTGGTGATCCGTGACCGCGCTCCCGGTACCCTCCTGGCCACAGCCGGGTTGATCGGCACCGAGGATCTAGCCCGGTTGCCGAGATGGGACACATCGGCCCTCCACGACGAGGACGTCGCATTGCTACGCCGATTCGCCGAGAGACGGAATGCCTTGACCGGGCAGAGTCGTTCGGACCTGGCCGACGTGATCGCGGACCGGCTGCGAGCCAAGGTGGTCGGAGCGGATGCGCCCGACGACAACGAGGCGTTCCTCCTCAGACTGCTTTCGGAGAAGATGCACCGCGAGCGATGACCCTAGGCCTGGATCTCCCAGATGCGGGCGGTCCACAGGTAACGGCTGCCTCGTTCGGTGAGCTCGATCACCCGGTCGCGTATGAGACGTATCACTGCCGGCTGCTCGGCCAACGCAGAGGGCAGCGGGATGGGGCGTTCGCTGAGCATCTTGATCGAACCGAAGACAGATCGGGCCTTGTCCATGATCGACGTCTCGTCCTGGAGCGAGCCGGTCGGCAACAACAGCCTTCCCCCTTTGCGAAGCAGTCTCTTCGCCTCGTCCAGCATTCGCATAGGCAGCTCCGCCCCGGTGGGCCCACCCGCCAGCCCCGAGGGGAACCACCCGGACACGGTGGCCAGGTCATCGGGGATCCCGGAGACGTCGCCGATAACGACATCGGCGAACTCTCCCTCGGGAAGCGCATCGAACATGTCGCTCTGAAAGAACTCGACTCGGTCGGCGACACCCTGGGCGGTGGCGTTGGCGGTGGCCACCTCGACTGTGCCTTCCGCCGCATCGACGCCATAGACCTTTCCGGCACCGAGTTTGGCGGCGACGATCGAGAGGACCCCTGAGCCGCAGCCGGCGTCGATCACGACCGATCGGTCCTCGATATCCAACGCATCGGCAAGGAGCGTTGAGATCGTCGAAGGTCGGAAGGTATGAGGTCCAAGTTTCAACTCGAAAGGACCACAGCGTCCCTTCCAGACAACGGTGTCGGATTCCATAGGAGGACTATACGAACCCACGACTCCTGGACAAAAGTCTGGATCCTGGGTGGCTCAACGGAGGGTCTCCTGGTCGACCCCGATCGTGACTCGATTCATCATTCCAAGATGGCTGATTTGGAGGGCAACCACGTTCAGACCCGCCTGTTTCAGCTCGAGGGGGACGTCACGGTTGTTGCGACAGGCGGAACGTCGGTAGACGCGTTCGATATTGCGATCCTGACGCCGGGCGATCCAACCGGCCGACGACCGGCCATGCTCCAGGAGCAGAATGCGCCCTCCGGGTTTGGTGACCCGGACCATCTCCGTGAAAGCCGCCCGATGATCGGGAAAGGTGCATGAGGACAGCGCAGAGATCACGGTATCGAAGCTGTGATCGGCAAACGGCATCTCTTGGGCGTCCCCCACCATCAGTCTGACCTCCATCCGCATCTGTCGTGCCCTGCGCTGGGCCTGGTTCACCATCTCCGGCGACAGGTCGAATGCCGTCACGGATCGACATTGCTCCACGTGCTCGAAGTTCTCCCCCGTGCCACACGCGACGTCCAATACGTCACCCGTGGCGCTCGAGAAGTGCTTCTTTCGCAGCCTGTTGACCATCAGCAGTGCGTCGACCATCCCCAGCAGACGCCAATTCCCGGCCATCCCGTCGTAGAGCACGCGCACGTCCCCGGTGGTCAAAAGCCGCATCATGGGTCGCATGCCGGCATCCCGACCGGTCTCCTCTGGTTCTGCCTCTGGTTGGAGTTGCACTGTAAGCGCAGTGATGGTGATTTGCATACACCGTAAGTTCCGCAACCCGCCGTTGCCGAACCCGCTGACTTACGATGCAGTGATGCCCCCGACTGAGACCCGTCTCCCGCTGAACCGTGAGAGGATCATCGACGCCGCGGTCACATACGCCGATGACAACGGGGTCGAGGAGTTGTCGATGCGAAAGCTCGGTGCCGAACTCGGGGTCGAAGCCATGTCGCTCTACAACCACGTCAAGAACAAGGACGACATTTTCGATGGCATGATCGATCGGGTCTTTGCATCCGTGCCGCTTCCCGCAATCGATGCCGAATGGACAACAGCGATCCGAGAAACCGTGTTGAAGGCCATGGATCAGTTCACCGCTCACCCCTGGATGGTGAATCTCCTGATGCAGCGTGGCAACTACGGCAACTCTTCGTTGCTTTTCATGGATCGTGCCCTCGGGCTCCTGCGGAACGCCGGCTTCAGCGACGAGGACACCCACCATGCATGGCAGATGCTGGCCAGTCACACCATGGGCTACGCCTTCCAGATGGTCTCCGGGGGTCCCAAGGACAAGGACTGGGAAGGAATCGAGGGGCAGCTCGCCGATCTGGCCGAGGACTATCCCAACGTTGCTCGGCTCGCCCCCTACCTGGGTGACTGTGAGTTTGCCGGCGAGTTCGCCTTCGGGCTCGAGATCATCATCGACGGTCTCAACGCACGATTACATTGACTCGAATGGGTGGACGCGGAGACGACACGTTGAGTAAAGAAGAACCGAGCAGGTTTCGCGCCATTCCCAGTGTCGCCGCCATCGCGCTGCTCGTCACCACGCCATTGGCCGTGTTCCTCTACGTGATGGGCTTGGTCGTGTCGGAGAACATCATCTACCCCGCGGCGGCCCTGGCCACGGCGGCACTCACTGCCCTGGCCGCCGGCTGGGCCGCGAACAGCGTCACCCACGACGAGACACGCACCGACCTCGCAACCGTTGTGATCCGCAACCTGGTGTTGGGCGTGCTCCCGGCCGGGGCAGCGGCATTTCTTGCGGCGAGCTTGGATCGGAGCGTGTGGCTCATCGCTCTCACCCTCGTCTATTGCAGTGCCACCGCCAGCGTTCTCGCCTTCCGTCATCGGAGCGGCGAGGCCACGGCAGTTCAGGATGGCAAGCTCACCGTCAATTGGCTGGTGGGGACCGTGGTCGGCGTCGGCGTGATCATCTTCGTGGCGTCCCTGTTCGGTCTCACCGGAGCCTGACCGCCGACGTAGAAGAAACGGTTGGTGACGTGAGAACGACGGGAAGACCCCGGACGCGAAGAACCCCGAGGGAGTGCTGGCCGAAGCCCTCACCCTCTCGGGATTCTCGACCCGTCTGACACTCCAACCCCGAAAGGCTGGTCTCCCAGATGGGTTCCAAAGTGACCTCTCGGTCGCTTCGATTCCGGTCCGGGGTTGCCCCCGATCCGGCTACGCCACCATAGGATCGCTGCACCCGGCGGGCAAGTAGAAGGCCTGATTTGTTTTCGCGATTTAGCCCCTATTCTCGCGAACCGCAGGAAGAGGCGGTTTGCCTATCCTGAGAGCACATGGCGGACAGAGACAGCGTGACCCAACTTGGCCGGCTCCTGGCGGCCGTGGCTCGGGCGCATCATGAAGCGACGGGTGGAGTGAACGAGCATTGGGCTGAGTGGTATGCCTCTCGACTCGTGGGCGAGATCGATTCCCACGTTGGCTTCAGTCCCAGCCTCGACCAGGTCAGAGAATGGCTGACCAGCGCCGACGAGAAGTACCGCGCCGAGGCATCCGAAGCGCGCTGGCCCTTCTACTACGCGGAGCTCATCCTCGACACGATCGGCGGGTCGACCGGCTAGATGTGTGCTGATTGCACGATCGGCGCCACCTCTTTGCCCAACAGCTCGATGGCGTGGAGGACCTGGTCGTGGGGCAGTGTGCCCACACTTATGTGAAGCATGAAGCGCTGGATCCCGAGGACCTCTCTGATGTGGAGGATCTTGGCGGCCACGGTCTCGACGTCACCGAGCACGAGTGACCCGCCCGGGCCTCGCATCATGTCGTATTGCGGTCGGGTCATAGGCCCCCAGCCCCGCTCCCGACCCAGTTGGGTCATGGCGACGGCGTAGGAGTTGTAGTACTCGTCGGCCGCCTGCTCGCTGCTGTCGGCGATATACCCATGAGCATGGACGGCCAGAGGCGCCGCTGCCGGGTCGTGGCCAAAGTCGACGAGTGTCGACCGGTGAAGATCGGCGAAGTCCGCGAATCGATCCGGATTGCCTCCGATGATGGCCAGAGCGACCGGCAGACCGCGGGTGGCGGCTCGAACGATCGAGGTCGGGCTACCACCTACACCGACCCAAATCGGCAACGGGTCTTGCTCGGGGCGGGGATAGATCGACTGGTCATGAAGGGCGGGGCGATGCTTGCCCGACCAAGTGACCCGCTCTTGGTCCCGGATCGCAAGGAGCAGATCGAGTTTCTCGCTGAACAACTCGTCGTAATCGGAGAGTGAGTATCCAAAAAGTGGAAACGACTCGATGAACGAGCCCCGCCCCACCAGCAGCTCGGCCCGACCCGACGAGACCAGGTCGAGGGTGGCGAAATCCTGGAAGGTCCGAACCGGGTCGGCGGAGCTGAGAATGATCACCGCCGGGGTGAGACGGATGCGCTCGGTCCTGCCCGCAGCGGCAGCCAGCACTACCGCTGGCGCGGAAGAGGCGAAGTCAGGTCGGTGGTGCTCACCCACTCCGTACACCGCGAGACCGACGCGCTCGGCCAGCACGACCTCCTCGAGCACCTGGCGAAGCCGCTCCCCGTGGCTGATCGTCTCCCCGGTCTTGGGGTCGCGGTAGGTCTCGGCGAAGGTGGTGATTCCCAGTTCCATGTGCCGGCCATTGTGGTCAACCAGAAGCTATGACCAAGCCGAAGGCCCTATCTCGCTTCTTGCACGCCCATGGGTCCTTCATCCGCCAGGTCGGTGCGGTTGCGTTTCAGCCAGGCTCGAACCCACCACAACTCGTCATCAGTGACACCGGCACCGGGTAGTGGCCTTCCTGCTCCGGGAAGATCCTCGAACTCTCCGGCAGCGATCGCCTCCTCGATCAGACGCTCGGCCAAAGACCAGGGGCGACTCGAGTGGTCTGACTCCATCCGGTCACGCTACCCACCCGGAATGAGTAGCACGCGCGTTGGATTGTGGACCTTCGACTCTGGGCGAGTCGGCCCGCGAACAGCGACGATGAGCTGACCGTCCGAGGAGCTTGTCATGGTCGATTCCGCTTCGAGTCCCACCCGCCGCCGGCCTCCGGTTGAAGGCGGGGGACCACTCACCTTCGGTCGAGGTGCGACAGCGGCGAAACGACGCGCCCGGACCAGAGCCGGCTACGTGGCCGCGATCACGGTCAACGCGATCCTGCTGGTCGTCGCCAACAATCTTCTCGGCTGGAGTCTGCTGCCATTTCTGACTGAGGATTTCGCACGGGTGTTGTGGCTGATCAACATCTCGTTGCTGGCAACGATCGCAGTGAATGCCGGCTACCTGGCGTATGACCGGGGGTGGTTCAAGTCGTTGTGCCAGATCGGATTGGGTGGGATCAGCATGGCAGTGGTGGTGCGGATGTACCGGGTGTTCCCGTTCGACTTCAGCCACTCCCAGTTCGACTGGACCTGGACAGCCCGCTTGGTGCTGGTCCTGGCCATGGTGGGAATAGGTATTGGAATCGTCGTGGAGCTGGTCAAGCTGGTCAGGGACCTGGCTCACATCTCGGGGACCGCGCCAGAATGATCCTCACCCATAGGAGGACCAACATGACAGAGAACAGCCAGAACCGACCCGAGGAGGGCCCCGACCGCAGTCGTTGGGTCGACGAGGTGCAAGAGGCGCTCGATCGGACCGGCGAGGCTATCCGAACCGCTTGGGAAGCCACCCGTGAAAGCCGAATGAGCGCTCTCGAGGCGGCTAAGCAGGCAGCCTCAGAGCTGTCCGACGTGATCGACCAGGGGATCGCCGCCGCGCGAGAGCGTTGGGCCGCCAGCGAATCGCCCGGTGGCGATCCCGCACCAGGGGACCAGACCGCAGACGAGATTTCTCGAGAAGCGAATCACGGCCACGAGCCGCCGGATCATTGAGTCAGCCCGGGGCCGGTGGATGACTCGATATCGGAAAGTCTGCGCACGCTTTCCACAATTCGGTCGCGGTCGTTGAAGATCACCAGCGGTCGATCGACTTCGGCCGAGTCGGCCGGGACACAGACCAGGGTGACTCCCTCGAGGGTAATCGGGACGGGTACCTCTCCCTCGTAGAGGACGAGCACCGTCAACCCCACGGGCTCGAGGTGAGTCGCTCCGATCACCGCCGCGCCGAGCAGGGTCTCGTCAGCGCCCACCCACTCGTCGACAGCCAGTATCGACCTGTGAGCTTCGGGGTGCTCGAGCATCAGCAGGGCCAGGACCAACTCGTCCCTGGCCTCGGGCACGGTCTCAATCGGTAGACGCTCTCGCAGCACCGGCCGTGCTTCCGCACCCCAGCCCCGGGCCAGGGCCCAGTAGGCGTGGCCACGGATCATGGAGGAAGGGTGGGTCGTGTGAGCCAGAGCGGGGCTCCAGCTCCCGGCCTCCCCGGCGTTGCCCGCGGCAACCAGAAGGTTGCGGCGAATGAACCGGCCTTGTCGGCGCGGGACATACCACCATGAGAAACTGTCCAGAAGCTCCTTGTCGTCGAGGGCGAGCATCTCGGCAAACATCAGACCCGTGGGCCGGTTCCCTGCTTCGGCAAGAGCCCGCGTGCCGGGCGGGCAGACGGTGAGACAGTCATCGCAGCCATAGATCCTTCGGCCGAGCAGAGGTCGGATCCACTGCGGGATGGAGCCCGGTGTCTGGAGCCATGTCGAGAGACAACGTCGTGCATCGAGACCGTGCTCGTCGAGAGCCTGGGTGGGACAGGCCGGAATGCACGCAACACAGGTCCCACATGAACGTTGCATTGGATCTGTGGTGGCCAGCGGGGCGTCTGTGACCACCGAGCCGAGCAGCATCCAGGGACCGTGTCCCGGGGCAAGCACCATGGTGTTCCTACCCGACCATCCCACTCCGGCGCGTACCGCCGCTGCCCGGTCCACCAGGCGGTTGTCGTCGATGAGAATCTCGGCCCGATACCCCTTCCGTCGGAGATGAGCAGCGAGGGCCTCGGCGACCTGTCGCACCGGCTGGTACTGATCGGAGGTGGCGAACCGGCCAACAAGTGGCCCGGTGATGTCAGGGGAGGCAGCAACGGCCAGATAATTCCATCCCACCACGACGAGCCGTTCCGCCCAAGGAAACGACGCTCTGATGTCGGTGGCGGATTCCGGGGCCCCATAGGTGAAACGAATCGGCCCGGCCCGGCCCGAAGCCTTGTGGTTGTGGAGTGCCAGGAGCTCTCTCTGGAATCGATCGGCCCCCGCCACACCGAAGCCGGCGGCCCCGACACTCTCGGCCAAGACACGTAGCTCGGCCGTCAGTCTCTCGGACATCGCCCCAGTCTGCCAGCGGGCCAGAATCGGCCTCCAACCAGTGGCGAGTGGTCAGCCGAGATGAGACGAGGCTCCTTTCGCGCGGGTCTGTAGGCGGTTGGGTCTTCTGGCCCGTCGCCGAAGCCTCTCAACGCTCTCGTAGCGGCACGATGGCGTCGATCTCCACCAGGAATTCGGGTTGGGCCAACCCAGCGACCACCAGCAAGGTATTGGCCGGGGGTGGTGATGGGAAGAACGCTTCTCGGACCTTGCTCACCTGGCCGCGGTCCTCGATCCGGGTCAGATAGAGGGTGGTCCGGGCGACGTCCGCCATAGTGCCACCGGCCGACTCGATCACACGCTTCAGATTGGCCAGCACCTGGTGCGCCTGGGCCGCGGCATCGTCGCCACCCACTAGCTGGCCGTTCTCGTCGAGCGCCACCTGGCCGGCCACAAAGAGCAATCGTCCCAATGCA
>Ga0299906_10000461_pt1 | contig 38046 bp, 28 predicted proteins | sample RVTome_14_FD_200259 | JGI IMG/M metagenome (GOLD analysis project Ga0299906, IMG submission 200259) | Soil microbial communities from uranium-contaminated site in the Upper Colorado River Basin, Wyoming, United States - RVT145D125 (version 2) ... | reverse complement strand
GAGACGCGGCACCGCAGCGACCCTACTCGCGCGGCACGTACCAGTAGCGCGGGCGCCACGGGGCGCCGGTGACCGGCACGAAGCGCTCGGGCGGCTCTCCGCGGAAGAGCTCGCGCTCGACGCGGTAGCTCGCCCCGAGCTCCGGCAGGTCCTCCTCCCAGCTCCTGTCGTCGAGCACGATCACCGCCCAGCGGCGCGCCTCGAGCGCGTCGCGGAGCTCCGCGACGAAGCGTCCGGCGACGTCGCGCTCGCGCGACTTCAGGAGGTCGACGACCGCCATCGCGTGGACGCCGGGGCGCTTGCCCGCGCGCCGCGCGAGATGAGGATGGTAGGGAACGAAGACCTCCCCCTCGACCGCCGCCAGCTCGGCGACGAGCCCCTCGCCGGCGGCGCGGTCGTCCGCGGACGGCACGAGCCGCGCGTTCCACGCCGGCGCGAGGAGCGCGAAGTGCCCCAGCGCGAGCAGCGCGGCGGCCGTGCGGCGCCCGCCGGGGAGCGCGCGCGCCCCGTGGAAGGCGCCCGCCAGGACGAGGCTCGCGGCCGCGCAGGCGGGCATCAACGTGTTGGCGAAGCCCCCTTCGTGGGCGCGCGCCACCCAGGAGGAGCCCAGCAGCGCGAGCGCGAAGGACCCGCGCAGCGCGCCGACTCCCGCTCGCCGCGGGGAGACGGCGACGACCAGGAGGACCGGGACCGCGAGCACGCGCGCGCTCTCGATCCAGAAGCCCGCCCACATCGAGCGCACGAAGGGATGCCCGGCGAGGAGCTCGAACACGTACCAGCGGTACCAGCCGTCCGTGATCCGGTCGAGGGCGAGCGTGCTCGCGAGGACCGGGCCCACCAGCGCCGCGCCGAGGGCGAGCGCCTCGGCCCGCCGGCGCATCGCCAGCGCGGGCAGGAGCGCGATGCCGATCGGCCAGGCCGCTTGCTTGACGAAGCCCGCGAGGAAGAAGACGCCGCCCGCCGCGAGCGCGGGGCCGACCCCGCGCCGGCGCTCGAGCAGGACGTACGCCCAGAGCGAGAGCGCGACGAAGAGCGCGTCGACGCGCGCGAGGTCGAACCAGGAACCCGCGAACGGGTAGCTCGCCGCGAAGGCGCCGGCGCAAACGATCCCGGCCCGGCGCGAGCCGCCCGCGCGCGCCAGGACGAAGAGCGCGGCGCAGGCGGCGAGCGCCGCGCCGAGCGACAGCGCGCGCAGGGCGGGGAGGCCCGCCCCCAGCAGCGTCACGGCCGCGGCGCCGGCGAGGGCGAAGCCCGGCGGGTACGGAAACGCGACGAAGTCGAGGCGCGGCTCGGCGTAGACCGGCTCGCCCGCGCGCAGCCGGAGCACGTGCTCCAGGACGCCGCCCTCCTGCCACTCGAGCTCGAAGGGGTGCGGCAGGCGCAGGCCGGCGACCACGGCGAGCCCCGCCAGCGCGAGGACGGCGGTCGCCGCGACGAGCGCTTCCAGTCGGCGAGCCATCGGTGCCCTCGGGGCTGCCGACTACTCGCGCTGCATCGCGAGGGCCGCCTCGCCGGCGTAGGTGCGCGTGATGCGGAACTCGTGCTGGGCGCCGCGCTGCTCGGCGGTCTGCACGATCGCGTGCTCGAGCTCGACGTCCCCGGTCAGCTCCAGCGAACGAGCGAGGCCGTCGGCGGCCCACGCGAGGCTCCCCGCGAGCTCGAGCCGGTACGCGAAGCTCTGCTCGACCTTCGGCCCGCCGCCCTCCTGCTCCAGGGTGCGCGATACCTCGGCGGAGGTCTCGACCTCGCCCGCGAGCCGGATCAGCGCGACCTGCTCGCCGTCGACCTCGCGCGCGCCGAGGTACTCCGCCCGCAGCGTCCCCGCGAGGTTCTGCGCGAGCTGCGAGTCGTAGGCGGCGCGCTGCGGCGCGTCGAGGTCGAAGGGGCTTCCCCCGGTCTCGCCGGTGCTCTCCGGCTCCTCCGGCGCGAGCGCGAGGTCGCCGCCGGGCCGGAAGAGGACCGCGAGCGCGCTCGCCTCGACCTCCCAGGAGTCGCCCGCCGCGACCTCCGCCGCGGGCAGGAACGCCGCGAGATCGACGCGCGCCGAGAGGCCCCGGAGCAGCGCCTCGTCGCGCTCCGCGGCGTCGTCGTCGAATCCGGCCGTGTAGCTCGCGGACGCCGCGTCCCAGGTGAACCGGACGCGCGCCCCCGCGAGCCGGCTCTTCGCGGACTGCGCGTGCTCCTTGCGCACCCCTTCGGGGCTCGTCTCGACCGACGAGGCGAGCGTCTGCGCGTCCTCGATCCGGCGCACGAGCTTCAGCGGCCGCCCGTCCTCGACCTCGACGTAGGTGTCCGTCAAGCGGGCATCGGCGCGCTCGGTGCGCGTCTCGTCGCCGGCGTTCAGCTCGCCCGCCGGTTGCTCGGTCCCGTCGACGAGATACGAGACCGAGACGTCCTCGAGCGCGAGCTCGAAGCGGCGCTCGAACCTCCGCGCGACCTCCGCGCCCCTCACGGGCGCGTGGGCGAGGCGGTCGAGGAAGGGAGCGGCGAGGACGAGCACCAGGCCGGGAGCGAGGATCTTCATGGTTCTGGGAGCGCGGGGTCCGGGAGCGAGCCACGAATTGTGCCGCGCCCCGCGAGCGAAGGGAAACCCGGGGTCGCCCGTGCCCGAGCCCGAGCCCGAACCACCCCCGGCCCTTCACTCCCCAGCCCTGCACCTCATCGCGAAGCTCGTCCGCCCCCGGAACACCAGCCGATGCTCGTACTGCGGGTCGTCCTCGTCCTTCGACGTCACCGACGCCACGGTGACGCGGGCCTCGACCGCGAGCGAGCGCGCCATCCCCGCCGCCACGTCCCACTCCAGGACGCCCTCGAGCGCGTAGCGGACGGTGTCGACCTGCGTCGCCGCGCCGTCGACGACGGGCACGTGCGAGAGGTCGCCCTCCATCTCGCCCCGGTGCTCGATCTCGCCCTCGATCTCGATCGCGGCGACGCCCTCCTCGATCTTGCCCAGGCGCAGGGTCGCCTCGCCCGAGAACGTGAGCTCCTCGTAGTCGGGGTCGAGGTGGTCGATGGGGTCGCCTTCGAGCTCGATCCCGAGCTCGCCGCCCGGGTAGAGGACCTCGGCGAACGTCTCGGCGGGGACCGTCCACGAGTCCCCTTGCGCGACCTCCCCGCCCGGGAGCAGCGCGCGCAGGTCGAGGTCCTCGCCGAGCTCCGCGAGCAGCTCGTCGCCCCCGCCCTCGTTTCCGGCCCAGCGCGCCTCGTACTCGCCGCGCGCCTCGTCCCAGACGAACTCGACCTCGCGGCCCGCGAGCCCGCTCGTCCCCTCGGCCTCGAGGTCCTCGGTCTCCGGCGTCATGCCCGCCATCGCGACCTCGGACGTGGAGGTGGCGGACGTCGCGATCTCCACGTACTTGCGCGAGAGCCGCCGCGGGCGGCCGGCGGCGAGCTCGTGGTAGCGGTCGACCACGATCAGCTCGAACGCGTCGGTGATCGTGATCTCCATCTCGGGCAGGTACTGGCTCGGAACGGGCGCGCCCTGCATCTCGACGAGGAACTCCTCGAGGTGCATCTCCGAGCTGCGCGTGAACGTCTTGGTCCAGGTGGAGCCCTTGGCGGGCCGGAAACCGAGCTCGGACGGCGCCAGGAAGGCGAGGGCGATCGGGATCGGGAGCGTGCGCGAGAGCGGGAGCATGGGTCGTGTCCTCCTGCGCCGTGGGTGGCACGGGAGCGGCGCAGCCCTTCGCCGATTCGTGGAATCCGTCGCGGCGGCGCGCCGCTCACTCCCACTCGATGGTCGCCGGAGGCTTGCTCGAGACGTCGAGCACCACCCGGTTGATCCCCGGCACCTCGTTGATGATGCGGTTCGAGATGCGCCGCAGGACGTCGCGGTCGAGGTAGCCCCAGTCGGCGGTCATGCCGTCGACCGACTCGACGATGCGCAAGGCGCACGCCTCCTCGTAGGTGCGCGCGTCCCCCATCACGCCGACCGAGCGCACCGGGAGCAGGACGGCGAAGTACTGCCAGAGGCCTTCGTGGGCGCCGGCGCTCTCGATCTCGGTCGTCACGATGTGGTCGGCCGCGCGCAAGAGCTCGAGCCGCTCGGGCGTCACCTCGCCCACGATGCGCACCGCGAGCCCCGGTCCGGGGAAGGGCTGGCGCATCAGGATGCGCTCGTCGAGCCCCAGGAAGCGGCCCACGCGGCGCACCTCGTCCTTGAAGAGCTCGCGCAGGGGCTCGACGAGCTCCATGTCGAGGTCGTCGGGCAGCCCGCCCACGTTGTGGTGGCTCTTGATCACGGCCGTGCTGCCGCCGTGCTCGGCGACCGATTCGATCACGTCCGGGTAGAGCGTCCCCTGCCCCAGGTAGCGCGCGTTCGAGAAGCGCCGCGCCTCGGCGCGGAACACCTCGACGAAGTCGCGCCCGATCGCCTTGCGCTTCGCCTCGGGCTCGGTGACGCCGGCGAGGCTCGCGAGGAAACGGTCGGTCGCGTCGACCACGGTCAGGTCCATGCCGAGGTGGGTACGGAACTCCTCCTCGACCAGGCGCGCCTCGTCCTTCCGCAGGAGCCCGTTGTCCACGAAGATGCAGTGCAGCCGGTCGCCGACCGCGCGCTGGGCGATCACCGCGGCGACCGAGCTGTCGACGCCTCCGGAGAGCCCCAGCACGATATCGCCGTCGGCGCCGACCTGCTCGCGGATGCGCTCGACCTCGCGCTCGACGATCGACTCGTCGCGCCAGTCGCCGGGCATCTTGCACACGTCGAGCACGAAGTTCTCGATCACCTCCCGGCCGCGGACCGTGTGGCTCACCTCGGGGTGGAACTGGACGCCGAAGAAGCGGCGCTCGGTGTCGCCGATGGCCGCGTGCTCGCAGCCCTCCGAGCGCGCGTACGTCTCGAAGCCCGCGGGCAGCTGCGCAACCTTGTCGCCGTGGCTCATCCAGACGACCGTACGGCCGTCCAGCCCCTCGAAGATGTCGCGCGCGCGCTGGACGGAGATCGAGGTGTGCCCGAACTCGCGGCGTCCGCTGCCCGTGACGACGCCGCCCAGCTGCTGGCACATCCACTGCATGCCGTAGCAGATGCCGAGCAGGGGGACGCCGAGCTCGAGCAGCTCCGCGGGGACCTCTGGGGCGTCGGGGGCGTACACCGACGCCGGTCCACCCGAGAGGATCACGCCGTGGAGCCGCATGCGCGCCGCCGCCTCGAGCGCTTTCGCGGGAGGGTGGATCTCGCACCAGCACCCGGCCTCGCGGACCCGGCGTGCGATGAGCTGGGCGTACTGCGTTCCCAGGTCGACGATCAGGATGCCGGCGGGCGTCTGGGTCATTCGTACTTGGCGTAGTTGGAGGATTCCTTCGTGATGGTGACGTCGTGCGGGTGGCTCTCGCGCACGCCCGCGGCCGTGACGCGCATGAAGCCGGAGCGCTCCCACAGCTCGCGCACGGTCCGGGCTCCGCAGTAGCCCATCCCCGCGCGGACGCCGCCGCAGAACTGGTGCGTGAAGTCCGACAGCTTGCCGCGGTACGGGACCATGCCCTCGATGCCCTCGGGGACGAGCTTCTCGGGAACGTCGACGTCGCCCTGCCGGTAGCGCTCCTTCGAGCCGTCCTGCATCGCTCCGATCGAGCCCATGCCGCGCACGGCCTTGAAGGCGCGTCCCTGGTACACGAAGGACTGGCCAGGGCTCTCCTCGAGACCGGCGAGGAGGCTCCCGAGCATCACGCAGGAGGCTCCGGCGGCGAGCGCCTTGACCGCGTCCCCCGAGTAGCGGATCCCGCCGTCGGCGACGATCGGCACGTCCGCTCCGCGCAGCTCGCGCGCGACGTCGAGCACGGCGGTGAGCTGCGGCACTCCGACGCCCGCGACGACGCGCGTCGTGCAGATCGAGCCCGGCCCGATGCCCACCTTGACCCCGTCCGCGCCGGCGTCGACGAGCGCCCGCGCGCCCGCTGCGGTCGCGACGTTGCCGGCCACGACGTCGACCTCGTGGCGATGCTTGAGCTCGCGCACGGTGTCCATCACGCCCGCGCTGTGACCGTGGGCGGTGTCGACGACGAGCACGTCGACACCGGCGTCGACCAGTCCCTCGGCGCGCTCGAAGTCCTCTACCCCCACCGCCGCCCCGACGACGAGCCGCCCGCGCCCGTCAAAATTACTGCTGGGGAACGCGGACAGGTTCTTGAGGTCCTTCATCGTGATCAGGCCCTTCAGGCGACCCGACTCGTCGACGATGATCAGCTTCTCGACCTTGTGCCGGTGCAGGAGCGAGCGCGCGTCCGCGAGCGAGGTGCCGGGCGGCGCGGTCACCAGGTTCTCGCGCGTCATGATGCGCGCCACGGGGGTGTCCTCCTGGGGCTCGAAGCGGCAGTCGCGGCGCGTCAGGATGCCGACGACCACGTCGCCCTCCACGATCGGCAGGCCCGAGATGTTGTGGCGCGACATGATCTCGCGCGCCTCGCCGAGGGTCGCCGACGGCGGCAGCGTGACCGGGTCCTGGATGACCCCGTTGGCCGAACGCTTCACCTTGTCCACCTCGCGGATCTGGCGCTCGACCGACAGATTGCGGTGGATGACCGCGAGCCCCCCCTCGCGGGCGAGGGCGACGGCGAGCTGCCACTCGCTGACCGTGTCCATCGCGGCGGACGAGACAGGCGCGTGGAGCGTCACGTTGCGCGAGAAGCGCGTCCCGAGATCGACGTCGCGGGGCAGCACGTCCGACATCCTCGGGATCAAGAGGACGTCGTCGAAAGTGAGGCCGAACGGCAGGGCTTCGGTCATGGCCCGTTCCTCCGGGGTCCGCGGTTGCCCGACGGCCATGGGCGGACCGGGTCGCTCCGGAGCAAGCCCGCGGGCGCGTCCCCGGCCTTCCGGCCGAGGGCCCACCGCATGGCCGATGAGGCGAGGTGGAAAGGGCCGAGTCTAGCCGCCCCCGAGCACGGCTCCAAGCGTCGCGCCCGCTCTCGCCGCGCCGCGCGCGGACCGAGGCCCGGGGCCCCCCTTCGCGAAGCGAAATGGGCCCGGCAGAGACACCGAAGCGTCGAAGCCGGGCCCCAAGAAGGAGGAGATGCACTCTTGTCGGCCGGCGCCGCTCCCGGCATGAGGGGCTTTCCCCCGAATTCCTGTCGCCTGCCGGGGGGCTGGGCCATGATGCGGCCCGGGCTCCACCCGGCGCGGCCCCGGGGCCGAACAAGTCGCCAGAGCGATGCCTCCCCCGACCACCAGCCAGCTCGTCTCGCGCAGGCGGAACGCGCTCGCCCCCCCGCGCCACCCGGTCGACGAAGCGCCCCGCGCCACCCGCGTGGCCCTGGTGGGCGCCGGCTTCATCGCCGACTTCCACCTCCGGATCCTCGCCGAGACGCCGGGCGTCGAGCTCGTCTGCGTCTGCGATGCCGACCTCGAGCGCGCCCGGGCCGCGGCGCGCCGCTACGGCGCCCCGCACGCCGCCGAGCGGCTGGAGGACCTCGCCGAGCTGGGCGTCGAGGTCGCGCACCTGACCGTCCCCCCTGCGCTGCACGCGCCCCTCGCGCGGCGCCTCCTCGAGCTCGGCATCGGCGTGTTCGTCGAGAAGCCCCTGGCGCCGAGTGCGGCCGCGGGAGCCGAGCTCTGCGCGCTCGCGGAAGAGCGCGGGCTGGCCCTCGCGGTCAACCACAACGCCATCTTCCACCCCGCGTTCGCGCGGCTCCGGGCGCGGGTCGCGGCCGGCGAGGTCGGGCGTCTGGAGCACGTGCGCATCGTGCTCTCGGTCCCCCTGCGGCAGCTCGACGCGGGGGACTACAGCCACTGGATGTTCCGCGCGCCGCGCAACATCGTCCTCGAGCAGGCGACCCACCCGCTGAGCCAGCTGCAGTGCCTGATCGGCCGCGTGCGCGAGGTGCGCACGACGCACCTTTGGACGCGCGTCCTCCCGACGGGCGTGCCCTTCCACGACCGCTGGCTGGTCGCGGCGCGCGGGGCGCGGGGCACGGCGGAGCTCTACCTCGCCTTCGGGCAGGAGTTCACGCGCAGCACGCTCGAGGTCCTGGGCAGCGACGGCTCGCTCGAAGCGGACCTCTTCCACGACCACCTGGTTGGCGAGCGCAAGACGCAGTGGCTCGACTTCTGGAACAGCTTCTGCGCCGGCCTCGGCCGCGCCGCGGGGTACGCACGGGACGCCCTGCGCGGCCTCGTCCGGTGGAGCGGGTTCACGCTCGGGCTCGCCCCGCGGCGCGACGCCTTCTTCGTCGGGATGCGCGACTCCATCCGCGCGTTCCATGCCGCGCTGCAGCGCGGCGCGGCGCCGCCGTCGTCGGGCGAGGAGGCGCTCGAGGTGCTCGAGTGGTGCGACGCGCTCGCCGGAGACCTCTCCGCGGAACCGGCTCCCCCGCTGGTGCCTTCGATCGACGTCGCCGCCCGCCCGGGCGAGGTCGCGGTGCTCGGCGCGAGCGGCTTCATCGGCCGGCGGGTCGTCGCGAAGCTGCTGGAGCGCGAAGTCCCCGTGACAGCCCTCGTGCGGCGCCTGCACAGCCTCCCACCGGAGCTGACCGAGCCCGCGCGCGACGGCCGGCTGCGGCTCCTGCAGGTCGGTCTCGACGATGCGCGGGGTCTCGCCGAGGCGCTCGCGGGAGTCCGCGCGTGCGTGCACCTGGCGACGGGCGGCGGCGATCGCTGGGAAGAGGTCGAGGAGCGCATGGTCGCCGGCTCCCTCCGCGTCGCGCGCGCGTGTGAGGCGGCCGGCGTCGCGCGGCTGGTCTACGTCTCGTCGGTCGCCGCGCTGTATCTGGGACCGGACGCGGGCGGATCGAGGCCGGGGCGGCGCGAGCTCGGCGACAACGCCAGGCCGGACCCCCTGCCCGCGAGGCGCGCGCCGTACGCGCGCGGCAAGATCGAGACCGAGCGCGCCCTCGCGGCCCACGCCGCCGAGGGCCGCTGCGAGCTGGTGGTCGCGCGACCGGGCGTCGTGCTCGGCGCCGGAACTCCGATGCAGCACAGCGGCCTCGGCCTCTGGGTGCGCGACAACCACTGCGTCGGGTGGGGCCGCGGCGAGCACGCCCTGCCGGTGGTGCTGGCCGACGACGTGGCCGAGGCCCTCGTCCGAGCCGCGCTGCACCCGGGCGCGGAGCTCTCGGGCAAGGCGCTGAACCTGTGCTCGCGCGCCCCGCTCTCCGCGCGCGGCATCGTCGCGGCGATGGCCGAGGTCAGCGGGCGCAGGCTCGTGTTCCACCCGCGGCCGCTGTGGGTCAGCCAGACGCTCGAGGTGGGCAAGTGGCTCGTGAAGAAGGCCGGCCGGCGCGCGGACGCCCGCTTCCCGTCCTACCGCGACCTCAAGTCGCGGGCGCTCGTCCCGGCGCTCCGCTGCGACCTGGCGCGCGACGTCCTCGGCTGGGAGCCGGTGGAGGATCCGCGCGAGCTCCTCTCGCGCGCGCTCGAGGGCTACCGCCCGCCGTCCGGCCGAGGAGCCGACGAGTGAGCGCGCGCGAGCCCGCTCGACACCTCCTGCACGTCTTCTCGACGTTCGTCGCGGCCGGCCCCCAGGTGCGCACGGTGGAGCTCGTCCGGGCGCTCGGCCCGGCCTACCGCCACTCCTTCGTGGCGCTCGACGGGCGCACGCAGGCGTTCGACCTCCTGCGCGGGAACGCGGGCGCGCGCCTGCTCGCGGCGCCGCTCGCCGGTGGGCCGCTGGCGCGCATGGGGACGCTGGCGCGCGTGCGCGGCCTGCGCCGCCTGATGGACCGCGAGCGCGCCGACCTCGTGCTGACCTACAACTGGGGCAGCTTCGACGCGATCCTCGCCGCGCGCGGGCGCGGGGCGCCGCCGCACGTGCACCACGAGGACGGCTTCAACGCCGACGAGGCCGTGCGCCAGAAGCGGCGGCGGATCTGGCTGCGACGGTTCGGGCTGCGCCGGGCGCGGCGCGTGGTCGTGGTCTCCGAGCGGCTCCTGCAGATCGCGCTCGAGGTCTGGAAGCTCCCGCGCGCGCGGGTGCAGCTGATCCGCAACGGGATCGAGGTCGAGCGCTTCGCGACCCGCGGGCCAGCGGGCGAGGTGCGCGAGCGGCTCGGCATCGCGCCGGACGCGCTCGTCGTCGGCACGGTCGGTCACCTGCGGCCGGTCAAGCGCCTCGAGCGGCTGCTGGAGGCGGCGGCGCGCGCCGACCCGACGCGGCTGGGCCGGGCGCTGCACGTCCTCGTCGTCGGCGAGGGACCCGAGCGCGCGGCCCTGGAGGACGCCGCGCGCCGCCGGCCGCCCCCCGGGGGCGCCGTGCACTTCGTCGGACACCAGAGCGAGCTCTCGCCCTTCTACGCGGCGATGGACGTGTTCGCGCTCTCCTCCGATTCCGAGCAGCTCCCCGTCGCCCTGCTCGAGGCGCTGGCGAGCGGGCTCGCCGTCGCCGCGACCGACGTCGGCGACGTGCGCGTCGTGCTGCCCCCGGAACAGGCGCCGTTCGTCGTCCCGGTCGAGGAACCGACCCGGCCCCAGCGCCTGGCCGCCGCCCTCGAGACGCTCCTCTGCAACGCCGCCCTGCGCCGCTCGCTGGCGAGCGCCAATCGGGAGCGCGTCTCGAAGGCCTACTCGTTCCAGGCCATGCAGCGCGCCTACCGCGATCTTTACGAGGAGGCCATGGCGGCTCGGCCGAGCGCGGCATCCGTCCCGGATTCGTCTTCGTAGACTGGGATCGGAGGACCTTTGCGCCTATCTTGCCAAGTTTGAGCCGCCGCGGGTGTCCGTCGCCCTCCGGAAGGCCCGAAGAGCCATCGATGATCGACGAAACGACTGCCTCGAGAGTGTCCAGCGCCGCCCTGGGGCGGATCTGCCAGCGCGCGTTCGCGCAGACCATGGCGATGATCCACGTCGCCAACCACCGCGCCGACAAGGAGCTGGGCGATCCCAAGATCGGAGGGCACCCGGCGTCGTGCGCCAGCTCCGTGCACATCCTGTCGGCGCTGCACCTGCTCGTGCGGCGGCCGCAGGACTACGTGTGCTGCAAGCCGCACGCCTCCCCCGTGGACCACGCGCTCCACCACCAGCTGCAGCTGTTCCGGCACGTCGACGCCGAGGGCGGCAGCGCATGGTTCGACGAGGACGAGGCCAAGGCGGCCATGCACCGGCTGCGCAAGTTCTCGCAGGCGGGCGAGCCCGTCTTCCAGAGCTACCACGCCCGGACGGACCCGGACTCGTTCCACTTCTTCCCGTCGGGCTCGGTCGGCATCCCGCCCGTCGTCTCGGTGTACATGGCGCTCGCCTACCGCTACGCGCGCGACCACAACTGGGAAGTGCCGGAGGACGCCCACTTCTGGTCGCTCATCGGCGACTCGGAGTTCCGCGAGGGGTCGCTGCTCGAGGCGATGCCCGACGTCGCGGAGCGGCTGCTCGGCAACGTCACCTGGATCATCGACTACAACCGCCAGAACCTGGACGGCACGCGCATCCCGAACGAGCGCGGGCTCGAGGGCGCGGACTGCGATCGGATCGAGCGCACGGCCGTCGCGAACGGCTGGCGCGTCATCCAGGTGCGCCACGGGCACCTGCGCCAGGAGCTGTTCCAGCGGCCGGGGGGCCGTGCGCTGCGCGAGGTGCTCGAGCACGGGCTCAGCGACTACGAGTTCCAGATGCTGGCGCTCAAGCGCGACGCCGCGGTGCTGCGCGAGGTGTGCGTCGAGAAGCACCCGGGCTGCGGCGAGCTGGTCCACACGCTCGACGACGAGACGATGGTCGAGGTGCTGCTCGACCTGGGCGGCCACTGCCTCGACGCGATGGTCGACGCCCTCGAGCGCACGCGCAGGGAGCCCGACGTCCCGCACGTCGTCATCGCCCACACGCTCAAGGGCTGGGGCCTGGAGTGCATGGCCGACCCGGCGAACCACTCCACGCTGCCCAGCGCGCGGGAGATCGAGGCGATCCTCGCGGCGGCCGGGCTGTCGGCGGACGACCCGTTCGCCCTGTGGCCGGCCGGCTCGGAGGAGGCGGCGTTCCTCGCCGAGCGCCGGGACGCCTTCCGCGCGGGCGTCGAGGAGCACATCGCCCTCCGGGCGCGCAACCGCGATCGCGTCATGGCGGCGATCGAGGAGGACGGCGGCATCCCGAGCTCGCTCGGCATCGACCTCTCGCTCTTCCCCGTCGCGCACACGCAGTGGATGTGGGGCCAGCTGGCCTCCAAGCTGGTGCGCATCGGCACGCACCGCCACGAGAGCCCGCGCAGCGCCGCGCACAAGGCGCTGAGCGAGCACGAGCGGCGCTGGCGCACCGCCGCCGAGTTCGTGATGACGCTCTCCCCCGACGTGGGCTCGTCGACGAACATCTCGCCGGTGATCAACACGGGGGTCTACGGCCCGGACACGCCGCAGGGCGAGATCAAGCATCGCCTCAAGGTGACGTACAAGCACCCCGACCTGCGGGCGAGCCGCGACGCGTGGACGCGCCACATCCGCTTCGAGATCGCCGAGGCCAACGCGATGAGCGCGGTGGGCTCGTTCGGGAAGATGATCCACTACCTGGGTCTTCCCTTCTTCCCGATCATGACCGTCTACGACTTCTTCATCAAGCGCGCGCTCGACCAGCTCTACTACAACCTCTACTGGCGCTCGGAGTTCGTGATCGTCGGCACGCCCTCGGGTGTGACGCTCTCGCCGGAAGGCGCACAGCACTCCTGGAAGAGCGACTTCCAGATGCCCAACTTGATCACGTGGGAGCCGGCGTTCGCGATCGAGCTGGACTGGATCCTGTCCGACGCGATCCGCCGCCACATGCTGGACGAGAACGACGGCCGCCGCGGCGTGCTGGTGCGCGCCGTGACGCGCGGCATCGAGCAGGGCGCGATGCTGGCCAACGCGCGGCGTCAGGCGCGGTTCAAGGTCGGCGTCGTGGCGCCGCTGAAGCCGCAGGGCGCCGGCCCCGAGTGGGGCGCGGCGACCGACGAGAGCACGCTGCCCGCGGCGGCCGACGAGGTGCTCCTGGCCGCGATCCGCGAGGACTGCCTGGACGGCGCCTGGTACCTCGTGGACTGGCGCGGGTACGCCGGCTACGAGCCCGGCGACAACGTCGTGCACGTCTTCGCGATGGGCTCGGTGGTGACCGAGGCCCTCGCCGCCTCCGAGAAGCTGCTCGAACGCGGGATCTTCGCCAACGTGATCGTCATCTCGTCCCCCGAGCTGCTGCTCGGCATCCTCGGCGAGCAGGACGACTACCGCCATCTGCGCGAGCGGCTCGGCGTCGACGGCGACCTGCACGCCGTCGAGAGCGCGGCGGACAGCGAGGCGGGGATGATCGGCCTGGCGGCCCGCCGCGTCCCGGTCGTCGCCGTGTGCGACGGCGAGGCGGGCCTGGTCGACAACATCGGGTCGATCGTGGGCGTCAAGCAGGTCACGCTGGCCACGCGCAAGTTCTCCAAGTGCGGGAGACCCTCGGAGGTCTACCGCTACCAGAACCTCGACGCGGGCTCGGTCGTCCAGGCCTGTGGCCGCGCGCTCTCCGAGACGGCGATGGAGGACCTGCGGGTCTCCGAGAGCCTGCTCGGGACGCTCGCCGGCCGCCCGCGCAGCGCGCGCCGCCCGGACTGGCGCGAGCTCTGGCCCGATCCCGCGCGAGGTCGATGACCGCGCCGGAGCCGGACGGCACGCCCCCTCCGGACCCCGAGCCGTTCCCGCCGTTCGAGGTCGCGCGCAGCGAGCGGATCTACGCCTCCGACTGGTGCGGCCTGCGACGGGACATGATCGTGCTCGCGGACGGAAGCCTGCAGGAGCACCACGTGATCGAGCTCGACGACGCGGTCGTGGTCGTACCCGTCATCGCGGACGGCTCGATCGTCATGATCGGGCAGCACCGCCACACGCACGGCAAGACGCACTGGGAGCTGCCCGCCGGGCGCCTGCTCGAGGGCGAGGCGCCCGAGGACGGCGCGGCCCGCGAGCTGCTCGAGGAGACGGGCTACCGCGCTCGGCGCCTCGTTCCGCTGCCGGGCTTCTACCCCACCAACGGGATCAGCGCGCACTACGCCCACGCCTTCTGCGGCCTCGAGTGCGAGCCCGCGGGGGAGCCCGACCTCGATCCCGCCGAGCGCCTCGTCGTGCGCGTCTTCACCGAGCGCGAGGTCGAGGCGCTCGTCGACGCCGGACGCGTCCGGGACGGCTTCGCCGCCCTCGCGCTGCTCTACTACTGGAGGCGGAGGCCGGGGTAGCCGTCGCGTGGCCTGCCCCTCACTTCATCCGGGCGAGGATGCGCTCGGACTGCTCCCGCGCGAGCCCCAGCGGGCGCCGGCTCAGCGGACCGCCTTCCTGCAGCACCGGCTCCTGGTCGCCGAGCGTCGGGACGCCGCTCTTCCTCAGGAAGAGCCCGGTGTAGATCACCTCGCCCCAGACCATCGCCTTCTCGCAGGCGGCCTTCCAGTCGCCGGGATCGTGTCCCTCGTCCTCGAGCCGCTTCACGCGCGGCTTGAAGAAGTCGTAGCCATTGTCGTGGTTGAAGGTGACGCACGGGCTGAAGATGTCGACGAACGCGAAGCCGTGGTGCAGGATCGCCTTCTTGATCAGGTCGGTCAGGTGCTTCGCGTCCCCACTGAACCCGCGGGCAACGAACGTGGCGCCGTTCATGATCGCGGCGGTGATCGGGTTGACCGGGAGCTCCACGCTCCCGAAGGGCGTGCTCTTGGTCTTCATCTCCTTCGAGCTGGTGGGAGAGACCTGGCCCGTGGTCAGCCCGTAGATCTGGTTGTCCATCACCAGGTACGTCAGATCCACGTTGCGGCGGGCCGTGTGCACGAAGTGGTTGCCACCGATGCCGAAGCCGTCGCCGTCGCCGCCAGTCGCGATCACCGTGAGCTCGTGATTGGCGAGCTGCGCGCCCGTCGCCACGGCCAGCGCCCTACCGTGCAGCGTGTGCATCCCGTAGGCGTTGAAGAACCCGGGGAGGTTGGAGGAGCAGCCGATCCCGCTCACGGTGAGGATCTGGTGCGGCCGCAGGCCGAGCTCGGCGCACGCCCTCTGGAGACACGCGAGGACGCCGAAGTCGCCGCACCCCGGACACCAGTCCGGGTCGACCTTTCCCTTGAAGTCCTTGGGCTCGAGCTCGACGAAGGACTCGTCGGGAACGACTTCCGTCGTGGCATCGACTGACATGATTGCTCCCTACACGATGACTTCCTGATCGGGGACGGACAGCACGGTCTCGCCGCGCAGCTGCTCCAGGACGGCCTGAACGACGTGATGGGGCATGAACGGCTCTCCGTCGTACTTGCGGATGCAGCCGTCGGCCGTGATTCCGGTCTCGCTCCTCAGGTACCTGAAGAACTGGCCGGAGTGGTTGTTCTCGACGACGATCGTGCGGCGCGCGCGGCCGAGGATCTCGGTCACGACCTCGGCGTGCAGCGGGACGATCCACGTGATGGGCAGCTGGTTGGCGACGATCCCCTGCTTCGCGAGCTGCGCCACGGCCTCCTTGATGACGCCGTACGTCGACCCCCAGCCGACGAGCGTGACCTCGGCGTCGGCGGGCCCCTCCAGCTCCGGCGGCGGCACGTCCCTGGCGACGTGCCGGAACTTGCGCGCGCGCCTCTCGACCATCCGGCGGCGCTTGACCGGGTTCGTGAACTCGTCGCTGATCAAGACGCCGTCCTCGTCCTGCTCGTCGGTGGCCACGACGTGCACGTAGCCCTCGACGCCCGGCAGGGCGCGCGGGGAGATCCCGCTCTCGGTGTGCTTGAAGCGCTGGTAGCCGCCGTTTCCCGAGGCCATGGGAGGCGAGGAGGGTTCGGTGATCAGCTCGCCGCGGTCGATCCTCGGATGCATGTCGATGTCGTCGGGGTCGACGCTGAACGTACCTTCCGAGATCAGGAGATCGGAGACGACGATCCCCGGGCACTGGCACCTGTCGACCAGGTTGAACACCTGCGGGATCGTCCGGAACGCGTCGAGGGCGTTGCGCGGCGCGACGATGAAGCGCTCGAAGTCGCCCTGGCTCGCGCCGAGAACCTGCCACAGGTCGCCTTGCTCGGTCTTGGTGGGCACGCCGGTTGACGGACCGGCGCGCTGCACGTCGATGAACACGACCGGGATCTCCATCATCGCCGCGCTGCCGATAGCCTCGGTCATCAGCGCGAACCCGCCGCCGGATGTCGCGCACATGGCGCGACATCCGGTGTGCGCAGCACCGATCGCCATGTTCGCGACGCCGATCTCGTCCTCGACCTGGCGCACCATGATCCCGAGCTCGCGGGCATTCTTCGCCATCCAGTGCAGCACGCCCGACGCCGGGCTCATCGGATAGGCGCAGTAGAACTTCACGCCGGCGGCCGCCGCGCCCATGGCGAGGGCTTCGTTGCCCGTCCACACAGCGAGCGGCTTGGCGCCCACCGGGACCGGCCGCGGGAGCGGCTGGAAGTTGGCGCTGGCGTGGTCGAACCCGGCGCGGGCGACGGTCAGGTTCTCCTCGACGACGGTCGCGCCCTTGCGCTGGAACTGCTGCGCGATCGCCTCCTCGAGGACGCTCGCCTCCAGCCCGAGCAGGTACGTGAGCGTGCCGAGCGCGACGGTGTTCTGGATCAGCTTGTTGCGATTGCCCGCGGTCAGCTCGCGAACGGGCACCGCGCAGAGCTGGGCGCCCTCGTTCGGCTCCCCGGGCTCGATGGCATCGCTGTTGAACACGACGCGAGTCCCCGCGCCCATGAGGCGCAGGTGGCGGTCCATCGTGTCCTGGTTGAGGCAGAGCAGCAGGTCGAGCCGGTCGCCGTGGCAATGCACCGGGCGATCGCTGAGGCGCATCGTCAGGAGGATGTGCCCCCCGCGGATGATCGACTGGTACGCGTTGTAGGCGTTGAGGTGGATGCCGCGGCGCACGAGCATGCGCGCCAGGATGTTGCCAGGAGTCGCGATCCCCTGTCCGGCGGCCCCACCGATCGCGAGCGCAAGGTCTGTCTTCGCCGAGCTCATTCCGTCCTCCTCCGGGCCCATGGAGGCGCCCGCGGGCTCGCCGGCGGGCGGACACTCCGACGCCATCCATCCTAGCCTCTGGTCGCCGCGGGCGGTGAACGCCGCCCTCCGGCGCTCGCCCGCGACCGCGAGCCCGGCTCTCACAGCTCGTAGAGCGCGAGGTACGGACCGGGGCGCGAGACGCTCCAGAGTCCCGTCAACGGGAAGTCCATCTCCGTCGGGAGGAACGCCTCGCGCGTTCCGCCCCCGCGCGCAGGGTCCACGACGTGGATCGGATCGCGTCCCTCCACGAGCGAGCCGAGCAGGTTGCGCGGCCCTGCGCCTGGGCGGCGGTCGACGAGCAAGAGGTGCGTGACGCCGAGCGCCGCGAGCAGGGCGCGCGGGTCCGCGCCGCGCTCGCGCAGGCCCGCGCGCACCGTCACGGTCCCGGCGCGCTCGTCGAACTCGAAGAGGTCGGCGAGGAAGACGGCGTCGACTCCTTGCTGCTCGCTGGGCAGCTCGCCCTCCCGCAGGAGGCTCTCGCGGTAGCGCTCGCGCAGCGTGAGCCCCTCCTGCTGCGCGCGTCGCAGCTCCGCGAGGAGCTCGAGGCTCTCGAGCGAGAGGTCGACCGCGGGTCCGTAGCGGTCCACGCCCAGGCGCGAGCCCGGCGGCAGCGCGTGCACGAGCGCCTCGGCGTCCGCACGCGTGTCGGTGCGGTCGAGGAGCGCGACGAGGCGCAGCGCCTGGACGCTGGCGAGCGCCAGCAGGAGAGCGAGCGCCGGCATCCCCCATCTCCGCCGGAGCAGCGGCTCGGCGGCGCAGCCGGCGGCCAGCGACAGGAAGACGGCCACGGGCAACAGGTAGCGCACGTGGTCGCTGACGTTGGTCATGAAGAACGCCGCCCAGGCCAGCGTCCAGACGATCACCGGCCGCGTGGCGCGCCGCGCGAGCGCGGGCCAGAGGCCTGCCAGCCCCAGGAGCAGGAGCGCCGGCTCGTAGCCGACGAGCGCGCGCCCGAGCCGCACGAAGGTCGCCCCGCTGAGCTCGAGCACGGCGCTCATGCCGCCGATGCTCACGTCCGCGGCGTCGCCGCCGATCACGTCCTTCGTCTCGGTCGCGCCGTGCCAGAGGTAGTGCGGATGGCCGAGGAGCAGCGCGACGAGGGCGAAGAGCGCGACGCTCGCCGTCCCGCCGATCAGGCGCTCGCGCAAGCCGTCGCGCGCGAAGGAGAGCGGCGCGAGGAGCCACGCCAGCCCCGCCAGGCCCAGCCCCAGGAGCCCCCCCTGGTGCGTCGCGAACGCCAGGCCCGCGGCGATTCCGCTCGCTGCGAGGTAGCGCCGGCGCGGCTCCCGGACGTAGAGGATCGCCGCCCACGCCGCGAGGACCAGGAAGAAGGTCGTCGGCACCCACGGTCGCTGCTGCGTCGAGAACTGCACGTGCAGGAGCGAGGTGGCCGTCGCGAGGCCGGCCACCCAGGCGCCGGACGAGAGGCCCGCGGCGCGCGCCGCCCGGTAGACGGCCCACGGCGTCAGCGCGCCGAAGAGGGCCACGAGCCAGCGCGCGATCAAATGGGCGCCCGAGGCGTCCGTCTTCAGCGCGTCGCCGAACTCGGCCACGCTCTCCCAGTCCCCGGCGACGCGGCCGCGCACGTAGTAGACCGCGTAGAGCGGCAGCAGCATGTACGGCAGCAGGTTGGGGTAGCTCGAGTATTCGCCGGCTCGCGGGACGGGGTTCTTGCTCCCCGCCATGCCCAGCGCGTTGCGCACGACGTGGGTGTCGGGCACGTAGTCGCGCGGTAGGCCGTGATCGATCGACCACAGTCGCAGGCCGAGCGGCAGGAGCACCAGGAGGACGAGCACGGCGAGGCCGCGCCGCCAGCGCGGAGCACTCGTCACGCTTCGGGATCGACCTGGAAGCGCTGCAGGAACTCGTCGGTCAGCTCGACGTCCTCGAGCCGCGTGATCAGCAGCTCCATCGCCTCGACGAAGTTCATGCGCGACAGCACGCGGCGCAGCGTGTGGATCAGCTTGAGGCGCCGCATCCCGACGAGCTTCTCCTCCTTGCGCGTGCCGGTGCGCTCGACGTCGATGGCCGGGAAGACGCGGCGGTCGGCGAGGCGCCGGTTGAGCACCAGCTCCATGTTGCCGGTGCCCTTGAACTCCTCGAAGACCAGCTGGTCCATGCGGCTGCCGGTGTCCACGAGCACCGTGCCGAGGATCGTGAGACTGCCGGCGGTCTCGGTGTTGCGCGCCGACCCGAAGATCTTGCGCGGCCGCTCCATGGCGCGGCTGTCCAGCCCGCCGGACATCGTGCGCCCGCTGTTGCCGGCGTAGTTGTTGTACGCGCGGGCCAGGCGAGTGATCGAATCGAGCAGCAGCACGACGTCCTCGCCGAGCTCGACCAGCCGCATCGCGCGCTTCCAGACGGCCTCGGCGAGCTGGATGTGGTTCTTCGCCAGCTCGTCGGCGGTGGAGACGAAGACCTGCCCGCGCTGGACGCTGCGCTTCCACTCGGTCGCCTCCTCCGGGCGCTCGTCGACGAGCAGGACCATCAGGTGCACGTCGGTGTAGATCGTCTCGATCCCGTGCGCGAACTGGCGCAGCAGCGTCGTCTTGCCGCTGCGCGGCGGGGCCACGATCAGGCCGCGCTGTCCGCGGCCGATCGGGCAGAGCAGGTCGACGATCCGCATCGAGACGTCCTTCGTGCCGTCGCCGATGGCGTAGTGGAAGTCCGGATCGATGCTCGTCAGGCTGTTGAACGCGGCGAGGTTCTTGGTTTCCTGCGGATCCCGCCCGTCGATCTTCTGGACGTCGAGGAGCTGGTACTTGTGCTTCTGTCCGCGGCCGATGCGGCCCTCGACGATGGCGCCGTCGCGCAGCTTCTCGGTCTGCACGAGGCGCTTCGAGACGTAGATGTCCTCCTTCGAGGGCTTCCACTGCGACTCCTCGCGGCGCAGGATCCCGAAACCACCCTTGTCCAGCACGAACATGCCCTGCGCCACCCGCTGTTCGGGCCGGGTGGCGACGGCCTCGCGCGGGCCGCCGTGATCCTCGCGCTGGGCGCCGCGGGGCTCGCGCGGGCCGCCGCGCTCCTCGCGCTGGGCGCCGTGATCGTCGCGCGGGCCTCCGTGATCCTCGCGCGGGCCGTCGCCCCGTTCGCCGCGCTCGCCCCGGCGGCCGCGCCGCCGGCGGCCCCCACGCTTGCCTCCCCCGCGCCGGTTCGACGGCTTGCGCCAATCCTTGACCTGCATGCGTTCGCTCGCGGCGAGCTCGCGCTCGGCCTCGGCGCGCACGGCGAGCTCCGCCGCGTTGCCCGTGGGCTCGCCATCGGCGCGCGCCTCGCCGCCCCGTCCGGGCGGGGCGCCGTCGCCGTCGGCCTGCGCGGGGCGCATCCTCTTGGTGACGCGCCGCTTGCGCCTCTGCGTCGGGCCCGCGCCGGGCTCGCGAATCGTGCCGAAAGGCAGGGAGTCCTGGGTGGACGTTCGGGTGTCTTCTGAGGCCAAAGGGCACCTCGGCGATGGAGTGGGCGACCGCGGCGATGCCGCGCCGCGGGTGGGCCGCGGGCCCGAGGCGGCTCCGCGAACGGAGGTCGAGCCTCGGGGCGTGGCTGCCCGGGAGCTGGAAAAAGTCAGCAGGAAGGTCCTGGACCGAGTTCGGGGCGCTTCAGGCCGCGAGAAGCACGCGGAAGCGACCGTGGGATGCTCGATCCCTGAGCGGGTCCTCCACGAAGGTCCGGAAGGTATCGTCCGGACGGTGCCGTCGGCTCGCCGGACCGGAGGCAGCACCCCCGCGACGGTCACCGACGTGTCCCCTGAAGTCTGACGGAAGGGGGCGCCGAGGTCGATACCCAAGACGGGGAATCCGGAACCCGGATCCCCGACCCTCGTCGGAGGCGGCTCGTGCTTCATCGGCCAGCGAGCGCCCCCGGCTGGACCCCGCGCGAGGATTCCGAGTCCCCTTAGCCCCTGGAGGCTCGATTCCAACGTCGAATCCCGGGTCAGGGTCGCACCTCCGGCCCGGCCCGCGGCCGCGAGCCGATCCGCGCCGCGACGAGCGCGGCCAGCCCCTCGGGGTCGCTCGTCCCGATGCGCAGCCGCCCGCCCTCGAGATCGAGGCCGACGCAGTCGCGGCCGTGGATGTTCCAGATCCAGCCGCGGCCCGGGAGCCAGTGGATGCCCCAGCCGTCGACGAGGTCCGAGCGGGCGACGCGGACGCCACGCACGCTCGCGTACGGAACGCTGCGCCGGAACAGCGGCAACGGGCCGAAGCGCAACGCGAGGCGCGCGCCGCAGTCGCGCACCGTCAGCGTCGCGAAGCTGAGCGCGAGCAGCACGAAGAGCAGCGCGAAGCCGTAGCCGAACGGGCGCACCGGCGGCGAACCGAGCCAGGTCACCAGCGCGAGCTCGAGCCCGGCGATGGCGAGGAGCGGGTAGTGGAAGCGTCCGTGCTGGACGTGGTGGTAGGACATGGCGACGGTGTGCTCGTACCGTCGGGGACGGGCGCGGGCACGGGTACGATGACGGCAGTGCCTCTCGGACGGAAGGTGTACGTCACGACGGCCACCGGAGCCCTCGGCACCGACGCGGCTCCCGTCGGCGGTGGAGTCGCGGTGCTCGAGGCGTTGCTCCCGCACCTCGGCGCGGATCCCGAGCTCGACGCGACCGTGCTCCGTCCCGGGAGGCGCGACCGCGAGTCCGTGCAGGGCGGCGTGCGACTGGTCGACCTCGCGCTCCCGTCGCTCGCCGGGACGCCCGACGACCACTTGCTGCACCTGTCGGAGCGCGCGTACGCGCGCTTCGCGCTGGAGTGGGAGCGCCGTCTGCAGCGCTTCTTCGAGACGGTCCCGGCCGCGGGTTCCCTGGTCCTCGCCAACGACGTCTCCGAGGGGCCGCCCTTCGCGGAGCTCGCACGCCGCGGCTTCGCGCAGGCGGTGCTGTACCACGTCGTCGTCGGCGACTTCTTCGCCCGGCAGTACCTCTCGACCCCGCTCGGCAGCGTTCCCGCGGCGCTCGCATCCCGGGTCTGGCGCGGGGTCGCGAGCCTGGGCCTGGACCGCGCTGCGCCGGCGATCGCGCGGCTCGTCTGGGCCAAGGAGGCGGCGGCGGCCGAGCACGCGCACGCCCTCGTGCCGTCGGCCGACCTCGCGCGCGCGCTGCGCGAGCTGTACCCAGAGAGCGGCGTCGGCGGGCGAACCACGATCTGCCCGTGGGGCGTCGTAGGCGAACCCGATCCCGCGCTGCGCGCCGGGCGCGCGGAGGTGCTCGCCGAGCTCGGTATGGCCGAGTCGCGATTCGTGCTGCTGGCGCTGAGCCGCCTGTCGCGCGAGAAGCGCATCGAGCTGCTCCTCGACGCCCTCGCACGCGTGGAGCGAGAGGCGCCCGAGACGGCGGCGCGCCTGGCGCTGTGCGTCGCCGGCGCCCCGGCGTACATGGGCGGGCACGCCTACGCGGCGCGCCTGCGCCGGCGAGCCGAGCGGCTGCAGCACGTACAGGTCGTCTTTCCGGGGTACGTCCCCGCCCCGCGCAAGTGGAGCCTCTTCGCCGCCGCGGACCTCTTCTGCTCGACGTCCGCGTACGAAGCCTACGGGCTGACCATCGCCCAGGCGCTCGCCTCGGGGACGCCCGCGCTCGCGACCGACCACCAGGGGGCGCGCGCGATCCTCGATCCGCGCCTGGGCTGGATCGTCGCGCCCACCCCGGGCGCCCTCGCGCGCGCGATCGGCGAGGCGCTCGACGGCGTGTCGAAGCGCGAGGCCGCCGCGCGCTGGGGCGCGCAGCACCCCTTCGCCGAGGCGGCCGCAAGCGTCCTCGCCGTGCTGCGGACGGTGACGGCCTGATCCGTTCTAACGTCCCGGCGCGCCCACGACCGCGCCCGCTGCGCAGCCCACGGGGTCGGGTGCCAGAGGGCCCTCCGTGCGCGGCCCGCGCAGCGCGACCTTGAGGGCCTTCAGAGGGTGCGCGAACGTGTCGTTCACCGCCGTGGGCTCGAAGCCGCAGTGCACCTGGCAGTTCGCGCACTTGTCGTAGTTGCCCACGCCATAGGCGTCCCAGTTCGTGTCCTGCATCAACGACTGGAAGCTCTCGGCGTAGCCTTCGTCGACCAGGAGGTAGCAAGGACGCTGCCAGCCGAAGACGTTGCGCGTCGGGTTGCCCCACGGCGTGCACTGGTAGGACTGGTTGCCCGCGAGGAAGTCGAGGAAGAGACTCGACTGGTTGAAGCGCCACCCGCGCCCCTCGCCGCGCCGGAAGATCTCGCGGAACAGCTGCTTGCCCTGGCTGCGCTTGAGGAAGATCTCCTGCTGGGGCGCGTGCTCGTAGTTGAACCCGGGCGAGACGGTGATCCCCTCGACTCCCAGCCCGGTAACGAAGTCGAAGAACTCCGCCACCTCGTCCGGGACCGCGTCGTCGAAGAGAGTGCAGTTGATCGTGACCCGGAAGCCGCGGGCCGTCGCCGTGCGGATCGCCTCGACGGCGCGGTCAAAGACCCCCTTCTGGCAGACCGCACGGTCGTGCTGCTCGCGCAGGCCGTCCAGATGGATGGAGAAGGTCAGGTACTTCGACGGGTCGTAGCGCCCGATGTGCTTGGTGAGCAGGAGCGCGTTCGTGCACACGTAGACGAACTTCTTGCGCGCCACGATGCCCGCGACGATCTGCGGCATCTCCGGGTGCAGGAGCGGCTCCCCGCCCGGGATCGACACGACCGGAGCGCCGCAGTCGTCGACGGCCGAGAGGCACTCCTCGACGCTCAAGCGCTTGCTCAGGATCTCCTCGGGATAGTCGATCTTCCCGCACCCGGCGCAAGCCAGGTTGCAGCGGAAGAGCGGCTCGAGCATGAGCACGAGCGGGTAGCGCCGCTCGCCGCGCAGACGCTTCTCGAGCAGGTACTTGCCCACTCGGTACTTCTGGATCAGAGGGACGCCCATGCCTGTCGTGAAAGGGAAGGCGCAGCAGCCTAGGCCTTGAGCTCCTCGATGGAAGCCGGGAGCGGGAAGACCGTGCGCTCCGCCTGGCCGTTCATCTCGGTCACGCTGTCGACGCCCCAGCCCCGCAGGCGCTCGACGACCTCCTGGACCAGGCGCTCGGGCGCGGAGGCGCCCGCCGTGATCCCGATCCGCGCGGCGCGCGCGAACCAGTCGGGTTGCAGATCGTCGGCGCTCTGGATCAGGTACGAGACCACGCCGCGCTGCTCGCCGACCTCCCGCAGGCGGTTCGAGTTGGAGCTGTTCTTGGCGCCGACGACCAGCAGCACGTCGACTCGATTGGCGAGGTCTTGCACGGCGGCCTGGCGGTTCTGAGTGGCGTAGCAGATGTCGCTGAGCTCCGGCCCCTTGATCGACGGGAAGCGGCGCTTGAGCGCCACGATCATGTCGCGAGTGTCGTCGAGGCTGAGCGTCGTCTGCGTGACGTAGGAGACCCGCTGCGGGTCGTCGAGCTCGAGACGCTCGACGTCCTCGACGGTGGCGACGACGTGGACGCGGCCGCTCACCTGTCCGCGCGTGCCCTCGACCTCGGGATGGCCTTCGTGGCCGACGATGACGACCTCGTGGCCGGTCTTGTGGTAGCGCTGCGCCTGCAGGTGGACCTTGGTGACGAGCGGGCAGGTGGCGTCGACCACCCGCAGCTCGAGCTCCTCCGCCTGGCGCACGACCGCCTTGGCGACCCCGTGGGCGCTGAAGATGGCGACCGAGCCCTGCGGCACTTCGTCGAGCGTCTCGACGAAGATCGCGCCTTTCGCCTGGAGGTCCTCGACGACGTGGCGGTTGTGCACGATCTCGTGCAGGACGTAGACGGGCGGGCCGTGGACCTCGAGCACACGCTCGACGATCTCGATGGCGCGGATGACCCCGGCGCAAAAGCCCCGGGGCTGGGCGAGAGTCACGTTCATGGCGCGGTGGGCGTCAGGTTCGCATAGGAAACCAGGATTCAGGCGTCGCTGCAAGGAGGCGTCGAATCACCGCGCCGCGCCTTCTCTCGCTCCGCGTGCTTTCAGGTAGCCCGCCTCGCGGAACCAGTCGATGGCGTCCCGCAGGGCGTGTTGCGTACGGTACGGGTTATACCCCAGATCACGACTGGCCTTCTGCGAGGAATAGAACATCCGCTTCCGGGCCAGTCGCAGGCCGTCCACGGTGACGCGCGGCTCCCTGCCCCCGCGGACGCGCGCCCAGATCTGCGCCAGGACGGCCACCGGGAGGAGCAGGTCGGGAGGCAGGCGGATGCCCGGCGGGCGGCGTCCCTCGAGCGCCGCGACCTCGCCGAAGATCTCGCGCAGGGTCATATCGCGGCCGCCGAGCACGTAGCTCTCGCCGCGCGCCCCGCGCTCGAGCGCGAGCAGGTGTCCATCGGCGACGTCGTCGACGTGCACGATGTTCAGACCGGTGTCGACGTACGCGGGCGTGCGGCCGGCTGCCGCGTCGAGCACCATCCGCCCCGTCGGCGTCGGCTTGACGTCGCGCGGCCCCACGGGCGCGGACGGGTTGACGACGACGACCGGCAGGTCGGCGCTGCGCGCGAGCTCGCGCACCGCTTCCTCGGCGAGATACTTCGAGCGCTTGTAATGGCCGATCATGTCGGCGAGCGAGACCGGCGTCTCCTCGTCGCCCGGCGTCCCATCGGCTTGCAGCCCGAGCGTCGCGACGCTGCTCGTGTAGACGATGCGCTCGACCCCGGCGTCGCGGGCCGCATGCATGAGGCTGCGCGTCCCCTCGACGTTCACCTCGTAGAAGCGGCGCGGGTGCGGATGCCACAGGCGGTACTCGGCGGCCGCGTGGAAGAGGTAGTCGCAGCCGCGCAGCGCCTCGCGCAGCGAGTCGGGCGCGGTCAGGTCGCCGACGCGCTCTTCGACCTCGAGACCCTCGAGGTTGCGCCGGTCGCTGGTCGGACGCACGAGGACGCACACCTCGTGGCCAGCCTGGACGAGGCGCCGCGCGACGGCCGAGCCGACGAACCCCGAGGCGCCGGTGACGAGCGAGCGTTTCACCGCATCTGCCCCTGCGCACGCCTCACGGCGCCGCGAGCCGCGGACCGAGCGCGCCCACGACCCGCTCCATGGTCTTGCGCGCACGGCGGAAGGACCGGTCCATCTCCAGGACGCCGCGCAGCTGCCGCGGATCGCGCGCCAGCGTGCGCAGGAAGCCGAGCGGGCGCAGACGCCCGTCGGGCCCGACGCTCTTCAGCGCACAGTGCGGAATGCGCGTCCCCGCAGCGTCGCAGACGACGCGAATCACGACGAAGGGCACTCCGGCCCGCGCGGCGCTCTCGGCGACGGCCGCGCTCTCCATGTCGACGGCCAGCGCCCCCGTCGTCGCGAAGCACGCGGACTTGTCCGCGGGCCCCGCGAGCACGCGCGAGCTCGCGAAGACGGCGCCAGAGCTCGCATCCACCTCGGGGGGCAGGGCCGCCCGGATGCGCGCGAGCCAGGCGGCGTCGGCCGCCCACTCCTCGCCCGCCTCCGAGAGGACGCGCTCGGCGAGCACGAGCCGGCCCGGCTCCAGCGCCGGATCGAGGCCGCCCGCCGTGCCCCAGCTGACGAGCGCCCGCGCCCCGTCCGCCAGGAGCTGGCGCGCCGCGTCTCCCGCGCGCAGCCGGCCGACGCCGCCGACCGCGAGGGTGACGTCCGCGGCGAGGGCGAGCGAGCCGTGCACGCGGCGCCGGCCCGCCGCGAGCGGGCGTGCTTCGGCCGCGAGCGCCGCGACGATGCCGAGCGCCCCCATGCCGGCTCATCCGCCTGGCCCGGACGACTCGTGAGGAGGCGCTCCCGAGGCGCTCCGGTAGCGCGCGAGGGCCCAGAGCGGGAAGTAGCAGCTGTAGCCGTGGTAGCGCAGGTAGAAGACGCGCGGGAAGCCGGGCGCGGTGAAGCGCTCCTCCTTCCACAGGCCGTCGTCCGACTGGGTCGCGAGCAGGTGCTCGACACCGCGCCGCACCGCGTCGCCGCGCGCGCGGCCGGCCGCGATCAGGCCGAGCACGGCCCACGCCGTCTGGAACGCGGTGCCCCCGTCGGCGCGGCCGGAGAGGGACGGGTCGGCGTAGGAGTCGTTGCTCTCCCCCCAGCTGCCGTCGGCGCGCTGAACGAACTCGAGCCACTCGGCGGCGCGGCGCAGCGCAGCGCCTCGGCGCGGGTCGTCCGACACCTCGAGGGCGCACAGGACCGACCACGTGCCGTAGATGTAGTTGGTGCCCCAGCGCCCGAACCAGGACCCCCCGTCTTCCTGCTCGTCGAAGAGGTAGTCGAGGCAGCGCGCGAGCGAGTCCCGGTCCGCGTCGCGCGCGAGGAGCGCCATCATGGTCGCGCAGCGCGCGCTGACGTCGGCGGTCGGCGGGTCGAGCAGGGCGCCGTGGTCGGCGAAGGGGATCTCGTTCAGGTGAAAGTGCGTGTTGTCGGCGTCGAAGGCGGCGAAGCCCCCCCCCTCCGACTGCATCCCGCGAATCCAGTCGGCCGCGCGCGCGATCGAGTGCGCGTAGCGCTCGCCGTCCTGGAGGGCCATCGCCCACACGACGACCGCGGTGTCGTCGAGGTCGGGATAGTAGTCGTTGCGGAACTGGAACGCCCATCCGCCCGGGGCCAGGCCCGGCCGGTCCGCGCGCCAGTCGGCCGGCCCGTCGAGGACCTGCAGGTCGACGAGCCACTCGAGCGCCCGGTCGACCGCGCCGCGAACGCGCGCGTCCGCGAGCGCGCGCTCGGCGTCCTGCAGCGCCAGGCACGCCAGGCCCGTGTCCCAGACCGGCGAGAAGCACGGCTGGCAGTACGCCCAGTCGTCCTCCTCGACCACGAGCAGCCGCAGCGCCTCGCGCGCCTGCACGCAGAGTTCGTGGTCGCGCGGGTATCCGAGCGCGAGGAGGGCCTCGAGCGCGTTGACCATCGCCGGGAAGATCCCGCCCAGCCCGTCCTTGCCGTTGATGCGCGCGACGAACCAGGCCTCGGCCTCGCGCAGCGCGCGCCGGCGCACGAAGGACGGGATCAGGGGGTCCAGGTGCCGCAGCGTCCGCTCCGCCCACAGGTAGGCGCGGTTCAGCGCCGAGCGCACGGGGAAGTAGTCGCGCTCCTCCTCGGGCGGCCTCGCGAAGAGCTCGCGGATGGAGAGGCCGGTCGGGTTCTTGGCGCGCGGCTTCTTCGTGCAGAGGACCGCGAGCGGGACCGTCACCGTGCGCGTCCAGTACGAGACCTTCCCCAGGTGGAAGAAGAACCAGCGCGGCGCGAGCACGAGCTCCACCGGCAGCCACGGCACCGCGCGCCAGGGGACCTGGCCGAAGAGCGCCATCGCGATGCGCGTGAAGACGTTGCAGCGCGCGGCTCCGCCGGCCGCGAGGATCGCCTCGCGCGCGCGGCGCATGTGTGCGGCGTCGGGGTCGTCACCGGCGAGCTTGAGCGCCCAGTACGCCTTGACCGAGCAGGAGACGTCGAGACGGCCGAACGCGTACAGCGGCCACCCGCCGTGGCCCGCCTGGTGCGCGCGGAGGTAGGCGGCGAGCTTCGCCTGGAGGCCGGCGTCGATCTCCCCCAGGTAGTGCATCATCAGGATGTACTCGGCCGGGATGGTGCAGTCCGCCTCGAGCTCGAAGCACCACGAGCCGTCCGACCGCTGGAGCCCGAGCAGCGCGTCGCGCGCGCGCGCGACGGCGGACTCCACGCGCGTCGAGAGCTTCGTCGACGGGGCGCGGGACGCGACCGAGCCCGCGGAACCGCGGTCGCCGGGCGCGGACGCCCGGCGCGTGACGCACGAGCGCTGCGTCACGAGGTGCTGCTCGCGCGCGCCGGTCCTCGATACCGCTCCACCGAGGCCAGCGGCAACCCGCGCGCTACGGCGGCGAAGAGCAGGCGCAGGGCGAGGTCGCTCCGCAGCACGAGGTTGCTGGCCAGGATGGTCGCGCGCACGCTGCGGCGCGTGATCTTGACCTCGCGCGAGCGCCGGAAGTCGAGGCGCCGGTGGATCTTGCGCAGGGTGAGGACGGCCATCCCCAGCGCCCAGAGGCAGAAGCGCCGGATCCCGGGCTCGCGGGCGGGGATGAGCAGGGTGTATTCCAGGGAATCCCGCAGGTGCCCGTGGGCGATGGCGATCAGCTGCTCGAGACACCGCGCGAGCGCCGCCCGGTCGCAGTCGGGGGAGAAGCGCTCGACGTCGATGCCCGCCTCCGCGAGCAGGTCGCGCGGCAGCCAGCACGCGCCGCGGTCGAGGTCGTCCCAGACGTCCTTCAGGATGTTCGTCATCTGGAGCGCGTGCCCGAAGGACACGGCGAGCCGCTCGAGCCCCTCGCGTCGCGCCGCGATCGCCGCGTCGTGGCTGCAGAACAGCTCGGTCAGCATCTCGCCGACCACTCCCGCCACGAAGTAGCAGTAGTCGTGGAGCTCGCCGACGTCGGCCAGGCCCGCCCGGTCCTTCTCCGCGAAGCGCGCCATTCCGCCGCACATCACGCGCACGCAGCGCGCGAGCGCCCGGCGCTTCCTCGGCTCGAAGCGGTGCGCGATCCGGACCACTCGAGCGGCTCCCGACACGAGCTCGCGCTCGGCATCCAGCGTGCCCGCGGAGAGCCGCGGCGCGAGCTCGTCGGCGAAGGCTTGCGCGTCGACCTCGCCGGCCACGGCGGCCGCGAACATCTCGTGGAAGCGGCGCTTCTCGTGCGGCGCGAGCGTCGCCTCGTCCTCGATGGTGTCGGCGATGCGGCACAAGAGGTACCCGTTGGCGACGACATCGCGCAGATCCTCGGGCAATTCGGGGATCGTCAGCGCGAACGTGCGCGAGACGCGCGGCAGGATCGCGTCCTGATAGGCGCGGTCGCCCAGCGTTCCCGCCGCCGTGCGCTCGCTCTCTGCAGCGCCCCGCCCGATTCCCTCGGCCCCCTCGGCCCCCTCGGCCCCCTCGACGAGGGGCGCGAAGGACGCGTCGTGGGCGTGGGTCGACAGCTCGGAGGGCATGGGTCGGGTCGGTCGCTGGGAGTGGTCCGGCCTCGGGCGTCCGCCACCGTTCGACGCCGGGTGCGGCTCGACGGCGCAACCCGGCACGTTAGTCGGAAACCGAGCGCCCTTTCCAGACCGCTCCGCGGAGAAATCGGCGGGCGCCCGAGCCGCCCAGAGTACCGGGGAGGATGGCGGGCCGCAGCCCCCGCCCTACCCGGCGTGTGCGGGGCGAGCACCCGGGCTCCGCTACCATGCCGCCCGATGGCGCCCCGCACCCCGCTCGCCTGCGCGCTCCTCGTCGGCGCGGCCGCCTGCGCCGCTCCGGCCGGCGGTGGCGTCGCCGACCCGCTCGAGCCGCTCAACCGCGGGGTCTTCGTCTTCAACGGCGTCTTCGACCTCGCCATCCTGCGGCCCCTCACCTGGGTCTACCGGAGGGTGCTCCCGGCGCCGGTCCGCGGGGCCGTGTCGAACGTGCTGCACAACCTGCTCTCGATCGACACGATCCTCAACGACGTGCTGCAGGGCGAGCTCGCGCAGGCGGGCCAGGACTTCGGGCGCTTCGCGGTGAACTCGACGATCGGGGTCGGTGGCCTCTTCGACGTCGCCGGACGGTACGGCGTCGCGCAGCACGACACGGACTTCGGAGAAACGCTGCACCGCTGGGGCGCGGGCCCCGGGCCCTACCTCGTCGTGCCGTTCGTCGGACCCTCGACGGCCCGCGACGTCGCCGGCCTCGGCGTCACCTTCGCGACGTACCCGATCGTGTACGTGGACGACACGACGGTGCAGCTGGTCACGCTGGGCCTCGTCGGTGTCGATCGGCGCGCACGCGTCCCCCCGAAGGCGGAGCAGATGGTCCGCGATTCGCACGACCGGTACGCGTTCGTGCGCGACGCCTGGTACCAGAACCGGCGCTTCCACCTCGAAGGTGAGGAGGCGGACAGCGAGTCTTCGGAGGAGCTCGAGGACCTGCTGGACGAGCTCGACGAGCTGGAGGCGACGGGTGACGTCGACGAGGACCCGTGATGGTCGCCGAAGCCGTTTTCCTGTAGCCTGAGCCCAGCCCGCGGCATGAGCACGTTCTCCTCACTCCTGCTGGTCGTGCCCTGCCTCGCGACCCCCGCACGGGGCGAGGGCGCGAGCGAGGTGGTCGCGCGCCTGCAGTCGAGCGTCGTTCAGGCGCGGGAGGAGGCGGCGTTCGACGCGCGCGCGGCGCGCATGCGCGCGGCGATCGAGCAGGCGTACGACCTCGAGGGCATGGCGTCCGGCCTCCTGGCGGAGCCGTGGGACCGGCTGCAGGAGGAGGAGCGCGCGCAGCTCCTCGCGAGCCTGGCGCGCTTCGGCGCGGCCACCTACGCGGCGAGCTTCCAGGAGGGCGGCGCGGAGCGCTTCGGCGAGCTCGCGAGCGCGGAGGCGGGCGAGACGACGGCGCGCGTCGCCAGCAGCGCCGTCGCGGGCCGGAAGACGATCGCGCTCGAGTACCGCCTGAGCTCCGCCTCGGGGAGCTGGCGGATCGTCGACGTCCTCGTCGACGGCGAAGGCGGCCTCGCCGGCCTGACGGCCGAGCTGGCCCCGGAAGCCGAGGCCGGCTGGACCGGCGTGCGCGACGAGCTCGACCGCCGCGCGCAGCGCCTCGCCGAGTCGGCGTCCGAGGTCGTCGCGCGCCTGCAGGCGGCCTTGATCGAGACCATGATGGCCGGCGCCGAGCTCGGCTTCGCCGGGCGCCGCGCGAAGCTCGCTCCCACGATCGAGGACACGCACGACCTCGCGTCCGTCGCCCAGCTCAGCGTCAGCCGCGCGTGGAACGAGCTCTCCGCGGAGGAGCGCCGCAAGCTCGTCGACGCGTTCAGCGAGCTCAGCGTCGCCACCTACGCCGCCAACTTCGATTCCTTCGGCGGCGAGCGCTTCGCGGTGATCGGCGCGGAGACGCCGGCCCGCGGCAAGCTCGTGAAGAGCACGCTGACCAAGCGCAACGGCGACGAGATGCGCTTCGACTACCAGCTCCACCTGCGCCAGGGGAAATGGCGCATCATCAACATCACGGTGGACGGCGTGAGCGACCTGGCCCTGAAGCGCAGCGAGTACGGCAAGATCCTCGGCGAGGGGGGCATCGACGCGCTCCTCGAGAAGCTGAACGACCGGATCGCGCGCTACGCGGGCGGCGAGAAGGACTGACCTCCTCGCCGCGCGGCTCTCCATGGACGGTGCCGAGCGTCTGAACCGCGGGCTAGTGGCCCTGGCGAGCTTCTCGTCGCGCCACGCCCGGGCCGTGCTCGCGGTGGCGACGCTCGGCACGCTGGCCGCGCTCTACTACACCGCAACCCGCATCCGCTTCAACACCGACCGCAACTCCCTGGTCGCGGAGGACCTGCCGTTCAAGCGCGCCTTCGAGCGCTACGAGGACGAGTTCCCGACGCTCGTCGACAACCTCGTGCTGGTCGTCGACGCCGAGACGCCCGAGGACGCGCGCGCGGCCGCGCTCGAGCTGGCGCGCCGCATCGCGGCCGACGAGCAGCTCTTCGCGGGCGCCAGCGTGCCGCGCGCGCGGCCCTTCCTGGAGCGCCACGCGCTGCTCTACCTCGCGGTCGACGAGCTCGAGCGGCTGGCGGAGCGCCTGGCGCGCGTCCAGCCGTTCCTCGGGCGGCTGGCGGCGGACACGAGCCTGCGCGGGCTCTGCGGGCTGCTCGAGCAGGCGCTCGAGCGCGGCGGGGACGCCGAGCTCGAGCTCGATCCGGTCCTCGAGCGCGTTTCGCGCGCGCTCGAGGCGGCGCGCGCGGGCACGCGCTACCGGGTCTCGTGGCGGGAGCTCATGCAGGCGGGCGGGCCCGACGTGGAGGCGAGGCGCCAGTTCGTGATGGCGCGCCCCCGCCTCGACTACGCCAAGCTCTTCCCCGCGCGGGCTCCGGTCGAGCGGATCCGTGAGCTTGCGGCAGAGCTGGGTAGCGGCGCGTCGGTGCGCATCACGGGCGCGCTCGCCCTCTCGCACGAGGAGCTCGTCAGCGTCCTCTCGAGCGCCGAGCTGATCGCGGGGCTCGTGTTCGCGGCGGTCGGGACCGTGCTGATGGCCGCCCTGCGCTCGGTGAGCATGGTGCTCGCGACGCTGTTCACGCTCGTCGTCGGCCTGGCGCTCACGGCGGCGTTCGCCACGTTCGCCGTCGGGCACCTCAACATGATCTCGGTCGCCTTCGGGATCCTGTACCTGGGCCTCGGGGTCAACTACGCGATCCACCTCTGCCTGCGCTACCGCGAGCTGCGGGAAGACGGAGCGTCCCACGAGGAGGGCCTCGCGGGCGCCGTGGCGGACATCGGCGGATCGCTCCTCGTGTGCGCGCTCACGACGGCCGTCGGCTTCTACGCGTTCATACCGACGGACTTCCAAGGAGTCTCCGAGCTCGGGTTGATCTCGGGAACGGGGATGTTCTTCAGCCTCTTCGTGACCTTGAGCGTGCTGTCGGCGCTGCTGCGCTTCACCCCGGCTCCCGTGCGTGCTCCGGGCTCGTTCGCCGACGCCCGCGCGCTGGCAGCCCTGGGCCGCTCGACCGCGGCGCGCGCGCGGACGGTGCTCGCGGCAACCGCGGCTCTCGCCCTCGCGTCGCTCGCGCTGCTGCCGCGGCTCGGCTTCGACGCGAATCCCCTCGGCCTGCGCGATCCTCGCTCGGAGTCGGTGCGGACCTTCGAGGAGCTGCTCGCGAGCCGCGCCTCCCCGCCGTGGAGCCTGACCGTGCTCGCGGACGCCGCCGCCGCCGCCGACCGGGTCGCCTCCGATCTCCGCTCGCTCGCGAGCGTCGAGCGCGCGGTCTCGCTGTCCAGCTTCGTTCCCCGGGACCAGGAGACGAAGCTCGAGATCGTCGAGGAGCTCGCGCTGCTCCTGGGCTACGACCTCGGAGGGGCGCCGGGCGCGCCCCCCACGGCCGACGTCGAGCTCGGGGCGCTCGCGGGCCTGGCGAGCGCGCTCGGCCGGCTCGGCCCGGAGCGGGCGAGCGAGTCGGCCGGACGCGCGGCGCGCGAGCTGGCGGCCTTCCAGGCGTGGCTCGCGGAGCGACCCGAGCGCAGCGTCGCCGCGGTCGCCGGCCTGCGCTCCAGCCTGCTCGGCACCTTTCCGGCCAGCATGGAGCTCCTGAGCGCGACGCTCGACGCGCGGCCGGTGACCCTGGCGGACTTGCCCCAGGACCTCGTGCGTGAATGGAGCGCGGCGGACGGCGTGCGGCGTGTCGAGGCCTTCCCGCGCGAGGATCTCGGGGACCTCGACGCCATGCGGCGCTTCGTCGCGGACGTGCGCGCGGTCGCGCCCGGGGTCACGGGCAGCCCGGTGATGATCCTCGAGACCGGCGACGCCGTCGTGCGCGCGTTCCAGACGGCCCTCGCGATCGCGCTCGTCGCGACGGCGCTGATGGTGCTCGCGCTCTTCCGCAGGCTGACGGACTCGCTGCTCGTGATGCTCCCGCTCCTGCTCGCGAGCCTCTCGACGACGGCCGCGATGGTGCTCTCCGGAATCGAGTTCAACTTCGCCAACGTGATCGGGCTGCCCCTGCTCCTGGGAATGGGGATCGACAGCAGCATCCACGTCGTGCACCGCTGGCGCAGCGGGATGGCCACGTCGGTGCTCGAGAGCAGCACGGCACGCGGAGTCGTCTACAGCGCGGTCGTCAACTTCTGCAGCTTCGCCAACCTCGCGATCTCGCCGCACCGCGGCCTGGCCAGCATGGGCGTGATCCTGACGATCGGCATCGTCAGCTCGCTCCTGTACACCCTGGTCGCGCTCCCGGCGCTGCTCGCGCTGCGCAGCCGCCGCTGATCGCGCGGCTCTCCGCTCAGCCCGCCGCGTACCCGAAGGCGTCGAAGTACTGCCGCCACTCCCGGGCGATGCGCGCCGCGAGCTCGGGGTCCAGCTCGGAGTAGCGGTTCTTGCGGTAGCTCCGGATCGAGCGCAGGTAGCCCTCCAGTTCCGCACGCGCGTCCGCGAAGCCCTCGATCCCGAGCTGCGCGTACACGCGCTCGAGCGTCCCCAGGGGGTCTTCCTCGAGCTGCGTGAACGAGACCTCGCAGAGCTGGCCGGCCGGGACCCGCTGGCGGTCCTCGAGGTAGGCGGCGTACATCTCGCGGAAGCGGCGCAGCACGCAGGCCTCGATCGTCCGCGGATCGCGCCGCTGGTAGGTGAAGAGCGGCGGGACGGTCCGCTCCATCTTCATGGTCGAGCGGAAGATCGTGAACGGGTCGCGATCGATGTGGACGAAGCGCGCGTCGGGGAACACTTCCAGGATCCAGCGCACCTTGGCCGTGTGGCACGGCGACTTGAGCACCAGCGTCCTGCCGCCGCTGCGCAGCGTCAGCTTGCGGGCGAACTCGAGCAGCGCCGACTTCCACACCTCGCGCTCCTCGGCACCGGCCTCGCGCAGCGTCAGGTAGCGCTCGTAACGGCGTTCGCGGGCCGGGAAGTGCCATGCCATGTGCGTCGAGAGCCCCGTCGACGAGCACAGCGCGAGCTCGTCCTCGCCCGGTACGACGAGGTCGAGCAGGACGTCGTCCTGCGGGCGCCGGCTCATCGTCAGCTTCGCGCCCCACGCGCGCTTTCGCTGCTCGGTGAGCAGGAAGGTCCTCGAGAAGGTCGCGACCAGGTTGTCGGGAGCCGTGTTGCGCGGGTCGACGGCCAGGAGGTTGTGCAGGTGCGTCGTCCCGGAGCGGTAGTGGCCGAGAACGAAGATGGGCCGGCGCACGAGGATCCGCGCCAGCTGCGCCCCGAAACGCCGCTCTTCGCGGCGCGCGTCGAACGTGTTCGCGAGCGCCTGCAGCGTGGTCAGCCCCGCGCGCAGAGCGTAGAGCGGGTGGACGCGGAAGCGGTTGTCGCACAGGGTCCGCCACCAGCGGCCGAACGTCATGCCGGTGAGCGGGCTGAAGACCCAGCGGCCGAGCCAGACCCTGGCCGCAGCGGCACGCCGCTCCCTGCGCGTCGGAGCGTCGCCGGCCTCGGTGGAGTCGGGCGAGCGGAGCAGCATCGGGGCCGGAGGATACGCCCACGGCCCACGGCGCCTAGCTCTGGCCCGGATTCTGCACGATTCGTGCGATCACCCAGCTGAGCCGTTCGGCGCGCCGCCGCAACGGTCGCGGACCGGCGGTCAGGGCGGCGACTCGCTCTTCTTGCGACCCTCGAGGTCCGCGCTGCGCGAGCGCCCGGGCGCCCGCCCTGCCGTGCCCCCCGTCGCCCGCGAGAGCTCGGCGGGCGTGAGGTCGTGGACGGCGCTGCGCTCCTGGTCGGTCCCGCCGGCCGCGCGCGCCATCTCCTCCTGGGTCAGGCTGTCGTCCGGCTTCTCCTTCTCGTCGGCCATGGTCTCCCTCCAATCCCGATCTCGAAGAGGCACCGACCCGGCGTCCCGCGCCCGGACGCCGCCCCGGTGCCTCGATCGAGACTAGCAGGTCGAGGGGCCCGCGATACCGGCCCGCACAAGGTCTTTACCTCGGGCGCCGGCCCGGGCCCGCCCGCGCCGCCCCCTCGACCCCGTCGCTCGGGCTTCCGACCCGGTCGGGTCAGAAGGTGCAGCAGAGGGCGTTGCTCGTGTTGAACGCCGGGCCGCCGGCCGCGGGATCGCGGAACCAGTACTGCCAGTACCGCAGGCCCAGGCCGGGCGGTATGGAAACCACGACCTCGGCCCGGTTGGCGACGGCCATCACCGGCGGGAGGATGCGGACGAGGCCGCCTCCCGTGCAGAGGAACCCGAAGCCGAACGGGACGCGGATCTGGGTCGCGCCATGGAAGAAGATGCCGAACTGGTCGGGCACGGGCTGCGCGCTGATCCGGTGGATACCCGGAGCGATCTCGCCCTTGTACTGGATGCTCGCTCCGGGACCGACCGAGGTCGGGTTCGACTGGCACACCTTCGTGCAGATGTCCTTGCAGGAGACGCGCAGCTCGCCGATGGCGAAGTCCGAGGTGCCGATGACCTCGACCGTGGCGAGGTTGCAGGGCAGATCGACCCAGAACCCGAAGTGGGTCGCTCCGGAGGCGCCGCTGACGCTCGTCAGGACGAGCGCCGCGGTGTCGCCGTTGTCGGCCGTGCCGGTGACCGTGAAGCTCTGGGGAGCGAACGGGTTCGGCTCGATGTAGCAGTCGAACGCGTCGGTGTCGCCGGGCATCGTGTAGAGCGCCGTCGTCGAGCCGAGCGTCCAGAAGATCTCTTCGGTGTAGCCGTGGCTCCACGTACCCTAGCTGACGCCGACGTCCCGCTTCTCGTGAGCGGGGGCCAGCAGGAGGTCCCCCGCGCGGGGGGTGGCGATCGCCGTGACCGAGGAGAACCCCGGACAGACGCACGAAAGGACCGTCATGGTCTGGCCCGAGGCGGCCTCGAAGGCGGTCCAGCCGCCGGCGATCGTCGTCGTCCCGGCGAAGCCGTGGGCACAGCCGGGGCCGTCGACGTCGGGCGCAGGCGGGACGATCCGCGGGCCGATCGCGCCGGGGGGCGGGGTCCCGGTCACGTTGCTCTGCGCGACCGAGAGCGTCGTGAAGAGAGCAGGAGCGAGCAGGCCGATCGTGGCCTGCCTGACGAGGCTTTTCATGGCGATCCTCCCTTGCTCGCCCCCGACCGGGGCCCGATCCCTTCGAGCCTCGACGGCCGGGGAATCGTCCACCGATGACGGTAGCACCGAGCCGAAGGAACGGGGCCGGAATCGCCGCGCCACGGAGCCGCCAAAGAGAGGAGGCGCTGCCCAGGGCAGCGCCTCCCGCTCTTCACGTCAGGACGTGGGTCGGATCAGCCCCCGAAGTCGCAGCAGAGGGCGTTGCTGGTGTTGAAGGCCGGGCCGCCAGCCGCGGGATCGCGGAACCAGTACTGCCAGTACCGGATGCCCATGCCGGGCGGGATCGCGACGTCCTTCTCGGCTCGGTTGCCGACGGCCGCGACAGGCGGGAGGACGCGGACGAGGTCGCCACCCGCGCAGAGGAAGCCGTGGCCGAACGGGACACGGATCAGGGTCGCGCCATGGATGAAGATGCCGTTATCGTTCGGCACGGGCTCCGCGCTGAACCGGTGGACTCCCGGAGCCACCTCGCCCTTGTACTCGATGCTCGCGCCGGGCCCGACCGAGGTCGGGTTCGACTGGCACACCTTCGTGCAGGGGCCGCCATCGCCAGGATTGACCTTGTTGATCATGTTCTCCCAGAGCCGGATGCAGCTCGGGATCCAGGAGTCACCGGCCTCGTCCATCGCGAACGTGGCGATCGTGCTGCCATCGTTGCCCTTGACCGTGACAGGCTGGGACGGGGTCCCGATGTGTCCGAGACCGACGGCGGTGCCGAGGGGGTTGAACATGTCACCGTCGTCGCCCCAGTGGTTGTGCCAGTCGGTGT
>Ga0299906_10000460_pt1 | contig 38056 bp, 40 predicted proteins | sample RVTome_14_FD_200259 | JGI IMG/M metagenome (GOLD analysis project Ga0299906, IMG submission 200259) | Soil microbial communities from uranium-contaminated site in the Upper Colorado River Basin, Wyoming, United States - RVT145D125 (version 2) ... | reverse complement strand
TTGAGCGTGTGGGTCTTGCCGTCGCTGCCCTGCAGGGAAAAGTCGGGGGCGTTCTTGCCTTCGAGTCCTGCCATGGGGAATCTCCTTGCGGATGGGTGTGAAAGATGCTGTTCTTGCGCACGCCGCGGGGCATCCTGCTCAACTTTCCGCGGCCCGAATCAAGAATACAGCCATTGCCGCCCGCGCGCATCTGCTCGCTTTTTTCCGCGGGCGCCCTGGCTATAGCAAAGCGGGTCAGACCCACCCAATCGACATGTACTCCCCGCAGGGGTCAACGCCTCTTTGCGTTTTGTGAAAAATGGCGAGTTGAGCCTCGCGCCTCCTATCGATTTACGCCAGCCGCGCCCGGGCCTTGGGGAAGTGGACCGAGTCGGGGAAGCTCTCGACGAACATCCGGTAGTAGTCCGCAGCGGCCTCGGCAAGCCCCAGGCCGTCGAGAATCCGGGCATACTGGAATAGAACCTTTTCCCGCTGGGCGGCCGGCAGCTGCCCGTCTTTGAGGAGCGGTTCCAGACAGCGGCTGGCCATCTCCAGATCGCCGTCCTGATGAAAGAGGCCGGCGAGGCGGTACTGCACCTCGGCATCGATCCCTTGCAGGTAGATTTCGTGGTACTGGCAGAAGGCGATCTTCGCCTCCTGCGGTCGGCTACGCACCAGCATGGCGATGGCCCGCCGGTAGAGCTCGCCGCCTTCCTCCGAGGGACCGAACTTGGAGAGGATGCGGGCAAGCATCAGCATCGCCTCGAGGTTGTTCGGGTTCCGGCGCAGGGCGATGCGCAGCGATTCCTCACCCTCTTCCAGGTTGGCGCCGCCGCCACTCACCGCCCGGGCGCCGACGTCCATGTGTCGCTCCTCCACGGCCTGGTCGCCGAGCCGCAGCAGCATCGCCAGGGCGACGCCGGCGAGCATCCCGCCGACGTGGATCCAGTGTCCCACCCCGCCGGTGACGCCGTTGGCGACCTGGGAGAAGCCGCCGCTCAGGTCGCCGAGGAAGAAGAGGCCGATGATCACCAGGGAATTGAGGCGCACCTTGAGGCTGATCGGCAGGATCAGCGAGAAGATGCCGAGGATCGGCAGGGGGAAGACCATGCTCTTGAAGTAGCAGCGCACGGCGAATATTCCCATCACCCCGGCGATCGCCCCCGAGGCGCCGAGGGCGTGCAGGGTGGCATCAAAGAAGATCCGGTGGGCCACCACGCCGAAGAAGCTGGCGGCCAGCCCGGTCACCAGGTAGAGGGCGAGGAATTTCCCCGCCCCGATGCGCCGCTCCACCACCGTCCCCACCGTCCAGAGAAAGATCATGTTTCCCCACAGGTGGCCCCCTCCGGCATGCAGGAACATGGTGGTGAAGGAACTCACCGGCACGTTCCACGCGTTTGGCGCATGGGGGAGGAAGAAGTAGTTGTCGGCCAGCACCTGAGGATCCATCCGGATCTCGATGCCGTAGAAGATGAGAATATTGACGGCGATCAGGCCGTAGGTCACCCAAGTCGTCCCCTCTTTTTTGCGTTCCCCCTCGGTGTACATCACCGGCATGAAAGTGATGTGCTGGGCGAGTACATCGGAGGGGTTTTCGCCGCTGGTGGCGGCATGCAGGCGGATGTAGGTGAGGAAGAGGACGGGAAAGAGAAGGAAGGCGAAGAACAGCAGGCCGCCGCTCAGAAACTGACGGACGAAGAGAATCGCCACGATCATGGCGAAGGCCTTGAGGAGGAAGGCCTGCTCCCGGTGGCGCGTAAAGTAACCGCCTCCCTCCTCGTCCGGGCCAGGTCCGGACGCTGCGATTGCCGGCTGTTCCTCCTGTCGCGCCTGAAGGCGGCGGTATTTCTCGAAGACGATTCCGCACTGCATGCAGGTCAACGCCGCCTCTTGCGGGAAGCCGCACTTGGGGCATTCAAAGCCTGATGCCGGCTCGGGTTTCGACTGAGGTGCGACCTGGACATGCGTCGGCATCGGCTCGATATGGACAATCGCCCCGGTCCGATCGAGAGCCGCCTTGTAGCGCTTGGCCTCGGCCTCGGTCAGTCCCGACTTGAGGGTCATGGCCCTGCCGGAGAAGAGTTGCTCGACCCGGGGGCGATCGAACCGGCAGAGCTTCTGCAGGTTGGTCTTGACTTCTTCCAGTTCAAAGCCGTAGCCGAGCTGGCCGTAAAATACGAGCTTATAGCGTTTGTCAGGCATCGTCCCCTCCTTTTTCCACGTTGCACATGTATTCATCAAATGCGGCCGCAGAGCCGGCAAGCTTCCCTCTTCCTGGCTCGCAGGCGCTCTTCAGACCGCCTGTCTCTTATTCAGCTCCCCCTTGGGTCGGCAGGTTCCCGCCCGTTTGAACTTGTTAAAAGTGCAGCTCTGGCCCTTTTGTAACTCGCTGCTTCAGTTACCGACACCTTTGTTCCGGACTGTATATCCCATGAAATCCTCGTCCGCAAGGCAGCTCTCGACGCTCCCGGCGACAGCCTGGCGGGAAACAGCGCCTTCGCACAGAGCGCGCTTGTAATGGCGCTTGGCTGCGCAGTCATCCGGAAACGGCCGGCCAAGCTCCTGGCTGATGCAATCCATCGCGGCGATTTCATCATCCGTCCCGATCTCCGACATGCAGAAATCGGCGATCCAATGGATCGTATCGCCCGCTATCGGGCACGGCGGAGAATCTTGCCCGTAAGCCGGCGCGACAAGTAAAAGGAGCAACAGTATTGCTTGCGTGTGTTTCATATTTTTCGACCATGAGACGGAGCAGGTTGTACCCTTCGATATCTAACACTCCATAGTTCCAGGTCTACACCTTGCTTCAGATAATTAATTCAAGGGAAAACATGTTTGCAACTATTCGTTTGTGCGATTAAATTCGTGACCCGCCCCTTTACGCCGGTGATTTTTTCAAAAAGTGGCACGGCAAGACCTGACCCCAATGCCCGGCATGACCCCCATGCCCCTCTCTGACCCCCATGCCCCTCTCGAGCGCTTGCCGTCACCATCACATGCCAAAGATCTTTCCCAACACCCACGGGCCGCTATAACCAACTATAATAAGCGGCTTTAAAGGCCCAACTACATATATGGCCTCAGCTGTGATCCACATGAACGCTCGAACCGGGAAAGACGATTGCGCCAGCTTATCTTGAAATCGATGCGGCCACCATTTCCAGACGAGCGATGCAACCGAGCCCGTCAAAAGGCATTGAAACAACGGCCCAAGAGCGAGACCGTAGGCGAGGCCACCGGTTAAATAAACTGGCGAAGGGCACTCTGATTTTAGTGTCCAGGTCCATAACATGTTCACCATCCCTATGCCCGCGTAGCTCACCGCTGGCACCGATAAGATGCCCGGAATAATCGCGATCGAAGCTCCCCACATAGATGATGGTCCAAACCTTTTCATTCGTCTCAAATGCTTGTCAAAAAGTAGCCTAGCCCCTTTTCTCAACCCCCCAATTGGCAATTTCAGAACTCCTGTGACTTTCTTGCTTACCAACGCCACCAAGTACTCTTTGACATTGGGTTACTTTCTAAAGGTTGTTTCCTTATCTCAGAGCCAGATGGAACACCAGAGACTTTCCAAAATTCACTTGGGAACATTAGTGAAACCTTCATAGATTTGTTTTTTAGCCTTTCAACAAAGTCTTCATCATAGCTGAGCAGTATATCCATCCCAAGGATTTCACACTCGGCTAAAATTTTACAATCCGAAAAATTCTTTTCTCCTTTGTGAAATCCACTATAGAATTCAGCTACTCTGTTTACTTTATTGATTTGTTTAGTTTCAAGCTCTCTCAACATGATACCGCTTGTTGAAATGTGCTTAGCCAATTTTGAGTTTTCCTTGATTTTTAAAAATTCGGTTTTAACAGTTGGCATTACGTAAAACATGTTCTCTAAGTAAACATAGCTCCTAAATAAGGAAATTTTTTCTTCTTGTATTTCTTTTGGAGGTTCCGATGGCGAAAAAACTGCGTCAACTAGATATGATAATGCGTTAGAATCAACCGCTACTTTATTCAACATTTTCCAACCCATGTGCGGATTCCGATCGAAGCCGACCGGCATTCCGGTGTGAAGGCTACCCCGCCGTTCCAGAGCAAACCGTCCGCTTTGCTGACGTTGCGAGCGGGGTCACGAGGTCAAGTCTTGCACTGCCACATTCTCTTGACATCCCGTCCTCTTCAAAGACAAATCTGCCCGCAGGCGCTGGGCCAGTCACGGGCGGCTTCGATTCATCTGCGGAAGAGTCTGCGGGGTCAAGTCTTGCGCTGCCACATTTTCTTAACACCCCATCCTGACCAATGCAAAAACCGCCCGCCGGCACTGGCCCGATATCGTACGACTTCTATTCCTATTCAATCTGCGATTGATTTCCGGCCATTTCCCCTCTCCTTCCGGAAAACCCTCTCCCCTCAAAGCCCCCGCATCTATGCAACCTCCCAAGGCTGACCCCCATCCTGCCCTTTCCGGTACATTGAGCCCTGAAGCTCTATTGTTTGGTCAAGGCGTAGCCCTGACCCATACCCGCTCTCCTCATCGGCGCCTTCGCGAATCGAATCGGAATGCGAGTCGCTGCCAACGTAGAGCCAAGCGGCAGTGAAGAGATACTCCTCGTAATCGGCAATGAAGTCGGCAAATGAAATCTGCATCAACATGGCCAGCTTCAGTTCAAGGAAAAGTTTGCCGAGAAGGTCGAGCAGTTCGTCGTTCATCAACTCTGGCTTGCCCATTCTCACCTCCTGATCCAGCAGTCTGAGAACTCCATGAATTTCTGAGCACATTTGTGCGGCGGTTGCCCCTATTAAAATATGATGCAGACGTAAAAGGCGTCAGGTCTCAACTGCCTGCGTCTTCGATTTATATTGGGTTGAGACCTGACCCTTCTCGACCTCCGTATTCTTCTGACGTCCCTGCCTTTCAAAGACAAAGCCGCCCTCCGGCGCGGGGCCAGTCACGGGCGGCTTCCATTCTTCTCTGGTTGACTTCCGGTCAAATCCCCTCTCCTTCCGGAAAACCATCTCCTCTTAAAGCCCCCGCACCCCCACCTCACCCACATACCCCCCCGCCACCTCGGCAAAAGCACGGATCGTCTCGGCCGGATGAGGTTCGATCTCCCGCAGCTCTTCGACGAGGGAATGGCCGGGGACGAACTGCTGCAGCATCCAGCGCTTGGCGCCGTGCACCAGCTCGCCGATAGCGCGGATGTCCGCCTCTTCGACCAGACCGGGGACGCAGGTGGTGCGCAGTTCGTAGTCGACCACCCCCTCCAGCAGCAGCCGCGCGCTCTGCAGCAGCCCGCCCAGGGGCACCGGGCCGCGGTGCAGCACGCCGTAGCGGGCCGGGGCGGTCTTGAGATCGAGGGCGACGTAGTCGACGAGGCCTTCGGCCAGGGCCAGCTCCAGCACCGCCGGCGGCGCCAGCCCGTTGGTGTCGAGCTTGACGGCGAGGCCCAGCCCCTTCACCTGGCGCAGAAAGGGGAGCAGGCCCGTATCGAGGGTCGGCTCGCCGCCGGAGACGACCACCCCGTCGATGAAACGGCGACGCTCCTGCAGCTGGTCGAGAACCGCCTCCACCGGATAGTCGGGGTACTGCTCCGGGTCGAGGACCAGCCCGGGATTATGGCAGAAGGGGCAGGTCAGGTTGCAGCCGCCGAAAAAAACCAGGGAGGCGATCCGCCCCGGAAAATCGAGGAGGCTCGTCCCCTGGAAACCTTTAATACCCATAAATCAGTCCCTGGTCCAAAGTCCCGGGTCCCGGGTCCAAAAGCAAAGCAACCGGCATGGTGCCCTGATCTCCAGAGCCAAAGGCCCTTAGACCTTGGACCCGGGACTCGCGATTATTCTTCTTTGTGCCCTTCGCCGACGACGTACTCGCGGCGCTCCTTGAACTCCTCCTTCTTGCCGCGGTTCCACTGCTGCACCGGCCGGAAGAAACCGCAGACCCGGGAATAGACCTCCGTCTTTGCATCGCATTTTGTCGCCATTTCTAACCTCCTTGGTGAGGCGTGAGGGGTGAGGAGTAAGGGGTAAAGGCTTTCACGCCTCACTCCTTACGCCTCACGCCTCACGGATTTTAAGCCGCCTGATGGTGCGGACATTCAAAATGTTCGCCGGTGATGTAGCCGTGCACCGGACAGATGGTGAAGGTGGGGCTGAGGGTGAAATAGGGGAGATGGAAGTTCTCGGCGATCCTCCGTACCAGCAGGCGCGCCGCGTGCCAGTCCTCCAGGCGCTCGCCGAGGAAGCCGTGGAAGACGGTGCCGCCGGTGTAAAGGGTCTGCAGGGAGTCCTGGTGGGTGAGCGCCTCGAAGATGTCGTCGGTGGAGCCCACGGGCAATTGGGTGGAGTTGGTGTAGTAGGGGTCGTCCGAGCCGGCGGCGAGGATCTCGGGGAAGCGCTTGCGGTCGGCGCGGGCGAGACGGAAGCTGGTCCCCTCGGCCGGGGTCGCCTCCAGGTTGTAGAGGTGGCCGGTCTCCTCCTGGAAGGCTTCGAGCTGCTTGCGCATGAACTGCAGGGTCGCCTCGGCCAGATCCCGCCCCTCGGCGGTGTCGATCCCGCAGCCGATGAGGTTGCGGCAGGCCTCGTTCATCCCGACCAGGCCGATGGTGGAGAAGTGGTTGTCCCAATAGTGGCCGCTGCGCTCCCTGATCGCCGTCAGGTAGAAGCGGCTGTAGGGGTAGAGCCCCTCCTCGGTGAAGCGCTCGAGCTGCTTGCGCTTGATCTCCAGCGACTCGAAGGCGAGGCGCATCAACTCGGCGAGGCGGGCGTGGAACGCCTCGCGGCTGCCGCCTGCCTGGTAGGCGGCCCGGGGGAGGTTGAGGGTGACGACGCCGATCGAGCCGGTCAGGGGGTTGGAGCCGAAGAGGCCGCCGCCGCGGCGACGCAGCTCGCGGTTGTCGAGGCGCAGCCGGCAGCACATGGAGCGGGCGTCCTCGGGGTCCATGTCGGAGTTGACGAAGTTGGAGAAGTAGGGGATGCCGTACTTGGCGGTCATCTCCCAGATTGGCTGGAAGCGCGGGCTTTCCCAGTCGAAGCCGGCAATGATGTTGTAGGTCGGGATGGGGAAGGAGAAGATGCGCCCGGAGGCGTCCCCCTCCATCATCACTTCGCAGAAGGCGCGGTTGAACAGGTCCATCTCCGCCTGGAAGTCGCCGTAGGTCTCCTCCATCAGCGCGCCGCCGATGATCACCGCCTCGCTCGCCATGTTCCTCGGCGGGGTCATATCCATGGTGATGTTGGTGAAGGGAGTCTGGAAGCCGACCCGGGTGGGGACGTTCATGTTGAAGATGAACTCCTGGATCGACTGCTTGACCTCCTTGTAGCTGAGCTTGTCGTAGCGGATGAAGGGGGCGAGCAGGGTGTCGAAGTTGGCGAAGGCCTGGGCGCCGGCCGCCTCCCCCTGCAGGGTGTAGAAGAAGTTCACCGCCTGCCCCAGCGCCGTGCGGAAGTGCTTGGCCGGCCCGCTCTGCACCTTGCCGTAGGCGCCGGTAAACCCCTTGAGCAGCAGGTCGCGCAGGTCCCAGCCGCAGCAGTAGACGCTGAGCATCCCCAAGTCGTGGATGTGGTAATCCCCCTCGCGGTGCGCCTCGGCAATGTAGGAGGGGTAGATCTTGGAGAGCCAGTAGTTGCTGGTGATGTTGGCGGCGATATGATTGTTGAGCCCCTGCAGCGAGTAGCCCATGTTGGCGTTCTCGTTGACCCGCCAGTCTTCCTGGGTAAGGTAGGAATCGATCGCCTCGACCGACTCCTTCATGAACTGTTTGGTCTTGCGCAGGCTCTCGTGCTGCTGGCGGTAGAGGATGTAAGCCTTGGCCACCCGGGCGTGACCGTTCTCGATGAGGATCTTCTCGACCAGGTCCTGGACGTTCTCCACCGTCGGCACCCGGCCGTCCTTGTAGAGGACATCGAGGATGCCCACGACCTGCCGGGCGATGCCGGCGGCCTTGGTCATGTCGCTGCCGCCGACGGCGCGCACGGCCTTCTCGATGGCGGAGGTAATGTTCCCCTCTTCGAAGGGAACCAGACGCCCGTCCCTTTTGCGAATGAATTCCAGCATGGCTCGCCCTCCCGGCACAGAAAAAGAATTAAGGCGAATTTAGCACAGCGGCCCGGAGTGTCAAGGCAAAAAACACAAGATATGGACTGATTTTTTTCGCACACGCACTAGATATTGTGCACTCGCGGTGGACAGACTGTGGACAGCAAGGGGACGAACGTCCGTATACCCGCAATATCCTTGACCGGTACCGGACGCCATGCTAAACAACCAAGACGGTCCCGGGTCCAAGGTCCAAGGTCCCTGGTATTAGGTTTTCCGGGTTTTACCATTCACGGATCACGAGTCACGGATTTTCAAATGTCCGACCTTGCCCGTTTCGGCATTTCCATCGACGACCGGCTCCTCAAGCGTTTCGACGACCTGATCGCCGACAAGGGGTACGTCAACCGCTCGGAGGCGATCCGCGATCTGATCCGCAACGCCCTGGTCGAGGATGCCTGGGCCCGCGAGGACGAAGAGACGGTGGGAACGGTCACCCTGGTATACGACCATCACACCCGCGACCTCGCCGACAAGCTCACCGAGCAGCAGCACTCCCACCACGAGGCGATCATCTCCGCCCTGCACGTCCACCTCGACGCCCACCACTGCCTGGAGGTGGTGGTGGTCAAGGGGAAGGCGAAGAGCGTCAAGCGCCTGGCCGACGAACTGATCGGCACCAAGGGAGTCAAGCACGGCAAGCTGGTGACCACCACCACGGGCAAGGGACTGCTTTGAAGAATTCAAACTCTTTACCACAGAGGTCGCAGAGATATGGACAGAGGACACAGAGATTTGAATTTAGGGGTTCCTCTGTGATCTCCAGGCCTTTCTCGGAGTTCTCTGTGGTGAAAGTTTTTTTACCCTCTGGTAGCACGAATCTAAATAGCGTGTAACGCATGACAGCGGACCCCTGATGGCAAAGATCGACTCGGCATTCTTCGACATCGGCACCCTCGACACCCTGGCCTGCCGGGACTCGGCCATCCACCGCCTCGATCCCCGGGCCAAGCTGGTCACCACCCTGGTCTTCATCCTCGTCGTCGTCTCCTTCGACCGCTACGCAATCTCGGCCCTCCTCCCCTTCGGGCTCTTTCCCCTCTCGCTGATCATCCTGGCCGACCTGCCGCCCGGCTACCTGCTGAAGAAGCTGCTGCTGGCCGCCCCCTTCGCCCTCTGCGTCGGCATCTTCAACCCCTTCTTCGACCGCCAGACCCTGCTGCAGTTCGGGCCGTTGGCAGTCTCGGGCGGCTGGGTCTCCTTCGCCTCGATCCTGCTGCGCTTCACCCTGACCGTGCTCGCCGCCCTGGTGCTGATCGCCACCACCAGCTTCACCGGCGTCTGCCGGGCGCTGGAGCGGCTCGGCGCGCCCAAGGTCTTCGCCCTGCAGCTGCTCTTCCTCTACCGCTACCTGTTTGTCCTCATCGATGAGGCACAGCGCCTCATCCGTGCGCACGCCCTGCGCTCTTTCGGCGGCCGGCGCCCGGGGATGAAGGTCTTCGGCCACCTGATCGGCCAACTCCTGCTGCGCACCCTCGACCGCGCCGAGCGCATTCACCTCGCCATGCTCTGCCGCGGCTTCGACGGCGAGCTCCGTCTGCTGCGTCCCGCCAGAATCGGCGGGCAGGAGATCGTCTTCACCCTCGGCTGGTCCGCCCTCTTCATCGCCTTGCGTCTTTACAATTTCCCCCAGTTGCTGGGACGGCTGTTTACGGAGTTTGCCCGATGAGCCACCATATCGTCGAGGTCGAGAACCTCAAATACACCTACCCCGACGGCACCGCCGCCATCCGGGGGATCTCCTTCCGCATCCTCCACGGCGAGTCGGTGGCCCTCGTCGGCGCCAACGGCGCCGGCAAATCGACCCTGCTGCTGCACCTCAACGGCTACCTCACCCCGACCAAGGGAAAGGTGCGCATCGGTGATTTCCCGCTGACCAAAGAAACCGTCAAAAACATCCGCCGCACGGTGGGAATGGTCTTCCAGGACCCTGACGACCAGCTGTTCATGCCGACCGTCTTCGACGACGTCGCCTTCGGCCCGCTCAACCTCGGCCTGCCGCCGGAAGAAGTCGAGCAGCGGGTCACCGCTGCCCTTGAGCGGGTCGAGGCCCTGCACCTGCGGGACCGCCCCCCCTACCGGCTCTCCGCCGGCGAGAAGCGCACCGTCGCCATCGCCACGGTCCTCTCCATGTCGCCGGACATCCTGGTCATGGACGAACCGACCACCGGCCTCGACCCGTACCACCGCAGGAGCCTGATCGACCTGTTCAACTCCTTCCACCACACCCGGATCATCGCCACTCACGACCTCGACCTGGTCCTCGACGTCTGCGCCCGCACCATCGTCATTCACAACGGCGAGGTCACCGCCGACGGCCCGACCGCGGAAATATTCGCCGACGCCGAGCTGCTCGCCCGCAGCCACCTGGAGAAACCCCTCCGCCTGCAGGGATGCCCAATCTGCGGAAAATGAAAGGGGCTGGCCACCATGGCCAACCCCTTTTAAATCCTGCTCCAGTTTTACGCCCCGCCGCTATTCCCCCTTCCCCACCACCGCCATTGTGATCCGCGAGACGCAGACCAGCCGGCCGCGCTCGTCGCTGATGCGGATTTCCCAAACCTGGGTCGTCCGGCCGAGATGCAGCGGCCGGGTTTCACCGATAACCCATCCGGAGCGGACGGGTCGCAAATGGTTGGCATTGATCTCCAGACCGACGCAGGTCCCCATGGAACCGTCCAGGCTCCGCACCAGATTGGCGGCGACACTCCCCAGCGTCTCGGCCAGGGCGACGGAAGCGCCGCCATGCAGCAGTCCGACCGGCTGCCGGGTACGCTCGTCGACCGGCATGCGCGCCCGCAGGAAGTCCGGTCCGATTTCGGTGAATTCCATGCCGAGATGCCCGGCCATATTGCCGAAGGCCATTTCGTTGAGTTCTTCCAGGCTGTAGTCTCGCGACCAGATTTTCATCATCTGCCTCCCTAATATCTCGCCTTGAGCATCGCCGCCGCCAGCGCCGCCCAGCCGCCGAGCAGGGTGACGCCGCCAAGCGGGGTGATCATCCCGAAGGAACGAACACCGGTGAACGCCAACAGATAAAGGCTGCCGGAAAAGAGGACGATTCCCACCAGCAGCAGCCACCCCGCCCAGCGAATGTAGACCGATTCGGCATGCTGATGCGCCAGCACACCAACCAGCAGCAGTCCCAGGGCGTGGGTCAAGTGGTAGGTCACCCCGGTCTGCCAGACGGCCAGCAATTCCGGCGCCAGCCGGTCGCGCAGGGCGTGGGCACCGAAGGCCCCGAGAGCCACCGCCAGGAAAGCGTTGATGCTGCCGAAAAGTACGAAGATTCTGCTCATTTCCTCCCTTTCCCGGCCGCCGGGACGAGAACCTCCCGCAACGCCGCCAGCAACTTCTCGTTCTCCTCCGCCGTCCGCACCGCCACACGGAAGTAGCGGGCATCCAGCGGCGGAAAATTGGCACAGTCCCGGATTAGTATCCCCCGGCCGCGGAGCGCCGCTGCCACCTCGGCGGCCGTCTGCCCGCCCTCTTCCAGCCGGGCGAGAAGATAATTGGCAACCGACGGAAAAACCGTCAACCCAATGGCGCCCAGGCCGGCTGCCAATTCTCGGCGCAGAACCGGGATCAACTGCAGGGTCTGCTGCCGATAGGCCTCCTCGCGCAGGCAGGCTTCGGCGGCCGCCTGGGCCACCGTCGAAAAGGGCCAGGGGGGGCGGCTCGCCGCCAACAGACTGATTCCGTGGGCCGGCCCGGCCAGGTATCCCGCACGCAGGCCGGGTATGGCGTAGAATTTCGTCAACGAGCGAAAGACATAGAGGTTGCTGTACTTTGCTACGCGGTCTATCACCGAAAGTTGTGGGGAGAAATCGACGAACGCTTCATCCACTGCCACCATCGCCTGTTCGCGCACGGCTTGGACGACCGCCTCAACGATTTTCGGCTCGACTCCGACGCCACTGGGATTGCCCGGGTTAGCAAACAGAATGACATCAGTTTCGGGCATCAGCCGCCGCAGCAGACGTTCGGCGTCAAGGCGAAAGCCGTCCTCGGGGGAGAGGGCAAAGAAGTCGATCTCCGTTCCGATCAGCTGCAGGGCTCGCTCATACTCGCTGAAGGCGGGGGTCACCAGCAGGGCCCGGCGCGGCCGCAGGACGCGGGCGGAATGGTACAGCAGTTCCGTCGAGCCGGTACCGGGAAGGATGTTGTCCGCCGGCAAGCCGAGATGGTCGGCAAGCGCCGCCGTCAGGGAAGCGGCATCGGTCTCCGGGTAGTGCACCGACTGCTCTAGGGCCGCCAATGCCGCCTGCCGTACCCCCTGCGGCATCCCCAGCGGGTTGATGCTGGCCGAGAAGTCGAGAATCGCCGAGGGGGGCAGACCCAGCTCGCGGGCCACCCGGAAGACGTCGCCGCCATGCGTAAAACGCTTCATCGCCAGACTCCGAAGGAAATCAGCCCGAGGCCGAGGGTAAACAGGGACGCGAGGTACATCAGGCACACGGCCCCACGATAGGCAGCCGGCCGCACCGGCCGGTCATCGTCGCCGAGAGCCGGCTTCTCCACCAGTTTGCCGAAGTAGACCGCCGGTCCGCCCAGCCGGATATCGAGCGCCCCGGCGACGGCGGCCTCGGGAATGCCGGCGTTGGGGCTCTTCGGCTTGCGGCCGTCGCGCCGCATGATCTTGAGAGCTCCCCAGGCGTTGAGCCGCAGGGGGACGGCGGCGAGGATCATCAGCAATCCGGTCAGCCGTGCCGGGACAAGATTGAGCAGGTCGTCGAGGCGGGCCGAGGCCCAACCCACCTCGCGATAGCGCTCGTTCTCGTAGCCGACCATGGAATCGAGAGTGCTCACGGCCTTGAAGAGGATGCCGAGGACCGGGCCACCGAGGCAGATGTAGAAGAGGGGCGCCACCACGCCGTCGGAGGTGTTCTCCGCCACGGTCTCGATCGTCGCCCGCAGGATCGCCGCTTCATCGAGCCCGGCCGTGTCGCGGCCGACGATGAGGGAAAGGGCGCAGCGGGCCGCTTCCAGATCCCCTGCCTCCAGATGCCGCACCACCTCCAGGCTCTCACGGTGCAGCGAGCGCAGTGCCAGGCAGGTCCAGGCGAGCCAGAGCCCGGCCGCAATCTGCAGCCAGGGGTGAACCGCCCCGGCCAGGGCGAGCAGCCCCCAGGCGGCGCCGCCCGTCACCAGCAATGTCGAGAGGGTGAGGATGATGCCCGCCAGCCGGCTGCGGCCGAGGCACGCGGTCCAGAAGTTTTCGAAGCGCTGAATGAGCCGGCCGATCCAGACCACCGGATGCGGCCAGCCGCGCGGATCGCCGAGCAGTAGATCGAGGCCGAAGGCACCGAGGACCAGCCAGCCGTTCACGCCTGGGCTCCCGGCGGGACGAGCCGGCCAAAGAGCGCAGCCAGGTCGAGATGTTTTTCCAGGTGGTCGGCGAGGCGGTCGAGTTCCGCGTCCAGGGACAGAGTGGGAGAAGATGGGGGCGACGCCGGCCGAAGGGTACCGCGCAGGCTTTCGAGCAGGGCGCGGCGGGTCGCCTCGTCATCGAAGAGCCCGTGCAGATAGCTCCCCCAGACCCGGCCATCGGGCGAGACGGCACCGTCTTCCAGGCTGACGCCCCGTCCCGAGCGCCGGGTGAGCTGCAGAAGCGGCTGCGCCAGCGGCCCGAGTGTCGTCTCCCCCATGTGGATCTCGTACCCGCAGACCTTCTGCGGACCGGACAAACCGGCCGCTTCGGCCGCGGGAAGAAGAACCCCTTCCGCCTGGTGGGTCTGTTTGAGAGGGGCCAGAACCGTCTCCATATCGAGCAGCCCCATACCTTCGGCCTCGGGGCGCTCCGACTCGATCAATTCCGGATCGGCGATTCGCCGCCCCAGCATCTGGTAGCCACCGCAGATGCCGACCACCCGCCCGCCGGCGGCATGGTAGTCGTGGATCGCCCGGACAAAGCCGCTGGCCCGCAGGAATTCCAGATCGGGGATGGTGCTCTTGGTGCCGGGGAGGATCAGCAGGTCGCACCCCGCCACCTCCTGCGGATCGGCGAGGTAGGCAAGTTCCACCTCCGGCTCGGCTTCCAGGGGATCAAAATCGGTGTAGTTGGCGATACGCGGCAGCCGCACCACGCCGATGCGCAGGGCGCCCTGCCTGGGCCCGCTCCCCTTGCGGCCGAGAGCCACCGAGTCCTCCTCGGGGAGCCTGAGATCGAGCCAAGGCACCACTCCGAGGACCGGCACGCCGGTGCGCGCCTCGATCGCCGCAATCCCCGGACGAAGCAGGGCGGGGTCGCCGCGGAAGCGGTTGATCACCACCCCGGCGATGCGTTCCCGCTCCTCCTGATCGAGCAGTTCCAGGGTGCCGACGATGGCGGCGAAGACCCCGCCGCGGTCGATGTCCGCCACCAGCAGCACCGGCGCCTGCGCCATCGCCGCCGCCCGCAGGTTGACGATGTCATGCTCCTTCAGGTTGATCTCGGCGATGCTCCCCGCCCCCTCCATGACGACCACCTCGAAGGAGGCGGCCAGCCGTTCGAAGGATTCGCGGACCCGGGCGAAGGCCTCCGGCTTGAATGCGTGATAGCCGGTCACCGTCATGTTCCCCACCGGCCGCCCCTGCACGATCACCTGCGAGCCGGTGTCGGAGTTCGGCTTGAGCAGGATCGGGTTCATGTCGGTGTGGGGCGGGATGCCGCAGGCGGCGGCCTGCAACGCTTGGGCCCGGCCGATCTCGCCGCCATCCGCGGTGACGGCGGAATTGAGCGCCATGTTCTGGGCCTTGAAGGGAGCGACCCGGTATCCCCGCCGCAGCAGCAGACGGCAGAGGCCGGCGGCGATGACGCTCTTACCGACGTCGGAACCGGTGCCGCCGACAAAAAGTGCGGAGCACTTTTTGTCGGTGAGGAGTGAGGAGTGAGGAGTGAGGGGGAAATGTCCTTTCTCCTCACACCTCACGCCTAACGCCTCACTGCCTTTACTCCTCACGCCTAACGCCTCACTCCTCACAGCGTAGCCGCGCGGCGTCACCATCCGCCCCGCCGCGTCGACGCACGTCTGCGAGTTGCCGATAATTACAATGGAGAGCATGTCGATGTCGTGGGAAATAAATTCGGCGAGAGTGGTCACCGTCACCTCTTCCCCCGGCCGGCAGGCGTTGCGCACGATGCCGACCGGCGTCTCCGGGGCGCGATGGCGACGGAGGATCTCCTGCGCCTCGACGACCTGCACGGCGCGCCCCCGACTTTTCGGGTTGTAGAGGGCAACGACGAAGTCGGCGGCGGCGGCCGCTTCGAGCCGGCGGCGGATCAACCCCCAGGGGGTCAGCAGGTCGGAGAGGGAGATGACGGCGAAGTCGTGCATCAGCGGCGCCCCGAGGCGGGCGGCGGCCGCCTGCACGGCGGAGATGCCGGGGATGATCTGGATGTCGATGGGGTATTGTCGGGGTACATCCGCCAGTTCCAGAACCAGCCCGGCCATTCCGTAAATGCCGGCGTCCCCCGAGGAGATCAGGGCCACCGTCCGGCCGGCAGCGGCCAGTTCCAGTGCCTGCCGGCAGCGTTCGACCTCCTGGCGCATTCCCGAAGAGACGACCTCCTTGCCGGCCAGACATTGCGGGATGAGGTCCAGATAGGTCTTGTAGCCCACGACGACCTGCGCCGTTTCGATCGCCTGCAGAGCGGCGGAAGTGATATGTTCGCTGCCGCCGGGACCGATGCCGACGACGAAGAGTTTTCCATTCATCGATAAACCTTTGAATTCGCCACAGATGTTACGTTCTTTCCGCTACCGCCAGGGTGACATTGCCGCTCTTCACCTTCTTCAGCAGCAGCCGGCCGCTGCCGGCGGCGAGCAGGGCGGCCGGCTCGGCCACGCCATTGGCGCCGATGGCGCCCTGGGCATGGGTCGAAGGAGGCGAGGGAACGGCGACGGCGTTGAGCTCGGCGCTCTCGAAGAAGCGCAGAGGGATGCCGTGCCGTTCGGCGAAAGCGAGCAGCCCCGCCTCCTGCTTCTTGGCGGCGGCAGTGCCGATGACGGCGACGCTCCCCAGCGAGAGGAAGAGATATTTCAGTTGGGCGCCGACAACCTCGGCAATCTCCTCGGCCGTTGTGCCCCTGTTGCAGCCGATGCCGAGGACGAGGTTCTTCGGCCGCAGCACCAGCAGGTTCCCGGCCTGGGCCTGGGGCGGCAGCTGGCGGTTGGTGACGAAAACGAGGCCGGCGGCGCCGCTCTGCAGGGCGGCGATGAAGTTGGCGTGGAAGGAAAGTCGCCCCCGACCGGCGAAGCAGGTGGCGACCCTGCAGCTCGGGTCGACCACGGCGATCTCTTCCCCGGCGAGGAGCAGGGCATTGAGACATTTGACCCGGTCGAGGTCGTCGATCACCCACCCCTCCCCCTTGGCCAGCAGGTCGAAACAGGGCAGCTCGTTGACGTCGGTGGCGGTGGTGATCACCGCCTGCCCGCCGAGCAGCTCGGCGACGTCCCGGGCCAACTCGTTGGCACCCCCCAGGTGGCCGGAAAGAAGGCTGATGGCAAATCTGCCCGCCTCGTCGACCACCACCACCGCCGGGTCTCGGTCCTTCGCCTCCAGGTGCGGGGCGACCATCCGGACGACGATCCCCGCGGCCATGACGAAGACGAAACCCTGGTACTTCCGCCAATTCTCGCGAACCATCTCACGCAGCTCTCCGGCAAAGGGGCGCGCCGTCGCTCCGGCTTCCGTGCCGAATTTCTCCGCCACGAAAAAGTCGGCGTCAACGGCCACTTTCTGCAGCCGCGCCCCAAGCCGGGCGCCGTTTCGGGTAATGGCGATGATGGCGAGTTTCATAATCCCAATAAAAGCAGTCGCACGCGAAGACGCGAAGAACGCGAAGTAAAATCAATTTGTTATGAAAAAGCACTCGTCACCCGATTGGTCGCCCGTCAGGCTCTCAACGGGCCTGCGAATTTCTCCGCGCCCTTCGCGGCTTGGCGTGAGTAACAGTTTTCAAGTCCTGAAACCGTGTGAAAATCCCCGGTCGTACAGCAGCGACTTCGCCCGCAGCCCCTCTCGCCGGGCGGCGAGAACGTCCCCGACGATGATCAGCGCCTGACGGTCGATGCCGGCGGCGCGCACCTTCGCCGCGATGTCGGCCAGCGTCCCCTCCACCACCTGCTCGTCCGGCCAGGAAGCCTTCGCCACAACCGCGACCGGAGTCTCGGAGGTGTACGCCCCCTGCAGCAGCTCGGCCACCACCTTTTCTACCATCGAGACGGAAAGGTAGATGACCAGCGTCGCGCCGAGCCTCGCGATCTCCGTGAGTTTCTCCCGCTCGGGCACCGGCGTCTTACCGGCAATGCGGGTCAAAATGACGGTCTGGGAGACCTCGGGGAGGGTCAGTTCCTGCCCGAGCGCCGCCGCCGCGGCGAAGGCGCTGGTGACGCCGGGGACAACGGCGTAGCCGATGCCGAGCCGGTCGAGTTCAGCCATCTGCTCCTGGATGGCGCCGTAGATCGAGGGGTCGCCGGTGTGCAGCCGTACCGCCCGCTTCCCCGCCACCACCGCCTCGGCCAGCACCCGGGTCGTCTCCTCCAGCGTCATCCCGGCCGAGTCCCAGACCTGCGCCTGCGGCGCGTAGGTCCGCACCAGCTCCCGGTCCACCAGGCTGCCGGTGTAGACCACCACCTCCGCCTCAGAAAGCAGCCGCGCGCCCTTCACTGTGATCAACTCGGCATCGCCGGGACCGGCGCCGATGAAATGAATCGTATGCAAACGGAACACTCCTGTTCAAGTCGGCTAAGGGCAAAGAGCTAAAGGTTTTAACCCTTTGGCCTCGTGCCCGTAGCCCTTAGCCGGATTTCCTCACGATCAGCAGCGACAGGTAATCGAGCTTTTTCCCCACCAGCGACGCGAGGTCGGTGACCACTTCCTCCTCGCTCGACCCCACCCGGCGCACGAAAACCGCACTCTTCTCCAAACCCAGCTCGGCAAGCAGGGTATAGACCCGGTCGAAAACTCGGTGCACCTTCATCAGCACGACGGTGTCGAAATCGAGCAGGGTCTGGCGCAGTTGCACCTCCTCGTAGGTAGCGGGGAGGACGGCGAGGCGATCGGCGGCGAGGCCGAGGGGGACGCCGGCGGCGGCCGCGGCGGCGCCGACGCTGGTGATCCCGGGGACGATCTCGATCCCGATCTCCGGATATTTGTCGCGCAAGATGCGATACAGATAGAGGAAGGTGGAATAGAGGAAAGGGTCGCCGATGGTGATGAAGGCAACGTCCTGCCCCGACCGGACCCGCTGCGCCACCTCGGCGGCCGTCTCCTCCCAGAAGGGGATCAGTTCGGTCTCGTCCTTCTTCATCGGAAAGATCCGGGTCAGGACCTCCTGGCGGCTGCGGTCGAGAAACGGCTCGACGATGGCCAGGGCAACGCTTCCGGCATCGGCAGCACTGGTGGGGGCGCAGATGACCGGAACGCTACGCAGGATGCGCTCGGCCTTGCGGGTAAGCAGCTCCGGGTCGCCGGGACCGACTCCGACGGCATAAAGACGAGAAGTCATTATTCCTTGACCGCCGCGATGATGTAGACCGGGTTGTAGGCCTCGAACATCTTGTAGTCGGTCAGCGGGCGGGTGCGGGCGATATTGACGGTGGTGACCTCCACCTGGTAGCCGGCGTTGTCGAAGTACTCGGTGGCGGCGGTCAGGGTATCGAGGGTGACGGCGTTGATGACCACCCGTCCTTCGGCTGGCAGGCGGAGGTCGACCGCTTCAAGGATTTCCCAGAGGTTGCCGCCCGAGCCGCCAATGAAGACCCGGTCGGGATCGGGCAGGGTTTCCAGACACTCCGGCGCCTCCCCCTCGACCAGGGTGACGTGCCGGGCGTTGAACTTGTTGAGGTTCTCCTTGATGAACTCGATGCACTGGGGATTGCGCTCGACGGCGAAGATGCGGCCGTTAGGGAGCAGGTGATCGGCCTCGATGCTGACCGAGCCGGAGCCGGCGCCGAGGTCCCAGAGGGTCATGTCGTGGCGCAGCTTGAGCTTGGCCAGGGTCACCACCCGGATTTCCTCCTTGGTGATCAGCTTCTTGATCGAGGCGAACTCCTCGTCGGGGATACCGAGGGTCGGCACGTATTCGTCTCCTCCCGCCTCGTACTCCTTGATCAGGATCAGCACATTCAGGGGGGCCGCCTCGATCTCCAGCAAACCCTTGACATCGGTGGCGATGATCCGCTCCTCGGCGGTACCGAGATTCTCGCAGAGCCAGGCGGCGTAACCGTCTCGGCCCCGTTCGATCAGCTCGGCGGCAATCGCCTTCGGGGTGTTCTCCTCGTCGGTGAGGACGGCCGCCTTGTCATTGGCGACGATGCGGTCGACCGCCCCCTTGAGGCCGCGGCCGTGGGCGGAGACGAAGACCGCGTCGTCCCAGGGCTCCTTGATCTTGGCGAAGGCGTACTGCACCGAGCTGACGTTGGGGACGAACTCCAATTCTTCGTCGGGGAGGTTGCGCAGCAGGTAGCGGCCGATGCCGAAGAAGAGGGGATCGCCGGAGGCGAGCACCACCGCCCGCCGCTCGTTCTTCTTCAGCCGCTCGACCACCTCGCCGAGGTTGCTGCCAATCGTCACCCTCTCCCCGGGAAAATCGGGGAAGAGTTCGAGCTGGCGCTCACCGCCCAGCAGCAGATCGGCTTTGCCGATCAGTTCAAGAACCCGGCGGGGAAACCCCTCCTGCCCTTCCACCCCGGCACCAATCACGTAGATTTTTTTCATGGCTACTCTGCCCTCCCAGGCCAATCCCCGTAGCACCCCGCCGTTGTCCCGTCGTAGTCGACCAGGAGCACCGCAAGGGCCGCGCCCGGGGCCCATATTCGCATCTGCGCCAGCGCCCGCTCCGCCACTACGGCGGCCAAGGCACCAGGGTCTGCCGCTGCGAGGTAAACCTCGCGAGCGGTGTTGGCACACTCTATCGTTTTCGCCAGTGCCTCGTCAAGGCCGCTGGCGCGGCACCAGGCGGCCAATTGCCCCAGTTCGAGACGCGAGGCGCCGACATGGGTCTGGGCATGTCCGCTGGCGATCTTGACCAGCTTGGCGAACTGGGCGGCCAGCACCAGTCGCGGAAATCCCCGCCGGTGGCAGGCCGCAAGCGCATAGCCGACGTGGTCGCCCATCATCACAAAAGCCTCTTCCGGAAACCGGTTCCGGGTCCCTAGTCCAAGGTCCGCAATATAACGCTCCGCCGCCAGCTCACTCGTCCGCCCGGTGCTCAGCACAACGGTGTCGCAGCCGCCGGCCAGCGCGACGTCGAGGGCCGCATCCAACGTGTCGGTCCAGGCCTGGTGCGAGATCGGCCGGACGATCCCGCTGGTGCCGAGGATGGAGAGGCCGCCGACGATGCCGAGGCGGGCGTTGAGGGTCCGTTTGGCCCGCTCCTCGCCGTCGGGAATGCTGATAACGACGTGAGGCGTGAGGCGTGAGGCGTGAGGGGGGAAAACCTCAAGCACCGCCTCGGTGATCATCCGCCGCGGCACGGGGTTGATCGCCCACTCGCCGACCGGTACCGCCAGCCCCGGCTTGGTCACCTTGCCGATGCCGGTGCCGCCTTCGATGACGACCGAAGGTCCACCCGCCCCATCGGTCCCTACCATCCTCACCTCCGCATGCACCTCCACCCCGTGCGTCACGTCGGGGTCGTCACCGGCATCCTTGACCACGAAACAGCTCGCCTTCTCCGCGTCGAAGGCCTGCCCTTCCAGCCGGAAGGTCGTTGCCACGCCCGCCGGCAGAAGCAGCTCCACTGCCTCGATGCGGCGCTGTTCTTTCAGCATCCGCGCCGCCCCTTGGGCGGCGGCGGCGGCGCAGGCGCCGGTGGTGAAGCCGGTACGAAGGGGTTTTCGCGCCATATCAGACCCGGGAGATGACCTCCTGCACCGACAGCAGGCGGAGGATTTCGCGCCTCGCCTCGCCGACGGTCAGGGGGATGTGGTGAAGCTTGACGTGGTCGCGGGTCTTGAGGATGTGCATCAGCTCGGCCACCAGGGGGAGGTTGAGCTGGGCCCTTTCCAGCGCCTCGGGATCGCCGAAGACCTCTTCGGGGGTACCGTAACGCAACACCTGCCCCTTTCTCAGGATGGCGATCTTGCTCATGAAGAGCGGAACCAGGTCGACCACATGGGTCGCCATGATCATGGTGATCCCCTGCTTCTTGTTCAGGTCCTCAAGCAGGTGCATGAGCGAATGGACACCATAGGGGTCGAGGCCGGCGGTCGGTTCGTCAAGGATGATCACCTGCGGCTCCATGGCCAGGATGCCGGCGACGCAGATGCGCTTCTTCTGCCCGTGGGAGAGGGCGTGAATCGACTTGCGGGCGAACTCCTGCATCGCCACCTGGTGCAGCGCCTTGTGCACCCGTTCCTTGACCTCTTCCGGCGGCAGTCCCATGTTGGTCGGCCCAAAGGCGACGTCCTCTTCCACCGTCGAAGCGAAGAGTTGGTCGTTAGGGTCCTGGAAGACGATGCCGATGCGGCTGAAAACCTCCCGGTCCTCGACCCGCTCGATCGGCTTGCCGTCGAGCAACACCCGGCCGAGAGTGGGGCGCAGCAGGCCGTTGAGATGCTTGATCAGCGTCGTCTTGCCGCTGCCGTTGGAGCCGAGCACCGCCAGGAATTCCCCCCGGGCGATCTCCAGGTCGATGCCGTTCAGCGCCGACGTGCCGTCTTCGTAGGTGTAGTGGAGGTTCTCGATCTTGAGCATGAATAGGTCCTATGGGTCATATAGGTCCAATAGGACCTATATTAAGTTCTTACCGCACCGCAAACAGCCCCACCAGCAGCAGAATCCCCACCGCAAGCGCCGCCCAGTCGAGGCCCCGCATCCGCCCCGGCGTTACGGCGGTAAGCGCGCCGCGGTAGCCGCGGCAACGCATGGCGGCAAAGCTGCGCTCGGCACGGTCGTAGGTGCGCAGCACCAGCATGCCGCCGAGAATGCCCGAGGAGCGTACGGCAGACCGTGTGTCGACGAACCCGAGGCGCGACTTCTCGGCGTTGCGGATCCGCCCCCCCTCCTCCAGCAGCAGGAAGATGTAGCGGTACATGATCAGCGCCAGCTCGACCAGCACCGGCGGGCAGCGGAAGAAGCGGGCCGCCCGCATCAGCTCGGGCAGCGGGGTGGTGAGGGAGAAGAAGAGGAGCACCGCCATGCCGCCGATAATTCGCGACGCCAGTTCCAGGCCGCGCGTAACTCCGCCGGCGTAGACGACCAGCTCCCACTGAAAAACCGGCAGGCGCAGCAGAGGCTCCCCCTCCTGGAACCAGAAGAGCTGGGTGACCAGGGCGACCGTCGCCAGCATGGCCGGCACCGCCATACGCCGCAGGAAGCTGCCTACCCGCACCCCCGCCGCCAGCACCAGCAGCAGGGCAAGCAGGGCCAGGCCGAGCGGGACGCGCAGCCCCCCCGCGGTCAGGTTGACTCCGAGGGCCGCCGCCATCAGCAGCAGCTTGACCCGGCCGTCGAGGGCGGCGAGCAGCCGCCGCTCCTCCCCCTGTGCGTCGATAAAGTGGTGGGCGCCCCCCATCAATCCTCCCGGTCTTTCCTGCCGGCGACGAACATCTTGTGCCAGTAGTACCCCACACTGAAGCCGCCGATGGCACCGGCGAGGGTGAAGAGGAAGAGGAGCAGGTCCCCCTGGTCGGTGTCGAAAAAGGGCGCCCGCGCCTCGCGCCCCAGCTCCTTGGCGTACTTCTCCACCACTGTCTCGTCGACGCCGGGCCACTTCGGTTTCTCATCCTCCTGCCCCGTCGCCGCGGCCGCCATGAAAAGGGAGAGGAGCATCGACAGGGCAACCAGAGATCGCCTCATTTCGCCACCTCCCCGATGACCTTGAGCTTGCGCAGAATGTCCGGCCGGTGCTTCTGCACGTAGACGATCATCCCCCCCGTCACCGCCCCTTCGAGAATGGAGAGGGGGATCTGGGTCGGCATGAACGCCAGGTAGATCTGGCCGAGGACTGACAGGAAGGGTTTGGTGCCGTGCAGCGCCAGGGCCATCTCGAAAGAGGTGCCGAAATAGGTAACCAGATCGGCCGTCACCCCGGCCAGAAAGCCGGACCAGAAGAGGTTCAGGCGCAGCAACCGCCCGAGCCGGAAAGCGCCGTAGCCGGAGAGCGACCCCATCACCCCCATGGAAAAGGTGTTGCCACCGAGGGTAGTCAGCCCGCCGTGGGCGAGAAAGAGGGCCTGCAGCAGCAGGGAGATGAAGGCGACCACGACGCTGGCGAAAGGGCCGAGGAAGATGGCGGCCATGCCGGTACCGGCCGGGTGAGCGGTGCTGCCAGCCACCGGCACCGGAATCGGAAAGCAGGAAAAGACGAAGACCGCAGCGCCGAAGATGCCGATCAGGGGGATGTAGGAGGGGTCGGCGTTCTTGCGCCGGTTGATCTGCCGCACCCCCCAGGCGACGAAGGGTGCGGCCATGACGAACCAGAAGATGGCCCACCCCGCCGGCAGGATTCCTTCGGAAATGTGCATGGCGAGGGCCGGCCGGGGAACCAGCAGCAACCCGGCGAACAGCGGCAGGAAATTGCGTAACATTTTCATCTCAGTTCTGCTCCTCTGCCAGAATCATCAGGGCGTTGAGGATCGCCGCGGCGATGGCCGACCCCCCCTTGCGCCCGCGACAGGTGATGAAGGGAAGTCCGGAGGCGAAGAGCGCCTCCTTGGCCTCCTCGGCGCCGACGAAGCCGACCGGCACCCCGACCACCAGGGCGGGGCTCGCCAAACCTGTCTTCGCCAGATTCAGCAGTTCGAAGAGGGCGGTGGGGGCGTTGCCGATGAGGTAGATGCCGCAACCCGCTTCGACCCCCTTGCGGGTGGCCAGGATCGAGCGGGTAATGCCGAGCGCTCGAGCCTGTGCCGCCACATCGGAGTCGGCCACGTGGCAGCAGATCTCGCCGCCAAATGCGGCCAGGCGCGTCTTGTTGACTCCGGCCAGCACCATGTTGGTATCGCCGAGGACCGGGACGCCCTGGCGCAGGGCGGCGATGCCGGCCTCGACCGCCCCCGGCGAGAAACAGGTGGTACGGGCGAAGTCGAAATCGGCCGTGGTGTGAATGATGCGCCGCACCACCGGCCACTGGCAACCGTCGTAGCCATGCTCTCCGACCTCGCGGTCGATGATGGCAAAACTCTCGGCCTCGATCGCCGAAGGGTCAAGGATAGCAGCGGCGCCGGCCATTGCAATCACCCCTTGCCGGCGGCGCGCACCGGCGCCGACCTCCAGCCGGCACCGGCCAGGGACGTCTCGATGCGTTCGCAGACGATTTCGCCCAGCTTCCGATGGACGCCGAGCGGCTCCCCGAGGATCATCTCCAGGTCCGGGTAGCGGCGGCCGGCTTCATCCAGTTCGGCGGGCAGATCCTCGAGCACGTGGGCCCCGGCGAAGAGAAAATAGGGATAGAGCAGGAGACGGGTCGCTCCCTGCGCCACGCAGCTGTCGATCCCCTGCTGGATGTTGGGTGCATGCTGCTCACGGAAGGCGACCTCGACGATCGCGCAGCCGGTCCCCTCGCGCACCATCGCGGCGATCGCATGCAGGGCTTCGTTGGCCTCGGGAATGCGCGAACCGTGTCCCATCAACAGAATTGCCGTACTCATCGTATGCTGCTCCTTTGCCGATAAAAAAGCCCCCGGCAGCTTTGCCGGGGGCCAGATGGACACCACCCGTCGACCGCCTTTGCCATCGGCGGTCCGAACTCGTTTGCAGGCAGGCTTTCTGGCTCCGGGATCATCCCTCCCCCTCCCCTTCCCGTCCGGCTTGCTGACCGGGCAGTGGGCTCCTGAGGGTTCGGTCCCCCGTCACAGCGGCGGGTCCGCGGGAGATTCGCACTCCCTTTCCTGCTCCTGGAAACGTTATCAATCGTGGTAGGGGCACAATTTATTGCGCCTTGGGCGTGATGGAATCACGCCCCTACCTGACCATCAAACCTTATCCCCCTTCAGATCCCCCCGGAACAGCGCCGAAGCACCGCGCGAGGCGCAGAAGTCGCCGCACATGGTGCAGGTCGCCTCGTCCTCGGGGACGCGGCTGGCGCGGATGGCCCGGGCGTCGGCGGGAAAGAGGGCGAGTTCGAACTGCTTCTCCCAGTCGAGGTCGCGCCGCGCCTTGCTCATCGCCTTGTCCCGCTCGCGCCCCCGTTCGGGGTATTTGTTCATGTCGCCGATGTAGGCGGCCACCTTCGCCGCCTTCACGCCCTGGCGCACGTCTTCCTCGTTGGGCAGGGCCAGGTGCTCGGCCGGGGTGATGTAGCAGATCAGGTCCGCCCCGTAGCGGCTCGACTGGGCGGCGCCGATGGCGGCGGTGATGTGGTCGTAGCCGGGGGCGACGTCGGTGGCGATGGGGCCGAGCATGTAGTAGGGGGCGTCGCCGCTCATCCGCTTCTGCAGCCGGATATTCCCCTCAACCTCGTCGAGGGGCACATGCCCCGGCCCTTCGACCAGCATCTGGCAGCCCATCTCGCGGCCGAGTTCGGCCAGTTCGCAGTTGATGAGCAGTTCCTGGATTTGCGCCCGGTCGGAGGAGTCGTGGATTGCCCCGGCGCGCAGGCCGTTGCCGAGAGAGAGAACCGTGTCGTACTTCTTCAGAATCGAAACCACCCGGTCGAATTTTTCGTACAGGGGATTCTCCCGGTTGTTGGCGAGCATCCAGGCGACCATGGAGACGCCCCCCTTGGAAACCAGCCCGCCGTAGCGGTATCCCTGCTTGCGCAGCCGCTCGATGGTGTAGAGGTTGATGCCGCAGTGCACCGCCATGAAGGCCATCCCGTCGGCGCACTGCTTTTCAATCAGGTCGAAGAGCATCTCCTCGTCGAGCTTGTTGGGGTCCCCGTACTTGCGGGCCGCCTCGCAGAAAGCCTGGTAGAGGGGGACGTTGCCCACCGGGAGATCCACGGCGGCGAGCACCTCGCGCCGCACCCGGTCGAGGTCGCCACCGACGGAGAGTTCCATCAGGGTGTCGGCTCCGGCCTCCTGCGCCGCGAGCGCCTTGCGCACCTCGGCGGTGTAGTCGACGATGTCCGAGGAGGTGCCGATGGAGGCGTTGACCTTGGTCCGCAACCCCTTGCCGATGCCGACCGCCTGTGGCTTGCGGTTGTGGTTCCAAGGGATGACGATCTTTCCTTCGGCCACCATCTGCCGAACATACTCTTCACTGAGCTGTTCGTTTCGGGCGACGGTCGCAATCTGCGCCGTGACAATGCCCTGGCGAGCGAGTTCGATCTGGGTTTTCACGATGAAAAGCCTCCTTTTTGCCACGGAGACACGGTGTCTCCGTGACAGCGATTATTCAAACAGAAATTCACAAAATTGGCCGCCACCTGCAAATTGCTGCCGAAGTGCAGATGGACGTAGGAACCGAGGACGTTGTGAACGCGGTATCCTTCGAAACCGAGGTCCTCGTCGCCGGGACGACGCAGTCGATAGGTTCGTGCAACAGCCTCCGGCAGTTCCATCTCCGAGTAGTGAAACTCATGCCCCCTTGTCACCGTCCCGACCGGCCCGAGCGGGGAATCTGCCATCAGCGTCACCTCCCGGTAGCCGAGGGCCTTGCGTTTCGTCAGCATCAGCGGCCGGGCGGGGAAGACTCCGGCCATCGACCGCCCGTCGATCGATTCGGCGAGCAGCATGAAGCCGCCGCACTCGGCATAGACCGGCAGGCCGGTGGTGGCCGCCTCCCGAATCTCCCGCAGCAGGCTCTCGTTCTGCGCCAACCGCTCGGCGTGCAGCTCGGGATAGCCGCCGGGGAGGTAGAGGCCGTCGATCCCCGCAGGCAGGGCCGGGTCGTGCAGCGGAGAGAAGGGGACTATCTCGGCCCCCGCCGCCTTAAGCAACTCCAGATTCTCCGGGTAGCAGAAGCAGAAGGCCTCGTCCCGGGCCACGGCGATGCGAACCCTCGGGGTCAGGTCTTGACCTTTGACAGGCCCGTCAAAGGTCAAGACCTGACCCCTCTGCCCCACAAGGCCATCGAGATCCACATGCCGCTCCAGCCAGTCCGCCAGCCGTTCGTAAAAGGCATCGTCCGGCGGGGTCTCCCCGGCGGTCACCAGCCCCAGATGCCGCTCGGGGAGGGCCAACTCCGCCTTCCGCGGCAGGCAGCCGAGCAGCGGCGGCAGCCCGGGGATCGAGGCAAGGGCGGCCCGCAGCAGCTCTGCATGGCGCGCGCTGCCGACGCGGTTGAAAATCACGCCGGCGAACTCGAGACGCGGGTCGAAGCGGCTGAACCCCTGCACCAGGGCGGCGGCGCTGCGCGCCTGGGAGCGGGCGTCGACCACCAGCAGGATACGCCCCCCCAGCCAGCGGGCGATCTCGGCGGTGCTCCCCGCATCGCTGTCGCCGGCGGCGCCGTCGAAAAGCCCCATCACCCCCTCGACCACCGCCACTGCAGCACCGGCGCAGCCACGGGCGAAGGTCTCGCGGACACCACTTTCGCCGCACATCCAGCCATCGAGGTTGCGCGAGGGACGACCGCAGACGGCGGCGTGATGGCCGGGGTCGATGAAGTCCGGGCCCACCTTGAAGGGGGCGATCGCTAGCCCCCGCCGCCGCAGGGCGGCCAGCAGGGCGAGAGTGACGGTGGTCTTGCCGCTGCCGGAAGCGGGAGCGGCGATGATTAAGGGCTGTAATGGCATAAAAACGTAACCAGTGAAGAGTCCCGTAGGCCGGGATGAGGCGGGTTTTGCCGTTCCCGGCAATGGGGTCCGGCCCTGACCACGCCGGAAACGCTTCGCTTATTCCGGCCTACGATAAGAAATTTATCCGTTGAGCAACTGCACCACCGCCTTGCCGTCGGCGAAATAGTCGATGATGTTCAAACAGCCGTACGCCTGCTCGATGTGGAAGAGGCGGTCGAGCGGTGCGCCGATGGCGTCGAGCAGGATGACCCGGTTGACCCCGCCGTGACCGACCACCAGCACTTCCTCCCCCGGATGGGTGGCGACGATCCCGGCAATCGTCGGGCGCACCCGCTCGGCCAGGTCGAGCAGGCTCTCGCCGCCGGGGACCCGGTAGCGGACGATGTCGTCGAGACGGGCCTGCCACTGCTCCGGGTAGGTAGCCTGCAGTTCCTGCCAGGTTTTCCCCTCCCAGTCGCCGATGTGCAGTTCGCGCAGCTCCGGCTTCGCCACCGGCTCCAGGCCGAAGGGGCGCGCCAGCAGCCGGGCTCCCTCCAGGCAGCGGGAAAGATCACTGCTGTAGACGGCGTGGATGGTCTTCTTCCGCAGGCGCATCTGCAGCAGGCCGAACTGGGCCTCACCCTCGGGGGTCAGACGGACGTCCGCCTGGCCGTTGTAGCGTTTTTCCTCGAACCCCTCCACTTGGCCGTGGCGTACGAGATAGATGCGGGTGCGTGTCATGGGAGCTCCTTTGGGCACGGTACTCAGTACAGCGTCAGCACTGCCAGCAGGGTGAACACCTCGATCAACTCCGTAGAGGCGCCCAGCACGTCGCCGGTAACCCCGCCGAGACGGCGCTTGAAGTAGCGCAGCAGCAGAAGAGCCGCTGACCCGAGGAGGAGAAGCAGCACGCCCCCCCTCCAGCCGAACAGGATCAGAGCCGCCGCCGCCAGGGTCACCCCGGCGAGGAGAAATTCCCGCCCTCCGACATGGTCAACGAAGGCGGCGCCAGTCCCCCCTTCCGGCCGCACATAAGGCGCGCAGCAGGCGAGCACCACCTGCACCCAGCGTCCGGCGGCAGGCATGAAGATCAGGGCCGCCGGCTTGACCACCTGCGGCACATTGTGCAGGCAGACGTACTTGAGCAACAGAACCATCATCAGGCTGACCGCCCCCATCGCCCCCACCCGGCTGTCCTTCATGATGCGCAGGGACCCCTCCCGGTCGCGGCTGCCGGCCAGGCCGTCGATGACGTCGGCCATGCCGTCCAGATGCAGACCGCCGGTGATGACAATCATGATCAGCACGAGCAGGCTGTCGAGCACGCCCCGCGGTACCAGGGGCGCGAGCGCCCAGTTGATGGCCACCAGCAGCAGCCCGATGGTGAGGCCAACCGCCGGGAAGAGTCCCATGCTCCGAGCGAGCTGCGACGGCTCCGTCGGCAGTTCACGGGCGACGGGAAAAATCGTCAGGAAGCCGCCGGCAATGCGGAACTCCTCCCAGCCCCGGCTCATCTCTCGTCCCCTCTGGCCACTCCGGCATCGTCAAAGGTCTTCACTTCGCGCAGCGCTTGCAGCGCCGCCTCGATCAGCCCCATGGCCAGGGCAGCGCCGGTTCCCTCGCCGAGGCGCATGTCGAGGTCGAGCATCGGCCGCAGGCGGATCCGCTCCAGCATGTGTGCATGACCGATTTCCGCCGAGCGATGGGCCGCGAAGAGGTAGTCGCGCACATGCGGATGCAGCTCCGAGGCGATCAGGGCACCGGCGGTGGAAATAAAGCCGTCGATCACAACGGGGATACCCAAGGCGGCGCAGCCGATGATCAGACCGGCGATGCCGCCGATCTCGTAGCCTCCCACCTTGGCCAGGACGTCGACCGGAGCCCCGGGGTCGGGGGTGTTGACCCGCAGCCCCTCCTCGATGACCCGGATCTTGTTGGCCAGCGCCGCATCGTCGATCCCCGTTCCGCGGTGGGTGACCTGGGGTACGGAGAGCCCCGTGAAGACAGCCGCGATCGCCGCGGACGGGGTGGTGTTGCCAATCCCCATGTCGCCGGTGCCGACCAGGTCGATGCCGGCGTCGCGGCAGGAGGCGGCGAGCTCGATGCCCGTCTCCAGGCAGCGGATCGCCTCCTGCCGGCTCATCGCCGGCCCCTTGGCAAAGTTGGCCGTCCCCCGGCCGATTTTCTTGAGCAGCAGGCCGTTCATCGGTTTGAACTCGAAGTCGACTCCCATGTCGACGACGATCACCTCGGCGCCGACGTGGCGGGCGAGGGCATTGATCGCCGCCCCCCCTTCGAGGAAGTTGAAGACCATCTGCGGCGTCACTTCGCGGGGAAAGGCACTGACTCCCTCTTCGGTCACCCCATGGTCGCCGGCAAAGGTGAAGACGACTTTCTTCTGCACGGTGTCGCGGCCGGTGATGGCGGCAAAACGGCGGGCGAATTCCTCCAGTCGACCGAGGGAACCCTGCGGCTTGGCCTGGCGGTTGATGCGGCCCTGTATGGCAGCCATTTTTTCGGAATCAACGGGGCGGATGAGGGAGAGAGTGGCATCAAGAGTCATATCTCTGCGCATGATTGCTCCAAAAAATTCTTCAAAGATCTTATATGTCCCATAGGTCTCATGGGTCCTATTTTAATAGGATTCACTTCAACCGCAGCGGCAGCCCTGAAACCACCAGCCAAGCCTCGTCCGCCGCGGCGGCCAGACGCTGATTGACTTCGCCGGCCAGATCGCGGAACTGCCGGGAGAGACGATTGTCCGGCACGATTCCCGAGCCAACCTCGTTGGAAACGATGAACAGCGGGGCGGACAGCGACGGCAGCAGGGTGATAAAGCGCTCCACTTCCTGCCAGACGCCTGATTCGCACTCGTCGCAGTGAAAGAGAAGATTGCACAGCCAGAGGGTGACACAGTCGAGCAGCATCCCCCCCTTGCCCGCGGCGGCCTGTGGCAGCCGGTCGGCCAGCGCCAGCGGTTCCTCCAGAGTTTCCCAGCGAGTCCCGCGGCCGGCTCGGTGCCGCCGCACCCGCTCGGCCATCTCGGGGTCGCCGATGCCGGCGGTGGCGACATAAAGCAGAGTCCCTTCGCAGCGTTCGGCCAGCGACTGGGCAAAGTCGCTCTTGCCCGAGCGGGCGCCGCCGGTGATGTAGGTCACACGGGCCATTTCAGTACTCGATTCCCCGCCGGGCCGGCACACCGGCATCGTAGGGATGCTTCAGTTTCTCCATACGGGTCACCAGGTGCGCCCGGGCCAGGATTTCGGCCGGGGCCTGGCGCCCGGTCAGCACCAATTCGACGCCGGCCGGACGCGCATCGAGCCAGTCGAGCACCTCGTCCAGCGGCAGGTACCCACGGTGCACGGCGTTATTAACCTCGTCCAGCACCACCAGGTCGAGACCGCCGGCGGCGATTCTGCGCCGGGCGGCGGCGAAGGTCTCGCGGACGCTGCGGGCAACCGCCTCCCGATCCGGTTGGCCACCGATGATGCCGAGCCCCGAGGTGAGGATTTCCACCCCTGCGACGTTCTGCAGGAAAGCGATTTCGCCGCTCGGCGGTTCGGTCGGCTTGAGGAAGCGGACCAGCAATACCTTCAGCCCCTGGCCCAGGGCGCGCACCAGGAGGCCGACCGCCGCCGTGGTCTTGCCCTTTCCCTCCCCCGTGTAGACCTGGATCAGTCCCTGCTGCATCCCCTGCCCGTGGCCGTTTTGGCCGGCAAACCCTTTGAATATTCGAGTAAACAAAAAAACCCCGGACTCGTAAAATGAGTTCGGGGGTCACCTGCGGCGGCCGTCCGAACCCCTCCCGCGAAAGGTCGGTCCTCAGCATCCGGGCAGGTCTCCTGGCTCGTGGATCGCCTTACTCGCCGGGCCTTCCCGCCCCGGAAAGGGGCAGTGGCAAAAGTTCCGGCTTTCATCACCACATACAGTTGCGGGGCAGCGAGGGGTTTTCACCCTCTTCCCTATTCTCCCGCCTTCGTCTGGTTGGCTTCGGCGGGCACCCGGATGTTGGATTGTCGGCCATTTGTAGCAGAGAGCGGCCGACAGTGTCAACGCAAAACACCGTCTTTCAACGGTAGCGGAGCTTGAGCAGCAGCAATACCAGGGTGTTGGTGGTGGCCAGTAGATTGATGGTGATAAAGACCGGATCGCCGGCGAAAATGGCGTAGGCGGTGTAGAAGATGCCACCGACGAGAATGGAGAGGAGCATGTAAACCGAAAGGTCGCCGGTCGAGCGGGTCCGCAGAACCTTGATGATCTGGGGGACAAAACCGAAGGCGACCATCAGGCCGCCGACCAAGCCGAGCCACTGCATCAGGCACTATCCTCGCCGGTTGCGGGGAAATCTTCGCCGTCGGCGCCGGCCTCTTCCGCCTCCAGGGCCACCTCGATACGCTGCCAGACCTCATCGCGTCCTTCGCGGGTCGTCGCCGAAAAGAGTGTAAAGGCATCCAGGGGCAGACCGGTGGCTTCGAGAATCGGCCGGATCTGCCGCTCCCGCTGGCCGCGGCTGATCTTGTCGGCCTTGGTGATAACCGGGATGGTGGGAATCTCGAACTCCTCGAGCCAGTCGAGGAGCTGCAGGTCCTCCTCGCGAGGGACGCGGCGGATGTCGAAGAGGATCACCACCGCCTTCAGGCTCGTGCGGCTCTCCAGGTAGGTGCGCACCATCGGCCCCCACTCCTTTTTCACCGCCAGGGGGACCTGGGCGAAACCGTAACCGGGGAGATCGACCAGGAAGAAGGTATCGTTGATGGTGAAAAAATTGAGCAGTTGGGTGCGTCCCGGGGTGGAGGAGGTGCGCACCAGCGCCTTGCGGTTGACCAGGACGTTGATCAGAGAACTCTTGCCGACGTTGCTTCGACCGGCGAAGGCCACCTCCGGGAGTTCTGCTTCAGGGTAATGCGCGGGCCGGGTGGCGCTCTTGACGAAATCGGCCGATTTGATGATCAACGGGGAACTCCTGACCGGGGGATAAGAACCGAAAAGCAGGCGTCAGCATAGCCCAGACCCGGAGCGAATGCAACGCCCGCGGGCACGCTGTGAATTTGCTCCTTTGCCAAGCACAACCTCTTTGGTATCATTTCAATAATTTACCGGCGGCAGGCAACACCGGCATGCCGGCAACTTTCACAAGGAGGAAATGAATGCTCAGCCAAAAGCTTCAGGACGCGCTCAACGAACAGATGAAAAACGAATTTTTCTCGGCCTACCTGTACATGGCCATGGCCGGTTACTTCCAGTCCGAAGACCTGCCCGGGTTCGCCAACTGGATGCGGGTGCAGGCTCTTGAGGAGATGACCCATGGCGAAAAGTTCTTCAACTTCATCTGCAGCGTTGCCGGACGCACCGAGTTGCAGCCCATCGACGGGCCCAAAAACGACTTCAAATCGCCGCTGGAAGCCATCGAGTTCGGACTGAACCACGAAAAGTTCGTCACCGCAAGCATCGGCAATCTCATGGAACTCTCCCGTGCCGAGAAAAATCACGCCGCCGAGATCATGCTCAACTGGTTCGTCACTGAGCAGGTGGAAGAAGAGGCCAACTTCTCGCTGCTCATCCGCAAGCTCAAGCGGGTCGAAGGGGACGGCCGCGGACTGCTGCTGCTCGATCAGGAACTGGGGCAACGGGTCTTCGTCCCGCCTGCGGCAACGGGAGCCTGATGCCGGAAAGCCAGACACCAACAGAAAGGGTCCGCAGTCGCGGGCCCTTTCGTTTAGCAGGGCACCAGTTGACAGGCTCCGTTTGTCGGTTAAAAGGAACCATAGGCAGCAACAGCGATCTTCGGGGCGAAGGAGACACTTGCATGTTCGAAAAAATCGATGTTCAGGAGGCGATCAAACGCTCCATCCAGACAGAAAAGAATGCCATGGATTTTTACCATCGTGGCGCCGTGCGCATGGGACGCCAGGAAGCCAGAAAGATCTTCGAATTGCTGGCCGGCGAAGAGCGGGAACATGCCGCCTGGTTCTACCGGGTCTACCAGGGGGGCGACATCCCGGATTTCGACGCCTTCATGGCCGCCGATCCGATGAAGGATTCGGACTGGCTCACAGACCTGGAAAGGATCCTGATGTCGGATTTCAACGAGCGCAAGGCGATGGAACTGGCCATGGAAAAGGAACTGAAGCTGGAAAAGAGCCTGCGCGAAATGGCCGCGAAAATCGAGGACGAAAAAGTGCGCAAGGTCTTCGAGGCAAATGCCGAATCGACCCACAATCACTACCTGCTGATCGAATCCGAGTACGCTCGGCTGATGGGAATGGTTCATGAAACCGACATTGACACTTACGTAAGGGAATGACCGTCCAGGCCGGGAGACGATCATGAGCGACGGCTTCGACTTCAACACCTTTGGCATGGAGATAGAACGGACGGCGACCGCCCTGCTGGGCGATGCGCAATCGGACGATGAGCTGATTCAGGCTTGCCGCGTTGTGCAGGAAATGGCCGAAACGGCCCTTGTCCGCTTCCGGGGCGATGCTACCCTCATCGCCTGCGGCCCGGGATGCGCTCACTGCTGTGTGGTCTATGTGGCAGTCCTGCGGCCTGAAGCCGCCACCATCGTCGCCTATCTGGAGCGAAAGCTCTCTGCCAGCGAGTTTCTTGCACTGCAGCAGAAGGTCGACGCACTGTATGCCGCCATCCGCTGGCTCGACGAGGAGGAACGCATCCGCTGGAGGCAGCCCTGTGCTCTGCTGGACGAAGACGGAACCTGCAGCGTCTATCCCGTCCGGCCCCTGCTCTGCCGGGGGATGACCTCCATCGATCCGGAAACCTGCCGTCAGGCCATCGAACTGCTTCCCTTGGGAGACGCACCGCCGGTGACCGTCAACCTCTTCCAGTCGTTCCTCTTCAATCAGGCCTTTATCGCCCTGGCGCGGGCCATGGAGAATGCCGGGCTCGAGAACAGAAGCATGGAGATGACCGCGGCTATAAAAGCACTCCTGGACGAGCGCCACCACTGACGGCCGCCGGGGCGATCTCCTCGCCGCCCTGGTGGGGATCGCCGATATCCTGCGGGCTGCCGGGAGAGGCAGGGCGGCACTGAAAGACCGGATGTGCTAAAATATAGTTGAAACAAGAGGTTCTTTGACAACTCTGGGATGTGCGATTCCTTCTCGCGTCAGTGTCGTCAGCACGAAAGTCGTACGTAGCCGGCCAGGACCGCGGTGAGCCTGCCCGCCTTCGAGCGGGACGCCTGAAACGGTCTGCAGGGTACTGTGAGTGGTCTCCGGGCGAATGACAACAGGAGGGTCGGCACCTCGGAGTTGCCTGACGGCACGAAGAAGAGAGGTGTTTTTGCGAAGGGAAGCTGAACGTGCTATAATATGCATGCAGGAAAAGAAAGTTGATCTTTGACAGGTTTGGGATGCGGGTACCCTCTTCACACGGTGCAGATCGGAAAACTGTAAACACCGGATTCCGAGATGACGGCGCCAGCGATTATGGTTGCGACGTCTTACAGCATACTGGGTGAGACGCCGAGGCCGACTTTGGCCTTGGAGGAAATCCGTGATCGAATTGCGTGAGAGAGCGTCCCACATCCCTGCGAAATGAGATGCCGGGGTTACGCGGTCCAACGACAGAAGCCGTGTCATCCCATCCGCCGTGGGCGTATAAACCCCCGGAAAAAGGCAGAATCCGAAAGGTGCACCGTTGAGCCGGGTCCGTGAGGAGCCGGAGTGACGCCTCCCAGTAGGATTTGAGCCGACGGAGAGGGGAAAAGCGGACCGTAGTAAACCGGCCTCTCAGTTATTCTGGAAGCCCCGGTCAGCCGGGGCTTTTCGTTTTTCGGGTCTTGCGGCGCGAGAGGGTAATTCCTGCGCCGGCCACACAACGGAAAGGAGGTACGCTATGACACGCCAGGAATACGAAAACATCTGCCATGCGACCTTCTGGGGAGAAGAGCGCATAATCGAAAACCGTTCCCTGCAGGAAACAGGGCGGGTTTTCAACTGCAGAGCCGACACCTTCAACGTCAAGGTGGGCGACGAATGGCGCCAGTGGGGACGGCAGGTGTGTGATGAATCCGGCCCCGAAGGACGACAGGGCTGAGCTTTTTATGACGGGGAATTTCCCGGAACGGCAAAGAGAGGGGATAGCGAGCCGCGGGTTCGCTTTTTTTTGTCTCCGGCCAGCACTTGCGACGCCCAAAAAAAAACCGGTCAAGGGAAGAGGCGTCCCTGTTGACCGGTCTGAAACGTTTTAGCTGGTGGAAGCCAGAAAAGGAAGAAGGTTTTTTGAAGAAGGATTCACCGGCCCGTCTGCCACAACAGGCCGTTGATGGTTCCAACTATAAATCGACGGGACCGGAATTTCCACGTGGATACTCGTAGAAATTTGATGCGGTTAAAGCATTCCCCGACTGTGCATCTGCACAGGATGGCCGCTCAGAGCTGGACTTTCCCATCAGACTGCTACGTCACCGGGACTAGGAAAGTTAACGGCGACATCTCCGTTCAGAAAAGGACCCCGGAGGGGGCAAGGTCGTCAGAGGGAGGCTCGCCGTAGACTTCCTGATGCAGCTTGCGCATGCAGTCCCTGGCCAGCCGGCCCCGACAGTAGTCCTGGAGAAAGACGCTGTGCAGATAGACTCGCGAGGAGCGTATCTTCTTGAAATAGGGGCAGCTATCCTGATTTTCGCAGCCGGCCATAGAACCCTCCGCAAGAAAAACCGTACAAAACACAGGCAGAGAGTCTAGCGGAAACAATCTTACTTTTTTCTTATACCGACGAGCTTATCATTGCGAAAACAAAAGGGGCACCCCCGCATGGAGTGCCCCTTTTGCCTGCAACCGCCGGCCACACAGGGCCACGCCGTTTATTTGCCGATCTTTTCCGTCAACTCCGGGTAAGGCCACCCTTCCTGCCCCTTCTCGAGAATGACGAGCCTCTCCGGCGCGATTCGCCGACCCAGCAAATGGTCATAGGCACGCTTGGCGCCGCCTGCGCCTCGCGGGCAGACGATGACGATGGCATCGCCGTCCGCCTGCAACTGCGGCAGGAGTGCGTCGAGGCGGCCCCGCTCGTCGTCGGACTTGACCGGATAGGCGTGGGTAGCCACGGCACCCGGGATGTGATGTTCGCCGTACTCCTGTTCGACTTGAATGTCGAGCAGGGTGAGCGCTTCCTTGCTCTCAAGCTTGACCTTGAGCGCTTCGGCGGTCAGGTAGTTGTAAGGACCCTCCTCGGCCGCCACCGCCGACACGCTCCAACCGGCCGTAAGCGCCACCACAGCCATCAAGAACATTACACTTAGCCTCTGCATGATATAACCTCCCGAAGAAATTTTGGCGAAGTCTAACATCACCGGCAGGGCAAAGAAAAATTCGAAAAACAAATGTTTTTTTGCTTTTCAATCGCTTCTTCCTATAACTCAGATTGACCAATTCGGCGCGAAACTACTCGCGCTTTTCACCGCGGCCTACAATAGGCCGTTACATTATAATAAAAGTAGGGAAGAGGCCGAAATTACCGCCCTTCAGGGAGGGGAAAGGAGTATTCCATGAAACGCGAGGAGTTCACAAAATGCTGTCAGGCGGCTGAGGAAGGAAATGAGATCTACCTGGAGAATCTGGGCAACCACGAAAGCGGCAGACTCCTCTACTGCAGCGGCGACCGGTTCCAGGTCAAGGTCGGAGAGCAGCGCAAGGAATGGTCGCCGGCCATGTGCGAGGAGACCGGCAGCAGCAGCGAGCCTCCCGCCTAGATATCCTTACTTACCGCCACCGCGCCGGGTTCCACCCCGGCGCCCCATTGCGGCCACCTCCCCTCTATCCAGCCCAAGGGGTTCCGTGCTATCCTTCAGGCCGCAAACCATCCTGGAGAACAGCATCCCGCAACCGCCATGACCAACCTGCTCGCCCGCATCCCCCCACGACTCCGCCGCTGGCTGCGCCTTCGCCGGCTCCTCGCGGCCGCGGCCGCCCTGCTGCTGCTCGTTGCCGCCGCGGCCGGCCTCGTACTCTGGAGCCTCCCCGATATCACCCCCCTCAAGGACCGCCGAACCACCCTGACCATCGAGGTGCGCGACTGGCAGGGCAAGGAGCACTCCTTCCGCCTCGGCCCGCAGAACCGGTACTGGACCCCCCTCGACGCCTTCCCGGCGGAGATGAAGTGGGCAGTCATCGTCGCCGAGGACGCCGGCTTCTACGAGCACGAGGGGATCGATGTCACCGCCCTGCGCGAAGCCCTCAAGTACAATCTGGAGAAAAAGCGCCTGGCACGCGGCGCTTCAACCATCACCCAGCAGCTGGCCAAGAACGTTTTCCTCTCGCGGGAAAAATCCTTCTGGCGTAAGCTGCGGGAGTTTCTCCTCGCCCGGGATATGGAGCGGGAACTGACCAAGGGGCGGATTCTCGAGCTCTACCTCAACGTGGTCGAACT
>Ga0299906_10000459_pt1 | contig 38113 bp, 28 predicted proteins | sample RVTome_14_FD_200259 | JGI IMG/M metagenome (GOLD analysis project Ga0299906, IMG submission 200259) | Soil microbial communities from uranium-contaminated site in the Upper Colorado River Basin, Wyoming, United States - RVT145D125 (version 2) ... | reverse complement strand
CCCGACCTCTCGCCGACGAAGTGTGTTTTCCATATCACTTCAATCGGCGGAGCGGGCCGTGCCCTTTCCCGTATTACGCTCACGATCTCACGCTACGCGGGCTGCACGAAACCCGCGAAAGGCCAGTATTCAAGGGAGTGCGTCCATACCCACGTGCCAATCTCGTGGGCGGCGGGCGGAGAATCGTAGCGGCCCGGACGGCGGTCGCAAGGGATCGCCAAGTCGAGCACGGCGGCGCGGCGGTCCCGTCACGGCGTGCGCACGACGAGCAGCCGGATCTCGGTCATGTCCTCCATCGCGTAGCGCACGCCCTCGCGCCCCAGCCCGCTCTCCTTCACGCCGCCATAGGGCATGTTGTCGACGCGCCAGCTCGGGACGTCGCCGATCACGACGCCGCCGACCTCGAGCACGTCGAAGGCGCGCTGCGCGTGGTACAGGTCGCGCGTGAAGACGCCCGCCTGCAGCCCGAAGACGGAGTCGTTGACCTCGTCGAGCGCGCGCTCGAACTCGGAGAAGCGGCTCAGCACCGCCACCGGGCCGAACGCCTCCTCGGTGCAGATCGGGAGAGCGCGCGGCACGTCCTCGAGCAGCGTCGCCTGGAGCATCGCGCCGTCGCGCTCGCCGCCGTAGAGGAGCTTGCCGCCGGCTTCCACGGCCTCGCGGATCCAGCCCTCGAGGCGCTCGGCCTCCGCCTCGGAGATCATCGGGCCGATGAACGTCCGCTCGTCGCGCGGGTCTCCGGCGACGAGCTGCGAGGTGCGCGCTACCAGGCGCGCCTTCAGGTCGTCGTAGATGCCCGCGTGGCCGAGGATGCGCTGCACCCCGATGCAGCTCTGGCCGGACTGGTAGAACGCGCCGTAGACGATGCGCTCGACCGCGTCGTCGAGGTCGGCGCCCGCGTCGACGATCACGGCCGCGTTCCCGCCGAGCTCCAGCACGACCTTCTTCTTGCCGGCCTTGGCCTTGAGCGCCCACCCCACCGCGGGCGACCCGGTGAAGCTCAGGAGCTTCAAGCGCTCGTCGGTGGTGAAGAGCTCGGCGCCGTCGCGCCGGCAGGGCAGGATCGAGAAAGCCCCCTCCGGCAGGTCGGCCTCCGCCAGCACCTCGCCGATCACGAGCGCGCCCAGCGGCGTCCAGCTGGCGGGCTTGAGCACGAACGGACAGCCGACGGCGAGCGCCGGCGCGACTTTGTGGGCCGCCAGGTTGAGCGGGAAGTTGAAGGGCGAGATGAACGAGCACGGGCCGATGGGAACGCGCCGCGTCATCCCGCGGTAGCCGCGCGCGCGGGGCGAGATCTCGAGCTCGAGCACCTCGCCCTGCATGCGCACCGATTCCTCGGCCGCCACGCGGAACGTGTCGACGAGGCGCGCGACCTCGCCGCGGCTGTCGCGGATCGGCTTGCCGGCCTCGGCGCACAGGAGCTGCGCGAGCTCGTCCGAGCGCTCCTGGAAGCGCCGCACGCAGTGCTGCAGCACGGCCTGGCGCTCGTATGCGCGCATCTCGCGCATGGGGCCGGTGGCCGCCGCGGCCGCCGCGATCGCCCGGTCGATGTCGTCGGAGCCGGCCAGCGCGACCTCGGCCACCGTCTCGCCGGTGTACTTGTCGACGACCGCGAGGTCGTGGTTGGGGGACTCGGGTCGACCGGCCAGGTAGTAGGGGTAGCGTCGCACGTCACGGTCCTTCTTGGGTCATGTGCCGAGGCGAGCTGCCAAGGACGCGCTCAGCTCGGGCAGCTCACGGTCGAGGATGCGCTCGTTCGCCGAATAGTCGACGGGGACTTCGATCAGGTGCACTCCGCCCGCGGCGAGGCAGCGCTCTACGAGCGGCGCGAGCTCGCCCGCCGCGTGGACGCGGTGTCCGCTCGCCCCGTAGGCCTCAGCGTAGGCCGGGAAGTCGGGATTCCCGTACCGGAGCCCCCAGTCGGGCAGCCCCATCACGGCCTGCTTCCAGCGGATCATCCCGTAGGCGTCGTCGCGCAGCACGACGACGACGAGGTCGAGGCCGTAGCGCACGGCCGTCTCCATCTCCTGCGAGTTCATCATGAAGCCGCCGTCGCCGCAGACGGCGACCGCGGGAGCGCCCGAGAGGAAGCTCGCCGCCATCGCCGAGGGCAGCCCCGCGCCCATCGAGGCGAGGGCGTTGTCGAGCAGCAGCGTGTTCGGCAGGTGCGCCGGGTAGTTGCGCGAGAACCAGATCTTGTAGATGCCGTTGTCGAGCGCCAAGACGCCGTTCGACGGGAGGACGCGGCGCAGGTCGGCGACGATGCGCTCGGGGACCAGCGGAAAGCTCGCGTCGCTCGAACGCTGGGCGGCGTGCTCGTCGATCGCGCGCTTGACCTCGAGGAAGGGCGCGAACTCCCAGTGCGCCTGCCGCGCGATCCCCGCGCCGATGCGCCACAGGCTGTTGGCGATGTCGCCCACCACCTCGAGCTGCGGGAAGTAGACGGGGTCGACCGTGGCCGAGCTGAAGTTGACGTGGATCACGCGCTGCCCGCCGTGCTCCATGACGAACGGCGGCTTCTCGACGACGTCGTGCCCGACGTTGACGATCACGTCGGCTCGCTCGATCGCCACGTGCACGAAGTCGCGGCTCGAGGTCGCCGCGGTGCCCAGGCACAGCGGGTTGCGCTCGTCGACGACGCCCTTGCCCATCTGCGTCGTGAAGAACGGGATGCCGGTGTGCTCGACGAAGCCGCCGAGCGTGCGCGAGGTGCGCTTGCGGTTAGCCCCCGCACCGACGAGCAAGAGCGGCCGGCGCGCATCCTCGATCGCCTCGATCGCGGCCTCGACGGCCTTGTCGTCCGCCGTCGGCCGGCGCGTGTAGGCCGCCTCGAGGACCGGAGCGTGCGCATCGTCGCGCGCGATGTCCTCGGGCAGCTCCAGGTGCACGGCTCCCGGCCGTTCCTCCTGCGCGAGCCGGAAGGCCTCGCGCACTCGCGCCGGCACCACCTCCCCGCTCCCCAGCCGCACCGCGTACTTGGTCAGCGGCTGCATCATGTCGACGACGTCGACGATCTGGAAGTACCCCTGCTTGCTCGACTTGACCGGCTTCTGGCCCGTGATCATCACCATCGGCATCGCGCCGAGCTGCGCGTACGCCGCCGCCGTCACGAGGTTCGTCGCTCCCGGGCCGAGCGTGGCGAGGCAGACGCCTGGGCAGCCGGAGAGGCGCCCCCAGGTCGCCGCCATGAAGCCGGCGGCCTGCTCGTGGCGCGTGAGGACGAACTCGATCGACGAGCGGCGCAGCGACTCGAGCAGGTCGAGCGTCTCCTCGCCCGGGACGCCGAACACGCGCTCGACGCCTTCGGCTTCGAGCGCCCGTACCACCAGGTCGGAGGTCTTCATCGATCCGCGATCTCCTTCTCGGTGGGATAGAGTACAGGATCGGTCGACCGCGACCGCGCCGAGCAGCGATGCGCACGCCCCGACTACCCTCCCCGCTCCTCCACCTCTGCGTCTCGATCCTCGTCGCCGCGGGTTGCGCGGAGAGCGGTCGTGATCGAGCCGTCGTCCCGCAGGACGAGCCGACCTCCAGCCCGGCGCGGGCCGGCCGCGTCGACCTGGGCGAGTTTGGGTACGCGGGCTTCTCGGACGAGGAGGTCGACCCGGACGAGGGCGACGGCGTCGTGCTCCACGGCGATGCGCGCTCGTACCCGGGCTACGACCTCTACACCAACATCCCCTTCAGCGAAGCGATCCTGATCGACTCCGCAGGCGCGGTCGTCAACCGCTGGCACGACCCGCGGGGAGTGAACTGGGAGCGCGCGCTGCTCCTCGAGGGCGGCGACCTGCTCGTCGTGGGGCGCGCGAAGGTGGCTCCGCGCGACGGCGAGGAGCAGGAGGAGGCGTCCTACCTCGCACGCCTCACCTGGGAGAGCGCCGAGGTCTGGCGCATCGACACGCCCGCGCACCACGACGTCAGCCTGACGCCCGACGGGCGCATCCTCGCGCTGACCGAGGAAGTGCGGCACCCGCCCGGCATGCACGCGGACGCGCGGATCCGCGACAACGTCGTGCTGCTCGTCAGCATGGACGGCGCGGTCGAGGACCGGCTCTCGATCTACGACTGCCTCGCCTCCGATCCGGCGCTCGAGCTCTGGGCCAGGCCCGAGCCGGAGAAGGATGGGCGCTGGGCGCTGTTCCCCGCGGACCTCCTGCACGTGAACTCCGTGCGCTCGATGGACCTCCCCGGGCTCGAGGGCTCGCCCCTGCACGGTCCGGACAAGGTGGTGATCTCGTCGCGCCACCAGGATCTCGTCGCCGTGCTCGACTGGAAGCGGCGCAGCGTGCTCTGGCGCTGGGGGCGCGGCGAGGTGCACAAGCAGCACGAGGCCGTCCCCCTGCCGAACGGCAACCTGATGCTGCTCGACAACAACCCCAAGCGCGGCTGGTCGCGCGTGCTCGAAGTCGATCCGCGCGAGGATCGGATCGTCTGGCAGTACCCGTCCAGGCCGTCGGGGTTCTTCACGCCCGCGCGCGGAACCGCCCAGCCGCTGCCGAACGGCAACGTGCTCATCGCCAACTCCTACGCCGGCGAGGGCCTCGAGGTGACGCGCGCGGGCGAGGTCGTCTGGCGCTTCCTCAATCCGCACTACGCGGAGGGCAAGGGCGGCCGCGCCTCCATGCGCATCCAGCGCTTCGAGCTCGAGCTCGTCGACGCGGTGCTGGCTGCGCGCGCGGGCGAGAGGTAGCCCGCGCGCGGCTCCGGGCACGGTCAGGAGGTGAGCACGCGGCACCCGCGCGCCTCGAGCGCGCGCACCCAGGGCGGCAAATCGAGTTCGACCCAGCGCAGGTCGAGCTTCTCGAGCCGCGGGAGGTCGGCGAGGCCCGCCGGCAGCGAGCGCAGCGGGTTCGCGCGCAGATCGAGCCATCCGAGCTCGCGGAGGCGCCCGAGCGAATCGGGCAGGCGGGAGAGCTCGTTCCCGCGCAGGTCGAGCACGCGCAGGCGCGCGAGGTCGCCGAGCTCCTCGGGCAGCGACGCGATCCGGCCGCCGCTCGCGTGCAGCTCGCGCAGGTTCGCGAGCCGGCCCAGGGACGCCGGCAGCGAGTTGAGCTCGGTGCTCGCGATGCGCAGCTCCTCGAGCCGCGCGAGGCCGCCGAGGCTCGCGGGCAGGCGCTCGAGCGGGTTCCCGCCGGCGTTGAGGTAGCGCAGCTCGCGCAGGTTGCCGAGCGAGTCGGGCAGATCGCGCAGGCGGTTGTCGTGCACGTAGAGGCAGCGCGAGAGGCCGGTCAGCGCGCCGAGCGAGTCGGGCAGCGCCGCGAGCTCGTTGTGCCCGAGGTCGAGCGTGTGCAGCTCGGTGAGCCGGCCGAACGAGTCGGGGACGGAGCGCAGGCGGTTCTCGCCCAGGATGAGGGAATGCAGGCGCGCGAGGCGTCCGAGCGAATCCGGGACCGCGGTCAAGCGGTTCCCGTCGAGCGCCAGCGACTCGACGCCACTGCAGTCGCCGAGCGATTCGGGGACGAGCGCCAGGCGGCAGCGCCGCGCCGCGAGGCCGCGCAGGACGCCGGCCTCGACGTGGAGCACGACCTCGCCCTCGCGCGCTTCGAACGCGTCGCGGACGAGGAACGGCGGTCCGCCGAGCTCCTCGACGAGCCGCGCCAGTCCGCCCGGCAGCGATCCCTCCGCTCCCTCCATCGGGCTCACTCGCGGCGCACGACGACGTGGTTGGGGATCTCGTCGCGATCGTCCGCTGTGCGCGGGAAGTGCTCGGCGAGGACCTCGGCGCAGCGCCGGACGCCCGCCTCGAGCCCGCGCAAGAGCGATCCCGCGCGCACGCCCTCGAGAACGGCGGCGTCGGTCGCCTCCCAGTACGAGGCGTCCAGCTTCGCGTCGATGCCCGCGTCGCCGAGCACGACGACGCGCCGCTCGAGCAGCGACACGAACAGGAGCACGCCGGTGGCGGCCTGCGTGCGGTGCAGGCCGTGCGCGTGGAACTCCTGCACGGCCTGCTCGCCGGCGACCTCGTCCGCCCGGTCCTCGGAGACGAAGACGCGCTTGAAGCCCGGGACCGTGCGGGCGGCGAGGAAGCCCGCGGCGCCGAGCGCCAGCTGGCACGCGAAGAAGAGCGCCGGACGGTCCCAGGGCAGCCAGCCCGCGAGGAGCACGGAGCCCACGACGAGCGCGAGCGCGCCGGCCAGCCACTCCGCGGCGGGGTGGCGGTCCGAGCGCTCGAGGACGACGACGACGATCTCGCCGATCGTCTTCTCCTCCGCGCGCGCGATCTCGGCGGCGAGCTCCGCGCGCTCCGCGGCGCCGAGCGCCTGCGTCGCGCGGTAGCGGGCGCGCTGCGCGAGGGCGCGCAGGAGGAGGAAGAGGAAGCCGGCGGCGAAGAGCCCCGCGCCGGCGAGGCCGAGCGTCGCGACCCAGTCGCTCGGCACGGAGTGCTCCGGCGTCCATTCGCCTTGCGGGATTGCGAGCGACATCACCAGCCTCCCGAGGCGCCCCCGCCGGAGAAGCCACCGCCCCCGCCGAAGCCGCTGAAGCCGCCGCCCCCGCCGCCGCCGAAGGATCCTCCGCTCCACGAGCTCCGGTGGCCCGAGGACATCCCGCCGAGCACGAGCCAGGGCCAGATCGAGCCCCGGCCCCGGTAGCGCCGGCGGCGCCTGCTCCCGAGGATCACGAGCAGGAGCAGGACGGGGAGCATCACGAGGCCGCCCGAGCTGCGCCGCCCGCGCGTCGTGCGCTGCAGCGGCGCGTAGTCGCCGCCGATCGCGGCGTGCAGCGCCTCGACGCCCGCGCGGATTCCACCGGGGAAGTCCCCGCGCTTGAAGGCCGGCGTGATGACGTCGCGGATGATCCGGCCGCAGATCACGTCGGGCAGGGCACCCTCCAGGCCGCGGCCGACCTCGATGCGGATCTTGCGCTCGGCCTTGGCGACGACGAGCAACGCGCCGTTGCTCGTCTCGGCTCCGCCGATCCCCCACTCGCGCGCCACGTCGAGCGCGTAGCGCTCGATCGGCTGCCCGCCGAGGTCGGGCATGGTGAGCACCGCGATCTCGTTGGTGGAGCCCTGCTTGTACGACTCCATCAGGAGCTCGAGCTCCTGCTCCTGCTCTTTCGACAGGAGGTCGGCGAGGTCGGTCACCCAGCCGTCGTTCGCAACCTGGGCGGGCGATGGAGCGGCGAGCAGCGCGGCGCAGACGGGAGCGAGGAAGGCCCTCACGCGCTAGCCGTCCTCGCCGCCCTCGCCGAAGTCGATGGTCGGCACCTCGCGCTCGGCCGAGGTCGCGGCCTCGAGCTGCGGCCGCTTCTCGAACCCGAACAGGCCTCCGACGACGTTGCCCGGGAACGAGCGCAGCGCGGTGTTGTAGGCCTTGATGGCGTCGATGTAGTCGCGGCGCGCGACGGCGATGCGGTTCTCGGTGCCCTCGATCTGCACCTGCAGGTCGCGGAAGGCCGCGGTGGTCTTCAGGTCGGGGTAGCGCTCGGCGACGACGAGCAACCGGCCGAGCGCGGCGCCCAGGTTCTGCTGCGCCTCGACGTACGCGGCCTGGGCGGCGGGGTCGGCCGGCAGGCTTTCCGGGAGCTGCAGGCGCCCGACCGAGGCGCGCGCCTCGGTGACCTCGGTCAGGACCTCCTCCTCGAAGCTCGCCGAGCCCTTGACGGTGCTCACGAGCTGCGGGATCAGGTCGTTGCGGCGCTTGTACTGGTTGTCGATCTCGCTGAAGGCGCCGTCGATCTTCTCCTCGCCGGCGACGAGGCCGTTGTAGCGCGAGACGGCGCAGCCGCCGGCGGCGAGCAGCACGAGCAGGAGGACGACCAGCACGGCGAGGCCGGTCCCGCCCGCGGTGCCTCGACGGGCGCCACGGGCTCGATGCGAGCGGTCGGGGTGGATCATGGCGTCGGGTCCCTGGCGGGGAGAAGGGCGACCCGGCCGAGTATGCACTTCCGGGCCGCTCATTCACCACGCAGGCAGTACGCAGGAATTACGAATGCTGTCGTACTTTTCTACGAAACCGTTCGTATGATTGGCCGATCGAACGACCGGCCCGCGAGAGCGCCATGCCCCGCCGCAAGCCCACCGTCCGCCCCACCGACGCCCAGCTCGCGATCCTCAACTTCCTGTGGAGGAGCGGACCCGCGACCGTCCGCGAGGTGCACGAGGCCCTGCCCGCCGCCGCGCGCCGCGGGTACACGACCACGCTCAAGCTGATGCAGATCATGGCCCAGAAGGGCCTGGTCGAGCGCGACGAGACGGCGCGCAGCCACGTGTACGCGGCGGCGGCGAGCGAGCGCGAGATGAAGGACCGCCTCGTCGACGACCTCGTGGAGAAGGCGTTCGACGGCTCGGGGGCCCAGCTCGCCCTGCGCGCCCTCTCGCACAAGCAGGCGTCCAGGGCCGAGCTCGACGAGGTCCGGCGGTTGCTCGACGAGCTCGAGGGCGAGCGCGGGAGGAAGCCGTGAGCCTGGCCGAGATCGACGCGGGCCTGCGCCCGCTGGCCTGGTCGCTGGTGCACTTCCTGTGGCAGGGAGCGCTCGTCGCGATCGCCCTCGAGCTCGCTCTCCTTTGCCTGCGCGAGCGCTCCGCCGGACTGCGCTACGTCGTGCGCTGCGCGGCCCTGGCCGTCATGGGCGCGGCGCCGCTCGTCACGTTCTGGATCCTGCGCCGGCGCGGGATCGCCGCCGGGGAGGCCGGGCCAACCGCGCCGGCCGGCCCCTCTGGAGACGGCGGCGTGTGGCTGCTGCTCGTCGTCCTCGTCTGGTCGATCGGAGCGGGCGTCTGCGGAGCGCGGCTCCTGCGCGGCTACCTGCACATCCGGCGCCTCCAGCGGGGAGCCGCCGGCGACCCGCTCCCCGCCGCGTGGCAGGCGCGCTTCGACGCCCTCGCCCGGCGCCTCGGCGTGCGCGCGGTCGCGCGCGTGATCGACTCCGCGCGGCTCTCGGTCCCGACGGTCGTCGGCTGGATCCAGCCCGTGGTGCTCATGCCCGCGTGCGTGCTGACCGGGCTCTCGCGGGAGCAGGTGGAGGCGCTCATCGCGCACGAGCTGGCCCACGTGCGGCGCCACGACTTCGTCGTCAACCTGCTCCAGTGCGCCCTCGAGGCGCTGCTCTTCTACCACCCGGCGGTCTGGTGGGTGTCGAAGGGCATCCGCGACGAGCGCGAGTTCTGCTGCGACGACGTCGCCGTGGGCCTCGCCCCCGACCGGGTCGCGTACGCCCGCGCCCTCGCCACGCTCGAGGCCTGGCGCGGAACGAAGCTGCAAATCGCCATGTCCACGACAGGAGGTTCACTCATGCATCGCATCCAGCGCACCGTCGGCATCCGTCCGCAGGCCCGCGCCCGCGGCCCGCTCTCGGCCCTCGGCGTCCTTCTCGTCGCCGCCGCCCTCGGGACCACGGCTTTCGGGCAGGTGGCGCACGAGGGCCTGCAGGATTCGGAGACGCTGCGCGCGATCCGCGCCCACGTCGCGGAGCTGCAGGAGCGGGTCGCCGAGCTGAAGGCGCTCCTCGACCGCCTCCACGGAGGACACGCGCGCGAGCAGGACCGGGAGCTGCGCGTCGGCCCCGGCCACCGGCCCGACGTCGAGCGGCTCCACGACCACCTCTTGCGGCTCCACGAGCGGGAGGGCGACGCCCGCCTCGAGCCGAGCCCGGACGTCGACGTCGGCAAGCTCCACGAACACCTCAATATGCGGCTCCACGAGCGGGCGGGCGACGCCCGCCTCGAGCTGAGCCCGGACGTCGACTTCGGCAAGCTCCACGAACACCTCAATATGCGGCTCCACGAGCGGGCGGGCGACGCCCCCATGCGCCTCGAGCTGAGCCCGGACGTCGACCTCGGCAAGCTCCACGAGCACCTCCTGCGGCTCCACGAGCGGGCGGGCGACGCCCCCATGCGCCTCGAGCTGAGCCCCGACGTCGATGTCGAGAGGCTGCACGACCACCTCCTGCGACTCCACGAGCGACACCGCAACGTCCCGCGGCGCCTCGAGATCCACACGCGGCCGAAGGTCGAGGTGAAGGAACCCGAGCTCGAGGGTGCGCACGAGCGCGGGCAAGAGCACGGGCCGCGCAAGACGTCCAAGAAGACCCTCATCGGCTGACGCCCGTCGCGCGGACGAGGAGGAAGCTCTCGGCCGCGAGCTCGAGCCCGGTCTCTACCTGCGGCTCTGGCTCTGGATCCTCGCGACGGACGCGGCGCGCCCCGGGGCGGAGAGCGAGCTGCGCGCGCCGAGGAGACCCGCCGCCGCGGCGCAGGACGAATCGGCGCGCGAGGAGCTGCTGCTCGCCGCGACCGCTGCGCATGGCACGGCGCTCGGCTTCCGCGAGCGCCGGCTCGCGAGATGGGTGGTCGGGGCGCGCTAGCCCCGGCGGCTGGCCCGGACCTTTGGGGCGTTTCGTGGCCAACGATCCGAGCCCTCCGTTAAAGTGCTCGGCCGCACCCTCCGGAGCGAACGAGCCTTCCGTTGAACAAGACCCCCCAGCAGGCGGCCCTGCGGCTCCTGGGCCTTCTCTGCGTGGCCGCCGCCAGCTCCCTTCCGGGTCGCGCGCAGGACCTCTCGACTTGCGCCGAGATCGATGCGGCGCTCGAGGGCCGGCCGATCCTCGAGCCGGACGCGCTCTGGCGCTACTTCCCCGGGACGGCCGAGCCCTCGCCCGGGCTGGAATGGACGAAGCCGGAGTTCGACGACTCCGGCTGGCGCGAGGGACCCCCGCCGTTCGTCTTCGGCGACACGGGCACGCAGGCCGGCACGCTCGTCGACGAGATGGCGGACGGCGTCACGACGCTGTACCTGCGGCGGGTGCTCGACGTCCCCGACCCGCGCGCGTACGCGCGCATCCTGCTCCAGATCCCCGTCGACGACGGCTATCTCTTCTACCTCAACGGCTTCGAGGACGACCGGCTGCACGCCGGCAAGGCCGACGAGCGACAGGCGTTCGACGCGACCGCGACGAACGAGCGCGGCGTGGAGACGCGCCCGGTCCCGACCGTCGACCTGACCCTGAAGCTGAAGGCCGGCGAGAACCTGCTCGCGCTGCAGGGCCTGGTGCACGCGGCGGACGCCGGCGTCTTCGCGATCGAGCCGCGGGTGTGGGCGCGCTACGCGAGCACGCCCGAGGGCGAGCGCGAGCGCGTCGAGGCGCTGCGCGAACGCGTCGCTTCGGCGTACCTCCCCTATCTGGAGGGCCGCCATCTGCAGCGCCTCGGCGAGCTCGAGGCGGCGCTCCCGCACTTCCACGAGATGGCGAGCCTCGACCCGGCCGCGCCCGAGCCCTGGGAGCGCCTGATGGAGTGCTACCGCCGGCTCGGCCGCGCCGGGGAGCTCGAGCCGCGCTTGCGCGAGCTCGTCCGAACGGGCTCGGACGCGCCGGCGCTGCTCGACGTCTGGGCGCGCATCTTCCTCGTCGACCTCCGCCACTCGCCGCTGGAGATTGCCGCCGTCTTGCCCCAGGACGCGCAGCTCCCCGACGCGGGCTTCTTCGGCGACGCACGCTGGATCGGCGCGGAGCTGGGCGCGGGCCGAGCCGTGCGCGTCGACTGCGGCGCGGTCCAGGACCTCGGACAGGACGGGAGCGCGTGGTCGAAGGACCGCTTCTTCGCCTCCGGGACGAGCGCTCGCCGCGTGCGCGAGAGCGACGGCGTCGGCGCGCTCGTCCGCATCGCTTCGCGCTCGTTCGACGAGCTCGTCCCGGCCTACAGCGTGCCGCTCCCCGAAGGCGCCTTCGAGCTGCGCGCGCACTTCACCGGGAGCGATGGCGAGCCTGTCGCAGAGGGAGAAGGGTCGCTCGACCTCCTCGTCGAGGGCGCGCGCGTCCTCGCGGGCTACGACCCCGCACTCAATGCCGGGCTGCGCGGCGTCGACTCGTACCGCTTCCCGGTGTACGTCGCCGACGGCTTCCTCGACCTCGACCTCGTCGCGCGCACCCCGCGCGACCCCTGGATCGCCGGCTTCGAGATCCTCCCCCTGACGGCGGACGCGTTCGCCGAGCTCGCCCGGGAGTGGGTCGCGCGGACGCAGGGCGGCGCGGCGCCCGCGCTCGCGCAGCTCGCCGAGGCCGCGTTGCTCGAAGGCGACCTGCCCGCGGCCCTCGAGCTGCTCGAGAGGGCCGAGCGGCTGCCGGACTTCCAGCCGCCGGACCGTGCGCGGCTGGCTTCCGTGCGCGCGAAGCTCCTCCCGCAGGTCCGCTCCTTCGCGACGGCCGAGCAGCTCGCGCGCGCGCGGTCCTCGGAAGGCGAGGCGCTCGTCGCCGCGGTGCGCGAGGCGGCGGCGGACGGCGGTGTTCTCGCCGCGTACCTCGCGGGCCGGTTGCACCAGGCGGCCGGGCGCGTCGACGAGGCTCTCGCCGCCTTCGAGGAGCTGGTCGCCTCGGCGCTCGAGGCTCCCGAGCCGCACGTGCGCATGGCGGAGTGCCTCGTCGCGGCGGGTCTCGGCCCGGAGGCCGCGGGCATCCTCGACGCCGCCCTTGCGCGCGGAGTGGAGCCGACGCCCGAGCTGCTGCAGACGTGGATCGCGCTCCAGCTCGGCGCGCTCGAGCGCGATCCGTGGGAGGTCCTCGAAGAGCTGCGCGCGTTCGATCCTCCAGACCTGCTCGCGACCGTCCCCACGTCCGAAGCGTCCGCGCAGACGTGGCGCTACACGCCGCTCGAGCCGCCGGCGAACATCTGGTCGCGTCCCGACTACGACGCGAGCGGTTGGGAAGAGGGGCCCGCCGGCTTCGGCGTGGGCCAGGCCCTCGCGTCGCCGGCGCGCACGCTCTGGAACACCGACTCGCTGTACGCGCAGCGCTCCTTCACGCTGCCCGGCGCCGGGCTGCTCTACCCTTGCCTGCTCGTCTACGCCAACGACGCCGCCGGCGTCTACGTCAACGGGGTCCGCGTGTCGTTCGTCGGCGTGCGGACGGACGGCTACGTCACGCTGCCCCTGCGCGCGAACGCGGCCGCGCCGATCGACGACGGCCCCGCGAGCACGGTGCTGAAGGAGGGCCTGAACGTCCTCGGCTTGAACGGCCTCAACGTCAAGGACTCGGGCGCGGTCGACGCCGGCATCGTGCAGCCGCTCGCGGACCTCTTCTGGGTCGCGGACGAGCTCGCCCGCAACGGCGCGCTGCGGCTCGACTGCGGCGGCGCGGGGTGCGTCGCGCCCGACGGGACGGTGTGGTCGGCGGACCGCTTCTTCGGCTGGGCGCAGCCCGGCGGCACGGACGCCGGCGAGCCCGCTCCCGAGATCCAGGGCACGGAGAACGACGCGCTCTATCGCACGCACCGCTGGTTCTACGACGACACCAAGACGTCGTGGTACCAGATCCCGCTGCCCAGCGGCAGCTACCGCGTCACGCTGCACTTCGCCGAGCTCGACCCCGACTTCGCGCAGCCGGGAGCGCGCGTCTTCGACGTCGAGCTAGAGGCGCAAAACGTCCTCGAGCGCTTCGACATCGCCGCCGCGGCGGGCCTGCGGACGGCCTGCGAGCGCGAGTTCGAAGTCGAGGTGCGCGACGGCTGGCTCGACCTGCACCTCTGGGACGAGCACCTGCGGCCGCTGGTCTGCGGGGTCGAGATCGAGCGCTAGGCCCCGACGACCCTGGGGGAGCGGCGCCGGCGCTGGCGCGGGGCCGGCCCGAGGGACCGCCGCCGCCTACAATCCCCGCGATGCGCTCCCGCACGCCTCGAGCCCCGATCCCGCGGCTGAGCCGGCGCCTGTTCGCCGGCATCGGCGTCGGCGTGCTCGCCATCCTGGCCACGCTCCTCGCGGGCGCGGTGCTGATCTGGCGCAGCCAGCGGGCCATCGAGCGGGACCTCCGGCTGATCGTCGACGTGGAGGAGCCGACCAGCGCCGCCGCCTACGAGATGGAGATCAACGTCCTCGGGGCGGGGCTGGCGGTCCAGAAGTACATGCTCGGCGGCGACCCGGTGCACCTCGAGCGGCTCGCCAAGGACGACGCCGACTTCGGCCGCTTCCGCGCGGAGTACGAGCGGCTGGGCACGACGCCCGAGGAGCGCGCGCTCGCTCGGTCGCTCGCTCCGCTCCACGCCCGCTATCGCGAGGTCGGGGGAGGGCTGATGGAGCTGCGCGACCGGCGCGAGAGCCTCTGTTCCGCGCTGTCGGCGCAGATCGAGGCGCTCGTCGGGGGCGAGGGCGGGACGCCGGACGACGCGCCGCTCGCTTCGCAGGCGCCGCACCTCGCGCCGCACCTGGGCGCGCTCGGCACCCGGCTCGGGAACCTCTTCTCGTCCTCGCACGAGCGCAGCCTCGACGAGCTGCGCCGCGCGCGGGAGCGCGTCGCCGCGCTCGGCGGGCTCGAGGAAGGGGCGCAGCAGCGGGACCCCACGCCCCACGAGGCGGCCCTGGGCCGCATCGTGCAGCAGCTCGACGCCGTCCTCGAGGTGCAGGACGCGCTGCACCGCGACGAGCGCGAGTTCACGCGCCTGCGCGGCGAGCTGGACGCGCTGCTCGACGAGGGCGTGCAGGCGCGGACGCGGAGCGACCTGCTCGCGGCGCTCGACGACGCGGAAGGGAACCTGCTGCGGCTGCGCGAGGTCGGCCTGGCCCTGATCGGCGCGGCAGCGCTCGTCTCGCTGCTGGCCGGCCTGGCCGTCTTCCGGGGCTCGTTGAAGCTCCGGGACGCGAGCACCGACGAGCTACGCCTCGCGTTCGGGCGGCTGCAGGCGTCCGAGGCGCGGCGCGGGAAGCTCCTGCGCCGGCTCGTGGCGGCGCAGGAGGAGGAGCGCGCGCGCATCGCGCGCGAGCTGCACGACCAGCTGGGGCAGGACCTGGCGGCGCTCTCGCTGGGGCTCGCCTCCCTGCGGCGTCGCGCACCCGACGCGAGCGCCGACGGCGGCGCCTGCGAGCGGGAGATCCTGGCATTGCAGGAGCTGGCGCAGCGCCTCGCCGACGAGGTCCACGGGGTCGCGTGGAAGCTGCGGCCGGCGCTCCTCGACGACCTCGGACTGCACGACGCGCTCGCGAACCTCGTCGCCAAGTGGACGCAGCGCTCCGCAGTGCCCGTCGACCTCTACTGCGAGCTCGAGGGGCGGCGGCTGCCGCCCGAGGTCGAGACGACGCTGTACCGCGCGGTCCAGGAGGCATTGACCAACGTCGCCAAGCACGCCGGAGCACGCTCGGTCAACGTCGTGCTCAAGCTCCATTCGGGTCTCGTGCGGCTCGTGATCGAGGACGACGGGTGCGGGTTCGACGCGGAAGAGGTCCTCGAGAGCGGGCCGGCTCGGGGGCGGCTCGGCCTCGTCGGCATGAGCGAGCGCGTGGAGCAGGCCGGCGGCTCGCTGGAGGTCGAGTCCGCGCCAGGCAAGGGCACGAGCATCCTGGCCCACATCCCGACGTCTCTGCGCGGACAGGACGGAGCCGTCGCGTGAGCGCGCTCCGGATCGTCATCGTGGACGACCACCGCATCCTGCGCCAGGGCTTGCGCTCGCTGATCGAGTCGGAGCCGGACCTCGAGGTCGTCGGCGAGGCGGACGACGGCCACGCGGCGCTGGAGCTCGTCGACGCGTCGCGGCCCGACGTGCTCTTGCTGGACATCTCCATGCCGCGGATGAACGGGATCGGGTTGATGCAGCATCTGCGTCGAAGGGACGACGGGCCGCGCGTGCTCGTCCTCACCGCCCATGGCGAGACGACCTACGTGCGCCAGATGCTGAGCGCGGGCGCGGCGGGCTTCGTCCTGAAGCGCTCGGCCGCAGCGGACCTGATCTCGGCCATCCGCAGGGTGGCGGCCGGAGGGACGTACCTCGACCCTAGCGTGGCCGCCGGCGTCGCCTCGGGCTTCGTCGAGCGCAAGAAGGCGCGCGGCGCGCGCGAGGGCCGCGAGCTGAGCGAGCGCGAGCGCGAGGTCCTGTGCGAGGTCGCCTGGGGCTACTCGAACAAGGAGGTCGCCGCGCGCCTCGGAATCAGCGTCAAGACGGTCGAGACGCACAAGGCCAACCTGATGAGCAAGCTCGGGCTGACGGGTCGGGCGCAGATCGTGCGCTACGCCCTCCGCCAGGGGTGGCTGGTCGACGGGTAGGGCGCGGATCCGCGGGTCCGGGTCGCGGCGCGCGGCACGGCGGCGGAGCCGGTACCGGGAGAAAGCCCGCGGCCTGGGGGAAAACCCCGAGCGAGGGGCGGGTTTCTCCTCACTCATGCCGGACTCGGCAGGGGTCTAGACTTCGGGGTGACGGTCCCCGCGAGCCGCCCATCGGCGCGTCCGGCGAGCCGTGATCCCAACCAGCTCTTCCAAAAGATGATGAAATCACAAGACAACCTCTCGTCCCTCGGCCTGTGCCTGCTCGCCCTCGCGTCCGCCGCCTGCAGCGGCGCGGACTCGGGGGGCTCAACGGCCTCCGCGACGGTCAGCGCGGGCCTCTCGACCGTCGACGTGCCCGTCGCGGCGGACATCCCCAGCGACGGCGTCGCCGCGGCGACGATCGAGATCGTGCTGCGCGATGCGGAAGGACGACCGGTCCCCGACCTCGCCGTGACGGTCGGCTCCACGGGCGACGGGAACTCCTTCTGGCCCGCGAGCGCGATGGTCGCCGACGCGGGCGGCCGCGCGCGGATCCTGATGACGAGCACCCGCTCCGGGGCCAAGGTGCTGACGGTCACCGTCGGCGGGGGCTCGGGCGGCCGCTCCCTCTCGCTCGAGGACGAGCCGGAGGTGCGTTTCGTCGAGCCCGACGTCCCGCGCAAGCGCGTCAGCGTCAGCAGCTCCGGCGAGGAGGCCGAGGACTTCAACGGCCAGGCCGCCGTCTCCGGCAACGGCCGCTTCGTCGGCTTCCAGTCGAAGGCGCCCAACCTGGTGCCGGGCGACTCGAACCAGAAGGAGGACGTGTTCGTCCACGACCTGCACACCGGCACCACCGAGCGCGTCAGCCTGACGCCGTCCGGAGGGCAGTTCACCGACCTCTCGGGCCGGCCATCTCTCTCCGACGACGGCCTCCTCGTCGCGTTCCAGGGGCGCGAGTCGGATGACGACGCGGTCTTCGTGCGCGACCGCGTGAGCCGCCTGACGCAGGCGATCTCCGACGCCGTCGCGCTGGACGGCCGCTGCTTCGATCCCGCGCTCTCCGGCGACGGCCGCTGGGTCGCCCTCGTCTGCAACGACGGCGAGTCGCAGCACGTCTACGTCGTCGATCGGCTCTCGCCCAGCGTGTCGCTGATCAGCAAGAGCTCGTCCGGCCAGCCCGGCGACGACCCGAGCTACGCCCCCTGGATCTCGCGCGACGGCCGCTGGGTGGCCTTCGCCTCGACGGCCGATAACCTGGTCAGCGGCGACAGCAACGACAAGGACGACATCTTCGTCCACGACCGCGCCACGGGCGTGACCCGCCGCATCAGCGTCGACGCGGGCGGCAACGAGGGCGACGACGACAGCCGTGAGCCCGCGATCGCCGCCGACGGCCGCTGGGTGGCCTTCACGTCCAAGGCCGAGAACCTCGTGCCCGACGACGACAACGGCAAGGACGACGTCTTCAGGTACGACCTGCTGCGCGGCGCCATCGAGCGCGTCAGCGTCGATCCGTGGGGCTCCGAGGTCGACAAGGAGAGCTGGCTGCCGGACATCGGCGCCGACGGGAACTTCGTGGTGTTCAGCTCGCTCTCCGACGACCTCGTCGACGACGACGCCAACGGCAAGGAGGACGTGTTCCGCCGCGACATGTCGACCGGCGTCACCATCCGGGTCAGCCTGGCCATCGGCGGCTCGGACCCGAACGAGTTCAGCACGGGTGCGGCGCTCGCCAGCGACATGCCGGTCGTGGCCTTCACCTCCATGGCCCAGAACCTCGTGCCGGAGGACGAAAACGACAAGACGGACGTCTTCACGGCCCCGCGCGACTGAAGCAGGCGGCGGGGCCGGCCTCAGCCGTCGCCGTCGGCGCGGCGCAGCTCCTCGAGCGTGCTCCGCGCGGCGGCGCTCCCGGGGTCGAGCTCGAGCAGCCGCTCGTAGGCCGCGATCGCGCCCTCCACGTCTCCGGCCTCGGACAGGGCGAATCCCAGGTTCGCGTGGAAGGTTGCATGCGCCGGCTCGAGCTCGACCGCGCGCCGGAAGCTCGCGATCGCCGCGCGAACGTCGCCGGCAGACCCGAGCGCGAGGCCCTCGAGACCGTGCGCCCGGGCGAGCTCCGGGTCCGCCTCGAGGGCCTGCCGCGCGGCCACAAGAGCGCCCTCGAAGTCCCCGGCGCGCCACTGCGCCTCGCCCAGCCGCACGCGGACGATGGCGCTCTCCGGCTCGATCTCCAGCGCCCGCGAGTACTCCTCGATGGCGGCTGCGTGCTCGCCACGGCTCGCGAGGACCGCGCCGAGGTTCTCGTGCGAGAGCGCGTCGCGCGGATCGATCTCGATCGCCCGGCGGAACCCGGCGAGCGCGCCGTCGAGGTCGCCGCGCTGCAAGAGCGCCCAGGCCAGGTTGCGCTGCGCGAACAGGAACCGCGGCTCGAGCTCCAGCGCGCGCCGGTACGCGGCGATCGCGCCGTCCGGATCGCCGCTCTTCAAGAGGTTCACGCCGAGGTCGTTGTGGACCTTGTGCTGCCGCGGATCGAGCTCCACGGCGCGCCGGTAGCTCTCGATCGCTCCCGCGACGTCTCCCTCCGCCGAGAGCACGTTGCCCAGGCCCGTGTGCGCGCTGGCGAGGTCCGGATCGAGCTCGAGCGCGCGCCGGTAGCTCCCGTTCGCTCCCGCGAGGTCCCCCGTCTCCTTCAGCGCGTTCCCCAGGTTGTTGTGCGCCTTGGCGTCGTCGGGCGCGAGCTCGAGCGCGCGCAAGAGGTGCGCGAGCCCGCCCTCGAGGTCGCCCAGCTCCACTTCGAGACCCCCCAGGTTGCGGAACGCGGGCGAGTACGAGCCATCGGCTTCCGTGGCGCGCCGGTAGCAGGCGAGGGCGCGCTCGTAGTCCACGCGCTCGTCGTAGTTCCCTCCGAGGTTGTTGTGCGCCGGCGCGTAGTCGGGATCGAGCGCCACGGCGGCGAGGTACGCCTCGAGCGCCTCGTCCCGAGCGCCGAGCGCGGTCAGCAAGTGGCCCAGGTGGAAGTGCAGGTGACCGTCCCCTGGCGCGAGCTCGATCGACGCGCGGAAGAGCTCCAGCGCCTCGTCCAGCCGGCCCAGGTCCTCGAGCAGGCGCCCGAGCTCGTGGCGCACCTCGACGCTCGCCGGGCGCAGCGCGAGCGCCGCCTCGAAGTGCCGTGCGGCCTCCTCGCCGCGCGCCGGGTCCTCGCGCAGCGCCCGCGCCAGGCTGACGGCCAACAACGGATCGCCGGGGTGCGCCCGGCGCGCCCGGCGCAGGACGGCGAGCGCCTCGTCGCGCAGGCCGCCGTGCGAGAGGGCCCGGCCGAGGAGGTAGGAGGTCGCCGCGGGCAGCGAAGCAGGTTCGCACTGCGCAACGAGCCCGTGCAGGGTCGTCGGGTCGTGCCTCGCGAGCGCGGCGCGCAGCCGGACGCGCTGCGGGTCGGGGTCGAGTCGATCCGCCACGGCGGCGAGATGCGCGGCATCCTCGGCGAGCTCGGCGTCGCGGCGCACGGCCGCCCACTCGTCGAGGGCCGCGGCCAGGAGCTCGTCGACGGCCGGGCGAGCGAGGAAGCGCGGAACGGCCTCGTCCCCCGTACACCCGCACCTCGTTCGAGCCGCCGCGCCACATGAAGACGTCCTCGCGCCCGTCGGCATTGAAGTCGCCCGTGGCGAAGGCGAGGTTCGTCTCGTCGAGCCAGCTGTCGAGGTCGCCGTCGAAGAACGCGCGACCGCCGATCGACCATTCCTCGACGAGGGTCCACGGGTCGGCCGCGGCCCAGTCGTCGAAGGTCATGGCGTCCACCATGACCTCGTCGTTCCCGTCGCCGTCCAGGTCGAGCGCGTTCACGTGCGCGAAGCGCAACTCCTGGGGGTCGAAGGCCTCGCACTCGGGGTAGGCGTACTCCAGGGTCCGCACGCCGATGGGCGCGAGTCCCGCGACAGCGTCGTCGAGCGCGACCATGACGTAGGGCACGGGCTCGCAGTGGCTGGGCAGGAACTCGAGCCCGCCGAAGAGGATCTCGTCGCGGTGGTCGCCGTCGACGTCTCCGAGGGCGACGTCGGTCAGAGAGGCGACCCGCAGGCCCACCTCCGGCTCGAACCCCTCGACGAAGCCCGAGTCGAGCTCTTCGTAGCCGGAGGCGCGGTCGTCGATCACGTGGTAGCGGCTGGTGATCATCGGCGCGCTGAGGCTGCCGGCGCGCTCGTTCACGACGACGACCAGCTCCCTCGACGGGTCGTGATCGAGGTTCCCCGCCTCCGTCACGAGCTCGATCGAGCTGCCGAGGAAGTTGGGGTAGAAGAACCTCGTGCTCTGAGGGTGGATCTGGATCTCGCCGGTCTCGTCGACCCCCGCGAAGAAGAGCCGCGCCTCGGAGTCGAGGGCGTAGCCGACGGCGAGGTCGTCCCTCTTGTCGCCGTCGAAGTCGCCGGCCGCGACGGAGACGTCGCGCAGCTCCTCCACGTTGAATAGGAGGATCTCCTCGCGCGTCTCGAACTTCCCTTGCACGCGCTCGACCACGAGCGCCCGGATGCGGTCCTCGAAGTGGAACACCGTGACCAGCTCCTCGACGCCGTCACCGTCGAGATCGGCGGCGATGGCGGCGCGCTTGCTCTCGGGGAAGGAGCGGCTCTCCAGGTCCTCCTTCATCCAGGGCGCGTCCTCCGCCGACACCGAGGCCAGGACCTGCGGCTCGATCACTCCGTCCGCGTCGGGCTCGATCTCGGAGACGTCCTCGAGCAGGGCCGCCACGGCGGTGCTCCCGTCGAGCTCGACGCCGCCGAGCCAGAGCTCGGTCACGGGGTCGATGCGGTAGATGCTCCCCAGGGGCGTGTAGTCCTCGGGGAGCGGGTTGCCGTACTCGTCGATCCGTGCCGTCGGCGCCTGATCGACGCCCAGGGCGTCGAGAGACGCCTCGTGGCTCTGCGGGGCGCCCTCTGCTTCGCCGCCGCCGCCGGCCCCGCCCCCGGAGCCCGAGCCTCCACTGTTGCAGGCCGCGGCGAGAAGGGCCGGTACGAGGCCGTAGAAGGGACGGGAAGCCTTGACGGGACGGAGTTCGTGCAGGGTCGGCATGTCGGTCTTCTCTCGAGCTCGAGGTGTTCTCGCCCGCACGAACGCCCCCCGGCCACGGCGACCTTCACGAAAACCCGCGATTCCGGCGCAGCACGCGCACGGCGCGCCTTCCGCCCTTCTCGGGCTCACATCCTGGAGGCGACCCGCGGGCGCGCAGCGCCCTGCTCCAGGGCTCCGCAGACGAGCTCGCACAGCGCCGCGAGGGTCGGGTCGGCGATCTCGACCTCGACGAACCGCCCGTGCCGCTGGCGCGCCGCGCAGCCCGCTCGCTCCAGCTCGGTGACCTGGCGCGAGAGGTTCGACTGCTCGAGCCCGGTGGCCTCTTCGAGCTCGGCCATCGAGAGCGGGCCGTCCATCAGGGCACCGAGGATCCGCAGGCGGCTGGGCACTCCCAGGACCCGGAAGCGCCGGGCCACGCGCTCCAGCATCTCCTCGGAGAGGAGCTGGCCGACCGTTGGGCGCCCAGGCTGGCGGCGCGCCGGCCCGCTCTTCTTGCTCGGCATGGCTTGACTTTATGATCATCTGCTCATATGTTCAACCCTCGATCCCGAGTCCGAAGGAGGCCCGCGCCATGAGCCCGACCAGCGCCCCGGCGGCGACCGCCGCCAGCACCCTGACCGTCGTCCCCATCCCCCACCCCCAGGGCTGCCGGACCTACCTGATCGCCGACCCGACGAGCAAGCAGGCGCTCGCCCTGGACGTGCACCTCGACCTCACCGACGAGGTCGCGGCGCGCGTGCGCGACGAAGGCTGGACGCTGCCGTACGTGGTCGACACGCACACGCACGCCGATCACCCGTCGGGGTCGAGCGGCCTCGCCGCGCGCTTCTCGAGCACGCGCATCGCGCACGCCGAGGCCCGGCACGCGGGGGTCAAGCGGCATCCCGCCGACGGCGAGCGGCTGCATCTGGGCGATCGGCCCGTGACCGTGCGGCACGCGCCCGGGCACACGCCCGACCACCTCGTGCTGCTCGTCGAGGGCGCGCTCTTCTCGGGGGACACGCTGCTCATCGGCAGCGTGGCGCGCACGGATTTCCTGGGCGGCGACGCGGGCCAGCTGTTCGATTCGCTGCACCGCGTGACCGGCGACCTGCCGGGCGAGACCGTCGTCTACCCCGGACACGACTACCGCGGCCGGACGAGCACGACCCTGGCCGAGGAGCGGGCTTCGAATCCCTGGCTCGCCATGGAGCGCGAGGAGTTCGTGCGCCGGCTGAGGGCGAACCCGCCGCCGCGACCGGCGAACATGGACGACCTCCTGCGGCTCAACCGCGAGGGAGTCGACATCCCCGAGACGATCTCGGCCGCCGAGGCCGCGCGCGTCGTCGAGGCCGGCGGCGAGACGAGCGTCATCGACGTGCGCACCGGCATCGAGTACGAGACGGAGCACGTCCCGGGCTCGCGCTGGATCCCGCTCGACCAGCTCGCTGCGCGCGTCGACGAGGTTCGCGCCACGCCGGCGCCGCGCCTGCTCCTGTGCCGCACCGGCAGCCGCGCCGCGATGGCGCGGACGACGCTGCGCGGCCTGAACGTCGCCGGTCTGGTCGTCGTCGAGGGAGGGATCGAATCCTACTCGGCCGTGGGTGGGGAGACCGAGAAGGGCCGCGCCGGCATCTCGCTCGAGCGCCAGGTGCGCATCGGAGCGGGCTCGCTGATGCTGGCGAGCGTCGCCCTGGGTGCGTTCGTGCACCCGGCCTTCCTCTTGCTCGGCGCGTTCGTCGGCGCGGGTCAGATGGTCGCGGGTCTCACGGACTGGTGCGGGATGGGTCTGCTCCTGGCGAAAGCGCCGTGGAACCGGCGCGCACCGTCGAGCGTCGCCGCTGCCGGTGGCTGCGCTGCCGACGTTCCGGCGGCGTGCGCGGCGAGCGCGCCGGAGCAGGGCGGCGCGTAGCGCACGAATAACCAGCTCGAAACCGGCGTCCACGCCAGTTCTTGAGTAGATTCCGCGACCCGCGGCGCCTACTCCCCCGGATCCGGTCTAGGATCGACGGATTGACCAGACACCGACGGCTGGACCTGGTAGGGAGCAGAAGATGTTGCAGAGAACGTTCCAGCTCGCCTGGATTCTGATCGGCGCCGCGCTCTTCGCGGCTTGCGGGGGAAGCGGGAGCGGGTCGGGCGACGAGGACCCCGGCGCCGAGGTCGCGCCCGACGGCCTCAGCTACTTCGCCAACCCCGCGCTCTACAGCCTGGACATCCAGATCGTCCCGAACGCGCCGACCCTGGCGCAGGGCCAGGCCGAGAGCTGGGAGGTCGCGCCGAGGCTGCCCGCGGGGCTGAACCTCAATGTGCTGACGGGGGTGATCTCGGGGACGCCCCTGGTGGTCCAGCCCGCGACGATCCACACGGTCACGGCGATGAACTCGCTGGGCTCCACGACCGTCGACCTGAGCATCACGGTCATCGATCCGAGCGCACCCCCGAGCGACCTGCGCTACTCGGTCAACCCGGCGATCTACACGGTCGGCGCGACGATCTCGCCGAACGTTCCCACGGTGACCGGCATCGTCGACGTGTACACGATCCTTCCGACGCTGCCTCCGGGCCTGAACCTGAGCTCGATCACGGGCATCATCAACGGGACGCCCACCGCGCCGCTGGCCTCGACGATCCACGTCGTGACGGCGACCAACCAGGGCGGCAGCACGACGGTCGATCTCGACATCGCGGTCCTGCCCGCACCGCCCGACACGCGCTTCGTGTACGTGGCCGCGGACGACACGCTCTCCACCTACACGATCGACGCGGGCACGGGCCAGCTGACGCAGCGTGGCCACGTGACGACCGGCGCGGGTCCGCGGTCGGTCGCGACGACGGCCCCCGGCTCCTTCGTGTACGTCGCGAACGGGGACGACCACACGATCTCGAAGTACTCGGCGGACGTGGCGACCGGCGCGCTGACCGAGATCGCGGCCCCCACCCCGACGGCCACTCGACCCAGCGACGTCGCCGTCCATCCGTCGGGGCTGTACTGCTACGTCGCGAACCAGGACGACAACGTCGTCTCCAAGTACACGATCGGCGCGGGCGGCGACCTGACCGAGATCTCGGCCGCCGCGTCGACCGGGAACGCGCCGGTCGCGCTGGCGATCTCGCCTTCGGGCAACTACCTCTTCGTCGCGGCGTCGACGGACCGAGTCATCTACGTGTACGCCGTCGCCTCCGGGAGCGGCGAGCTGGTGGGCGTGCAGATCGACGGTCCTTTCGAGATCCTCACCGACTTGACGGTCCATCCGAGCGGGAAGTACCTGTACGCGGTCGGCGGCCTTCGGCACGTCTTCGCGTTCACGATCGACCCGACCAACGGGAACATCGCGTCCATCCCGGGCAGCCCCTTCCTGCTGCCCGTCGCCACGGGCTCGGACCCACGCTCGGTGGCGGTCTCGATCAACGGCCGGAACCTGTACACGGCCAACGGGTCCGGGAGCGTCGCCTCCTTCACGATCGACTTGCTCACGGGCGAGCTCTCGAGCCCCTCCGGCGTGCCCACCGGAGCGGACGCGCAGGCCGTGGCCGTCAGCGGCAAGGCGGACTACGTCTTCACCGTCAACGAGACCGACAGCAGCGTCTACACCTTCGACGTCGCGGTCGGCGGCGCGCTGTTCCCCTCCGATCCGGCGCCGATCGTCCGGGCGCGGCCGACGCCGCGCGCGATCGCGGTCGTGACCGGGACGAGCCCGGTCCACTTCCGCTCCTCGTACGTGTACACCGCCAATGCGGGCAGCGGCGACGCCACGGCGTACAGTGCCGACGCGGCGACCGGCGACCTGACCGAGCTCGCGGGCAGCCCCTACGCGGCCGGCCCGGGCGCGCAGGCGGCCTCGATCCACCCGAGCAACGGTTTCCTGTACACGGCCAACGCTAGCGATGGCGGGATCTCGCTGTTCGCCATCGATCCGGCGACGGGAGCCCTGGCGGCGGGCACGGGCATCGCGAGCGGCAACGTGACCGACCTCCTGCTCGAAGGCTCGGGCCAGTTCGCATTCGGCATCACGAGCGGCACCCCGGCCGGAATCCAGGCCTACACGATCGACCCGTCGAACGGACAGCTGACGGCCTCCGGGGGCGTCTTCGCCATCGGTGACGGCGACCCGTACGGCGCGGTCGATCCGACGGCGACGTACGTGTACACGGCCAACGGCGCGAGCGACGACATCTCGGTGGCGCGCATCGACGCGTCCGACGGGGCGCTCACCGCCGTCGAGACCGAGGCCGCCGGCGACAACCCGGTCGCGGTGGCCCTGCACCCGACCGGGCGCTGGCTCTACGCCTGCAACAGGGACTCGAACGACGTGTCGCAGTACCGGGTCGACCCGGCGACGGGCGCGCTGGACGCTCTCACCACGCCCACCATCGCGAACCCGGGGGACGCGCAGAACCTGACCGTGCACCCCGCCGGCAAGTTCCTGTACGTCGCCAACGGCGCGGCGAACGAGGTCCGGCTGTTCTCGATCAGCACCGGCAGCGGCCAGCTTTCGAACCCGCTCTCCGGTGGATCCACGCTCGTCGGCTCCGAGCCGCTCGCCGCCCGGGTCGACGCCTCGGGCAAGTTCCTGTACGTGACGACGACGGCCGGGGACGAGACGCTCAAGTTCACCATCGACCCGTTCACGGGCGCGCTGGGCGGCATGACCGCGCAGCCGGCGGGCGGGGATCCGCGCGGCCTGGCGCGCACGACCGACTACCAGTAGCGCTACTCGGCAGCCGGCCCGCCGGTGCGGGCCAGCTGTTCCGACTTCACCTTCGAGGCGTCGAACTCGAGCGCCGCGGCGGTCATCTTCTCGATCGTCGCGTCGAACTCGGCGGTCTTGCCGCGCTGGAAGCGCAAGGGGTTGATGCGCGCAACGACGAACGCCTTCAGGTAGGGACTCTCGAAGCCGCGTTCCTTGAGCGCCGACACCGCCGCGTTCACGGCGTCGTCCAGCTCGAGGAGCGCCCGCGCCCGCCCGTCGCGCGTGTCGAGCGCGCTCGGCAGCTTGGCGGCCAGGAAGGCCTCGATGCGCTTCAGCACCGGCTGATAGGCGCCGCCTGCGAAGCGGCCCCTCTTCTCGTAGCAGGCGCCCAGCGTGAGGAAGCTCGGCTCCTCGAACAGGTCCGCGTACTGGCGCTCGGGGGCGGGGTCGAGCGCCGCGAGGTCGCGCGCCATGCGGATCGCCTCGAGCGACTTCTCGCGCACGTTGTGCGCCTTCTCGATGTTCAGGGCGAGGATCTCGTAGGCCATCGCGGCGTCGGGCACGAGCAGCGCGGTGATCGAGCGCCCGCCGAGCGCCGCGACGGCCGCCCGGCGGTGGTTGCCGTTCGACGTCCAGTACGTGCCGTCGTCGCGGCGCACCGCGACGATGGGATCCAGGAAGCGGTCGAGCTTGTCGAGCGAACGTGCGAGGCGCTCGAGGTGCGAGTCCGAGAGGTCGCGCTGGAACGGTGTCGGCTGCACCTTGTCGATCGGCAATCCGACGAGCAGCTGCCAGTGGCCGCCCAGGGGATCGCGGTACGTGCCGATCACCGAGCCGCCATCGGCCACGACCGCCGCGGCGAGCTTCTCGATCGCGGCCGGCGGCGAGCCCGTCGCGACCTGCCTCGGAGTCAGGCCGCGCGACAGCGGCTCGGGACCCTTCTTCTTGCGCGCACCCGCCTTCTTGGCCATCGAGCGTCTCCTGGTCGTCGCCGGCGAGTATAGGATCGACGTCTCCGCAAGGCCGAGGATCGAACGCCCCATGATCTCCACCCGCTTCGTGCTCGCGCTCGCCCTCTCGCTGGCCGGCGGCCAGGGCATCGCGGAGATCCTCGACGCCTACGTGCGCCGCTGCCTCGCGGACTGGCAGGTCCCGGGGCTCGCCGTCGCGGTGGTCTCGGGCACGCTCTTCTCGATCGGCTCGACGACCAAGGCGCTGACCGCCGCGACGCTCGGGGTCCTCGTCGAAGAGCAGCGCCTCGCCTGGGACGACCCGGTGAGCGAGCATCTTCCGGGCTTCCGGCTCCACGATCCCTACGCGACGCGCGAGGTCACGGTGCGCGACCTGCTGACCCACCGCGCCGGGCTCGCCAACGCGGACGGCCTGTGGTACGGGTCCGATCGAACGCGGGACGAGATCCTGGCGCGCGTGCCGCGCATCCCGCCCGCCTACTCGCTGCGCACCGGCTTCGTGTACCAGAACGTCCCGCGGCTGGAGCTCGGCGGTCTCTCCTTCGAGCGCGCGAGCGAGCAGTGAACGCGCCGCTGGACGGACCTCGGAGACGGGGCTGGCGGGCGGTCCTGATCGGCTTCGCGCTCATCGCCCTCCTGGGGCTCGGCATCTCCGCGGCGATGTTCTCGAGCTGGAGCCGGCTGGAGGCAGCGTCCCCCGAGGACGCCGCCGCGGCGTTCGCCGCCGCGCGGGTCGAGGCGGGCGGCGGCGAGCCGTACCTCGCGATCTCGGACTCGGGCGACGTCCGGGTGCGGCGCGAGCTCGAAAGGCAGGAGCCGGTCGAGCTCGAGGCGCTGCACCTCCTGGCGTGGGACCCCGGCCGGTCGCGCATGCTGCGCGTGCGGTTCCCGTTCTGGTTCGTGGAGGTGAAGATGAACGAGGCGCTCAACCTGGGCACGCTCGTGTCGGCGCTGGCCGGGGACTGGGAGCACCTCGACCTGCGCGTCGCCGAGGAAGACCTGAGGCGGCGGGGTCCGGGCATCGTCCTCGACCACGCGCTGCCGAGCGCTGCGCGCATCCTGATATGGACCGAGTGACGCGCTGTCTCGTCGCGGGAGGTCCGAACCGTGTTGCGAGCGGCGTCGCGGCGAGCGCGGCCCGCGCTTACGATCCAGCACCCCGCCGCGAGACACCCCTCCGAGACGTCCCATGAACCGCCGAGCCCTGCCCGCCGTCGCCCTCCCGCTCTTGCTCCTGTCGTCGCGTTCGGAGCCCGGAGGCGCGGGCGAGAACTGGCCGCAATGGCGCGGACCGAACCAGGACGGAGTCAGCTCGGCGAAGGGTGTGCCGACCGAGTGGGGCCCGGAGCAGAGCGTCCTCTGGAAAACCGACTTGCCCGCTTGGAGCGGCGCGACGCCGATCCTCTGGGGCGAGCGCATCTTCGTGATGTCGCCCTCGATGGTCGATCCGGAGGAGGCGCGGCGGGTCGAGGAAGAGCGCCGGCAGGGCGAGCAGGAGCGCGGCCGGGGTCGCGGGCGCGGGCGCGGCGGCGCGGACCGCAGCCCGGGCGGCGACGCGCTCCTGCTGCTCTGCATCTCGACCGCGGACGGCTCGCTGCTTTGGGAACGCGAGGTCGACTCGGGCAACCGGCTCTACCGCAAGGGCAACGACGCCTCGCCATCGCCCGTCACCGACGGCGAGTTCGTCTTCGCGCTGACCGGCAACGGCGTCCTCGGCGCGTTCGACATGCAGGGCGAGCCGGTCTGGAAGCGCAGCCTTCAAGACGAGTACGGTGCGTTCGGGCACAACTGGGGCTACGCCTGCTCGCCGCTCCTCTACGACGGCAAGGTGATCGTCGAGGTGCTGCACGGCTCGCACACCGACGGGCCCTCGTACGTCGCCGCGTTCGCGGCGAAGACCGGAAAGCCCGTGTGGAAGGTCGACCGCCCCACCGACGCGCGGCAGGAATCGCCCGACGCCTACACGACGCCGCTGCTCGTGCGGCACGCCGGCCAGACGCAGATCGTGGTCAGCGGCGGCGACTACGTGACGGGGCACGACCCCGAAACGGGGAAGGAGCTGTGGCGCGTCGCCGGCCTCAACCCGAACGCGGCGCGCAACTACCGCATCGTCGCGTCGCCGCTCGCCGCCGGCGGCATCGTCTACGCGCCGACGCGCGTGCGCCCGCTGACCGCGATCGAGCTCGGCGAGGACGGCCGCCCCGACGACGAGAGCATCGCCTGGCAGTGGGACGAGCGCGGCGGGCCCGACGTCCCGACCCCGGCGTGCGACGGCACCTACTTCTACATGGTCGACGACAGCGGCATGGCGACCTGCCTCGACGCGAAGACCGGAAAGGCCGTGTGGGGGCCGGAGCGCACCGTCTCGGGGACGGTGAGCAGCTCGCCCGTGCTGGCCGACGGGAAGGTCTACTTCACGAACGAGGAGGGGGTCACCGTCGTGCTCGCGGCCGGCAAGGAGTTCCGGCAGATCGCCGCGAACGAGCTCGACGGCAGCTACACCCTCTCGTCGCCGGTCCCGGCCGACGGGCGGCTGTACGTGCGGACCGAGGAGTTCCTCTATTGCATCGGGAAGTGAGCGCGGGTCCGTAACGAAACCGTCGCTCAACGTTCCCGGACGCGGGCCGCAGAAGCCCGCCGTGGCCCTCCAGCTCGAGGGAGCGCCGCGGCGGCCGGTCGCGCGTCCGGACGCCGCGTGGTCGGCCCACCGCCTCTGGTGGTCTGGAAGGTTCGCGAATGACGGCCGTACCCCGGCTCCGAGGGCCGTCCCTTATCCTGGTCCGGCCCCGAGACGAGAGGATCACCCGGATGAGACGTGACTTGCTTCTCTGTGCGCACTTGGCGCTGCCCGTCGTTTCGTCCGTGCAGAGCGCGAGCCTGGCCGAAGCCGTGGAGGCGGACTACGACGAGCATCTCCGCGCGCTCTTCGAGCACTTCCACCAGAACCCCGAGCTCTCCTTCTGCGAGACGCGCACGGCGGCCCGGCTCGCGGCGGAGCTGCGCGCAGCGGGCGTGGAGGTCACCGAGGCCGTCGGCGGGACGGGCGTCGTGGGAGTGCTGAAGAACGGCCCCGGACCGACGGTGCTCGTGCGCTCGGACATGGACGGGCTGCCGATCGAGGAGCAGTCGGGGCTCGCCTACGCCTCGACGGCGAGCCAGGTCGGCATCGACGGCAGGGAGACGCCAGTGATGCACGCGTGCGGCCACGACGTGCACATGACCGCGCTCGTCGGGACGGCGCGCCGGCTCGCGGCGGCGCGCGAACGCTGGTCGGGCGTGGTGGTGTTCATCGGCCAGCCGGCCGAGGAGCGCATCGGCGGCGCGAAGGCGATGCTCGCGGACGGCCTGTACGAGCGCTTCGGCGTGCCGGACTTCGCCCTCGCCCTGCACGTCGCCGCCGGGAAGCCCGCCGGCAAGGTCGAGGTGCACGGCGGGCTGCGCGCCTCGTCTTCCGACAGCGTCGACATCACGGTGTACGGAATCGGGGCCCACGGCGCGGCGCCGCACAAGGGCATCGACCCGATCTACCTCTCCGCGCAGATCGTGATCGCGCTGCAAGGGCTCGTCAGCCGCGAGCTCGCGCCGCTCGAGCCCGGCGTCGTCACCGTCGGCTCGATCCACGGCGGGTCCAAGCACAACATCATCCCGGACGAGGTGCACCTGCAGCTGACGGTGCGCGCCAACAGCGAGAAGACGCGCGCCAAGCTCCTGGCCGGGATCCAGCGCATCGCCGAGGGCCTGGCGCGGACCGCCGGCCTCTCCGGCGACCTCCTGCCGAAGATCGAGCTGTCGACCGAGGCGACCCCGGTGACGCGCAACGACCCGCTGCTCGCCGAGCGCATCCGCGCGGCGTTCGTGCGCGAGCTCGGCGAGGAACGGCTCTACCCGCACGAGCCGGAGGGCATGGGCGCCGAGGACTTCGCCTACTTCGTGCAGACCGAGCACGCGGTCCCGGGCTGCTACTTCAGCGTGGGCGGCACGGCGCAGGCCGAGATCGACGCCGAGGACGCCGGCGGCCCGCGCGTCCCCTCGCACCACTCGCCGTTCTTCGTGATCGAGCCCCGGCCGGCCGTCACGACGGGCGTCGAGGCGATGACCGTCGCCGTGCTCGAGCTGCTCGGAAAGCCGTAGCGCGAGCCCCTACAGCGTCGCCAGCTCCACGTTGTCGAAGTTGCGCCGGTAGTAGCTCATGTACTCCGCCTTGCGCTCGAGCGCCGCGACCACGGCGTGCGCGAAGTTCACCTTCTCGAACCTCTGCGCGCTGCCGAGGCCGCCGGGGCTGAACACGTTGATCTCCATCAGCTTGTCGCCCACGATGTCCAGCCCGACGAGGAACATGCCGTCGCGCACGAGCTTGGGCCTGACGATCTCCGCCAGCCGCAGGTGCGCCTCGGTGACCTCCGCTTGCTTCAGCTTGCCGCCCGCGTGGATGTTGCTGCGAATGTCGTCTCCAGCGCGGACCCGGCGGAACGCCGCGTACTTGCCCTTGTAGCGCAGCGGCAACCCGTTCATGACGAAGAGCCGCGTGTCGCCGTTGGCGGCCTCGGGCAGGTATTCCTGCGCGATCACGTAGGCGTCCCGGCTGACGGACTCGACCATCTGGTTCAGGTTGGACATGTCGTCGCTGCGCACGAGGAACACGCCCTGGCCCCCCGAGCCCTGGAGCGGCTTGAGGACGATGTTCCCGCCCTGCTCCCTGGCGAAGCTGCGGATCTCCTCGCTGTCGCGCGTGATGATCGTCCGCGGCCGCACCTCCTCGGGGAACATCTGGAAGTACATCTTGTTCGTGGCCTTCGCCAGCGCGTTGGGATCGTTGAGCACGATGACGCCGTGACGCATGGCCGCACCCCCGAAGATGATGCCGGTGGCCTGCGCCCAAGCGCGGTATCCGACGTCGTTGGCCGGGTCGCTGCGCAAGAGCAGCACGTCGAGATCGTCGACCGTGATGCGCTCGCGCTTGGCCTTTTTGCCCAGCAGATCGGTGTGGTAGGCCTCGGACGACTTGTAGTTGCTGCGCGGGACGCCGTGCACCCGCGCGCTGATGTGGTCGTCCGCGTCGTAGGCGAAATCGCCCGCTCCCATCAGCCACACCTCGTGCCCGCGGTTCGTGGCGGCCATCGCGAGGCGCGTGGTCGTGTAGCCCGGCTCTTCCGTCCGCACCTCGTTGACCGCGATACCGATTCTCATGTCCGCTTCCTCACGAGCTCGACCACCGACAACCCCGCGCGAACGCGGCGTAGCCGATCCTCTGCTCCCGGATCGTTCAAGTAACGGGGTCGCAGCGGCGCCGGCTCGAGGACCCCGCGCCACTGCAGTTCGTTGATGATGGGCACGTGCTCGGCGCTGAACTTGCCGGCGAAGAGTGTCTCCAGCTCGCCGCCGCCTTTCAAGTACGCCAGGAGCTGCACGAGCCCGCGCAGGTACGCCGCGTCCTTCGTGAAACCACCGCAGCGATACGTGCGCATCGCGATGTTGAAAGCCGTCCGCTGCGCGAAGCCGTGCGCGTCGACGAGCTCGCGGAACACGTCGGCGAAGGTCGCGCCCTCGACCAGTCGCTGGACCGCGACGACGCGCGCAGCGAGCAGCCGCAGCCTGGGCCGGCTCAAGCCTCCGACGAGGTACTCGGCGAGCACGGCCAGCCCCTCCTGGAGCTCCTCGTAGCCGGCGAGACCCACGTAGAGCTGCCGGAAGGGCTGCGCGCGCCCGTTGAAGTAGGTGAGGACGTGCGTTCCGACCTCGTGGTTCAGGAGCGCCTTGACGCGCGAGGCCGGGATCCGCGTCTGCCGTCCGATCAAGAGGTTGCCCCGCGACACCATCAGGCCGGACATGTCCGCCCGCACATGCACCTCCGATCTCACCCCCGAGTGCACGGCGCGGTAGTACGCGATCTCCTCACGCGCGAGCTCGGCGAACGCCTCGGCGTCGACCGCCGGGCCGCTCTCGTCCCGCGCCCTCCCCGGGATCGCGGCGAGCAGGTCGAGCGCCAAGGCCAACAGGGGCGCCTCGATCGCACCGAAGAGCTGCAGGCTCCCGTACAGGAAGCGTGGGTCGCCGCGCTCGCCGAGCATCGACAGCTTGCGGTCGAGCTCGGACTGCTGGTCGCGAAAGAGCTGCGCGAGCGTCGGGTCCTCGATGCGCTCGATCGGCACGCGAAAGAGCTCGCGCTTGGCGAGTGCCGGGTCGATCGGCAGCGGGCGGTACAGGAAGCTCGGCTCCTTCTGGAATCTCGAGCGCTGGAACGCGCCCCACGCCGCGTCCGCGTTCGTGGGCGTCACGAGCAGGAGGAAATCGAAGTGGTTGCTGACGCGGGCGAGCTGCCGGTCGACCTCCCAGACGGCCTTCACGATGCTGCGCCGGCCGAGCGCGTGATGGTGCGCGGGCCGATGGGTCGTGTGGCGCCTGGTGAACTCGAACACGCTGCGCCGGAGCGCCAGCGTGAACCGCTTGTGCAGCGCGCGGCGGACCAGCGGGAACTCCTGGCGCTCGACGGGGTCCCAGTAGACCGGGCGCACCTCGAGCCCCAGGAGGTGCCAGCCGCGGCGGGCGGCGTCGTCGCGCGGGACGAGCGCTGGCAGCCCCCGAGGTCCCGTCCTCCCCCCGGGGATCCGTTCGACCTCGGCGCGCATGCCCTTGGTCCGCACGGCCCCGAGGGAGCGGTGCAATACTTCCACCGCCGAATCGATCTCCGTGCTCCGCGGTTCGTGGATGCGGAAGACCGGCCTCTGGGGATCGGCCTCGGAATCGGCGGCCCCCGGCCACACCTCGACGATCAGGAAGCTCCCGAAGCTCGCGGTCATCACCTCCGCCACGCCGGCGACGAGCGCCGACAGGCCGCGGGCCTGCGAGCGGTCCCCGAGGCCGAGGAGGTAGGCGGCCTCGCCCATCACGAGCCGCTCCGTCCGCGATCCGTCCCCTCCGCGCGGCCGGCGATAGACGTAGAGGAACGGCAACTGGCGGTCGACGTGCAGCCTGCCCCACACCGGAAGCGAGCGCCGCACGACCTGGTCGTTCTCGAGCCGCTCGATGATCCGGGCGATGAAGCGCTCGGTGATCGCGGCGGGCCGTGACGGCTTCGAGCGTTCCGACTCCTTCGACGCCGACATCTCAGCCGGCGGAAGCTCGGGTGGCGGAAGGACCGCGGCATCTGCCGAGCTCCTCGCGCAGGCCCGGCAGCGTCGCGCCGAGCGCGGCCCGGATCGCGCCGTGCTCCTCGGGAAAGAGCTCACCGCTCCACTCGTCCATGAAGAACTTCTTGAACTCGACGGCGAGCGCGCACACCGACCCTGGGAACGTCTCGTGGACGAAACGCGGCAGCTGGCCGCCGCGGAACTTCACGTTCTCGCGCACGTCGAGGCGGCGCCCCAGGAAATCGAAGCCGCGCAGCTCCTCCATGAACCGATCGACGAGCGGCGCCCACCTGGCGCGCTCCATCGTCCCCGTCCCGACGTTGACCTCGGGGTTCGCGTCGGGATCGGCGGCCCGACGGTCGGCGGAGCGGCGGTGGTTGTAGCTGTGCAGGTCCAGGACGACGGCGCGCCCGTGGCGCGCGACGAGCTCCTCCAGGAGACCGCGCATCTCGCGGTAGAACGCGCGATGCTGGGCGAGGGAGCGCTCGACGACGTCCTGGCTCGGCTCGCGCTTCCACACCTCGAGCCCCCAGGCGTCCTCGGGACTCCGGTACACGGCCCTCTCCGGCGGCCGGTTGAGATCGACCTCGAAGCGCGAGCGGCGCGCGACGATCCAGCTGTCGCCGAGCGAGGCCCAGGCCCCCGTGTACGGGTCCTCCTCGCGCAGGCGGTCCGCATCGCTGATCGAGAGTGCCCTGTGCACCTCGGCGCGCACCTCGTGGCCGTCGTGGATGGCCGTCGCGACCAGCGGCCCGTCGCCGCGCTGCGCGCGCCACAGCTCCGCCCTGGCTCGCTCGTCCATCGCCTGCTCGTCCGTCATGCCGGAGCGCGCATGGTATCTCAGGGACCCGTCAGCCTGGGCAGCAGGGCGGTCGCGAAGCTGAGGAGCAGGAAGAAGCCGCACATGTCGGTCACGGTGGTCAGGATCGGCCCCGACGCGAGCGCCGGATCCAGGCGCAGGCGCTTGAGCAAGAGCGGGATGGCGCCGCCGATCGAGACGGCGACCAGCGTGTTCAGGACCATCGCGCCGCCGACGACGAGCCCGAGGTAGCCGTTGCCCTGCCAGATCCACGCGACGAGCGAGATCAGGACGCCGAGCGCCAGCCCGTTGATGATCCCGACGCGGATCTCCTTGAGCCAGACATAGCGCAGCTCGGTCGGCTTCACGAGCCCGAGCGACAGCTCGCGGATGCTGACCGCGATCGCCTGGTTGCCCGAGCACCCGCTCATGTCCGAGATGATCGGCAGGAAGAACGCGAGCGCGACCACGGCTTCGATCGTGTCCTGGTAGGCCGCGATCACGCACGCGGCAATCAAATTGAGGGCGATGTTGGGGGTCAGCCACGAGAGCCGCCGGCGGGAGCGCAGCCAGATCGGCATGGTCCGCAGCTCGTCGCCCCCGACGATCCCCTGCGCCTTGAGGTACTCGCCCTCGGAACGCTCCCCGACCGCCTCCTCGACGTCCGCGCGCTGGACCACTCCGAGCAGCCGCCGCTCTTCGTCGACGACGGGCAGCCCGAGGAACGCGTGGCGGTCGAAGACGTCCGAGAGCTCGCGGAGCGAAGTGTCGACGCCGACCGTCACCGGGTTCGGAATCATGATCTCCGCCACCTCGCGCCGGCCCGGCGCGAGCAGGAGGTCGCGCATGCGCAGCACTCCCGAGAGCGTGCGGGTCGCGGAGACGACGTAGACGTACTGCGTCTCTTCGTCCTCGAGCTCGTCGGCCCGGCGGCGCAGGTCGCGCACGACAGAGGCCACGGTCGAGCGCTCGGTGTACGTCAGGAACTCGGTGGCCATCAGGCCGCCCGCGACGTCGGGCGCGTACGCGGACAGCCGCCGGGCCTCGCGCGCCTCCTTGGGATCGAGCTCGGCGAGGATCTGCTCGGCGCCCCGCTCGTCGAGCGCAGTCAGGAGGTCGGCGCGCTCGTCGCTGGGGAGCTCGCGCAGGATCGCCGCCGCGGCCTCCGGCTCCAGCCGCTCGAGCATCTCCGCGGCCTGCGCGTCGGGGAGCTCGTCGACCACGCTTGCCGCCGCATCCGGGCTGAGGGCGGCGAGCAGCTGCTCCTGGTCCTCCTCGTCGAGGCGCAGGACGGCGCGCGCCGTCTCGCCGGCGGGGAGCTGCTCCAGGAAGGCCTGCGCGCCCGCCGCGTCGGACTCCTCGACGAGCTGCTCCAGGTCTTCCCACGATTCGCGGTCTTCCTTGGGGTCCATCTCGGCCAAGGCTCCTTTCAGCGGCGATCGCCGGCCGGGATCGGTGGCTGCGGGATTCTGCCCCCGGCGCGGGGGCGATCAAGCACGAGCGAGCCCGAACGCTGGCCGGCCGACCGAGCCTTCCTTCGGCTGCCCCGGGCGAGCAACCTGTGGCCCGCGGGACAGTTGCCATGGATGCCGACGGATCGACCGCGGACGCGGAGCCGAGCTTCCGCCTCGCGCGGCGGGTGTTCCTCGCCGGGCTGGGGCTCGCCTACCTCGCCGCCTTCGGCTCGCTCTGGAGCCAGGTGCACGGGCTGTACGGGCGCCGGGGGATCCTGCCGATCGCCGAGACGCTGGAGCGCACGCGATCGGCGCTGGGCCGCGAGGCGTACCACCAGGTCCCCTCGCTCCTGTGGCTGAGGCTCGAGCGATGGCGCGCTCACGGCGCTCTGCACCGGCGGGGTCGTGCTGTCGCTGGCGCTCGTGCTGGGGCTCCTGCCGCGAGCGGCGCTCCTCCTGCTCTGGACGGGATACCTCTCGCTCTGCACCGCCGGCGCGGTGTTCCTGAACTTCCAGTGGGATGCGCTGCTGCTCGAGACGGGCCTGCTCGCCATCTTCCTCGCGCCGGCCGGATTGCGCCCGGACTGGCGCGGCGGCCGGCCGCCCTCGCGCGCGTTCCTGTGGCTGCTGCGCTGGGTGCTGTTCCGCGTCATGTTCCTGTCGGGGCTGGTCAAGCTCCTGTGGGACGATCCGCGCTGGTGGCCCGAGCTCTCGGCCCTCGAGTTCCACTACTGGACGCAGCCCCTCCCGCACCGCATCAGCCACTTCGCGCACCACATGCCCGCGTGGTTCCAGCGCGTGTCGATCGTGACGATGTTCGCGATCGAGCTCGCCGTCCCGTTCCTGTTCTTCGGTCCGCGCTGGGCGCGCACGGCCGGCTGCGCCGCGACCGTGTTCCTCATGGCGTCGATCGCGGGGACGGGGAACTACGGCTTCTTCGAGCCGCTGATCGTGGTGCTGTGCGTCACGCTCCTGGACGACCGCACGCTGGGGCGGCTCGTGCCGCGGAGCCTGCGCGAGCGCTGGAGCTCCGCGCCGCGCGCCCTCTCGGAGCCGGCGTCGCGCCTGCGCTCCGGGGCAAGGTCGCTGCGCTCCGGGGCGACGGCGATCTTCACGGCCCTCGTGCTGATCCTGACGGCCCAGGCGGCGGCGCGCGGGATGCGCTGGGCGCGCGCCTTCCCCGAGCCGCTCGCGACCCTCGAGCGCTGGTCGGCGCCCCTGCGCAGCTTCAACAGCTACGGCTTGTTTCGCGTCATGACCACCCAGCGGCCCGAGATCGAGATCGAGGGCAGCCGCGACGCGCTCGAGTGGCGGCGCTACGAGTTCCGCTGGAAGCCCGGCGCCGTCGACCGCGCGCCGCGCGTCGCGGGCCCGCACATGCCGCGCCTCGACGGGCAGATGTGGTTCGCCGGCCTGAGCGGCGTGGAGGGCGCCGGCTGGTACGCGCCCTTCGCCAGCCGCCTGCTCGAGGGGACGCCCGAAGTGCTGGCGCTGCTCGCAGGGAATCCGTTTCCAGGCGAGCCACCGCGCTACCTGCGCTCGACGGTGTACTTCTACACGTTCAGATCGCCCGCCGAGCGCCGCGCGGGCACGTGGTGGCGGCGCGAGCGCGCGGGGCGCTACTGCGCGACCCTGGAGCTGGTGGACGGAGAGCTGCGGGCGGTGCGCTGGTAGCCGGCTACTGCCCACCTCCTGCGCCAGCCGCTCGAGGAACTGCTAGATCCCCGATCCGGTCTGCCCCAGCGACGCGAACTTCACGTCCGAGCTGCCGCCGGCCGACGTGCTGCTCGCCCGGCCCGACGCGTGAGATCGCGACTTCCTACGCCGGCTGCAAGTCCGTGCGCGAGCCGACCTTGCGCGCGATCCCGCGCCCTCGGGCGCTCGGGGCGCTGCGCAGGCGACGACGAACGCGCCGCGGGCGAGGTTCGCGGCGGGTCACGTTCGCGTATTCGCCCCCCAAAACCCCGGAATCGCGCTAGGCTGCGTCCCTCGGGGGGTGGGCACGGTCCCGCGCCTCGAGGTGTCAAGACATTCTTCACCCGGCTCGACGGCGGAGCCGCGGGGCACGACCAGCATCGCTCGGCAC